>Ga0209131_1000185_pt1 | contig 45593 bp, 42 predicted proteins | sample GraSoi_2013_40cm_FD_185826 | JGI IMG/M metagenome (GOLD analysis project Ga0209131, IMG submission 185826) | Grasslands soil microbial communities from the Angelo Coastal Reserve, California, USA - Sample 9_17_2013_40cm (SPAdes) (version 2) | ecosystem: Environmental > Terrestrial > Soil >...
CCAGAGCAAGCGGTGCGTATTGCAAAGGCTGGGTTTTCTGCCGTACGTCTGGCAGGCAAGCCGGCGAGATCGCCAAGACTGGTGGAAGTGCTGTTTGACAGCTTTCTGCAACCGCTGGTGCAAGGGGCTCGTTCGTCGGGCTCGGGAATGAGGCAGATGCTTTATCGCGCAGAGCCATATCAAGTTGACCTGCAGATTGAAGCGAAACAGGGTGGAAACAAGTTGGTGGTAACCGGGCAATTGCTGGACTTGCGAAATCCGGACGTGCCCGGACGTGATGTATCGGTGATCATTTCCAACCTGCGTGGGCACGTGGTGCGGACGATGACGAACGAGTTCGGAGAGTTTCGAGAAGAGATTCAGTCGAGCAGTGACCTGGAGCTGAAGCTTCTCGGCGAGGACGAGAACGCGGTGATCATATCGCTGCGGGACACACTCGGACGGCTGCGCGATACAGTAAACTGAGTATTGTGGCTTGGATACACGGGGGATACAGTTTTTAACTTAGCTTCGGGGGACTGGTACTCGGATCGAAGGGGCGTAAGGGAGGACGGGACACTCGTACTATTGGCAGCCTTGGCGGGCCAAGCAAGAATTTGGGCTCGCGCCAAAGCCGACTTTAGACGAACTATTCGCGACACAGGAGAACCCGGACGGGTCAAGTCTATGAAACGCAAACTACTCCCAGCAGTGGTCATTGCGGTAATGATGTTGGCGGCGTCGAACCCAGCCGCAGCCCAGCAACGACGCTACATTGTTCGTACAACGGGTGGGCTGAACTCGGTCCTAAACCTGTGTTTGTCCCTTAACTGCCAAGTGCAGGGCTCGCTAGACGGGCCTGTCGGGCAGACCTACTTGGTGACGACGACCGAGAATCTTCTGCAGGCGCTGGTGGGCGGCGTGGTGAATGTGTTGGAGATTCTGCTGGGAATTGAGAGCGTTGAGCCGGACCAGGCCCTGCCAATCCCGCTGCCGTCGATTAATAACGTGCCGTACGGGCTGACCGACACCGCGACGGTGAACTATTTTGGCAGCGTCGTTACCCACGGATATGCCGCGCAGCCAGCTGGTCAAATCATTCGGCTGACGGATGCGCACAATGGTTTCGGGGTCACCGGCACTGGAATCGTTGCCGTGATCGATACCGGCGTGGACATCAATCATCCGGTTCTTGTCCCCGTGCTGCTCCCCGGTTATGATTTTACGCGCAAGCAGCCAGGAGCTTCGGAATGGCTGGATCTGCCGTTGGACTGCGATGCCATCACGGGGCAACAATCTGGAGTCGTGCAGCAGCAGAGCGCGGCCATCCTGGATCAGCAATCCGCCGCGATTCTTGACGGTAAGGCTTGCGGGGCGTTTGGTCATGGCACCATGACTTCAGGCGTGGTGCACTTGGTCGCGCCACACGCGAAGATCCTGCCGCTCAAGGCGTTTTCCTCCAACGGGTCCGGGTATCTGTCGAACATTATTGCGGCGCTGTACTACGCCGTGCAGCACAACGCGAACGTCGTGAATATGAGCTTCGATCTCTCCACGCCTTCGCCGGCGCTGTCGCAGGCGGTTTCTTATGCGAACCACGCGAACGTAGTCTTGGTTGCTGCCGCCGGCAACGAGAACACCAGCGCGCGCGTGTACCCAGCGGCCATAAACGGCTACGTCATGGGCGTCGCCTCTACCACGAACTGGGACGCGCGGTCGTCCTTCTCGAACTACGGCTCGGCAGACGTCTGGATCGGCGCTCCGGGCGAATATGTGATCAGCACTTTCCCCGGCGGATCGTATGCAGCGGCCTCCGGAACTTCCTTCAGTTCGCCACTCGTTGCCGGCACTGCGTCCCTGCTCCTGAACGCCAAATCGGGACTGAATCAATCGCAAGCGGCCAGCGCTCTTTCGCATGGCCGTCTCCTGACGCCGGACCTTAACCACGGGCGCCTCGACGCGTATCAGGCGATTTCCGCCTGGAAGTCATCCGGTAGTAGTTGGTGGTCCTGGTAAGGCCTGGGCTCTCGAGGGTGTTCCAATGCTGACCCTAAGCCCCGCGGTCAACGGCGCCCCGGATTCCCTGAGAATCAAGCAAGTGGAAGAGCAAGTTTTCGCGCTACGCAGTTCGGTTATCTGCGCATTCAACCAACTCCTGGATCTCAAGGACCTCAACACCGGCGTACACAGCACGCGCTTGGCGGAGTGGGGCATGCGCGTGGGGCAGGAACTTGGGTTGGAAGAGCCGGCTCTGCAGAACCTGGAGATTGCCGCGCTGCTTCATGACATCGGAAAAGTAGGGATCCCCGACGCTATCTTGCAAAAGCCCGGAAAACTGGAAGCGGCCGAATATGCGTTGATGAAAAAGCATCCCGAATATGGCTGGGCCGTGCTGCGCATGCTTCCCGGATTTGAGCGCGCCGCGCTCGACATCTTGCATCATCATGAATCGTTCGACGGGAAGGGCTATCCCGCCGGATTGAAGGAAACGGAAGTTCCCATCGTTTCGCGAATCGTGTCAGTAATCGATGCGTTTGACGCCATGGTTTCCTCTCGGCCATACCGGAAGGGGCTGCCGTTTGAAGAAGCCGTGCGCCGGCTGATTTTGGCCAGCGGCACGCAGTTCGATCCCGTTGTGGTGCAGTGCTTCCTTTCCTTTGCGCAGACCGAGATGGCCGGAGTATTCGCTGCCGCGGGCACTTCCGTCTCTTCCGCGCTGTAACTCATCGTGCAGTAATACCTTGCGCATCTATTGGAACAAAATGGTAAATACCGTTCGTTCTCGCTTTATGCTGTAGCTCGATGATTCGTCCAACCAGTCAAGAACGCCGCCGCAAGATACGCACGAAAGTCCCTCGAATGATACGGGTGCGTCCGTCGGAGCCGACTCTGGAGGAATTCGACGAGATCTTGCCGACGTTAAACGCGTCGCGGAACAGCGTATACTTTGTTCCGCAAAACGGCATCTTCGCGGCGAACATGCGCGTATTTGTGACTTACCCGTATGCGAGCGATCCGGGTTCCATCAATCAGGAATTCCTCGGCAAAGTGACACGCGTCGATAAGCTGCCGGGCGACAAACAGGGCGTCGCGGTGGAATTATTGATGCCCATCTATGTAGGCACCAAAGAGACGATTCGCTGAATCAAATAGCAGCTTGAGCTGGCCGCCTAAACTGGTGGTAGTCTTCTCGCATCTTCCTGGAGCCACCCTCTAAATGGCCGAGAAAACAAAGGGGTCGCGCGGACTTTTGCTCATCGCCGCGTTCAAACTCATCAAGGGATTAGCGCTGCTGGCTCTTGGCATCGGCGCGCTTAGACTGTTGCACAAAGACGTAGCCGTCGAAATAGCGCAATGGATTGACGTGTTGCGTGTCGACCCCCACAACCACTACATCCAGAGTTTGCTCGAGAAATTGGGGATGGTAGACGACCGCAAGCTGAAAGTGTTGAGTATCGGGACTTTCTTCTATTCCGCTCTATTTTTGACCGAGGGTTTTGGGCTTGCCCTTCGGAAACGGTGGGCCGAGTATTTGACGATTGTATCCACGGCGTCTCTCCTACCCATCGAGGTCTATGAAATCGCAAAGCATGTCAGCGCGTTTAAGATCGTAGTGCTACTGGCAAACATCGCCATCGTGGTGTACCTCGTGCTTGAGGTCCGCAGGACACGAAATCTCCATTAGCTCGTTTGACTTCCCTTATTGGCCTCGCGGACATGCGCGATCAAGTTGCGAATGCTGTTGGCCAGCTCCACGACTTCTCCTTCTCCTTCAATCTGAAAATCAATCTCGTAGTTGCCGGCGGCGGCGTGATCGACGGCCTCCTTGAGGCTGAGCAGGGGCTTCACGACCTGGCGCGGCAAAACGAAACTGACCCACACACTGACGAGAAACGTGAGTACCGAGACGATGCTGAGCGACCATTCGGCGCGAGAAATCAACTTCTGCGCTTTGCGGTGATCACTTTCGATGCGTCCCCAGTTTCGTGCTTCCAGTTGGGAAGCCAGGTCGAGAACCCTTTGGCCGGAATTCTGCAAGTCGACGGTGATCTGGCGAAGGGCGGGATTTCCTTCCTGAACGGTTCTGGAGATTTGCGCGTCGAAGGAATCGACGCGGCTGCGAAGCTCCTCGACCAACTGCGCGCGGCTCTTGTGGCGAGCATCCTTGAGCAGATTGTCCAGATCCCGCTCGTAATCCGAGACGACCGCGTTGATGCGGTCGGCGTTAGCTTGGCCAGGCTTTCCCACCAGCGCAACGGCAGTCTCAAAGCGCTGGCGGTACGCGTGAAGCGCGTCAAGGGCCTGCTGGGTTAGCTCCTGATCGGAGGGATTGAGGTCGCGGATGGCATTCAGAATCTGCTCGATTTTGTCGAGTGAATCGCGCACCGCTTGCAGCGAAGAGGGGTCGTTGAGCAGCAGGTAATTCCGCTCGGCGCGGCGCGCATCGAGCATCTCGATAGTGGCTTGCTGCGCTAGTGTCGCTGCCGGCGCGTCATAACTGACGATGCGGTCGATGATAAAACCCACCTGGAAAAGGTAGTAGACCGCCAGCACGATGACCGGCACGAGAATCAAGCGAACGATGGCCAGGCTGTAAGCAACTCGGCGTCGCAGAGAACCGCCCGGCGCGAGCACCCGGAACGATCGGCGAATTCGGAATTCCATTGACCCAACCTCCTGCGGCAACGTGCAAGATGATATGCCAAAAGGAGGGCAGGGAAGCTCTAGAGCGGCGCCGCTGAAAGGGTGAGGCTTCGCCCGGCGCTTGAGGGCGCGGCAAGCGAAGCCCCTTAGTCCGCGAAGTGCGATGCAGTTCAGGGCTGGATTTAAGGCCAGAGTCTAAGGATTGATGTCTTCTTTCTTTTCCAGCCGCGCGATCATGCGCTGAATTCCCGGCTTAGCGACATCCGGTGCGCTTGGCAGCGCTAGCTTCATTTCCTTGCTGGCGGTGTCAAAGTCTCCCTTGGCGGAAGCCATGCGCGCCAACTCGCCATGCGCATACCATTCGTTGGGATGTTTCTTCACATTGACCTTGAAGATGGCGAAGCCTTCGTCCTGCTTTTTCTGCTGTTGCAGGCTACGTCCATAGAAATGAAGCTGCAAGCCGTTGGCGATGTCTAGCGCTTTGGTTTTCGTGGCTTCGGCTTCCTGCTTTTTCCCCTGCGCTTCCAGGATCATCGATTTCCCTAGCAGATTCTCGAAGCGCTCCTCGTTTTGAATCGACTGATCCTCCCACTTCATGGCCTGATCGAGATTGGAATTGGCGTCGATCAGCCAATTTGCTGCTTCGTCGTACCCGGCCCAGGTGAATCCGCCGGTGTTGCGAAGTTGGTTTTGGATGCTGCGCAGCACGATGGCGTTCACATCCGCGGATACGCGGAAGGGAACCGCCAGTTTCTCCCATCGCAAAGTCACCGCGACGGAATCCGGCTTGGGATCGTCGAAGGAATACGCCAGGGCTTCCACAAACTCCGCGGCATGAGGCTTAACCGTCACGCGCAGCGCGTCTTCCTTTTCGTCATAACTGAAGCTGCCCCAGGAGGTCGAGTTCTTCGAGAAAATGATGGTCCATTGATCCGCGGTCGGAATAGTGTGCAGGCCGTAAGTGCCGGCAGGCAGCGCGCGACCTTCAACGGAAACATCGTCGGTGAACGAAATGGTCGTGTTTTCGTTAGCTCCCGACCGCCAAACTGGGCCGTAGGGAACTGCCTTGCCCCAGATTTCGCGCCCGCCCACCAACGGCCGGCAGTAGTTGACGGTGATATCCGTCAGCCCGATGCGCTGCGTGCCAATTGCGCGCTGGCTGATCGTCGGCAAGCGCAGCTCCACGGCCTGCCCGCCATTTTTGAATTGCGCTCGCGCAACGCCGGCGAAACCGCCGATGGCCAGCGCAAGGCTCGCACAGCAACTAAATAGTCTCCGCATAAATACACCCTCCCCTTCGATTGAGAACCGCTCCTTGAAAGCGATTCCACACACTACTGTGCGCATAGACGGATGGCGCCGCAGACTCGTAAGCAGGTTCTTCCCCCAGGATTAGGGGTGCAGGGTTATTCCTGTTTGTCGCTTTGGATTCCGGCCTCGACGGCTGCGCGAGGTGTCTCGGAGTCAGGCTCGCGCTGAATGGAGGTTACCTGCCAGGAGATTCGCTGGCCCGGCTTGCCGCCGGCGATCTGAAACGAATTGTCCCGGATCTCGCGGCCAACATACACCGCCGCAGCATCGCCGATGGGCGTGAGCTGATAGCGAAACTCGGCGCCGGTGCCTTCAAAAGCCTCGGGCAGTTTCACTTCGGCTTTGCCGTTTGCATCTAAGACCGCGGTGCCGCTCACCACATTCATCATGTCCGGCGATTCCACAAACGATTGCGCAACATACCGATTCGGCCGTTCCACCGTCGCGGCAGCAGACGCACTCGCCGACGCGACGGCCATGTTCCCGATCGTACTCGGCGCCGGCGGCCGTCCTGCGTTGTGAACAACGTAAAACGCCAAGTCGGCTTTGCGGATCGTGCGGCCGTTGTGCGCCAGAAGGACGGGTGTTGTCGAGCTCACCAGCCCAGTAAGCAAAATTTCCCGGCCGCTGAAAACGCGCACCAGCGTATGGATGTTCCATCCGCCGCCGTAAATATTTTGCAGCATCGCGCCGGTTCCCGCGGCGCTGACGCCCACGCCGATACCGATGTCGGTTCCCTCGATGTGAATATCATTGAGCGTGCCGGTGCTGTCCATCTGAATGCCGATGAATGGGTGCACATCGTAGTTGTTGAAATTACAGGTGGCGCCGTGGATGCCGCGAAATGCCGGAACGTTGACGATGCGCGCGCAAAGACTTGTGGCGGTCACGTTGAAGTCCGTGCCACCGTAAAATTCCAGATCCTCGAAGGGGCCGCTGTTCTGCGCCGCGCTTCCTTCCACGTCGAGCCCGATCCCCGTGATGTTCTCGATAAGCAAGTGCCGCGCGCCGCTCTGCTCTTGCGCTCGCAGGTCTTGCAATCCGATGCAGCCGGGCACGTTGTTGCAGTCAATGGTGAGATTTTCCACGCGCACGCCCATCGACGTCGCCTCATTGCCCATCTCAATCACCGCGGCGTTGGGTGGAAACGAACGGTCCGCCTGAATCACCGTGCCGCTAAAGCCTGGATCGCCTCGCCCCGATCCTTCCACTTGGCTCTTTGTCGGGATGACGATCGGCGCTTTGGTCACCCACGTCCCTCGTCCCAGCGTAACTTTCACCGACTTCGCCCCCACGTTCGCAAACGGGTTTAACGATAACGTTTCCGGAAGATTGTCGATGATCCAGCAGGTCTGCGGGCAGGCATCAATCGTCGCCGCCAGCGACTTATGCAGCACGCCATCCACAAAGAGAATGCCGTTGACGTTCGCGGGATTACAGGCCTGCATGTCCAGGCATGCCTGCGCTCGAGCCATGCTCGCCGTTGCGAAGCCCGCCACCAATAAGATTGCTATCCAGCGCACCGATACTCGAAAAAAACGCTCACACATGATTCCTCCGACTCCTCCCTGGATGATTGATAAAACTAATATTGTTTTCTCGCCGCAGGCTGAAGAGAAGTCACTCAGGTGAAGTCGTCTTGCCCGGCCCGACCATCAACTTTGATTCCTACTCTCGCACAACACTGAGCCGCGCTGCAAATCTGTCGCGCTGGCGGGAACAGCGCGTGGCGCGACTTTTTTCGCACGGGCCCAAGAAAATTTGACAACCGGGCGTCGAATTTCTAACATATGCATTCACCTGGAAGTTGTTCGTAACTACATTTTGGAGTGCGTCAAAGCGTTGTACATCGTTGTGCAAAGCTAAATTCTTATGATTACAGTAACGGACCTTACCAAGAGGTACGCACGGCACACCGCTGTGGACCACATCTCCTTCGAGGTTCACAAAGGCCAGATCGTCGGATTCCTCGGGCCCAACGGCGCCGGCAAGACCACTACCATGCGCATGCTGACGTGTTTTCTCCCGCCCACGTCAGGCACCGCCACGGTTGCTGGCTTCGACGTCCTCGAGCAGTCCTTCGAAGTAAAAAAGCGCATCGGCTACTTGCCGGAAACGCCGCCGCTGTATCCAGAGATGCGCACCGCGGAGTATCTGCAGTTTGTCGGCAGCTTGAAGGGCCTCGCCAAGGCCGAGCTTGCCAAGCGCGTAGATTACGTTTGCGATCGTTGCGCCATCGCCGATGTTAAGGACAAGCTGCTCGGCAAACTTTCCAAGGGCTATCGTCAGCGTGTCGGTCTCGCGCAAGCCATCATCCACAATCCCGACGTGCTGATTCTCGACGAGCCCACCTCCGGTCTCGATCCCAAGCAGATCAACGAAACGCGCGAGCTCATCAAGAGCCTCGCCGGCGATCACACGATCATCCTGAGCACGCACATTCTCCCCGAAGTCGAGCAGACCTGCGAGCAGGTCATCATCATCAACAAAGGCAAGCTCGTGGCCACCGACTCCGTCAGCAATTTGCAGAATCGTGCCCGAGGCGCTGAATCCTTGCTCGTGGAAGTCGGCGCGCGAAACGGCCTCATCGATACGGCAAAAGTCCAGTCGAGGCTGGAGTTGGTTTCCGGAGTAAGCCGCGTGCATCTGAAAAATAAGCGCGATAACCGTTCGGTCTTTGAAGTGGAAAGCCGCAAAGGCCTGGTCCGCGGCGATCTGGCCCGCGCGGTGGTCGAAGCGGGCTGGGACCTCAATGAGCTGCGCCCCGCCGCGGTCAGCCTCGAAGAAGTATTCTTGCAACTCACCGGCGAACCCGCCGCCGCTCCGCCGGAAGAAGCCGCCGTCCCCGCAGGAGTCAAGTAGATGCGAAACGTCTGGATCATCTGCCGCAAAGAGCTGCGCAGCTATTTCGTTTCCCCGGTCGCGTACCTTCTGCTGGCTATGTTCGCCGTGATCTTCGGGTTTTTCTTCTGGAACATCCTCGGCTTCTTCGTCTTCCGCGGAATGGAATCGCAGATGCGCGGCCAGATGATGCCGATGAACGTCAACGAAGAAGTCATACGCCCGTTGCTCTCCAACGTTAGCGTCATCGGTTTGTTCTTGATTCCCATGATCACCATGCGCCTCTTTGCGGAAGAAAAGCGCACCGGCACGATTGAACTGCTGGCAACGTCGCCCGTCAGCGATGTGGAAGTGATCTTGGGCAAGTGGCTCTCAGCAATGGTTCTGTACAGTTCCATGCTGCTGCTTACCGCGGTCAATTTTCTTTTTCTTTTTAAGTTTGGGCGTCCGGACTGGAAGCCGCTGCTCATCGGGTATCTGGGGTTGCTGCTGCAAGCCGGCGCCTTGCTCGCCATCGGAACATTCATATCCACGCTGACGAAGAACCAAATCATTGCAGGGGCCGCGACTTTTGGCGTCTGTTTGCTTCTGTGGGTTCTCGAGTGGGTTAGCGGCTATGAAACCGCCACGTGGGCGAGGGTCCTGTCCTACATGTCCATCATCACCCACTTCGAGTCCTTCTCGAAGGGATTGCTGGACTCCAAGGACGCGATTTTCTATGTCACTCTAATTTTCTTGGGACTCTTCCTTACCGCTCGCTCCATGGAGTCCCTGCGGTGGAGGTCGTAAGTGAGCAATCAGTTTCTTCAAGCCAGACAAACCAGGTACGCGGCCTATGCCGCTACATACATCGCGGTGGTTCTTGCCATCATCGCCACCGCGAACGTGCTGGCCAATCGCTACGACAAGTCCTTCGACGCTACTTCCAACAAGCGCTACAGCCTCTCCGATCAAACCGTAAAGATCGTCAAGGGACTCAAGCAGGACGCGACCATTACCTATTACGATCAAGCCAGCCGCTTCTCATCGGCAAAGGACCAGCTCGATCTATACGCGAATCTGTCGCACAAGGTCCATGTCGAGTACGTTGATCCTGACAAAAAGCCCCAGTTGGCGCGCGAGGCCGGCATCAAGAACTACGGAACCGCCATTGTTCAGGTAGGCGCGAATAAGCAGGAAGCCAAAGGCTTGAATGAAGAAGGCATCACCGGCGCGTTCATTCGCGATCTGAAGAACACCACGCGCACCGTCTGCTTCGTCACCGGAAGCGGCGAGCACCAGATCGACGATTCCAGCCGCAGCGGCTATTCCCAGTTCAAGGAGTTGCTGGGTAAGGATGAGTACGCCGCGAAATCCATTAACCTGCTTCAAAAAGCGGAAATTCCCAGCGATTGCACAGTTCTTGTCGTAGGCGGTCCCAGCGGTGACTACCAGCAGCCGCAAGTCGACGCCATCAAGAAATTCGTCGAAGATGGCGGCCGCGCCCTCTTTATGCTCGATCCGCCGCTAAAGATGGGTCGCTCCGAAATCGCGGACAACGACGCGTTGACCAGCGTGCTGAAAGATTGGGGCGTTACGGTGGACAAGGATCTGATCCTCGACATGAATCCCATCGGTCAGCTTGCCGGCCTCGGCCCCCAGGTTGCTCTCGTCACCAGTTACGACTCGCATCCTATCGTCAGCGAAATGAAAGGCACCGCAACAGGCTTCCCGCTCTCGCGCTCCATCGACGTGAAGAGCGGCTCGAAGACGACCGTGCAAAAGCTCTTTGGCTCTTCGGAGTCGAGCCTCGCTACTGAGAAGCTGAATTCGCCGGAAGTTAACCCCAACGACCCCAGAAACAAAAAAGGGCCGATGACCATCGCCGCTGCCGGTACTTACAACACCGGCAGAGAAAATTCGCAAGGCCGATTCGTGGTTATCGGCAGCTCCGCATGGGCTGCCAATTCCTTCATCAGATTCAACGGCAATCGCGATCTGGCCCTGAATGCCATGAATTGGCTTTCTTCCGACGAGGACTTGATCTCCATTCGCCCCAAAGAGCCCGAAGACCGCCGCATCACCCTGACCCGTGCGCAAATGAGCTGGGTTCGCATAACCAGCCAATTCTTGCTGCCGCTCATTGTGGTTTTCGCCGGAGTTTCGGTGTGGTGGCGCAGGCGCTAGTCGACCGCGCCATGAAGTCGTCGCCCTCAGGACCAAAATCATGAAGAACACCGGATTGCTCATTGCCGCCGTCGTGCTTGCCGCTCTCAGCGGCGTACTCTACTGGTCCAACCGCCATCCGGCGTCCGAGAGCACCGCCAAAGCCTCCATCGATACTCCGCCCAAGATTCTCTCCCTGAAGCAGGAAGACATTTCGAAGATTCAAATCAAAAAGAAGGGCGGGGAAGAGTTGGACCTCGCCAAAGGCGATGCCGGTAAGTGGCAAATCATCGCGCCCAAGCCGCTCGGCGCCGACCAGGAAGCCGTCTCGAGCCTGCTTTCCACCGTCTCTTCGCTCAATGCAGACCGCCTTGTGGAAGACAAAGCCGCCGACCTCGGTCAATACGGCCTCGCTCAGCCTTCCCTCGAGCTCGATGTCACCACCAAGGACGGCAAGCCGCAAAAGCTTTTACTTGGCGACGACACTCCAGCCGGCAGCGCCCTCTTTGCCAAGCTCGAAGGTGATCCGCGCGTCTTCACCATCGCCAATTACAACAAAACCGGCATCGATAAAACCGCCAACGATCTTCGCGACAAGCGCTTGCTCACCATCGATTTTGACAAGCTCAGCCAAGTCGAACTTCTCACCAAGAAGCAGGACATCCAGTTCGGCCGCAACAAACAAGAATGGCAACTCGTCAAGCCCAAGCCCCTGCGCGCCGATAATTTCCAAGTGGAGGAAATTGTCCGCAAGCTGCGCGACGCCAAGATGGAAGCTTCTTCCACGGACGCGGACGTAAAGAAGGCCGCCGCGGCTTTTGCCTCCGGAACCCAAGTGGCCACCGCAAAAGTCACCGACACCGCCAGCACCCAGGAACTGCAAATCCGCAAAAGCAAAGACGATTATTACGCAAAATCCAGCGCCGTCCCCGGCATCTACAAGGTCCCGAGCGATGTCGGTCAGGGCTTCGACAAAAACGTCGATGATTTTCGCAACAAGAAGCTTTTCGATTTCGGCTACGATGAGCCGAGTAAGGTCCAAGTCCACGATGGCGCGAAAGCCTATTTTCTGACCAAGGGCAGCCAGGATTGGTGGTCTGCGGACAGCAAAAAGATGGACTCCGCAAGCGTTCAGTCGCTGATCGACAAGATTCGCGAGCTCTCCGCCAGCAAATTCGTCGATTCCGGATTCACCACGCCGGCCATCGAAGTGACTGTCACCTCCAATGACGGTAAGCGTCTCGAAAAGATTCTAATCGCAAAGTCGGGCGACAATTACATCGCCAAGCGCGAAAACGAGCCCGCGCTCTACCAACTCGATTCCTCCCCAGTATCCGACCTGCAAAAAGCCGCAGCCGACGTGAAACCCGCTCCCCCCGCCGTCAAGAAGTAGCTGCGCATATTTTGTCGCACGCAACGCCGAGAACGCGCCGACCTTCCATTGCGACCTCGCGCGACCCCTTTTTCAAATCCTCCTTTGACGGTGGCGTCGACTGAACGGTTTCAAAAACATTTGCGAAAATCTTGCTCACAACGTACTCATCCAGCGTCACGGCGACATCTATCGCAGTGGGCGCGATAATCTCTCCAACGATTCCGCTGCCAATGCCGAGACGGCGTTGAGATGTCGTGCCCGCCAAGTTTCTTGTGCCATCTCATTGCTGTGTTTTTCATTCGCCTCGGAACTCTTACCCATCCGGGCAGGAATATGTAGAGTAGCCCCGGAAAGGATCCCCTCCCGTGCTCGAACCCTTGGATATTGTCAAAATGCAGAAAACATACGTATGGAAGGCGGCGGCGGAAACTTTTGAAGTTGCGACATCGAAAATTGTTTGAAGTCAGCAGCACCGCACAATCAGTGCGCCGGCTATATCGGGCGCGATGCGCCCGGTTTATGGCCCCGGGTCGCGTAGCGAGGGATCTGCTTTTCTTTTTCTGCGAACCTCCACGCCGCACGCCTGCTCTTTTCAACGAAATCGTGTCAACCCGCCGTCACTACAGCTCAAGCCGTGTGTCCATTCGCAAAAAATACCGCGAACTAGGTATAGAAACATTTCGCTCCTGCAAGAAACATGGACATGGGAGAAGCGTTCGCAGCCAAGCCCTGCGCTAGACGAATGCAGCACCGCACTCACAGCGCCTTTCGCGCCGGTACTCAAGGCAACGGCGGCATTCGTGTAGTCCCGAAGCCCGCCGCTCAATCGATCCCACCTTTCCTCCTCGATCTCGACGGCACCCTCGTTGATATGTCGCGCCGTCGCAATAAAGTTTTGAACCGAGCCGATTTTGGAAAATGAGTTTCCACAAAAAGAGCTATAAAAGCCGTTTTCCATGGGGTCGCAAACATTTGACTGGACAATATCATCGGGCCTTCCATCCGAAACGATTTCGACGCCATTGTGCCTTTGACCGCCAGCGCTATCTGCGGCATCGATTTGCATTCCGTGCGTCGTACCGCGCCGGGTTCGCCAGAAGGAACTGTTCCAGGTCTTGAAGGCGTCGGCCGCGTTTCAAGTCGGTAAACGCTGCGCAACTAAAGTGGGACAGCCATTTCTGGCTGTCCGCGGTAAAACCGGGAGCAACATAAAACCGGGAAATCGCGCGGTCATTTTCTATACGATAGCCTGTGAAAGTTGCTCTCAGCGCCGCGCCGCTTTCTACCCTTAATGAGACCGTTCTAATCCGCGGTCGGCCGCTAAAACGCCAAGTGTTCTCCGCAAATGTCCCCGCATCTAGCGTAATGTAGGATGGCCTTCGCACCGCCTGTTGAATCGAAACTCCGGGGCAGCGTTCCCGCAAAAATGATCGCGCGCGGCTATTTCCGCATACTGAACATCTTTGACATCGCCGAGGCGATTGACCTGGAGAAGTTGCGGACGCTCCTCGGTCCGCAGGCCGCCCCACGCTCTCCCGGCTTTGTCCATCTCACTCCCGAATACGCACAAGCGCAGAATCCGCCGCTCGAGGAGTCGCTCGAGCCGCTGACCCTTCCCAGCGGCGAAAAGTTGTCAGGGAAAATCAAATACTATTGGTTCGGCGTAGCCAGTGTGGAGCTGGCCACACCGTTCCAGTGCAACCTTGACGCGCTATGTGGAGACTCGTATCGCTGGATGAATGCCCCCGAAGTCGAGAAAGCCGCGGAAGACCTGTTGCGCACGCGCCTCGATCGTTTTCGCCCCGCGCTCATCAGGCCCTCAACCAAGTGGCTCGACGAGGACTACCTCGTGATCGACATTCAACTCCCACCGCCGCGGAACTCCTCGAACACTACGGCGACCAGCTCACCGAGCTTGTGCGCGGTGAGGTCACTCCGCTCTCTGCCGCCGAGCGCGACGAGATTCTGCGCGACGCCCTCTCTTACTATCCAACCGACTTGATCGTGGTCGGCTGGGCCGCCGCGCTTGTCTACGACAAGCCTGACGCTACTTCCGCGATCATCGACCTGCTCGAATACGCGAACACGCAACTGCTCGAGTTTCGTTACTACGACGAGGTCCTCACCAATCTCCTCTCCAACGTCTACAGCTCTCTTGAGGGCAACGAAAGTTTTCTCTCGCGCTGGCGACTGCCCCGCCGCGCCGGCCGCGTGAACCGCCTTCGCCTTGACATCATGGATTTGGCCGAACGCACCGAATACGCTGTAAAATTCATCAGCGACACATACTACGCGCGCGTCTACAGAGTCATCTCCTCCAAGATCGGCGTCAACGACTACAAGGCGCTGGTCAACGAGAAGTTGAAGACGGCGGGCGAACTCTACGGGTTCATGGTCTCGCAATTCAACGAGCGCCGCATGTTTGTGCTGGAGCTCGTCGTCGCTGTGCTTGTCGCGCTCGACGTCATTCTCCTGCTGCGCTGGCATTAAGGCGGAATCCGCATGGTTATCGTGGTGATGGGGCCGACCGGCTCCGGGAAGACAACTATCGGCAGCCTGCTCGCCCAACAGCTGGGCTGGGATTTTGTCGACGCCGACCAGTTTCACTCCGCCGCCAACAAAGAAAAAATGCACCAGGGCATCCCGCTCACCGATGCCGATCGCGCTCCCTGGCTCGCCGCCATTCACCAACAGATCGAGCAATGGATTGCGGAAAAACGAAACGTCGTGCTGGCCTGCTCCGCGCTGAAGCAAAGTTACCGCGACCTGCTGTGGCGGGGCGGGGACGTCAAGCTAGTCTACTTGAAAGGCAGCTACGAGCTGATCGCTCAGCGGTTGCTCACGCGCCATGGCCATTTTGCCGACGAGCACATTCTCGCCGGGCAGTTCGCTGATCTCGAGGAGCCCGCCGACGCGATCACGGTGGACATTAGCGCGCCGCCCGAAAAAATCGTCGAGGAGATTTGCCGCCGCTTGGGCCTTCAGCCCAAACGCCGCGGTGCGTGATTAACGACCCTTGATTCATGATTAATGACTCTTGATTCATAATTAATGGCGCGTGATTGATGACGCGTGATTAAAGACGCGTGATTACGGTTTGGCGGACGCGGCAGCCGAACTGGTTTGCGTCACCGCGCCGAAACGCTTGGCGAGCCATGCGCGCACTTCTTCCGGTTCGTACTTGAATGGGCCCATGCCGCCTGCGTAGGCGATGCGGCCGCGCTCGTCGATGATGTACAGCCGCTCAGGCCACGCGGAGTAGGCGTGGTCGGCTGCGTCATTCATATCGTCAATCCCGAAAGGCAGCGGATATTTCTGGCGTTGCACGAAGTCGTTCGCAATCGCAACGCGCTGCGCCAGCGTTTTTGGTTGCGCGTAGCACACATCTTCTTTCACATTCGATTTCATCTGCCACTCGTCGGTGGGATGCGCTTCGCGCACGTAAACGGTCAGAAAGTCCGCGTGATCTTTGTAGTCGTTGTAAATCTTGACCACGTCGCCGACGTGGCGCCGAAACGGCGGTCAAGTGTAACTGCCGAAGACCACCACCAGCGGCCGCGCGCCGGTGCGCTCCCGCAAATGAAAATGGTTCGATCCATCCAGGGCCAGCAGCTTCACATCCGGCGCATCGTCGCCCGCGCGCAGCTTGCCGCGGTGCATGTGCGGGAGCGCGTAGCGCACCAAGCCGTAGACGTCTTTTGGGCTGCCGGCCATGAAGGACAGGCCAGCGAACGCAATCACTAATAGCCCGAGAATGCTGCCGAGCGTCCATTTCCAGAAACGGCTCATCGTGTGTTGCTCCACTTAGTTTTCGGTTGGCCCCGGGAAATCGTGCGCGAACCATAGCATCGCGCCGCACCCAGCTACATAGTGCTTATATATTAGGCCCGGACCACGCTCGGTAGCGCCAGTATCTTTGCTGGCGATTGCGCCCTGCAGGGACGGATGCCGACGCTACCAAGCGCCGCCCAAGATCACCGGCTTTCCTTGGCGATCAGCTTTTCGCGCTCGAGCTGGTAACGTGCCAGCGCTCGCTCAATTACTGTCACCGCGGCGTAGGCCGGCTTTATGTCCTCCACTTCGACGAGCTTGCCTTCGAGCTGCTTGTAATCCTGGAAAAAGCGCTTCAGCACCAGCAGTCGATGTGGCGGCAAATCTCGTGCCTCCACGTATCCGCTGAACTCCGGGTCATTGGTGGCTACTGCGATCACTTTGTCGTCGCTCGCGCCCGAATCGATCATGGTCATCAATCCAATGGCGCGGGCCTGAATCAGCGCCAGGGGCTGCACTGCTTCCTGGCAAAGCACTAGCACGTCCAGCGGATCTTTGTCTTCCGCATAGGTCTGCGGGATGAAGCCATAGTTCGCCGGATAGAAAACCGCGGAATGAATGATGCGGTCCACTTTCAGCAGGCCCGTCGGCTTGTCGAGCTCGTACTTTACGTTCGATCCCAGCGGTATTTCGATTACCGCTTGAAAATCGCGCGGCAAATCGTTGCCAGGCGAGACGTCATGCCATGCGTGAACCACAATGCCCCTTTCTCAAGCCCGTGCCTTCTCAATCATTTCGTCCCAAATACCCTTGCTCTTCAAAATCAACTCCACCAGTTCCCGCGCCGCGCCTTTGCCCCCAATCGCCTTGGTAACAAAGTGCGCCGCCAGCTTCACCTCCAGCGCCGCGTCTCCTACCGCCACCGCTAGCCCCACGCGCCGCATAACCGGCAAATCCGGGAGGTCATCGCCCAGGTAAGCCACCGCGGATTCCGGCACTCCCGTCTTCTTCAATATCTCCTCGAAAGCCGCCGTCTTCGTGGGCCGCTTCTCGTAGACAAATTCTATGTTCAACTCGCTGGCGCGCCGCCGCATTGCGGCACTCTCGCGTCCGGTGATGACGCCGGTGCGAATCCCCGCTGTGTGCGCCAGCGAAATCCCCTGACCATCGTGCGCGTCGAATACTTTAATCTCTAGTGCCGTGCCATCCGGTTGCGAAAGCAACATAACGGTGCCCGGCGTGATGGTTCCGTCCACATCCATCAATAAAACCTGAATCTGCTTGGCACGCTTCCTTACCGCTGCCGAAATCTTTCCCCCTGTTTTGAGCAAGCCTTCTCCCCCTTGTCGTAACGCCGCTGACGAAAAGGCGCCCGCGACGGTCCGCGGCCGCTACATTTTGGCTCGCGTGCATTTACGTTCCACTGGCTCTCGACCAACTCCATCATTCCCGGGTCGAGTAAGCCTGCACAGCCAAGATTGGCTGTGCCACTAAATCAGCTCCAGGCCCCATAGATCATGCAAGTGGACTACGCCCAGCACGCCTCCCGCTTCATCCACCACCACGATCGATGTAATCTTGCGCTTCTCCATTAAGTTCAGGGCTTCGCTGGCCAGCAGGTGCGGACCAATTGTCTGCGGGCTCCGCGTCATACACGCTCCCGCGGTCATTTCCAGGGTCGCCCCGCGGTGCTTCTCCATCAACCGCCGCAAATCCCCATCGGTGATAATCCCGGCAAGCCGCCCGTCGGGGTGTAGAACTGTGGTCATTCCCAAGCCCTTCTTGCTCATCTCGTGAAACGTCTCCGGCATGGACGTTCCCTCGGCAACGCGCGGCAGAGCCTCTCCCGCGTGCATCAAGTGCTCGACGCGCAGCAGCTTTTGTCCCAGCCGCCCCGCTGGATGCAGCGCTGCAAAATCATCGTGGCGGAATCCGCGCCGTTCCAGCAGCGCGACCGCCAACGCGTCACCGACGGCCATCGCCACCGTCGTGCTCGCCGTGGGTGCAAGATTTAGCGAGCAGGCCTCCTCGCGCACGCTCACGTCCAACGCCACGTCGCTTGCTTCTCCGAGCGTCGAGTCGACCTTACCCGTTAGCGTCACCAGCGGCATCTCCAGGCGCTTCAACGCCTCCAGAAGCCGTACAATCTCTTCCGTCTCCCCGCCGTAGGAGACCGCCAGCATGGCATCCCCGCGCGCCAGCATCCCCAAATCTCCGTGCAGCGCCTCTGCCGGATGCAGGAAAAATGACGGCGTCCCCGTGCTGGAAAGCGTCGCCGAAATCTTTCGGCCGATCAGTCCGGATTTCCCCATGCCCGTGACAGCGACGCGGCCCTTGCAGGCAAAGAGCACGTCCACGGCCTTGGCGAAGCTGTTATCCAGGCGTGCCTTTACCTCTTGCAGTGCACGCGCTTCGATCTCGAGTACCCTGCGAGCTGTCTCCAGACTCACCGCAATCTCCGCATAATCGCTACACTTTCTCAACTGGGGCGCAGCAGTGCTGCGCCCCTACGACCTGCAGCGGCCGCCCAATTTCCAACAACCGGAACGCCGTCTCAAGGCTCATCGAACCGACCTCGATGCATGGACTGGCGCAGCATGCTGCGCCACTACAACGGGTGAGGACGCGCGATATGCGAACTGGTTCACGACTTTTCCCACTGACGGACTAGGGAGGACAATTCCTTTAACCGTCCCAATAATGCCGCCAACTGGGAGAGCGGCAGGGCATTCGCTCCGTCCGACAGCGCTGCTGGCGGATTGTCGTGTGTTTCCAGGAAAACGCCATCGACCCCTGCTGCCACGCCGGCGCGCGCCAGCGGCTCGATGAATTCCGGCTGGCCTCCGCTGGCGTGACCCTGTTCCCCGGGAAGCTGTACGGCATGCGTCACATCAAACACGACCGGGTAGCCCAGCTTGCGCAAAATCGGGAACGCGCGCACGTCCACAACCAGGTTCTGATAGCCGAAGGAGGCGCCGCGCTCCGTCACCACGATTTTCGTATTCCCCGCGCCGGCAATTTTCTCCACCACGTTGCTCATGTCCCACGGCGAAAGAAATTGTCCCTTCTTCACATTCACCACGCGCCCTGTTTTCGCCGCCGCCACGAGCAGGTCCGTCTGCCGCGAAAGGAATGCGGGAATTTGCAGCACATCGCAGACTTCCGCCGCTTCCGCCGCGTGCGCCGCCTCATGAATGTCGGTCAAGATCGGCAGCTTCAGGTCGGCCTTGATCTTCCGCAGAATCCGAAGGCCTTCCTTCAGGCCCGGGCCGCGGAACCCCTTCGCTGACGAGCGGTTGGCCTTGTCATAGGAAGCCTTGAAGATAAACGGCATGTCCGCATCGGCGGCCACACGCGCGACCTGCTCGGCTAGCTTCCGTGCGTGCGCTTCGCTTTCGATTACGCATGGCCCTGCGATAAGGAACAGGGGATTCCCGCCTCCCAGGCGCAGCGAGCCCACAACAATCTCACGTGTCGTCTCCATGCGGAGCAATGAAGATAGCACGGTCAGTTAGGCTTTTGCGATTTGGCGGGGTCCTCGCTTTGCGTTGCGTCGTCGTCGTCGATCTCATTTTGCGGTATGGGATCGCCGTGTGCGTCGAAGCCGGGGCGGCCGGCTTTGGGATAAGGATCGTTGTCGATGGCGGTTAGCGAGCGGAGAAGCAGGCTGCTGATATAGGCGAGCGTACTGGCGCGGCGAGGCGAGATGCGTCCTTGGGCGCAGAGAGCGAGCACAGAAGGAGCTATCAGGGTCGATAGCAAGGGAGCAGCATTGACGGCCGGTGGCGGTGCGATACTGGCAACGCCCCGGAGTGAAGTCTGAGCTGGGAGATTTTTGTGTCATTTTGATCCTCGATTGAGGGATGGGGATACCCCCACCCCCGGGTATTTTGGAAAAAGAGTCTGCAAAGCATTGAAAACAAAGGACAGGAGCTCTGAAAAGAGAGACAAGAGAGTTCAAGAGACGGCAAGAGACTGGAGGTAAAGGCGATAGAGGAAGTTGAAGAGGGAAGGGAGTTGAAAGAGCAGTGTTGCTGAGGCGTGGAGCCCGTGAAACGAAGATTAGACGAGTATTCACACGCCATGGTAGGATTAGTTGTCGAAGTTGTCAATACCTAAGTAGGGTACTGGTATTTAGGGATTGGGCACAAAGCGGGGTGGCGGAGGGCCAGGAGAAAGGATGCGGCACGCCCGCAGTCTACTCTCGAATACGCATGCGGTTAACCTCGACGACGAATAACTTTCCGCGGTAATGCTCCATCGATGGTTGGAGCTGGAGATACCCCACCAGTCGGGTCATTAGCTTGGGAAGGACCTCCGGATGATTGCGCACCTGAATGGCGATAATGCCTTTAAACGTCGCGGGAGGATAGGTGACGATATCGGCGAAGTCCCCGTTTAAAGACAACAAAATACTGTCGAGGTCTTGAGCCTTCGCGATGACAATCGCATCCGGCGACTCCGCGGGCAAGATGTCCCGTAAGCGTAGAACGTTGTGATTCGCGTCTCGAAGCGTTTGAACGATGGAGTTGGATATACAGTGGTCGGCCAGAAACCGCAATGCCATCAGATGACGGCCTCAAATTCAGCTAATTCGCGGGCATAGTCCAAGCAGGCGGCAATTTGCTCATGCGTTAGATCGGGAAACTCCGCGATAATTTCCACGGCGGTTTTGCCCGCGGCCAAGTAGCCCAAGACAAGCCCGACGGGAATACGCGTTCCCTTTAGGCGCGGTTTGCCTCGGAGAACCTCCGGGTCGCTCACTATGTGCTGTTTCCATTCTACCAGCATGCGCCGATAGTAGCTTCTTTTCACAACAATGGCAAAGCCAGGGGTGTGCGGAATTTCGCTACGTTGCGAAGAGCGCTCAGATTAGACTGTTGGCATCGAGGACTGTACTTTTAGCCGCGCTCGGTTCCGGCTGCCGGCTCGTTCTCGACCTGCCTGCGAAAAGCCTCAGGTCCAAACGGCGGACCTGAGCTACAGGAACGTTGCTACGTCTTGTAGCGGTCTCGCGTAAGCCTCGGTTTGGATTACGCTGTGGCAGCTACTGGCAGGGCGGAGATTACGGCGTCGGTGAATTCTTGTGTTGTTGCTTTGCCGCCTAGGTCGCGGGTGGCGTGCTTGCCTTCGCGATAGACCCTTTCTAAGGCTGCTTCGATGCGGCGGGCGGCTGGGCGCTCGCCTAGATGATCTAGCATCATTATTCCGCTCATTAGCAGCGCGGTGGGATTTGCGAGGCCTTTGCCGGCGATGTCTGGCGCGGTGCCGTGTACGGCCTCGAACATGGCGCACTCATCGCCGATGTTGCCGCTGGGCACCACGCCGAGCCCTCCTACTAAACCCGCGGCTAAATCGCTCATCACATCGCCGTACAAATTTGGAAGCAGAAGCATGTCGAACTGTTGCGGATCCAGGACCATCTGCATGCAGGCGTTGTCGACGATCAGTTCTTTGTATTCGACGTCCTTGTATCTTTCCGCTACCGCGCGGACTGATTTTAAGAATAGGCCGTCGCTCAGCTTCATGATATTGGCTTTGTGAATGGCGTGAATCTTCTTGCGGCTGCTCCTCTTCGCGTATTCAAAAGCGAATCGCGCGATGCGTGTGGAAGCGCGCTCGGTGATGATTTTCAGGCTCTCAACCACGCCGGGAACCACTTCGTGTTCCAGGCCGGAATAGAGATCCTCGGTATTTTCGCGGACCAGAACGAGGTCCACATTTTCAAAGCGTGATTTGACACCCGGTAGGTTCTTGACGGGGCGCAGGTTGGCGTAGAGGTCAAGCGTTTTGCGCAGGGCCACGTTCACGCTGGGCGCTCCGCCAGCAATGGCCGTTCCGGTAGGACCCTTTAGCGCAACGCGATTGCGGCGCACGGAAGCGATAGCGCCTTGGTTGACGAGCTGGCCTGCTTCGGTGGCGCTATCGGTGCGCGCCTCGAGTTCTTCCCACTCAATTTGCACTCCGGCGGCGTCGATGACGCGCTTTGTGGCTGCCGCTACTTCCGGGCCGATGCCTTCGCCGGGGATCAAGGTGACTTTGTGTCGCATGGCTGCATCGTATTGTATGCGAAGCCGATAACCTTGTCGAAATGCGGCAATGGCGGGGTTGCTCGAAAAGAACCGGCGCTTGTGCGGCTAAATCGAGGTTCTGCTATAATGGCGATGTAGGATTGCTGGCGGCGTGGGGCCGCTAGCGGAGGCGAAAGGAACCATGATCAGTTTGACGCCCGTTGCTAGTACGAAGGTGAAGGAAATCATGCAGATGCAGAGCCCGGTGCCCGTGGCGCTGCGCGTTGCCGTGGTTGGCGGCGGCTGCTCCGGTTTTCAATACCACATGGCGTTTGAAAATCAGACCAACGACAGCGATGAACTGTTGGACTTTAATGGCCTGAAAGTAGCCGTCGACCAGATGAGCTCGATGTATCTGGAAGGCGTGGAGATCGACTACATCGAAACGGTCGAGGGTGCGGGATTCAAGTTCAACAACCCCAACGTGAAGAGCACCTGCGGCTGCGGCAGCTCGTTCAGCGTGTAACTTTTGACCGACGGAGGCAGTTGGCTCCGGCTGAGGATTTCCGGGCTCCTGGACACACTGTTCAGGAGCCTTTTTTATGGCAGCCAGCGCGTCCGAGTGGAACGCCAAATACAGGGCTCAGGCAGAAGAACCGCAGGCCGAACCTGCCGGTTTCGTTCGAGACCTGCTGCCGCTGTTGCCGCTTGGTCCGGCACTGGACTTGGCTTGCGGTACAGGACGCCACGCGTTGCTGCTGGCCTCGCGCCACCAGCCGGTTACCGCGGTGGATTCCTCGGCTGTTGCGCTGGGGATTCTCGAGCGGCACGCACGCGACGCCCATTGCGCGGTCACGCGCGTCCAACGCGCGGCGCAGGCGGCGAAGCGGCGGCATGGGATTCAACTCTGGCAAGCCGATCTCGGGGAAGCGAATCTACCGGCGCAGGCATTTTCGCTGGTCGTTTGCGTGAATTACCTGCAGCGCTCGCTTTTTTCTCAGATCGAACGCACACTGGTTCCGGGTGGCGTGCTGTTGTTTGAGACCTATACGGTTGCGCAACTGGAGTTCGCGGGTGGCCCACGAAACCCAAATTATCTTTTGGAGTCGGGAGAGTTGAGAACCGCGTTTCCGGCGCTGCGCAGTTTGTTTTATCGGGAGTTGCGCGCCGGAAAGGGAATTGCGAGCTTGATTGCGAAGAAGCCGCAGTAATTTGTGGTGCGATTGCAATCCGCATGACGCGACCTTATTCTAAAGTGCCGGCATGAAGATAGCGCTTGCGCAGTTCAATCCCACGATTGGCGATTTTGCGGGCAATTCCGCGCGCATTTTGAAGTTGGCGGCGCAGGCGCAAGCACGCGGCGCTCAGCTCGCCGTTTTTTCCGAACTTTGCCTGTGCGGCTATCTTCCGCTGGACCTGCTGGAACGCCCTGCCTTTATCGATCGCAACCTGAAGGAATTGAAGGCGTTGGCAGGGAAGTTGCCGCTGCCCGCGATCGTCGGTTACGCGGGCAGGGTCAAGAACGGCTCCGGGAAATCGATCGCAAACAAAGCGGCGCTGCTGTGCGGCGGCCGCATCGTGTTCGAGCAGAGCAAGATGCTGCTGCCTACGTATGACGTCTTTGACGAATCGCGCTACTTTCAGCCGGCGGAAAAGCAAAGCACCTACGATTTTGGCAACGAACACCTGGGTATCACGATTTGCGAGGACGTCTGGAACGATAAGAATTTCTGGGCCAATCTGCGCTACGAGCGCGACCCCGTAACGGAGCTTATTGCGCAGGGAACTAGCCTACTGCTGAATATTTCCGCGTCTCCGTACACCATCAACAAACGTACGCTGCGGTTGGAGATGCTGCGCTCCATCGCCATGACCCACAAACGCCCGGTAATCTATGTGAACCAGGTCGGCGGTGACGACAGCTTGATTTTTGACGGCGCCAGCATGGCGGTGACCGCCGATGGCAAAGTCGCCGCACAGGCGCTGGCGTTTGAGGAAGATCTAGTCCTTTTCGAGACGGAAACCGGAGAAGGCGAATTTCATCCGCAGCCGCCGGAAGAGATCGATTATGCGTATCGGGCCCTGGTGGTCGGCACGCGCGATTACGTTTCCAAATGCGGATTCAAGAAAGTTTTGGTCGGCTTGAGCGGAGGCATCGATTCCGCAGTGGTGGCGTCCATCGCCGTGGACGCGCTTGGCGCTGAAAACGTGCAAGGCGTGTCCATGCCAGGGCCGTTTTCCAGCGACGGCAGCAAGGAAGACGCAAGAGCCCTGGCGCGTAACCTCGGAATAGAGATGATCACCATTCCGATCACCGAGGTGTTTGACTCGTACCGCAAGGCGCTTGCTCCTGCGTTTGGCAATCGCACTCCGGACGTGGCCGAGGAAAACATCCAGGCGCGCATCCGCGGAAATTATTTGATGGCGCTCTCCAACAAGTTTGGTTCGATGCTGCTCAGCACGGGAAACAAATCGGAATTGGCCGTGGGCTACTGCACGTTGTACGGAGATATGGCCGGCGGCCTCGCGGTTATCTCGGACGTGCCGAAGCTGATGGTGTACGAGCTGGCCAACTGGATCAATCGCGAAAGGGAAGTGATTCCCGCGTCCACGCTTGAGAAGCCTCCTTCCGCGGAGCTGCGGCCGAACCAGAAGGACGAAGACAGTCTGCCGCCTTACGATGTCCTCGACCGCATTTTGAAGGCGTACATCGAAGATTTGCGCAGCCCGCAGGAAATTGCCGACAAGTATGGCTTCGAGCTGAAGCTGGTGCGGGACATCGCGCTGTTGGTCGACCGCAACGAATACAAGCGCAAGCAGGCAGCGCCGGGCCTGAAAATTACGTCGCGTGCTTTTGGATTTGGGCGGCCGTTCCCTATTGCACAGCGGTTCATTCCTTAGCGATTGCGGGCGTGAGGAGAGGTTCAGTGAAAAGATTTAACACAGAGGTCGCAGAGGTCCGCACACAGAGGTCACTGAGAAGAATATGGCTCTCTACAGTCGCCACCGCGGCGGTTCTGATTTGTTTGCCGTTGTTGATTCAGGGGCAGACAACAGCGCCGGCATCCTCAGCCGGCAAAGCTGCCTCGGGAGCGCCGCCAACGGCACTACAGAAAAGTGTCGAGGCCTATCTGCGGCATCTCTATGCCTTTGGACCTGCCGTGCAGCTTTCCGTCTCGGTGCCGAAAGAGAGCGAAGTCCCAGGGTTGCTGGAAACCACGATTGACTTGAAGGATGGCGAGAGTTCGCAGTCGGCAAAGTTCTATCTCAGCAAGGACGGGAAGTACCTCGTGCGCGGCGAAGTCTCGGACCTTTCCAAGGATCCGTTGGCTGAAACACGGTCGCGTATCCAGATGAAGGATGCACCATCGCTCGGCGATCCCAAGGCGACGGTCACGTTGGTGGAATTCTCGGACTTCCAGTGCCCCGTCTGCCGCAGCCTGCACGATGTCTTGCGCGGCATGCTGCCGAACTATCCCCAGGTCCGAGTCGTCTTCAAGGATTTCCCCATCGAGGTTTTGCATCCTTGGGCGCGGACGGCCGCGCTGGCCGGACGCTGCGCTTACCAGCAAGACCCAAAGGCCTTCTGGAAGGTTTACGACGCGATTTATGACCAGCAAGAGGTTATCTCGCCCGAGAACGCGTGGGCGAAGATGGCGGATTTCGCCGGGCAATCCGGCCTGAATCCCGATGCGTTTAAGGCCTGCATGGCCAGTCCGGAGGCTGCTGCAGCCGTCGACGCTAGCCGAGCCAATGGCCAACAGCTTGACGTCAACAGCACGCCAACGGTTTTTGTGAACGGGCGCCGTTTGGTTGGCGCGGACCCGCACGCGCTCGAGCAGTACATCCAATACGAGCTCGCGCAGCAGAAACCCACGAAAGATACGGACAAGAAATGACGCGGCTTGGTTAGCGCGGGTGTCCTGCTATCGGTTTTGGCAGGGCACTACGGGGCACTAAGGATTACGCACGAACACCATTGCAATCCGATCTGAATACACCAGCCGGAATTGCGGTGAACGCTCTAGCACGCGGGAAAGCGGCACCGTGGACGGCAGCAAGACGAGATTCGCCCGGTTCAGGGCCTGATCCTCGCTCCAGCGAAGGGCCATCAGGGTGCTGTATGCCTGCCGGAGAGAGTCTTCTCCATATAGATCGGTGCGGCCGTCAATGGCGACCGGGTAGTCCGGTAAATTGCCGATTAGAAATCCACCCCAATTAAAGTTGTTGTAGAGCGGCCCTGAGAAATGATGCTCCTGAATGAAGGCAACCGCTTCCACCGGATAGGCTTCGTGAACCGTTTGGAAGAGGGCGCGCTCGCCGAAATGGTTGTCCAACGCGCTCAGCGAAATCACGACCGCCGCACCGGCCAGGATGCGACCTAACTGCAAGGCGCTGAGGCCCAGCGCCGGCGCAACCGCATGCGCTTCCTGCGCTTCACTTTTGCGTACGGACGAAGCGATGATTGCGGCTGCCGTGATGCACACGAACCAAGAATCGCGGACAGACCGAAACCCAACCATCGAAGCGATGATCAGCAGGGCCAATTTATAGGCATCGATTTTGCGGCGGCCCAGCGCGAAGAATGCGCCTGCGACCAGAAGCAGCTGAATGTAATGTGGAATTTCGCGGAAGTTGAGCGATTGAAACTCCAAAATAACGGTGTAGGCGAACGTGCTGCGGGTGTAGTCGAAAATGACGCGGTACAGTCCCACCGTGTACGGATTGACCAGGGTCCCTGCAAGGCAGGCAGCGAAGATCGCCCACAGCGTAAGCGGGCGAAATGGCCAGGCGTCGCCCGCGTCGGCTTTGCCGGGCGCCCACCGCTGGGCAACCCAGCGCTCGACTGTTGCAACAGCGCCGAGAAGCGCGGGTAGAAGAAGTCCGTAGACAAATTGAATGTGAAAATTCGCCCAGACAAGAAACAGTAGGGGCAGCCAGTAGAGATATTTCACCCGTCCGATTTCCTGGGCCCACAAAATCAGCGCAATCTCTATAGTGAAAAACAAAATGGAAAAAGCGACCGGCCGCCCGACGTCGACGCGGTTCAGGTCCATAGCCCAAATTGCTACAGCCGAGAGCAACCAGGCCCACCAGAAACCGCCGCTGAGAATCCGCATGGCCAAAAAGAAAACCAGGACCAGAGTCACCTGAAAAAGGATGACAAAGATCGCAAGCCCTTTCAGGCCGAGCAACATATTCAACAGGGCGACGATGACCTCGAATCCCCAGCTGTAAGCAGCCCAGGTATGGGTTGCGCCCGTAGAAGAAAAAAGGCCGTTGTGCGGAAAAGAGTGGTGCTCAAGAATCCATCGCCCCACGCGCATATGCCACCAAATGTCGGGGTCGGCGACCGCAGTGAAAGAGCGCAGTTGCTGAATCGGCATCACGCAAAGCAGCCCCGCAAGGAGGAATCCCTGGACAAGATTCGATTGCCATAAAGCGATCAGCGAGCGGCGCATGGCTATCCAGAGTAAACGGAGGTATTCGCGGACGGTGTCTGTTTTGCGGCTATAGTTGTCGCGATAGGTACCAGATGCGCGGGGGAGAGGCAGGCAGGCAGGCGCGACAAGCACGTCCCGGGTGGGCTGATACGGCACGGCGTGAGCAGGATTTCCTAGTTAACATAATATAACTTATACGACGCAATGTGGGAACAAAAAAAAGTGAGCGCATGAAGTTACGCTACTTTCTCTACGAGGGGGGCTGCCACCTTGGCTGCCAGCTTGTTCTTTGGATTGCGCTGCGAGGTACTGCCGGATGGCTTCGGTAAGAACGTACTGAAGGAGAGTTGACCACTTCGATGAAGGTGGAAATCTCTTTATCCCGGAAATCGGTGATTTCGTCGGGGCGCACAACACATTCCTGAGGTACTGGTATGCCGCTGGATTCCTTGGAGCCATTGGCTTCTTGCTGCTGTTTGCCGTACCGATGAAGCGAATAGTCAAAGCGCTGAGGTCGGAACCCCCGAAAGAACGTGCAAGCGTCCTGAGTTTAGCCCTTGCTGGCTGCGTGTTTTTATTCATTGCCTCGAACCTAGGTCCATATATCTTCAATCGCTATCTATACGTTCCGATATTCATCTTCGCCGGATTTGCCGCATCCGTTCCCGTCGCCATTCCTAAGCCAATCCCGGTCAGATCGGAATCCAGACTCAAAACCGCCGTTTTATGGACGGCAGTTGCGTGTAGCGTTGTCATTGCCTTCACTGCCGAATCCTTGCACGGATTGCGCGCACTCATCGTCCGACGCTACTAATTGCATACCCAGACTCCATTGAGACGCTTGGCCAGCGCTCCTGTTCCCGCCCCGGCACATGGATTCGCGATGGTGCAATCCGAGCAATAGCGGAATGTCTCAACGTGTTGATTGACAACTAATCGTTGTGTGCTAGGCTTACTATGTTTCTCACACGTGCCCGGTATTTAGATTCTAGGCGGCGAACAAATCGCCGCCTTTTTTATTTTGGCGCTATACTCAAAGTGCGTCTCAGGCGTGTCCAGTGCACGTTCTTAGGCGGCGAGAAATCGCCGCCTTTTTTATTCCGCGCTTCCCTACTGCTTGGCCGGTTCTTGTTCCCTTTTCTCTGCGTGCGCTCTGCGGCTGCGCGGCGAATCTTTTTCTTCGGCGGCGACTAGGCCGTACTGGGCGGCTTTTTCGCGGTCGAGGATGGCGCCGCAGGAGCGGCAGACCGCGACGCCGTGCTTGATTTTCTCCGCGCAGACGGGGCAATCCGCGAGCGGCCGGGCATCGTAGAGCCAGGGCTTCTCGAGTCCGAGCTGGCGCGCGGCGCGGCGCTCGAGGTCGGTGATAAACATGGGATTCTTCGTGCGCTCCCATTCGAGATCGGCGGCCGCCACCAAGCGGCGCTGAAATTCCTCGAGGCGGCGGCGCGCTTCGGCGAGCTCGCCCTCCGTGGGCGAGTCTCCGGCAGCGACAAAAACGCCGTGGTAACTTCCCTCCCCTGAATCTCCGTTGATTTCGCGCGCGATGTCTTCGGCGATTTCGCGCGCGGTGATGCGAAACTCCATGGTGCGCTTGTCGCCCAGGTCCATCACGCCAAGACAGCCGCGAATCGGGGTAATCGCGAACGCTTCACCGGGCTGCGGCGAAGAGATCGCCAGCGAGCCAAAATAGGTGCGGTGCCGCGGCGGCCACTTCTCCGAGGAAATGTTCACCAGGGCTACGGTCTCTGTCTGAATCTGCGCTTGCGTGCTCACAACAACACCTCTCTCTGTGTGGAAACAGCAAAAAACGATGGCGCAACTTGCGATTTGCGGAGACACGCGGTATCGAAGGCAGACAGTTAGTGTAGACTCTGCTGCAAGCGAGGTTTCCGCAACATGGGCCACGGCGCGCCACAGAACAATCTTGACGCTAGTGGTGAACGCAGCCCCAAGTTCGACCGCTGGCGGCCACTGGCCATGAACCTCTGGATTGCCGCGGTGATTCTGTTGTTCTTCGTGCTTCGCGTCCTAGATTCCAATACTGCACGGCGCATCTTTCATTTCCTGGCGGCCCGTTAAGCGATGCTGTGGGACTTGGCGCGATTGATTTTCGCCACGAGTGTCGTCGCTTTAGCAGCGCTTGGCGCTGGATCCTGGCTCCAAAAACTCCTGCCCGCTGATTTCTCCCGCCTGGAACGCCTCGCGTGTTGCTGGCTCGGAGGTTTCGGACTGCTCGGTGCCGCGCTGTTTCTCGTCGGCCAGATCGCGTTTACGCCGCTCACTATTTCTCTGGTTCTTGCGCTCGGCGTTCTCGCCTCGATCGGACCACTCATGCGCGCGCTTAAAGTTGCCGCCGGTCTGCGCCAAAGCATCCAGGTTCGGCTTATTCCTGCTGGCGTCGTTGCCTTGGTTTTGCTTCTGACCGCTGTCGCCGGCCTTGCCGACATTACCGGCGATTGGGGCAACGACGGCGTCGCGTATCACCTGCTGGGGCCAAAGGTCTGGTTACGCGACGGAGTCATTCGACCCGTGCTGGACAACAGCCACACCGCATTTCCGGCCACCGCAGAAGTGATGTACGCCGCGTTTCTGGTGCTCGGTGGACCGCACGGCCCAGGATTCTCGGCGGTATTGACGCTGTCGATGTTCCTGTTCGCGGTCGCTGCTCTGTCCGTCCGCGCCGGTCTGGATGCTGGCGACGCGTGGTGGGCAGCGGCGTTCGTAGCCGCGATGCCGGCTATCTACGCGGGCGCCCATTCCGGCTTTGTGGACGTGTTGTACGCAAGCTTTGTTCTTGCGGCGGCTCGCATCGGGTTGGACGCGGTGCGCCCGAAGCACTTCCTGGCGTTTGGACTTTTCTGCGGATTCGCAATCGCCACAAAGTACACCGGCCTCCTCGCGCTGCCCGCTCTCTTGCTGACCGCAGGAATTTCCGGCGCGACATCCGTGCGGCGGCATTGGCGCGCGCTGATCCCAAATCTTGGAATCGCCGCGGCTGCGGCTTTGCTTGTTGGCGCCCCGGCCTATGTGCGTAACTGGATCCTGCTGGGTTGCCCGATTTATCCGCCTCCGCCGCTGCTCGCGAGCATTTTCCAGGTGAAGTATCTATCCTCCGAGGCAGTGCGCGAGTTTCATGCCTACATTTACCAGCGTGGTGCTGGTCTCGGTCACGGGATGGGCGCATTTCTCTTGCTGCCGTTTCATCTCACTTATCACACAGCGAATTTCCACGGAGCCGGTGGAATTGGTTTGTACGCGCTGGCCCTGGGACCCTTTGGCTTGATCGCGTCGCGAAAAAATCCGTTTGCTCGGGCGCTGGCGATTCTCGCTTTGCTGCTCACCGTAGAATGGTTCGTCACGCAGCAAGAGTCACGCTTTCTGATTCATGTCTACGCCATCGGCGCGATTTTCGCGGTGCTGGGTTGGCATTACGTGAAATTGCTTTCGCCGCGCTACGGTTCCCTGCTCTGCGGCGTCGCGATTGGCTGTTCGCTCGCTTATGGCCTTTTTATGATTGGCACGGCGCGAGCCAACGACGTTGCCACCACCCTTTCAAGCTCTTTCGCGGAACGCCAGCGGCAGCAACGTATTCCCTTCCTCGAAAGCTTCCGCTACTTGAACAGCGAACCCGCGGTCCAAAAAGTCCTGATTCTCGATCGCAGCGTGCCGCCCTACTATTGCGACAAGAGGTATCTCAAGATCACCGGGCAATGGAAAGAGCAAGCGGTGCCTGGTATCCGAGACGCGAGCGACGCTCTCGAACATCTCGGCGAGCTCCATATTTCGCACGCGCTGGATGTGCGCTCCCAGGTTTCCGATTTTCAAGTGCCTGCGAACACGCCTGGACTCAAGCTGGTGTTCGAGCAGCCGAACCAAAGAATCTATAGCGTCGAGCGCTGAAATTGTCGCCAACCCGCTCGATTCGAGACCGCCGCACTCCACACTTTACTGCATGCGGTACTGCACTACGACGTTCGCATCGGCGGGGCTGGTGGTGCAGCCGGCGGCGGCGGTTTGCACGGCGATAGTGAGCGAGGCGCCCGCGGCATAATTTTGCGCGATGGCGCCGCTGTCGTTGGCCGCGGCTGCGACGGTGAGGTTCACCGGCGTGGTGCCGTCGGTGAGCCGGACGATGGCGTTGGTGGTGCAGCCGCTCGGGGCCGTTTTCGCCTGTACTTGCAGGCGCGTTACCGTGACGGCCTTATCCGGCGTCCAAGTCGAGCCCGTCCAGGTGGAGGTGAGCGCGCCGGGGAGAAACACATTCTGCTCGCCGCGCGGGCTTGCGCTGAGCGTCTCTCCGCCCAAAGCCATTCCCTGCGTGAAGTGCTGCGCCTTGGCCCAATCCTGCTCCACATCGAGGTGCGCGAGGGGATGCAGATTCCCGCCTGACCAGTTTTTCGACGTGGAGACGGTGCCGTACAAAAACAGCCCCGGCTGGCCGGAGGTGTACGTTGTATCGGTGGCGGTCAGAGTGGAAACCCCATTCTTGAAGCAGGTAAGCACGCCACCCGGCGCGGCCTCCAGCCGCAGAATGTCGCCCGCAGCGCCGGTGGTTGCCGCGCTGGTCAGCGTCGTGTTCGTCGTGCCGGAGATTTTCTGGATGAAGATGTTCGCGGTGTTCTCCATGCAGTTGTAGCCCTGCGTGGAAACGCCGCTTCCGGAAAGGAGAACAGCGACACCTGGAAAATCGGTTGTGCCATTCAGCGCGGTGAGCGTGACCTGAGAAAATTGCGAGGAACTGAACAAACTGGAACTCCAGTAGGCCACGTCGTTGATTCCGACGGTACCCACAAAATTATTCGAGCTGATGTTGATACCGTTGTTGGTGACGGTCCAGTTCGCGCCGATAGCGCCGTTTGCGCGCGTGGCGTTGTCATACGCGCTGTTGAGGTAACCAGTCACCGGCAGATACCCGGTGACGTCGGGGATCGAGAGCGTGCGATTCGCGGTCAAGCCGCTGGGGAAATTCGTGGAAGCGACATTTCCGTTGCTGGTTAGCCGGAGCTGCTGGCCGGACAGACCGTTCGGTCCGACGATGGAAGATCCGGCCGAGGCGTACGCCACGGACTGGCCGCACACGGAGCCGAAGGTGTCGACATATATTTGTGTTACGGAAAGAAAGGAAGCGCAGGTGCCAAACGACTGCACGTTGGCCTTGGCGCCATTGCGATAGGGCACGTAGCCAATGGCTCCCGCGGGAGCTGCCGGCGGAGTGATTGTAACGGTCTGGTTGCCGCTGGTGGTCACCGCAGTCACGCCGGCACTCGCGGAGCTAAAATTTCCGTCCACGTCCACCCATTGGATCTGGTAAGCAAGGGATCCGATGGGAGCGTTGCCGCCGGAGCTGACTGCGACGCTGGGCGCGGTTGGCGTGGCCATCCCATAGAGGACGCGGCCGTTGCCGAAGGCATTGACGAGTCCGTTGGCGAAAATACCCTGGCCGTTCATGCTCACAAAGGACGTGTTCCCTTGATTGCTGAAGGGGCCATCGAGGATCAAGGCATTCGCGCCCCCCGAGGACGAAGGAGCGATGAACAGAGGCTGGCCGGCGTTGCCCACGGAACCTCCGGACCACATGAGGGACACAATACCAGCATCTTGCGCGTCTACAACTGCCGTGCCGTAGCCCACAATGGAGTCAGCTTCCACCACGTCGCGAAGGCTAATGATGTTGAAGAGCCCCGCCGGGCAATTGAATCGCAAGTACGGCGCAACCGCACTTTCATAGATCGTGGTATCGAACTCAAAATCTGTCGGTGACACCCCGTACGAGTTCGGCAAGCAATCGATATCGATGGCGCCTCCGGCGAAGTACAAGCCGTTGACTTTGAGACGGCCGGGAACCTGCGCGATGTTGGTAGTGGTCACCGCGGAGCTGGTGTTGGTGAGCTGCAGACAGGCCGAACCAGTGAAGCCGGCGGCCCCGTTCTGGCAATTCCCGCGATTAATGAAGTAGTCGAAGCCACCCTTGAAGACCAACGGTCGGCCGGTGCCATTATTTCCGATGATGTCGATGTCATCCAGGACGAGCCCGGCGGTGCCGCCGCCGTCGGTTCCGCTGTCGGTGAGAATGGCGGTTTGTTGCACGCCTCCGGCAGCGAGCAGCACGCGATTGAAGTGCACTCCATTGACGCCATTGACTTCCGGGATCAGGAACAGGGGGGTCGCGCTGCCCAGGAACTGCGACCCGTTAACGTAGGAAAAACTGGTGCTTTGATGAGCCTCGCCCTCAATGTCGATCGATCCGCGCAGAATCCAGGGCTGATTGATGACGACGAAATCGTTGTTGGAATGGATCTTGACGCTGTAGGAGGCAACATTGGTCAAGCCGTTGGTCAAATCCAAGGTGGAGTTGAAGGGGACATAGCCCATGCCGTTGGAGATGTACACCGCGCCGCCGCCGACATTGTAAGCCGCTTGGATCGCGGCCTTCAGGTTTACGGAATTGTCGTGGAGTACCGTGACGCTGGAAACGGTGCTGCCCGCGGCGTTGGCCAGCGTCAAGCTGGTGGTGCCCGCGCCGGAAACAATCGTGCTCGCGAGATAACCAGGCTGTGGGGTGCTTGGCGGCGTAGTGGGGACGTAGCTCGGCGCGATATTGACGTTGGTGCCGCAATCCTGAAACCACGGATCGATTCCTACGGCGACGCCGGCGAGGGCGCCGTTGCGATAAATCCAGTAATGAATGGTGTTGATGCCGCTGAAGCTGCCGGAGGGGAACGTCAGGGTGTTGCAGGCCAAAACGGTGACCGTGGGGGTGCCGGTCGTGTTGGTTTCGTTGGCGAGCGTACCGTCGTTGGTGGTGAAGGTGGTCGACGTTGGCGTGGACACGATGGTCTTGACGCCGTTGCAATAATCGACCACGCCGCCGCTGAAGCCGGAAATATTAACCTGCGCGCCGGCCTGCAAATTGTGCGCGACGCTGGAAGTGTACGTGGCCATGCCGTTGGTGCGCACGCAACTGGTGAAATTGATGTTGTTTGCGCCGAGCGTCGAAGCGCCCGCGGTGGTTTGCCCAATCGCACTAGCGGCGGTAAGGCCGCCCAGGCGATCCTCGGCGATCACCTGGTAGGTGTAGGTCGCTGTGCCGTTCAACAGGTTTGTTGGCGTGACGGCGGGCTGTCCCGTGGTGGTCAAAGCGGTCGCGGCGCCAGCCTTCGGAATCATCACGCCGTGGCCGTTGAGAAAATCGCCGCTGCCGCCGGGGCAGGTCAGCGTGGTGCTGCCGGAGTTGATGCTGCAGGTGATGGTGGGCGGAGGATTGGTGCCGCTGCCGTATCCGCCGTAGCGCGCCAGGCTGAAGTACGGATTTGGCCCCTTGGCCTCGAAGTTGGCGTCGAAATTTTGCTGCGCGGTGAACGTGTTGAGCGTGTTGGTTTGCGCGCCGCTGCCGCTGGCGATGGGGCCGATCTCGGCGCCGGTGTCGTCCTTATAGTAGAGACGCTTGTCCGCGGTTTTTGTGTAGAGATTGACGCTGCCGGCGCCTGCAGCGCCCGGCGTCGTCGACTGATTCGCGAGATTGAGCGTGCCGCTGGCGAGATTGCCGATCACCGTGGTGTTGCCGTTCACCGTTAGATTGCCGCTGAGGTTTAGCGAGAAGGCGCTGATGGCGCCGCTGCTGTTGACACTGCTGAAGGTCGGCGAGCTCGGATCGTTAGGCAAAATGACGTTGGCGAGCTGCTTGGTGGTGATGCCTGGGCCGGAGACTTCGATTTCGTATTTTCCCGGCGCGGCGTAGAAGAAATAGTTGCCGAGGCCGTCGGTGGTGGTGGGATTGGCTAGCGCTTGCGTGAGCGCCGCGTCGGAGTAGATTAGCGCGAGCGGCGTGCACGGCTGGCCGCTTGCCGGCATAGCGCAGACGCGAATCGTGGCGCCGGCGAGCGGAATGCCGCGCGTGTTGAAGACGATGTCGTCCTTGCGCGAGCCTTGCGCGTGCGCCGGCGCGACTACCCCCGGCCACACATGCAGCGCCAGAGTTACGAGTGCCCACAAAAAACCCATCGCGATTTTCGATCGTGTCATTTAAGAACCCTTCTCGCGCCTCTTCAATCGGAAAGCCTACAGCAGCTTGCGGGCGGTTATTGCTAGCTGCACTGCGTCGGAGGTTACGCTGGCCGGGTAGGCGCCGGCGCTGATTTCCGTGCCGCCGCCGTTGAAGGCTTTCAGCTTCCAGTTGTTGAGTGCCGTGCCGGCAACTGCTACGTAGTAGCCGCTGTTGCCGTTCTGGCTTTCCGCGAAGGCTTGGATGATCTGCGTCGAAGGTAGCTTGTCGGCCACGGTGGTGAAATCCATGGTGTCCCCGCCAGTCGGATAGTTCCCGGAAAACGCCAGCGTCGCGATGGCGTACACGAAATTGTTTGCCGAAGAATCGACGTTCAACGGCGAAAGCGTAATGGTAATGGGCATGTCTTCTCCTATTTCGTTTGGAGTGCGGCGGTCTTGCCTGCTTGCCCTGCCTGCGCAGGCAGGCGCAGGCGGGCCGCCGCTTTGAAGCTGAAAGCGCTACTCAATAAGCTGAGTGGCTCTGCGAAACCCCTGGTGATGTCGAAGCCTGTAGCGCAGGGCGGAGTCTTCGGAGCCCTGCGGCTTTTCGGTTTGACTTAGCGCTAATGTTGAATTTAAACCCGCGGGGCTGCGCGGACTCCGCCCCGCGCTACAGGGCATCCGGAAATGTTACGGTCAGAACGGTGTGTAGCCGCTGCGGGCGGAAAAGGGCCGGCGGCGGCGGGCGGACTGCTGCTCGCGGCGCACCGCGGCGGCTACGAGATCTTCGAGCGCGTCGCTGGCGGCTTCGTCCCATTTCTCCGCGAGCGGGCTGCCGCGCGACCAGCCGGCGAGCGCGGCGGTTGCGTAGGCGATGGCTTCCTGCGCGTTGCGCACCAGCACCGGCGAAGTTGCGTCGGTGAAATCGGGATACGCTTTCAGGTAGCGCAGGCGAATCTGCGTGTCTTGTGTGGCGCCGAGGAAATACACGCCGTCAGCCCGCCATTCCCATACGCTAAGGGTCAGGCCCTGGCCGCGCGACGGCAAGCCGCCGTGCTGCGAGAGGTCCACCATCTCGACGAAATCTTGCGTCGAGCCATTCGGGCGCTCCCAGATTTTCACCGGCACGAGCAGATCGGTGGGAAGCTGATTGGGCGGCGCAGTCGCATCGGTGATTGCGACTTGCAGCGATGTATCGACCTGCGCGACCGCAGGGACGACCAGGAGCACGTCGTCCTGGATGAATCCGCCGGCGCCGGCATTGCCGAGCGCGCGCTGCGTTTTGCGGTACGCGGAGTTCGCGTACGGCAGCAGCACCGCGTCGGTGAACAGGTTCCCCTGCGAATCATTCAGCAGCGAGCGCACCAGCGAAGTGATTTGCCCCGCGGTGTTATACGCAGATGAGCCAACGACTGGCATGTTGCCATCCTTGAGCTATTTACCTTGACAGGTATTTATTAACAGAGTAAAAGAGCGTCGGCGTGGGCGCGTCTCGGAGAATGCTTCCAGTGGGGGTACTGGACGCGCCTCTCAAGCGCTGAAGGCTGGCGACAGCCCCTGGGTTCGAGTCCCACATTCTCCGTTCCGCTTTCAGCGCGCATTTGCAAAACGCTCATTGACAATCCGCAGACTAGGCGCATATCCTGTGCTTGCTTGAGAGGCGTGTCCAGTACACGCGAGCTTCTGAAAAGGGCAGCCATTGTTGGCTGCCCTTTTTTTTCCGTTCGTTCACCGTCAACGAGTCTACGTGTCTGGCAGCGGCGACTTTTGCAGATACGCGGCGACGCCGATTACGGCGTTGATCACCGCGGCGGCGGCGCCGATGCGCATCGTTGCGCCGATTCCCGTTTGCAGATTGAAGTGTTGCGGATCGATGCCGACCGCCGCGAGTCCCGTGAGCACGCCGCCCGCCGCGCCGCTAATCGCCGCGGCCAGCAGGCCCTTTAGCCACACCTCAACTCGCGTCATCATTGCGCTGGACTCCGCGGCCGCCCTGAAATAAAATTAGTAAAACGGTTTACTGCTGTGTGGCGCGCAAGCGTCGTCAGCTGTCAGCATTCAGTCGTCAGAAAGAAGTTTTCACCGGGGTTTCTGACTGAGACCTGATTGCTGAAAGCTGACCTGCTTCTAATACGAGGGTCGTCGTATGTATGGCTACAATTGGCTGCGCATTGCATCCGGCTTGGCGCTACTCTTCAGTTCGGTGATTGTTGTCGTGCAAAGCACGCTCCGGAATGACTGGGGGAACCAGCTCTATTACGGGACCAGCCTCATCGCCGTCTTCGGATATATATTCCTCACCAGCCGCTCGAAAGAAGAAGAGAGCGACTCCCCCTGGTGGTGGTGAGTTAGGTTCCTGTAGCGCAGAGCGTAGTCTTCGGAGCTCTGCGGTTTTTCCTTCTTTTTCACACCTCGATGCTTGCGCTTCCGTACGTGAGGCTTTTGACTCTAAACCCGCAGGGCTGCGCGGACTCCGCCCTGCGCTACAGGACCGAGACGAATGGCTGCCTGTGGAATGCCGGTACGGCATCGTCAAGGATGTCGTACGCGTACGCATCGTAGGCACGCTCCTGGCGCTGCTCGCGATCGTGGAGCGCGCGCTTCCCTGCTGAACGCGGGTGATGGCGCGACCATTCGATTGCGCGGGCGATGTGCTCGGCGACTGTCGGCGTGAGCTGTACGAATTCGCCGCGCGGGCCCTCGAGCGTGAAGCAATGCTCGTATTCGCCGCGCGCGGGATACGGGCCGAGCGCCGGAATGCTGCGGCCGCCCTCGATTTCGAGCGTTTGCGCCCACCAGGCGCGCGGCGAGCCGTACGTTTCGGGCGGCATCCACTTCTCGATGTGCCAGCGATTCACCGCCGGATATTTCGGCTCCTGGCGCAGTTCGACGACTTCGCGAAGCAGCGAGCCCGTCGCGGGATCGCGCTCCTCGAATTTTCCGCCAATCCACGCCAGCCGGTTCCATCCCCAAACCGCGCGATAGTTCGGCTCGCGGAAACGATTGATGCCTCCGGCCAGCTCGAGACTCCGCGCGACCGCCTCCGGCGTATCGTGCGTTTCGCGTAAAACTGAAATCATCGGGCGGCACGTCCTTGTGACGGCGTAGCTTTCCCTCGACTGTGCTCGGGATAAAGTTGCGCTGCTACAACGGACCTCTCTTCATTTCCTGTTGGGAGCAAAGTCCAGGGTTTTCACGACAAACTTGTGCTCGCCGCAATTCAGCACGATCTCGCTGACCTTGCCGACCTGGCCCTCGACGATGGCGTCGTGTTCGCGCGGAAGCATCTCGCACGCGAGCACCGTGCCGGGAGTGAGCTGCCGCGGCCCGGAATCGAGCTGCACGCCGATGTCGGGAGCAATCATCGGGCGAAGAATGGCGATATCTTGCTTGTGGTCCACGCGAAGAAACACGAAGAGCAGCGACTCCGTCTTGCCGCGCACAGCAATGGCGCCACTTAGCACAAGCAGTATGCCGGCGATAAATGCTCTTCCCATTTGCGCGCGGTAAAAAACCCCAGTTGTTGACACTTCGGTAGTAGGGACGCAGCCCGCCTGCGGCAGGCAGGCAATGCTGCGCCCCTACTAAGGCGGTGCGCCCGTTTTCTAGTAGCCGGACGGACGCGCGAGCGTATCGATGAATGCGCCGGTACGCGGCGAGTCGTCCCACACTTGGAAAGATGTGTCGAAGTAGAAGATGTAAGACGCGGCGAGGCCGCCGCTGGCGCCGTAGATGGGGAACACCGTGTTGCCGTTGACTTCGTAGAAGTCGATGTCCTTCAACACGGCGCGTCCCCAGTGCGACAGGTCCAGGAAATCCACGCGCGTCTGGTCGGCGTTGACGCTGGATTTGATCGGGATGCCGCTCATTGTTTTGCGTCCGCTGAAGAGCAGATCCAGATCGTTGCCGTCGCCGCTGCCGCCTTCCTTGATGATTTGGCTCACGGTGATGCCGAGATTTTCCCACGCGTGCTCCTGCTCGACGGCCATGTAGGCGATGAGCTTGGCGACGTGGTTGATGCCCAATGATTTGCGGACCTTGTTGATGGCCAGGCGCACGTTGGATGGCGTCAGAGCGGCGTTGCCGGCGTTGACGCGCGGCGTGGCGAGTTGCACGGGATAGGTCGCGCGGTTGAGGTTGAGCCAGGTGCCGGTGGTCGCGGCGTTCTGGTGGTACCTGATGCCGAAGAGGGAGACAGGCTGCGCGCCGCTGAGGCCGTCGTGCACGAGCACGTCGGTGGCGACGGTGCCGGTGGGAACGACGTCGACCGTGATGGTCTGCGCGTTGATGGGATCGGCAGCGGTGACGTTGCAAGTGCCGCGGTTGGTGGTCAGCGTGGTGTCGTAGACCTGCACCGTCTGGCCGACATAGACGAGCGCGGCGCCGCTGGGCACGGCCATAGTGAACGTGGTGCTGGCGATGGAGTTGATGGTGCCGAGCACGCCGTTGCCGGCGGTCTGCATCAGCTTGTCCAGAAACGCGCGGAACTGTTTCATGCCGTTGGCGACTTCGCGCTTCGCGGCGTTTTCGATGGCGCGTTCGCGGCCAGTGGTGGCGTATTCGACCAGCTTCGTGATTTCAATCGCGAAGCGGAAGAAAATCGGCGAAACCTGCGCCACGTCATACGCGGTGCCGGAGCCGCGGCCGAGGTCGCCACCGTCCGCGTTGTACGAGCCAGCTTTGCCGCCCGGGTTGACTTGCAAGGGCAGGCGCATATTGCGGCTGGAAACTTTCTCGACGTCGCCGCGCTGCTGGATCATGGTGAGCAGAATGTCGTCGCGCTCGTAGAGCAGGGGCACTTTGTCGCGCACCTTCTCGAGCTGCAACGCGATGACATTCGCGTTTGCTTGTGCTGGCATCTGTTTTCTCCTTAAAAGAAAAGTGAAAGAGGATAAGAGTTCAAAGGTTCAAGAGTTTGGCTCGACAGAATTGCCGAGATGCAAATTAGCGTTCATACGCCGCAACCTGACCACGTTTGTTACCGGTTCGTGCTATATTACCGATGTTAAAACCAGAAGCCCGAATTGGACGCTAATGCTCCTGGCCCTGGTGGCATTGTTCCCAGCCGGGGTCGCGAGACAACCGGAAGCTCCCTCACCGGGAGGAGCGGGGCGAGTCGTGCGGGACCAGGCCAAGCCATCGGCAGCGACGTCCGCGAGGGCTGGGCGCAAAATTCCGTGCAAGACGCCCGAGAACGCCTCGCTGTGCTACTGGGCGCACGGTCGGCTATCGTTTTATTCAGTGAATTTCACTTGGTTATTGTGGAAGATCGGCACCCATCGGCTTCTTAAGATATGCGATGAGCCTACATATCTATCAATGCAAGGCACCGGTGACTGCGCAGATCCCGATTTCCCCCCGAACCTGGAGAGGATCTACGACGCTGACCGGCACCAGTGGAAACGCGGAGGTGGGCACGGAGACTACTACCCACCGGATGTGTTCGGCGATTTTGCAATTTGCCCCCTTGAGCCTGAGAGAGAAGGCGAGAGGCAATACGCCTGCGTCGAGTCCGCCAAGATCACCTTTGTGCAGAAATAAGATCCTCACACACTTCTGCGGGGGAACTATCTCTTCCTTTCGTATTCCGAGCGGTATGTATTAAGCCAAGCGGTGTGCGATTTAACATCCTTTCCGAGGTAAGAATTGTAATACGGGCCGGATTGAGTGCTGATGGGTACGCCCTCTCGGGTCCCTCTTTTGTAGATCTTATTCGCTCGAGACGGAGTCCCCTCGATGCTGATTACATGTCCAGGATCTGTTCGTCGCTGAGTTTGCGGTAATTGATCGCCTGAGACTTTGTTGCGCCGGCTTGTCCTGAGCTGCGCGGGGCATTTTGCTGGCGTGCGTGAGCTTTCTCGCTGCCGGCCGGGTGCGCCGGCACGGACGCCTCAGGGCGAGCCGGCGCTACCTCTGTCCTTAGTGATGCCGCGTCGGCACGTTGCGTGCTCCCGCGATGTGCGGCCAGCGTGGTTTGCGTCCAATCATTCAGCACGCGCTTGGCCGCGCCGGGAACGAGTTGCTGCGCGCGCTCGCCGATCAAGCGAACGATTTGCGCGCGCGCGTCGTTGTCAAAGCGCCGTGAAGCGAGAATCTGTGCGACCTGCTCGCCAAGTTGGCGATCGCCCTGCAGCGCTTTCTCGACCTCGGCACGAACGGACGACGCGAGCCGCTCTTGTAGGGGCGCGGCACGCTGCGCCCCGGCTTGCTCGCCGCGACGAGTTTGCCCGGGCGTATTGTGCTGCTCAAAGCTGGGCAGCGCCTGGGCCAGCGTGCGCTCGATCGCAGCGCCTACACTTCGCTCCAAATCTTCATTCGCCGCGCGCTCGAAGGCCGCGTACGCTGCTACGTGCGCTTCGTTTGCTGACGCGTTGCCGAGCTGGGGCGCAGCATGCTGCGCCCCTACAACGGACGCGTTCTTGCCGCTAGGGGAAGCGCTCGCTGAAGCGTCTGAAACTAGCGAAGCTAAGCTCTTAGTTGTCGCGCCCTGCGAACCCGAGGCTTCTTGCAGAACTCTAATTCCCGCTTCGACCATTTCGCGGAACGCCGCGGGATCTTCGCGCAGCATGCGTTGCGCGAGCTGCGCACGCGAGGCACTGAGTTGCTCCGGCGAGTTCCCTGCTGTGCCAAAATAGGCGCGATCCACTTCATCCAGCAGTCGCGCGCGTTCCGCCGCAGCACGCGCCTCGCTCACGCCGCCGGGATACAGTTCCTTCAGCGCGCGGGCATCCTCGGGAGTCGCAAACGCCGCGCGATACGCCGCCGCCTCCGACCTCGCCTGTTGCACGCCATCCCAAAACTCCCGCGCTTCCTCCCCGCCCCACGGGTCCTTCATCTGCGCCGCGAGCCACGCTGGCGGCTCGACCGCGTCGGGACTTGTGACTAGCGACTCGTGACTCGTGGAAGAAGGCGCCGTTGCGGTTCCGGTTAACGCCGCATCTTCAGATCGATCCGCTGGCGGCTGCTTCGCTGCCGGCTCATGGCTTCCCACTCGCGACTCACTACGCGCCATTTCTTTTTCGGGCTCAATCTCCAGAATCTGCTCGTCGCTTAGCGCGAACAAATCGCTCAGCGCAGTTTGGCCGTTTGTGCTTGTCGTTGCCAGCGGGTCCATAGCCTCACCCTAAAGAGAAAAAGCCCCGATTGCAGAGCTGATAATGTAAATGCACAGCGGATGTACACTGGGCTTGGGATCAAATGCCAAGTGCTTGATTCGACTCGCCAAGAGAACTCAATAAATAGCACGCCGAGTCCGGCTTACGCTTTCGTGAGAGCGGCGCTCCTGGAGAGGAGATGCGTCTCCGCCGACTACCTCGGTTTCACCCGGCTGATGTGCCCTCACGTGATTGGACTCAAACAAGGCAAGGAGCGCGCGTTGTTCTTCCAGTTTGCCGGCGGAAGCAGATCGGGGCTTCCACCCGGAGGTGAATGGCGATGTTTGGACCTAAGCGGGCTCTCCAAGATTTCAATTTACGCTGGTCGTTGGAGGCAGGGACCATCCAAAACCCGGCCCCAGTCCTGCGTTGATCAGATAGATGTGCAGGTGGAGGCGTAAGAGACATTCGTCGCAGCCATACGTCTTTAACTAACACCCCGTGACGTAAAGACGGCCTTAGATATAGCTTGACGTTGATTTATACAGATGGTAAACGAAGCCTTGACAATGCGCAGTTCTCTGTTATTCTTCAGGTGAAGATTCCCCCTGGTCCTTCGGGAGCAGGGCGCGAGGCCGCTCTTAACCGAGCGGCCTCTGCTTTTCATGCTCCGTACACACGTCTACATCGACGGTTTCAATCTCTATTACGGAGCAGTCAGAGGAACTCCATACAAGTGGTTGGATCTATCGAAGCTGTGTAATCTTTTGCTTGCGAAACACAGCATTTTCAAAATCAGATACTTCACAGCCAGGATCAAGTCTCGTCCGCACGATCCGGATGCGCCGACGCGTCAACAAGTCTATCTTCGCGCTCTCAATACGATTCCAAATCTGACGATTCACTTAGGACAGTTTCTGACCCATCCGGTATGGATGCCGGATGCGACGTCAACGAGCAATCCGCCAAAGATGCTTCGCGTCTTGAAAACCGAAGAGAAGGGCTCGGATGTAAATCTCGCCACATATCTTTTGCTTGATGGCTTCCAAAACGCATACGACACTGCTGTGCTTGTCACTAACGACTCCGACCTTCTCGAACCGCTCAGGGTCGTACGAAACGTACTTGGATTGCAGGTCGGAATTCTTTGTCCCAATGCGAAAGCTAGTTGGGTGCTTCGTCCTCCCACCGTAAACTTTTTGAAACGAATTAGAATCGGTGTTCTCGCAAACAGCCAATTTCCGTCTCAATTGACCGACGGTGCCGGTACGTTCCAGAAACCGAAGAACTGGTGAGAACCTACCGGTCGTGCGGTTCGATCTCGAGAATCTGTTGTTGGTCCCTCAAAGGGCGTCTATCAATCTGGCGCAAAATCCTTTATTATAGTTTAGGTCGGTAAAGTTAAATAAGGAGCGGGCTTGTTATACTTGGTTATAATAAGCCCACATGCATGAATCCTGCTGATTTCACGGAACTTGCGCCGGGGACACTGGTCACTTCCCCTAAGAGCTTCCTCTGCTTCGTACCCAGTCCCCTGCCGCCCAAACTGACTCTCGCGATGCCAACGATTCAGATGCTGGCCCGTGCGGAGCGGGCTTTGGGAAAACTGGCTGGCTCGGGCGAGATGCTTCCTAACCCGCATCTGCTGATCGGCCCTTTTGTGCGTCGCGAAGCAGTGCTTTCGAGCCGCATTGAAGGAACGATTGCCAATGAAGAAGACCTGGTTCTTTTCAAAGTGGATCCCGCGGTTCAGGACAGGAGACCGGACACTCTGGAAGTCAGGAACTACGTCATCGCGCTAGAGTTTGGACTCAAACGCCTCCGCGAGCTTCCGGTGTCGCTGACGCTGCTCCGCGAGTTACATCGTCGCCTGCTGAAGGGCGTGCGTGGCACCGACAAAAGTCCTGGAGAATTCCGCGACCGGCAAAACTATATCGGAGCTGGTGGCGTACCGATCCAAGAAGCCAGATTTGTACCGCCTCCTGTACCGGAGATGACGCAAGCCCTTGAGGCGTTCGAGAGGTTTCTGCAGGCCCCCTCGGAGCGGCCTTTCCTGGTTGATCTCGCGTTGTTGCATTACCAGTTTGAAGCCATCCACCCGTTTCGCGATGGCAACGGCCGAGTCGGCCGGCTCCTGATTCCGCTGCTGCTTTGCGAACGCAACATTTTGACGAAACCTTTGCTCTACCTGAGCGCGTATTTCGAGCAGCATCGTACGGAATATGCCGATCTGCTTTTGCGAGTCAGTCAAAAGGCGGCCTGGGAGGCCTGGATCGAATTTTTCCTCAAAGGTATCGCTGAACAAGCAATGGACGGCGTCGAACGAGCTACCAAGCTCATGGCGCTGTGGCAGGACTACCGGAAGCGGCTGCAAACTGCGCGCGCATCCATCCTGGGACAGAACTTAGTTGATCAATTGTTTATGCAACCGGCCATGAGTGTGGGGCTTGCTCGTCAACTTCTGCGCGTGTCGTTTCTCAGCGCGCAGAACAATGTGATGCGCCTCGTAAAGCTCGGCATCCTCAAGGAAATGACCGGGCGGAAGCGCAACCGCATCTTCATCGCGCCGGAAATATTGCAGCTCACGGGTGCCTCGGACCTGGAAGAATGAGTGAGGGCGGCGACGTTTATCCCACTCGACTTGCGCACGAATGAACTAACGTCTCAGAGACATTCCAGCAAACCCATCAGTACTTCGAGAGCGACTTCAACAAAGAACTCTACGAAATCAGGATCAAACTGCTTTGACTCTCTTTTCATGTGCCGCCGCCCTGGCTTGAAGTGCGCCTAGTTCTTGTACGCAGGCAGCGGCGAGATACTTCACGACGTCGGCAAAGTTCCGATTCTCGAAGCTGGCGTGGGACTTAGGTGTCAGTTCTTGTGCCGTATCTCCACTGCGGGATCGCAAAGCATCAGACTTTCCGCGCTCACTTCCACGTCCGCCGGCAACTGCAGAACGACCGACGGCTTTCCCTCGCTCCCACAGTTGCAT
>Ga0209131_1000187_pt1 | contig 45430 bp, 38 predicted proteins | sample GraSoi_2013_40cm_FD_185826 | JGI IMG/M metagenome (GOLD analysis project Ga0209131, IMG submission 185826) | Grasslands soil microbial communities from the Angelo Coastal Reserve, California, USA - Sample 9_17_2013_40cm (SPAdes) (version 2) | ecosystem: Environmental > Terrestrial > Soil >...
AGCTCGTGTGAAATCTTGTGGCCGAAGGAGCGCTACTTGAGTGCGAACGAGCCGCTACCTACGACTGATCCGTTAATGGTGATATCCACGCGGTAAATCCCGACTCCGAGTTCACTCGCCTCGAGATTGTAGACGTACTGACAAGCGTTGGCATCAATTCTGAAGTTAGAACCGTTGTCGGCGGGGGAAAGATAGCTGGCTTCGTCAATCGCACCCACTGTTCCTCCTGCAGTTCGGGTCGCGGAGATCGTAGCCGGGGGCAATGCGCAGGTTTGCGTGCCATTCTGGATGAGCGTGAATTTCACTGGGACGACTCCCCGCGAAGCGTTGAAGATGCTGCTACCATCAGCGTTAATTGGAGGCTGCACGGACGCTTTGTAGGGGATGATAGGGGTTAGGATAAACCCATGCTCCTGCCCTTGAGGATTGATTCCGAAACCAACGATTTGCCCACTATCATTAATTCCCCTAGCATCGGTGTCTGACCAACCCGCAGGGTTGATGTCTTTCATCACTCCGCCACTGTAGAGGAAGGCATGAAAAGCCGAGTTGCCTGCGGTGTATGCCCCCCCACCACCTCCCCAAGATCGTTGATGCCGAAACCCTCGCTGTACGTACCGCCGAGAGTGCCGAGGTCGGTCATCACTCCGCCACTATAGAGAAAGGCGTGATTAAACGCGTTGCCGGTAGTTTGCGAAAAGCCTACAACATCGCCTCGATTGTTAATGCCAAAAGCAAAGCCAGTCTGACCTCCTAAGGTGCCCAGATCGGTCATGATGCCGCCACTATAGAGAAAAGCGTGTGTCAGAAAACCGTTGAACGAATAGCCTGCGGCCTGCCCACCGGTGTTGATCGCAGTGGCAACGCTATCGTTGTACGACCCCGAACCGAGGTCCAGCGCACCCAAGTCTGTCATGACGCCGCCGCTATAGAGAAAGGCGTGGACGGCGGTGTTGCCAGTAGTCTCGGCAGAACCAACGACCTGCCCAGCATCGTTGATCGCATAAGCGGAACTGGTGAGTGTCCCCCCCAGCGTGCCCAAGTCCGTCATCACGCCACCACTGTAGATGAAGGCGTGACCAATTCCCGCACCGTTAAAAGGGTTATTGCCCGTTGTGTAGGACAAGCCTACGACTTGGCCAGTATTGTTGATGCCCAATGCCTGGCTACCGCTCCCGCCCAACGTGCCAAGGTCTGTCATGATGCCATTGCTATAGAGAAAAGCATCGTAGACAGCGCTGCCGGTAATTTGCGAATAGCCCACTGCGTCGCCGCGATTATTCAGGTGATAGGCAACGCTGTAGATGCCGCCGAGGGTGCCGAGGTCAGTAACAGCGTATTGCTGCGCGAAGCAGGTGCTCGCAGCCGCGAGCAGGCCCAGCATCCCGCGAGCGAGACGATCGTCATTCTTTTCATTGGAGGGTCCTTTCACCTTAAGTTCGGGGACGTGCCGCATCAGGGGGGGTACGTACTTCTTTCGGGTCGATAGCCTACTCTTAAGTGAGGCAATTTGCGAAACAAAATCATTAGGCCAAATGGCGGGTGGCAAACAGACTTGAAGGGACTTTGGGTGCCGCATCCCTTCGCGCTTCTCGAAGGGTGCGGTTTTTGAACTCTCCTTCCACGCCATTCATATCATTGAACTTAAGTTTACTATTGACAAACGTCCAGATCTGTGGTATGGTTGCGCGTGTTATCTCGAGTAAATCTCGCTGACCCGTTCCTCTCGGCACCCTCGATCCATCAAGGACTTGCCGCCTCTTAAAACCTCTTGCCTCTCTTTTTCCGACTCCCGTCCCTTGTTTTCAATAGCTTGCAGCCTCTTTTCCCAAAATGCCGGGGTGGGGTGGGCATCCCGAATGCTTCTACGGGATACGGGGGGTGGGGTATCCAAAGCGAATGCCAGCCCTTCAATATCTACATTATTATTTCCAATGCCATCTAGAACGAACGTCGCTGAGCGCACCTCCTTAACCTCCTTTAGGTCCTTTACCTCCCTTACGTCCTATATCTCCATTTCCTTTAGAATCAACACTTGCAAAAGTGTATCAAAACAAACAACTTTAAGTCCCTTCAGAATCAACACTTGTGAAAAACCCAGGGGAGGGAGTGCCCACCAGAACTAGCGTCCCGACGCAACGAATGCGTAAGAGCGCTCGCGTTGCCCGCCTGCACCAGGCAGGCCCGCTAGCCAAGCTGAAGCCCGCCTCTACGATAAGCACAAACAATCTCGGTCGCCGCATCAAAGCAATGATTGAGAAAGGCGGCGTACAGGCTATGACTCACTTGCTTGATCCTCTGGCGATTCGGGATATTACGTTTGCGAACCGCGTATTTGTTTCGCCTATGTGCGAGTACTCGAGCACTGACGGATACGCTAGTGACTGGCATTTCGTGCATCTGGGCAGCCGGGCAGTGGGCGGGGCTGGACTGGTGCTAACCGAAGCAACCGCCGTGCTTCCCGAGGGGCGGATTAGTCCGCAGGACTTGGGCATCTGGAAGGATGATCACATTGAGCCGCTGGCCCGGATCGTGCGGTTTATCCATGAGCAAGGAAGCGTGGCTGGGATGCAGTTGGCGCATGCCGGCCGCAAGGCCAGCACGTACGCGCCGGGGAAAGGCCACGGGAGAATTCCCGAAAGCGAAGGCGGTTGGGACAACGTCGTTGCACCGAGCGCGTTGCCCTTCAGCGCAGACTTTCCGATGCCGAAAGCGCTCTCTATCGACGGTATTCACAACGTCGTTTACGCCTTTGCCGCCGCGGCGCGCCGTGCTTGTGAAGCGGGCTTCCGTGTCATTGAGATTCACGCCGCTCATGGATACCTGATTCAAGAGTTTTTATCGCCTTTGAGCAATCACAGAAAAGATGCGTATGGAGGCTCCTTTGAGAATCGCACTCGAATATTGCGCGAGATTGTTGCCGCCGTTCGAGATTCGTGGCCGGAGGGAGCGGCGCTGTTCGTGCGCATTTCGGCGACCGATTGGATCGATGGCGGCTGGGATATTGAACAGTCGGTGGAACTCGCCCGCCAACTGAAGGAACTTGGAGTGGACCTGATCGATTGCTCTTCTGGGGGCAATGTACCGCATGCGACGGTTCCGGTTGGGCCGGGTTATCAAACGCCGTTTGCGGAGCAGATTCGCCGGGAAGCCAACATCTTGACCGGCGCGGTGGGGATGATCACATCTCCCGTCCAGGCCGAGCACATCCTGGTTACCGGACAGGCGGACGCAGTCATGATCGCGCGCGAACTCCTTCGCGATCCGTATTGGCCCTTGCGGGCAGCGCGGGAGCTAGGGCAGCCAACTTCGTGGCCTGTCCAATATCTCAGGGCTGCGCCGGAAGGGTCGCAAGCCCGCGTTGCGGTAGATCTCAAGAATCTGGAGTCCTGCTTCGAGGAACAACACGCGATTCCGGAGCGCTGACGCGCGGCCCGCGCCGGACGGGACCACCTCAAACAATGTTGAATCAATCAGGCCGATTCATTGCTCGCGGAGCAGAATCATGGGATCGATGGAGAGCGCGCGTTGCGCTGGGATCCATGTGGCGAGTAGTCCTAGCAACGACATCGCCAGGACCACACCGGCCAATACCAGCGGATCACGGGGCGTTGCCTGATAGACGATGAATGACAGGACCCGGCTGGCCAGAATTCCGAGGAGCAAACCTGCCGTGGAACCACAAGCCAGCAATTTGAATGGGCGTCCTAATGCTGCGTGTAAGACTTCCTTACGCTGCGCGCCGAGGGCCATGCGAATTCCCAATTCCCGCAGCCGCTTGCTTACCGAATACGCAGCCAATCCGAAGATGCCGGTTATCGACAGCATCGCGCCCATTGCCCCCATCACACCAAGCGAGACCGTGGCCACACGCGCAGGAAACAGAACTACGTCCAACATAGTGTTCCATGTGCTGATGTCAACAGGCAGGCCTGCATCCAGTTCGCGCAGCTTGTTCCTGATGGCTGGGGCAAGTTGTTGCGGATCGCGGGGGGAGCGCACCACCAAACAGGAGGACTGACTCGGTGGCAATTGAAAGGACGCGAGAAATATGGCCGGCTGTTGATCTTCCGTAAGGCTCAAATATTTCCCGTCTTCGACAACACCTGCAATCTGGACGCGCGTTCCATCCTGCAGCGCGAAATATCGGCCGATTGCATCGGGTACCGAGCCAAACAACTTACCAGCAAACTCCCGATTCACTACGGCGAGGGCTGGCACGTTTTTGTCGTCATGCCAAGTGAAAGCCCTGCCCGCCAACAAGCCTGTGCCGGCAGCTTCGAAATACCCGGGAGAAACGTCGAACCTGTAGGGTATGGAAGCGATATTCGATGGCGTTCGATCTCGGGTCTCCTGCTTGAAGATGTTCACCCTGCTTCCGGCGGCGTAGATTAATGGCGGGTAATTGTTTACCAATCCGACGCGCTTCACGCCGGGAATCGTCTCGATTGCGTCGATCATGCGCTTCTGCATTGCGGCCACGGCGTCGCCGCTGTAACCGGCCATGGCCAGGTTTGTAAAGGTGAGCATCGCGTTGCGCGTTTCGAAACCGAAGTTGCCGTGTAGCGAGCGCGCGAGTCCACGAACCGCAACCATTGAGGAAGTGACCAGCACCGCGCAAATTGCAATTTGCACCGCGAGCAGCAGCTCTCGCAGAGTAATCCGCTGGCCGACCCTGCCGGTCGATCCCGACTTGACGATCTGGTAGGGATCCGTCCTGAGCACCTGGCGCACTGGAACAATCCCGAAGAGGAATCCGCTCACCAAGGCCAAAGCCAAAGAGACGGCGTAGATTCTTGCGTCCGGATGTAGAGGCACATGAATGGGAGCGCCGGGAAAGGGCTGCCACATGCTCATCCGCTGCAAGAGCACAATGCTGCCTAGGAGTCCGACAGTACCTCCGACCAGGGAAATCAGCACGGCTTCGGTCAATAGTTGCCGCAGAATCCGTAAGCGGCTCGCTCCCAGCGCGAGCCGCAGAGCAACTTCCCGGGAACGGTCGGCAGCGCGCGCGGCAAACAGACTGCCCAGGTTGGCGCATGCGGCCAGCAGAATTAAGCCGGCGAGCAGCATCAATCCGGTCATGAATGCGCGCACCGCACGGTCAAAAGAAGTTAGGCCGGCATGTCCCAGGGAAAAACTTTTTTGAGCAAACTCCTTGGGATAAGTCTTTTCCAGATAGGCGCCCACGTCCTGCAAATCAGCGACAGCCTGAGTGGGAGTCACTCCCGGCTTGAGATGTCCGAATGTCTCAAAAATTCCGTGGGTGCTCCCGCGCGCGTCCAGAATATTTTCCCCGTTCACCTGCTCCTGGTTGACGATGGGCATAAAGAAATCGGGAGAGATAAACAAGACAGTCCCGCGGAACTCCGGCGGCGCTACACCGATGATGGTGAAAGGATGCGTGTTGAGCCGAACAACACGGCCCAACACGCCTCGATCGTCCTCGAAACGGCTGTGCCAATATACGTAGCTGAGCACGAGATACGCGGCGCTGTTGCGGCCGTGTTCATCGGAACCGTGGAAGAAGCGGCCAAGATACGGCTGAATCCTTAGCACGTCGAAGTAGTTCCCGCTCGCCGCATAGCCACTGGCTCGGGAGGGATTCTCGCCGGTGTCCATTCCTACAAAGGCGAATGTAAATGCTGCCAGACCATCGAAGCTGCGGTTGCGATCGCGCAGGTCGAGATAGTTGGGATACGACTGGAAACCGGTATCGAGCCCGTACTCGGTTCCGTAGAGGGTGTCGGCCTGCGGCACATTCAGCGGGCGGAGGATCAGCGCATCCATGAAACCGAAAACCACGGCGTTTGCGCCGATGGCCATTGCCAGCGTGACAACGGCCACAACGGTGAAGCCGGGAGATTTGCGCAACATGCGGAGAGCGAAGCGCAGATCCTGCACGAAGGATTCGACAAGCGTCCCACCCGCGGCTTCCTGGCACTCTTGCTTGACGCGTAGAGAGCCACCGAACTCGACGCGGGCACGACGCTCGGCTTCGGCGCGAGGGAGACCGGAGCGCTCGAGATCGTCCGCGCGGTGCTGGATGTGGGAGCGAAGCTCCTCCTCCATCTCCGCATTCATCCGCGAACGCTGGAAGAGAGTGGCGATGCGGAAGCGAAGCGAGTCGAGGAGTTTCATGTTTCCTCCGGTTGCGCAGCAAGGGCGGAACCGATGGCGGTCGCGAGGCGATTCCAGCTGGCGGTTTCTTCGCGCAGACGTTTGCGGCCCGCGGCGGTGAGTTCGTAAAACTTGGCGCGGCGATTGTTCTCCGACGTGCCCCAGCTCGCCTTGAGCACTCCCTGCCGAACGAGGCGAAACAGACCGGGATAGAGCGCGCCCTGTTCGATCAGCAGTGCGTTGCCGGAGATTTGTCCGATACGCAGAAGGACGCCGTACCCATGAAGCGGGCCGAGGGAGACCGCCCTGAGAATGAGGAGATCGAGAGTACCTGGAAGAAGTTGGGCTTGGTCGGTCACGAGGAGCCCTCCTAAGATAGTTAGGAGACTAACGCGATTACTCCTAAGCTGTCAAGGAGAGAGTAACGCCGCTAATCAGATCCTTTTTTATGCCGATTTCGAGCTTCTCGAATTCACCCCCGGTGAGGACCGGGACGGCCACTCCTTCGCTTTGTCGTTCGATCCTGCGTTCCGCTCCTACTACTACGTAAATGGTTTTCTTGCTGACCCAGCTGGAGACTTTTGCGCATTCCTCAAAGCACGACAATCGATTGCAATATTCTAAGTTTCGAACGAGTACTGTTACACGCGACCTGGAATAAAACTCGACGATGCGTGTTTCTCATAGCAGGACACAGTCTCGTCACTGTGTGCGAGGCCGGGAATTGTTGCTTGAGCCAGATGTCGAGAAACAGTCGACGAGAGCGGAGGAACAACAACTATGAAAGTCGGTTTTGTGAGTCTGCCCGTGACAGGGCACCTGAATCCCATGACTGCGCTCGCGCGCAAGCTGCAGTCGCGTGGAACCGAAGTGATATTTATCGGTGTTCCGGATGTCGGACCCATCGTTCGTGCAGCCAATCTGAAATTCGCACCCTTTTGCGAAAAAGAGTATCCGGTCGGCTCCGTAGCCAAAAGATGGGGTGGGGTGGCAAAGCTGCACGGCTTAGATGTGGTGGAGTATACATCCCGAGAATTGATCCCCGGCCTCATTAAAGCGGCGTTGGAGCATCTGCCAGAAAAGCTGCGAGAGACAGGTGTTGAGGCGCTGGCAATCGACACCGTATATCGCTTCCTCGAACTTGTGCCAATGCGCCTGGGCATGCCCTACGCGCAAATTTGGAACATACTTCCTATGGATCGCTCTGGATCGACACCAGCCTATTACTTCAGTTGGCCGCACGAAACTACCCCGGAAGCTCTCGCCAGGAACATCGGGGGATTAAAAAGGATCAGCAGGTTTTTCGCTCCGGTTTTGGCGGTTGCGAAGTCTTATGCGGAGAAGAATGGATTACAGATCGACTGGAACGATTCCGCCGCAACTGTTTCTAAACTCGCCGTGGTCACGCAGACACCCAAGGAGTTTGATTTCCCAATCTCCCATTGGCCTCCCCAGTTTCATTATGCGGGCCCTTTTCACGACGACGAAGGACGGGAGGAAGTGGCTTTTCCCTTGGAAAAACTGACTGGGGCGCCTCTGATCTACGCTTCCCTGGGAACGCTGGTGAACGGCATGGAGCACGTGTATCGCGCCATCCTTGAGGCAGTTGGGAGATTTCCGGAGACTCAACTTGTCCTTTCCGTGGGCAAAAATATTAAGCCCGACGATCTTCGGCCAGCTCCATCGAATGCAATCATCGTCAGCACAGCTCCTCAAATTGAATTACTGAAGCGTGCAGCGCTTTGTATCACGCATGCAGGACTGAATACAGCGCTAGAGGCGCTGGCACAAGGGGTGCCCATGGTGGCGATCCCGATCGGATTCGATCAACCAGGCGTCGCTGCCAGGGTTGCATATCACGGAGTAGGTGAATTCGTGGAAATAGAAGATCTTACGGCAGAACGTCTCTCGGAGTTGATTCAGAGAGTACGAAAGAATCCAAGTTATCGCGACAGAGCCCGTTACTTCCAGAAAGTGATTGCACAAACTCAGGGGCTGGACTTGGCCGCCGACGTGATTGAACGGGCGTTCAAAAAGAATCAGATAGTGGATTCAGCCCCGGAACGTGCCGCGGTATCGCACGCCTGAGATATTCTGCGCTGTTCAGCACAAGGTGCCGCGGTGTCGACCGTCGTTCTGCTGAATCCTTCGCGCCTTCGCAGCGAACACAGGGATGGCAGCGCACTCGAAGACATGACCGACACGGCTTGCCACTACACACCGAGCACAGACGAAGGCGCGGTCATGCATGAAGTACAACACTTGCGACACTTGAAAGTCGCACGCCGAGTACTATTACACCCGAAAGGATGTATGCCTCAGAGTAATTTCCAAATATCGTACTCACTACCCGCAATCTCTGCATCTAAAACAGTGGAGGCAACAAAATATGAGGCAGTCTAGGTTGACAGCAATTGCAGGCGTCTTCCTGGCTGCAGCTCTCTCAGCGCCCGCTTGGGGCGCAGACCCAGCTCAGTCAGAACATGCAAAAGCGAATCCGGCGCGTCCGGGAAGTTTGAACTACATCGAGGGCCAAGCTTCTATGGAAGGGCAAGGCCTCGGTCCGGAAGCGATCGGGAAGACAGAATTGAAGCCCGGTCAGTCGCTAGAAACGGGGGTAGGCAAGGCGGAGCTTCTCCTGACGCCGGGCGTCTTTTTTAGACTCGGCGACAACAGCTCTGTAATGATGATTTCGCCCACGTTGACCGATACGGAACTTCGGTTGGACAAAGGCGAAGCCACCGTGGAGATAGCCGAGCTGCACCCGGAAAACAACATTGTCGTCGCGGAGGACGGCGCGAAGATTCGCCTTACCAAGACCGGGTTATATGACTTTGACGCGGACCACTCTCTCGTTCGCGTCTACCAGGGCGAAGCCAATGTGGAAGTGAACGGCCAGAACATCAAGGTGGAGAATGAACATCAGCTCGCCTTCGGTGCTGGCGCGTCGATGAAGCCGGAGAAGTTCGACAAAGAAGTCCAGGACGATCTGTATCGCTGGAGCAGCCTGCGCTCTTCTTATTTGGCGGAAGCCAACGTCGATCGGGCGCAAGACTACCAAGTGGGTAGTTACGGAGCCGGTTGGGATTGGGATCCGTATTATGGCGCTTATACGTTCGTTCCAGGGAACGGAATCTTCTACAGTCCATTCGGTTGGGGTTTCTATTCAGCGTTTGACGTGGGCTTCGCGCCGTTTTTCTTCTTCGGCCACTTCGACCATGATTTTGATCGAGACTTTGATCACTTTCGCGATCGGGACCACGGTGATAGGGAGCATGGTGGCGACAGGGGGCACGATGGTAGGGAGCACTCTGCCGACAGGGGGCACGATGGTAGGGAGCATGGTGGCGACAGAGGGCACGGTGGTGATAGGGGGCACGGTGGTGATGGGGGGCATCAGGAAGCTCACTACTACGATCACTTCGATCACGGCTCCTACCACGGGCCTGGCCATTCCAACAACAGTGGCTTCAACGGTGGTGGTGTAGTGGCGGCGGGCTCCCGCGTGGGATTCCATGGGGGCCAAGGATTCAACGGAGGACATAGTGGCGAAGGCTTCCATGGAGGAAGCGGCTCTATGGGCTCGCGCGGAATGGGAGGCGCTCCGGGCAGAGGTGGTGTTCAGGGCGGAGGTGCCGGTCATGTTGGAGGGGGCGGTCACGCTGGAGGAGGCGCTGCGGGTGGAGGTGGATTTCATGGTGGAGGCGGTGGCGGCGGTCACGCTGGAGGCGGTGGCTTTGGCGGTGGAGGCGGCGGCCATGCCGGTGGTGGCGGGGGCGGCGGCGGTCACCACTGAGCACTGAGCTCGGCTGGAACATCAGGTCAACGGGAGCGGAGCGCCACAAGGCGCTCCGCCTTCCGGATATTCCGTGAGTTGCCGGTACTACCCAAGAAATTCCGCGGGGCGCTTCATTTCTTTATTTCAATCCAAGCAACTTCTCGAATTCAGCTTCGGTGAGGACTGGGACGCCTAACTCTTTGGCCTTGTCGTACTTCGAGCCGGGGTCGGTGCCTACTACTACGTAATCGGTTTTCTTGCTTACGGAGCCGGAGACTTTGGCGCCGTGTTGCATCACTAATTGGCCGGCTTCTTCTCGGGAGCGATTGGCTAGGGCGCCGGTGAATACGAAAGACTTGCCGGCGAATTTCTGGCTCTTGAGGATGCGCTTTTCGCCGGTGGGGCGGACGCCGGCTTTGTCTAGCTTCTTGATTATTTTTTGGTTTGCGGATTCGGAGAAGAATTCGGCGATGGCGGTGGCTACTTTCGGGCCTACTTCGGTCACCTCGAAGAGCTGGTCTTCCTTGGCTTCCGCCAATTCATCCAAGGAGGAGAAATGCTCGGCAAGGAGTTGGCCGGTGCGCTCGCCTACCATGCGAATGCCTAGCGCGTAGATTAGCCGCGCTAGCGTGTGCTTCTTGCTGGCTGCGATTTGGTCCAGGAGATTTTGCGCGGACTTTTCGCCCATGCGGTCTAGTTCCGCTACGTTCTCCAGCTTCAGCGTGTACAGGTCCGCGATGTCTTTGACCATGGCTTTGTCCACTAGCTGGTCGACGATTTTGTCGCCGAGGCCGTTGATGTCCATGGCGTGGCGGCTGGCGAAGTGCAGCAGCGATTCTTTGCGTTTTGCGGGGCAGGCGGCGTTGACGCAGCGGTAGGCGACTTCGCCTTCGGCACGGTGAATGGCGCTGCCGCACTCCGGGCAATTTTTCGGCATGCGAAACGGTCTGCGGTTCGCGCCTTCCTTGGTCACCTTTAGCACGTGAGGGATCACTTCGCCGGCGCGCTCGATCAGCACGGTGTCGCCGATCTGCAATCCCAGGCGGTCGATTTCGTCCATGTTGTGCAGGGTGGAACGGCTGACAGTGACGCCGCCGACCTGCACCGGCTCGAGGACGGCTACGGGCGTCAGCGTGCCGGTGCGGCCGACTTGTACGCGAATATCGTTCACCACGGTGGTCTCTTGCCGGGCTGGATACTTGTACGCAATCGCCCAGCGCGGGGCTTTCGCGGTGTAGCCCAATTCGCGCTGAATGCCCAGGGAGTTGACCTTGATGACGACGCCGTCGATCTCGTAGGGCAGCTCTTCGCGCTTGGGCTCCCACGCATCGCAGTATTTGTAGACCTGCTCGATTCCGTCGCACAGCTTCCAATCTTCCGAGGCGCGGAAGCGCAATTGCTTCAGCGCTTCGAGGGAATCGGAATGCTTCGCGAAAGGAACTTCGCCATCCACCAGCAAGTAATACGCAAAGAATTCCAGGCGGCGCCGCGCGGTGATGGAAGGATCGAGTACCCGCACGGAGCCCGCTGCGGCGTTGCGCGGATTCACAAAGATTTTCCCGCCGCTCTCTTCCTGCTGGCGGTTCATGGCTTCGAACGCCTTGCGCGTCATCAAGACTTCGCCGCGCACTTCGAACGTCGGCGGCAGCTTCAGTTTCTTCAGCGCAGCCGGGTCCACGCGGAGCGGAATCGAGCGAATCGTTTTCACGTTCGGGGTGACGTCCTCGCCGGTTCGCCCGTCGCCGCGGGTAACCCCGCGCGCGAGGCCGCCGTTCACGTATTGCAGCGAAATACTCAGACCGTCGAACTTGTGCTCCGCGATGTATTCGATTTTCTCGCGGCCGCTTCCCTGCCGGACTCGGCGGTCAAAATCCGCCAACGTCTCGTAGGAAAACGCGTTGTCCAGGCTCAGCATTGGGCGAGCGTGCTGCACGGTTTGGAAACCAGCGCGCGGCGTGCCCCCGACCCGCACCGTAGGAGAATCCGGCGTAATCAGCTCGGGATGCGCCGCTTCCAACTCCTCGAGCCGCTTCATCAACCGGTCATACGCGGCATCCGAAATCTCTGGTTGGTCCAAAACGTAATAGAGGTACTCGTGATGGCGCAGCTTGTCGCGCAGCTCTTCGACTTCGTGTTTGGCGGCTACCGCCTTGGCCATGGAACCCTCGGAAGAACGTTCATCGGAATCGGCATCATATTATATAGAATGGAGGTTTCGCGGCGCCGCTGCGAGCGCCCAGGAACGGTTCATGCTGCCAAGTCTTCGCAATGCTTTACTGATTCACAACCCGAACGCCGGCAACGGAGGCAAAGGCCGCCGGCGCATGCTGGATGAAGCTCGCCGCATTCTGTCGCTCGGAGGCATCGAAGCGGACCTTCAGGAAACGCGAGCGCCCGGGGACGCCACCGTAATGGCTCAGCGAGCCACCGTCGAAGGACGCCAGTTGGTCATCGCTTGCGGCGGCGACGGAACGCTCAACGAAGTCGTCAACGGCCTTGCTGCGCAGCAAAATGGCCATCGCGTTCCCATGGCCTTGCTTCCCGGCGGCACGGCGAACGTGCTCGCCAAGGAAATCGGCTTGCCCTGGGATATCCCGGCTGCCGCGGAGAAATTGGTTCGCGGGGAAGTAAAGGAAATCGCGCTAGGTCTCGCCACTCCGCTAAAAGAACCATCGAAGGCACGCTACTTTCTAAGCGTCGCCGGCGCTGGTCCCGACGGCATGATCGTGTACTCCATCGATCTCGATTTGAAAGCGCGCGTTGGCATTCTCGCTTATTGGTGGCAGGGCGCACGCGAAGTCTTCCGCTACAAGTTCCCGCACTTTCGCGTCGTCACTGGCGAGAAAACGTTGGATGCCACCTTAGTTGTCGTTGGCAGAACAAAACATTACGGCGGCCCTTTTCGCATCACCACTGAAGCCGACCTGTACGCCGATCAATTCGAAATGATGGGGCTTACGACACAGAGCGGCTTCCGCTATCTCAGCTATTTGCCCACGCTGTGGCTCGGCAAGTTGCGCGGCACGGAAGGCGTGCACTACTGGAAAGCGAACAGCATCGTCTGCGAGCCGCTCGACTCGAATCCGGTTTACGCGCAGATTGACGGCGAGCCGCTCGCGCGCCTCCCCGTCGAATTCAAAATCGTCCCGCGCGCACTGAAACTTTTGGTCCCAAAGGATTCCGCCGCGGCGAAAATGCCTACGAACAATTAAATGGACGCCTTCACGCACGGGTTGGCGTCTTACGCGATCACCCGCGCCGTGTTCCCGAGAGCCTCGCGCACCACGCTGATCGTCGCAATTCTCGCGGGGGCCGCAGCCGACCTCGATCAGCTCAGCGCCGGCGTCAGCCCTTCCGCATTTTTAGATTGGCACCGCACGTACACGCACTCGGTGGTCGGAACGCTCGGTGTCACCATCGTTTTCTGCATAGCCGCGATGCTGGCGACGCGCCACAAACCAAACGCGGACAGCCTTCGCACAGTTTTTCTTGCCTTGCTAGCCGCAAGCACCCTTCGCACGGCGATGGACCTCACGCAAAACGAAAGCGTCCAGGTCCTGTGGCCTTTTCGCGCGCAGCGATATTCAGCCGACTGGGTCGCGCACTTCGATCTCTGGATTCTGCTGATGCTTCTCGCCGGCGCGCTTTTGCCGCAACTACTCGCGCTCGTCACCGAAGAAATCGGCGCGAAGTCAAAAGCCCCGCGCGGACGAATCGGCGCAATCATCGCTCTGCTGGCAATTTTTATTTACGTCGGGGCGCGATTTATTTTGCACGGCAACGCTGTGGCAATGATGGAAGCCCGCACCTATCGGGGCGAGTTGCCACGGCGAGTCGCAGCCTTCGCTGAATCGGACTCGCCTTTTCACTGGCACTGTATCGTGGAAGCGGAGCGCGCGTTTCATGACTTGGATCTGAATCTGGCGCCCGGCTCCTTGTTCACCCCGGATGCCGCCGCGATTTTTTACAAGCCGGAGTCCTCCGCTCCGCTGGACGCGGCACGCAATACCGAATCCGTTCGCCGATTTCTGCTAGCTGCAAAATTCCCTAAAGCCACGGTAGAAAAAACGAACACTGGCTATCGCGTACAGCTCCGCGACTTGGCCGAACAACGCGAGGCACGTTCCGGTCCTCGCGTCATCGCGGTCGTCGAAACCGATCCAAACGCCAAAGTGCTAAGCGACGAAGTAGTCTGGGATCGAAAAATGTAGCCCTCGACTGAGAGCGCGAGAGACATCGGTGCGATAACTGAACGCTGTAAAAGCGGCGGCCAGACCGCCGCACTCCCAAAAAAGCGTCCTCTCTCAAGCTCACAGCTAAATGTCACTTCGTAAGTGTTTTCCGTTCCTTCAGTAGCACTCGCGAGACCGCGTAACTCACCGCGACGAACGCGATCACCAACGCGGTAAACTGCAGTTTGTGCTGCGCCAGATACGGCAAAGCATTCGCGCCGTATCGCACCGCCAGGTATCCAACGCCAAAATATCGAATCGCGCGCGCCAACCCGATCGCGGAAGCGAAACTCAGCAGCGGCATCTCAAAGGCTCCCGCCGCGAGCACGAAAAACTTGAATGGCGTCGGCGGCGGCAGCATCGCCGCCACCAGCATCCCGCCAAATCCATTGCGCACCACCCAGTGGCGGATTGCCTCGCCCCGCGCGCCTACCCTTCGATGAAACGCAGCTTCCTCGATCTTGCGGGCCAGTAAAAACAGCAAAACACACCCCAGCAACGAGCCGAGCGCCGCCATGCTCGCGTATAAAGGCATACGCGCAGGCCGCTGCATCGAAAGCTGAATCAACAACAAATCATTGATGATCGGAAAGGTTAGAAAGGAAGAATCGAGAAACGAAATCAGGAACAGCCCTGGCGCGCCAAGCGTCCCCGCAAACGCAACGATTTTCTGTTTCCAAGCGCCAAGCTGTGCGGGCAATGAAACGTGCTCCCTCCTGGTTGCTTCGTTATATCGTTACTTCTCTTGAGCATTTTTACTGAGAAAACGCGCCGCGATCAAAATGACTCATGAACACTTGCATCAGTGCCGTTCGATGGAGGTTGGGTAATCTTGGAATTTCTCCAATCACTCGCACATGGCCGAAGCGCTCAATCGTTTCCCGGTTCTCGCGATTCTGATCTCCAATCAGCACCACGCCATGCACCGGCAACTCTGCCGCGTGCAACGCCGCCAGCGTCAGCAGCGTGTGATTCACCGTGCCGATGCTGCTGCGCGCCGCCAGGATCACGGGCAGCTTGAATTTCACCATCATGTCCAGCATGAACTGCTTCTGATTGATGGGCACCAGCACGCCGCCGACGCCTTCTATCACCACCCAGTCGGTATTCAAACTGTTCGGCAGATTGATGCGCCCGAGATCAATCTCCGTTCCCGCCCACCGCGCCGCGAGGTCCGGCGAAACCGGCGGCACAAATTTGTACACCTCATCGATCGTGCGGTCCGTGCCAATTCCCGCGAGCCGCATCACCGTCACGCGATCGGAACCTTCCAGCGTACCCGTTTGTATCGGTTTCCAATACACCGCGTCCAGCGCCGCGCACAGTAGAGCCGCGAGCGTCGTCTTGCCCACCCCGGCGTCCGTCCCAGTGATAAAGAAATGGTTCCTCAACCGCGCTTCTCCTCAAACATGCGCGGCCAGCCCAAATTCCGCCGAGCGGCCGGCTCTCCGAGCGCGTATCCGACTTCGTGTGAGTCGATAAAGTGAGATGGCATGCGATTCGACGGACTTACGCGTTAAAACTTCCCGCCAGGGCGCCTCCCTTTCTGGCGATTTCCCGTTCGTCTCGCAGCGAAAGCGACGCGACTTTCTCCCGCGTCGCGGTAAACTTGGCGTGACTGTTCATTTCCCCTGTTCCGACTCGTTCTATTCGTCCTGGAACGATGACGCATGTTACCATCGCTTGGCAAGCCCCGTATCGCTCGCGCTTGCGGCAGCGATGCGTTTCCGTTATCGCCTCTCAATAGACAGACGCAAACCTTCAGCCATAGCAGACAAAAATCATAGCCTCACGTTTGACCCGCCATTAGCGAAATGTTATAAATCAACGACTTCGGAATGGCGTGTGCCGAGCATCCAGGGTTCCTGCCCCGGGGTAGAGCAGCGAAATGACGCTCGGTGCCTGTGGTTTCAAGTTTCCGGTCCCATCTACAAAATGGGGCTTTCTTGTAGTCTGGCAAGCTCCTCCCGGCGCGCAAGCAACACCAGGCTTACTGGTGTGCCGGAAAAAGCATGCCCAGGACCGTTACGCAGTTAACTTCGAAATCTTGTTTGTTTTCACGGAGGAGTGTTGATGCGCACCTGGCTTACACCTGCCTGGGCACTAGCTTGTAGACTCGCAAAATTCGGCGCAGGCGCCGCCATCGCTTTCCTGCTCACCGCCGCGGCCGCATTCGCTCAAACTACCGAGGAAGCCGGCGGCGAAGCCAGCCTCAAGCTCCCCGATCTTAAGTCGGTCCAGTTCCTGAATGGCAGCGTGGATGGCCACAGACTTTTACTCTTCGGCATTCTGTTCTGCATCTTCGGCCTGATCTTCGGCCTCGTAATCTACAGCCGTCTCAAGAATCTGCCGGTGCACCGCTCCATGCGCGACATTTCAGAGCTGATCTATGAGACCTGCAAAACATACCTTATCACCCAGGGCAAATTCCTCGTTGTTCTCTGGCTGTTCATCGCCGTGGTCATCGTTCTGTATTTTGGCGTGCTCGCTCCGGTCCAGCCCGTCAAAGTTACGCTGCCCATTATTCTCATCTTCAGTCTCATCGGCATCGCAGGCAGCTACGGTGTCGCCTGGTTCGGGATTCGCGTCAACACCTTCGCGAACTCGCGCACCGCTTTCGCCAGCCTGCGCGGCAAGCCGTACCCGATTTACCACACGCCTCTCGAAGCAGGCATGAGCATCGGTATGATGCTGATCTCCGTCGAGCTGCTCATGATGCTCCTTATTCTTCTTTTCGTTCCAGGAAACTACGCCGGGCCGTGCTTCATTGGCTTCGCCATCGGTGAATCGCTCGGCGCAGCCGCCCTCCGCATCGCCGGCGGCATCTTCACCAAAATCGCCGATATCGGTTCCGACCTGATGAAGATCGTCTTCAAGATTAAGGAAGACGACGCGCGCAATCCTGGCGTAATCGCCGACTGCACTGGGGACAATGCCGGCGACTCCGTTGGCCCCAGCGCCGACGGCTTCGAGACCTACGGCGTCACGGGCGTGGCGCTGATTACCTTCATCCTCCTAGGCGTGAAAAATCCCACCGTGCAGGTCCAGCTCCTCGTTTGGATTTTCGTCATGCGCATCGTCATGCTCGCAGCAAGCGCCGCCGCTTACTTCATCAACGGCCTCATCGCCAAAGCACGCTACGGCAATGTCGACCAGATGAATTACGAAGCCCCGCTCACTTCCCTGGTGTGGATTACCTCCGCGGTTTCCATCGCATTTACTTATGTGGTCTCCTCGCTCATCATCCCGACGCTTGGCGGCGATTCTTCGCAGTGGTGGAAGCTCGCCACCATCATCTCCTGCGGTACGCTAGCCGGCGCCATCATCCCCGAGCTGGTAAAAGTCTTCACCTCCACCGAGTCACGCCACGTCAAAGAGGTCGTTAGGTCCGCCGAAGAAGGAGGCGCTTCTCTCGGCATCCTCTCCGGGTTTGTGGCTGGAAATTTCTCGGCTTATTACATCGGCCTCGCCATGGTTGCACTGATGTCGACCGGCTACCTCATTAGCAACCTTGGGCTCAGCGGCGTGATGATCGCCGCTCCCGTCTTCGCCTTCGGTCTCGTAGCCTTCGGCTTCCTGGGCATGGGTCCCGTCACCATCGCGGTCGATTCTTACGGCCCGGTCACCGACAACGCGCAATCGGTCTACGAACTCTCTCTGATCGAGCAAATCCCCGGTATCCAAGCCGAACTAAAGCGCGACCACAACATTGACGTCAACTTCGAGCGCGCCAAGACTCTTCTCGAAGCCAACGACGGCGCCGGCAACACCTTCAAAGCCACTGCCAAGCCCGTGCTTATCGGCACTGCCGTAGTCGGCGCCACTACCATGATTTTTTCCATCATCATGGCGCTCACCCACGGCCTTACGGTGAACGTCGAAAAACTCTCGCTGCTCCACGCGCCTTTCGTCCTTGGCCTCATCACTGGCGGCGCCATGATCTATTGGTTCACCGGCGCCTCCACACAAGCGGTCACTACCGGCGCCTACCGTGCCGTTGAGTTCATCAAGGCCCACATCAAGCTCGACGGCGCCGCCGCAGCCAGCGTCGCCGACAGCAAGCGCGTCGTCGAAATCTGCACGCAATATGCGCAGAAGGGCATGCTCAACATCTTCATCGCCGTGTTCTTCGCGACGTTGTCCTTCTCCTTCGTCGAGCCCTTCTTCTTCATCGGCTACCTGATGTCCATCGCCACATTCGGCTTGTACCAAGCCATCTTCATGGCCAATGCCGGCGGCGCCTGGGACAACGCGAAAAAAATCGTTGAAGTCGAGATGAAGCAAAAAGGCACGCCGCTGCACGATGCCACGGTAATCGGCGACACTGTAGGCGATCCCTTCAAAGACACCTCGTCGGTAGCGTTGAATCCGGTGATCAAGTTCACGACGCTCTTCGGCCTCTTGGCCGTGGAGCTGGCCGTGCAACTGACCGCCTCGCAAGGCGAGGGCCTCACCCACATTCTGGCGGCGGCCTTCTTCGCCGTTTCATTTTTCTTCGTTTACCGTTCCTTCTATGGCATGCGCATCCGTGCCGGAGCGTAGGGGGATTTTTGTAGGGGCGCAGCACGCTGCGCCCCAGCGCGGCAAGGCTTCGAATGTGGAGTGCGGCGGTCTTGCCTGCCGGCCGCAGGCGAGCCGCCGTTTTTGCAATCGCGGTTTCAAGGTCAGCGTGAAATTCATTTAGTGAGGCTTGTAATGAAAAAAACCGTTGTCATGCTGTGCTTCTCGTTGTTCGCATTTGCCACTCTCTCTCTTGCGCAAACCCAAGTCGATCCCAAGTGGCAAATCCACGACCTCAACCGCCCCGTTCCCGCGGTGATCGAACCGGGCACCGCAAGCACGCAAGACGCCGCAGGCCGCGCGCCCTCCGACGCCGTTGTCCTCTTCGACGGCAAAGATCTTTCCAAGTGGCAGCACAAAGACGGCACTCCGGCCAAATGGAAGGTAGAGAACGGCTATTTCGAAGTCGTCCCTAAAGCGGGATACATTTACACGCGCGAAGCATTCGGCGACTGCCAGCTGCACGTTGAGTTCGCCGAGCCCCAACCTGCGAAGGGCCAAGACCAGGACCGCGGCAACAGCGGTGTTTTCCTGCACGGCCTGTATGAAGTGCAGGTCCTCGACTCCTACCAGAGCAAAACGTACGCCGACGGCCAAGCATCCGCCATCTACGGCCAATTCCCTCCCCTCGTGAACGCTTCGCGCGCGCCCGCGCAATGGCAAACCTACGACATCATTTTCCACGGCCCGCGCTTTGACGCCTCCGGCAAGCTCCTCCGCCCAGCTCGCATCACCGCATTCCACAACGGCGTGCTTGTGCAAGATAATGTCGAACTGACCGGTCCTACCGGCCATCACGTGCGCCCGCCGTACACCGCCGGCCCAGAAAAACTCCCGCTAGCCTTGCAAGACCACAACCACCCGGTCCGTTACCGCAATATCTGGCTCCGCGAACTGAAATGAGACTCGCCTAGGCGCTCCAAAATTTCTCCTTCGGTAGTCCTACAATCTTGTAGTATGTCCAGCGGCAAAAGGGGGCTTATGCGCAATTTGTTTTTTCTTTTCGCCGCAGGCGCGGCACTCGCCATTCCTGGTTACTCGCAAAGCGAAAAACCGTGGCAGCAACTCTTCAACGGCAAGGATCTCAGCGGCTGGAAACACGTCGGCCCGGGCCACATGACCGTCGAGAACGGACTCATCCAAACGCACGGCGGCATGGGCCTGCTTTACTGGACTGCAGGCAAGGTCGGCGACTGCCGCATTCGCGTCGTCTACAAGATGCGCGATCACAACGATAATTCCGGCGTCTTCATCCGCATCCCCATCGAGCCACGCGAAGAGTGGATGCCTGTGCACTACGGCTACGAAGTCCAAATCGACAACCAACCAGAAGATTCCAAGGAAGATGATTATCACGTCACCGGCACGCTGTATTCCCTTACCAAACCGTTGGCTCGCCCCGGCAAACCCGGTCCCGAGTGGAACACCATGCTCATCACGCTCGATGGCCCGCACACCGTCGTTGTCCTCAACGAGGTGAAAGTCACCGATTACACCGAGGGCCAGTCCGTCCCCGAGAAAAAGTTTGATTTCGAGCCCCAGCGCGGCCGCCGCCCCAACGAAGGCTACATGGGCCTGCAAAATCACAGCGACAACGACATCGTCTTTTTCAAAGAAGTCGCGCTCCAGCCGCTGCGTTAGCGACCAGCGTGTAGCACAGGCCTGTTTTTTAGGCCTGAGGCTTTTTCTCGCTTTCAATTTTCACTTTTCGAATTTCGTTTTTCGATTTTCCTTATAGGAGCACCAATGAAAAAGGATCTCTCGCGCCGCAAATTCCTGCAACGCACCGCCGGTGCCGCCAGCGCGCTCGCCGCCGCCAACACGCTCTTTCTCCGAGACACGCGCCTCGAAGCCGCCAGCTATCCTGCGGTCGCTCCGAGTGATCGCCTGCGTTTCGGCATCATCGGCATCGGCATGCAAGGCTCCGGCCTGCTCACCGCAGCGGTGCAGCTTCCTGGCGTCGAGTGCGTCGCCGCCGCCGATCTTTACGACGGCCGCCACACGCTCGCGCGCGAAATCGTCGGCAATCCTAATCTTCCAGTCACGCGCCGGTACAAAGACCTCCTCGACAACAAAGAAATCGATTGCTTAATCGCGGCTGTTCCCGACCACTGGCACAAGCAAGTGGTCGTCGACGCCGTCCACGCCGGAAAAGATATTTACTGCGAAAAACCCATGTCGCACTCGCCTTCCGACGGCCTCGAAATGGTCAAAGCCGGCAAAGCTACCGGCCGCGTCATCCAGATCGGCTCGCAGCGGGTCAGCTCCGTGCTCTGCGCCAAAGCCAAGGAACTCATCGCGCAAGGCACCATCGGCGACCTGATGATGGTCGAGGGCTCCCTCGGCCGCAACGATCCCACCGGCGCTTGGGAATATCCGCCGCCTTTCGATCTCTCGCCGCAAACTCTCGATTGGGAAACGTGGCAAGGCACCGCTCCGCACAAGCCTTGGGATCCCGACTTGTCACCGAAACATTTCGCGCGTTGGCGCTGCTGGAAGGAATACGGCACGGGAGTCGCCGGCGATCTCCTCGTGCATCTGGTCAGCGGCATGATGTTTATGCTCGGCGTCAACGAGCCGCCCAAGCGCGTCCTCTCCACTGGCGGCATCCTGCGCTGGAAAGACGGCCGCAACATGCCCGACGTTCACGCCACACTCTTCGAGTACGGCGACATCCCCGTCTATTTCCGCCTGAACCTCGGCACCGAATCGCCGGAAATCTATCGCTTCAACGGCTCCAAGGGCATTCTGGAAGTCACCGAATACGCACTCACCTATTACCCGCAAACGGGCAAAGACGAAGGCCCCAGCTACTACTCCTCCGGTTTCCCTCGCGCGATGCGCGAAGAATACGTAAACAAATGGCACCAGGAACACGATCCCGCGCCTGGCAAAGAGACCAGTCTGCAAGGCTTCACCTTCCGCAGCGCCTCGTGGGACGAAGAGAAGCCGCACCTTTGGACCTATTTCCAAGCCGTGCGCACCCGCCAACGCAACGTCGAGGACGTAGTCTTCGGCCACAACGCCGCGCTAGCCTGCCACCTGGCCAACGAATCCTACTTCCGCAAAGCGGCCACCACCTGGGACGGCGAAAAAATAAAAACCTAACCGCGGCACAGCCGTTTCTGGCCGTGCGCCGCACGTTCAACCATTGCAGGACGGGCTGCGGCGCGTCTCTCTCCGCGCCGTCTGTGAAATCTTCTTGAGGCTCTCCGCATCAAACCTAGGCACCCGCCCACAATGCTAACTCGACCCTTCGCGACCCTCTTCTCATCCGCACCGCAAAACGTAAGGCGTTGGCTTCTGCACCTCGGCGGAATCGGTTTGATTCCCCTCGGCGTCCTCGACAGCTCGCTGGTCCCCGTCCCCGGCAGCATGGACGTCGCGACTATCCTTCTTTCCGCTCGCGAGAGGCATCTCTGGTTCTACTACGCGATCATGGCCACCGCTGGCTCGGTGCTCGGCGCCTTCATCACCTACCGCCTCGCGCGAAAAGGTGGCCAAGAGGCGCTGACAAAACGCTTCCCGAAACGGAAAGTCGATAAAGTTCTAAAGACATTTGAACGCTGGGGCTTCGCTGCCATCGCCGTGCCGGCAATGCTGCCGCCGCCGTTCCCGCTGGTGCCCTTTGTGATTGCCGCAGGCGCCATGCAGTATTCGCTAGGCAAATTCTTGGCCGCCATGACGGTGGGCCGCTTCGTCCGTTACAGCATCCTCGCCTACTTGGGCGCCACGTACGGCCGTCATATCCTCTCGCTCTTCTCCCGTCACGCCGACACCACGCTCCTCGTTGCCGTCGGACTCGGCGTCGCCGCCCTAATCATCGTTTTGCTCGTCCGCAAGCGTTCTCCCTGAGCGCTCCCGCGACGTTCTAGACTGATTAGTGGACGACAGTGGTGATGCCCGACTGCAGCAACTGGGCGAATTGGGCGGCGGCCAGGGGCCGGCTGAAAAGGTAGCCCTGCCCTTCCGCGCATTGCTGGGTCTGAAGATATGCCCTCTGGAGTTGCGTCTCGATGCCCTCGGCAACCACGAGATGCTTGAGGCTCTTTCCCATGTTGATGATCGCGCTCACGATTGTAGAGTCATCGGGATCGGCAGTGATCTGGTGGACAAAGGACTTGTCAATTTTGAGGACATCAATGGGAAACTGCCGAAGATAGCTCAGGCTGGAATAGCCGGTGCCGAAGTCATCCACGGAAAGATGTACGCCCATCACTTTAAGCTCTTGAAGAACGGAGGCCGTGGATTCGGCGTCGTCCATAAGAACGCCTTTGGTGAGCTCGAGTTCGAGATAGCGTGCTTCCAGGCGAGTTTCCGCGAGTATGGTCCGGACACCTTGGACAAAACCTTATCGCGGAACTCGACGGCCGAAACATTTACGGAAATAGGCAATGGCGGAAGCCCGGCATCCTGCCAGGCACGCGCTTGCCTGCACGCTTCGCGCAGCACCCAACGGACGATTTGTAGAATCAGGCCGCAGTCTTCGGCGATGGGCACAAACTGAGAAGGAGGCACGAGTCCCCGGTCCGGCTGTTGCCAGCGCACCAACGCCTCGACCCCTGTTATCTCACCAGTGTCGAGATTTACCTTGGGCTGATAATGCAGCAGGAACTCGTCTCGCTTAAGAGCGCGGCGCAGGCTGCCTTCCAGGGATTGACGCTCGACAGCCTTCAAAATTCATTTCCGGCTTGAAGAACTGGAAATTGTTGCGCCCTTTTTCCTTGGCGTGGTACATCGCCGTGTCCGCATGGTTGATCAGTGTTTCCGCGTCTTCTCCGTCTTCCGGGTAAACGCTGATACCGATACTGCCATCGACATGCAGATCTTGTTCCCCGACACAGTGGGGTGCGCTGAGGGAAACAAGTATTTTTGCCGCGCTCGTGGCTGCGTCTTCCGGATAGGCGATCTCCGAAAGCAGGATCACGAATTCATCTCCACCCTGGCGGCTGACCGTGTCGGAACGGCGCACAGTAGCCAGCAATCGTTTTGAAACGGACTGAAGAAGCTTGTCGCCGGTGGCATGTCCCAGCGAATCGTTGATGTATTTGAAACGATCCAAATCCAGAAAGATCACTGCAATTGGCTTGTGCTGACGGCGGGCCAAAGCAATTGACTGAGAAATCCGGTCGTTCAGCAAGAGGCGATTGGGCAGATTAGTCAGCAGATCGTGCTGCGCGGAGTGCGCCATTTCGCACGCCATGGCCCGAGCCGCGGTCACATCATGGAAAACGATCACGGCTCCGACGACGCGGCCCGCCCGGTCGTGGATTGGCGCGGCGGAATCTTCAATCGCGGATTCAAATCCGTCCCGGCGGATGAGGACGCAGTCTACCGTCAGTCCCACGGTCCTATTTTGCTTGACGGCCATCTCCATGGGATCCCGAGCGGTCTTGCGCGTGGGGCCCTCAATAATTCGGAAGACTTCGGCGAGGGGTTTGCCAATGGCTTCTTCACGGCGCCAACCGGTCATGGTCTCTGCGACGAGATTGAGATAGGTGATCTTGCCGGAAATATCGGTACAAAGAACGGCGTCACCAATCGAATTGAGGGTAACCACAGCGCGCTCTTGTTCCACATACAATGCATCCTCGACGGCCTTGCGTTCGATCGCATTGCGCAGTGCGCGCGACAGGGAATAGCTATCGAGGTGGCCCTGGAGGAGATAATCGTGCGCGCCCCGCACGACGGCTTGTTTCCGCAGGGCCTCGTTAACGTCGCCGCCAAGGATCAGAATCGGGATGTCGGGCGCGGCGATGAACACCTTATCGAGCGTCTCGAGGCCCTGACTATCCGGCAGGGACAGCGCGAGCAGGACAGCGGCTATTCCTTTCTTGCTCAGGCGCTCAAGACCATCGGAAAGTTGGCGAACCCATTCCACATCGAAGGAACCGCCGCCTGCCGCAGCGAGCGCCGCGCGAATCTCATTGGCAGCGACCGGATCATTTTCCATCAGAAGTATTTTGGGGGGCGGGATTGGTGTAGTCATCAAGCCTCAGAGCCGCATTTCGTATGACCTGCAGATCGCGGAATTGCGAGCGCGGGCAACTTCAAGTATGAGAACAGTTCAACCTTGCGCGCACCGCACGAAAACGTGCGGTGAGTCTTCATCGCTGCACAATTGTTTCCGGTCTTAACTTGAACCATTCTTGCAGGGCCGGAACGCCACGAAACGTCTTCGAATTTACCTTGCCCGGAACCGCCATCCAATAGACGGTTACGCTATTTGTCAGGCTGTCGATGCACATGCGTTGATGCGTCTCCCGGGCCGTATCCGGCGCCTTTTTCCTGAGCCACAGGACTGTTCCTTGCGCGAATTCATTCACCTCAACGAAGCCGCATTCGCGGGCGGCGGTTTGGAACGCTTGAAGCCTCTCCATGGTCGCCTCCTTGTGTGCTTGCATCTGACCTACTGGATCGCCCTCGCACGGGTTTGCCAGTAGAAAAGCTCGACGCCAACTCCCGAATTTCCGCTCGGAACGTCTTTCCATTCGACACTTCGGACCTGGCCGGTGAAGATTCTTTCGCTTGGCAGTGTTTTTGCGACCTGCCGTGGCATTCTCAGAAGTACTTGAACAGGCAGCCAGACAAGGACTGGGTGATTCGTCACAAAGTACACTCCTCGTGACGACAGATTTATGGATCTCGCTGCGTGGCCATTTGTATTGGTCAACGGAGAGTGTATCGGACAAAACACCGGTGGAACCTCGAACCCGTAGCGGCGTGTATAAAGACGTTCGGATGCGGTTATGGCTCCGGCCTCGCTGCACGTGCAAGCCTGGGTTGGGACTCCGGACCGACCGTAATTGCACCCAATCGGGTTCGTGCCACCGTTGCTCAACATCTGCCAGGCAATGGTAAATAAAAAGGGTTGGTGCGGGACTCCGTCTGCACTCTGCATCGAAGTCAAATGCTTCTCCATAGCGCTCCAGTCCTAGTAATGTGGGCGGCACCAGAAACGCAATTCAATTCCCGGGTGGGAGTTCGTTGTGCGCCAAGCACCGCCCGCGCATCGTTTTAAAGAGAATAGGTGTGGAGGCGATTCATTTCTGTCGTGTATGGCATCCTGAGTACTAACATAGGACTTAAGATAACAACTCCTACGACTGTCCCAACCTGAAACAGTGACCATGCGGAGTGTTCCAGGAATGACGACGGCCGAAAAGTGAAGACAATGCCTCGGGTATAAGCTCCTTCGTTCCTGCAGCTACAGGCGTTACCGTTATCGAAATTCCGGCGTTCCGACATCAGGTCTTCAAGCTGTCCCGTGCTACTATCGCCTCACGCTCGGCCCAAGTTCGCCCCCTTCCACCAGCGGCAAAAACTTATGCCTCCAGACGGCACACGTCGCAGTGGGCGCATCCCCAAACAGATTGCTATCTGTCTCATTGGAAGCGACATGGAAGGCCGCGTGTTTTCCGAGCAGACCAAGACCGTGCTGCTCAGCCGCCACGGTGCCGGAATCGTCTCCGAGTACAAACTGTCGCCCGAGCAGGAACTCGTGATTCGCAATGAGGAGTCCCGCAAAGAGGCCGAGGCCCGCGTGGTTGGGCAGATCGGATCGCAGGGTGGCACCTACATCTACGGCGTGGCCTTCCTGGACACCAAGACAAATTTTTGGGGCCTCGATTTTCCGGATTTATCGGAGACGGAAAAGCAGGCCGCGCAGACCCTGCTGGAGTGCAGCAACTGTCACACTCGGCAAATAGCGGACCACAGCGATCTGGCGTCCGATGTTATGGCCGTCAACGAAAGCATCGTCCGGTATTGCCAGAAATGCGGGTCGTCGACGCTCTGGAAGCAGCCAGTTCCGGGTAGCGAATCGTCCGGCGACTTGTCCGACGCGCCAGCTGCGGCGGAGCGGTCGGCGTTCGCGGAGCCCGCATGGATGCAGTCGCAAAGGCCGCTGCCTGCGCCCACCCTCGCGCGCGTCACACCGCCCGTCGCCCCAGCCGCCAATGAGGCCATGAAAGAGGCACCCGCAGCAGCGTCACCCAGAGCCGGTGTGGCGGCGAAAGAGCGAGAAAATCGGCGAATGCACGCGCGCATGCGTGTCAACTTCAAGGCCTGCGTGCGTCGGCCAAATTTGGAGGACGACATTGTGGTCTGCGAAGACATGTCACGCGGCGGCCTGCGCTTCAAAAGTCGCAGGCAGTATTTCGAGAAGATGCTGGTCGAGGTGTCCGTCCCGTATTCGCCGGGCGACCAGGCCATTTTTGTGCCCGCGCAGATCGTTTACGTCCAGGAACTGCCGGAACAAAAAGTCTATCGGTACGGTGTGATGTATTTGCGCAGCGGACGATGAAGGACGAAAGAAACTAGGTCAACATGCGAACAGAAGCGTCATCCTGCGGTCACGCCGCGCGTCGGGCGTAGCGTGAATACAGGATTGTGCCGTAAAGCAATAATCGGTTTTCCTCCAACCGAGCGGCCCCGCGGCGAATCTAACCCTCAGCGCCATGGGTCGTCGCCTAGAAATCGATGCAGTACGCGGGTTGATGCTCGTGTGGATGGTGTTGACGCACCTTCCGACGTTCTTGCCGACGTATACCAATCAGCCGTTCGGTTTTGTATCGGCCTCCGAAGGCTTCATTTTTTTATCCGCTCTGTTCACCGGCCGGGTTTACTTCCGGCTCGCTGAGCGAGACGGCTATCCGGCGATGCGCGCCAAACTACTGCTGCGCACGCTGCGCCTCTATGGCTACCATGCACTTCTGCTCGCCCTCGTGTTCCTGGTTGCCGTGCCCATTGCGGCACGCGGCAATAGCCCGCAGCTTCACAATCTGCTCGATTTCTATTTTGCCGCAGGTCCGAAGCAAGCGATCACCGAAGCCTTTCTGCTGATTTACCAGCCGCCCCTTCTGGACATCCTGCCGATGTACATTCTGTTTCTGCTGTTCACGCCGCTGGCGCTGACAATGTCCCGCCGCGTCGGCTGGAGCCCCATTCTCGCGGGAAGCACCACGCTTTGGTTTCTGGCTCATCTTGGCTTGCGCGAAGCGGAGCATAATTTTGTGAATAGCGTGATGCGCATCCATATCCCCATAAACGAAATGGGATCTTTTGATTTGTGGGCTTGGCAATTTCTGTGGATCTTAGGTTTGTGGTTCGGAGTGCGCTGGGCGCAAGACAATTTGCCGGTGGAAAAATGGGCGCGGCGTGTAGTGATTCCAGCAGCCATAGTGGTCGCGGTGCTTTTGCCATTTCGCTACGCGGTGGGGCGCGGAATCGAGCTGGGTGCCTTCGAGCCATTGTTTGACAAGTGGCACTTCGGCGTCGTTCGCCTGATCAATTTTGCCGCGGCGGCGGCCCTGCTGATTCGGTTCCAGCAAATCCTAAAACCGCTCGCGGTGCGCCCGCTGGTTTTGCTGGGTCAGGCTTCGCTGCAAGTTTTCTGCGTACACCTGCTGTTTACGTTCGCGGGGCTGACGCTGCTGGGAAACGCGGCGATGCTGAGCGCGTGGCAGCAGGTCGCGTTGCTGGCAGCGACCTTGGCGGGGATGCTGCTAACGGCCAAAATATTCTCCAAGTCGGAGGCGAAAACGGAGCGAAGAGGCGACAGCAGCGCGCCGGAGACGCCGCAACTGGCGCCTACAACGGTAGCGGCGCTGCCGGCCCCGGCAGAATCGCATTTGCAATATTGCGATATGAAGTCAGACGTGAAAAACACTGCCCTGGCTGAGAACACCCACGTTCCGTATTAGTGGATCGAACTTCCGCCCGGTTATCACCTCCCTTAGTACCCCCAACGCGGTACCCCCGCTCTATGGGCAGTTCGCTGGCGCGTTCGCGACAATACTTACGGAAAGTGCAGACCGCCACAGGTCTCGCACAGAGGCTTGTCCAATCATCCTATGTCTGAACAATTGAGTGCTGTAGCGCCGGCGCGGCCTGCGTCTGTCCCCGAAACGAGAGCGGAGCGGCGGCAGATGCGCCGGGCGGGGATTTCCTTACAGGCGCGGATTCGAACCGCGGATGACAACAATGGTAGCTTCGCCGAAGTGAAAATGACGCAAAACGCTTCGCGGAAAGCCATTTATTTTTTCACGAACCTGGATCGCTACTACAAGGGGCTGCGCGTTCGAGTGACATGTCCTTACGACCCGACGGCCGGCGCGGCCAATTTGGAGCAAATCGGGGAAGTGGCGCGAGTGCACAGCCGGGGAGACTGCTACGGAGTCGCGGTGGCACTCATGCCCAGCAAGCAACCGCCCGCGATGCAGTCGGCCGGCGCCAGCACATCCGCGCAAGCCGCGAGCGCGCCTGTCGCTACGGCGGCGGCTACCCCGCCGAAGGAGCGCCGTCGCGGGAAGCGGGCGCCGTTTATCGCGCCCGTGGAGATGGTGGAAATGCAGACGGGAGCGCGTATTAAGGCGCGTACGTCGGACTTGAGCCCGCAAGGCTGCTACGTGGACACATTGAATCCGCTTCCGGTGGGAGCGTCTGTGCGGCTGCAGATTCACCGGGAGGGCTTGATTCTTGACGCGCTTGCGGCCGTGAGCGCACGGCACGCGGGTTCGGGAATGGGGCTGGTGTTCGCGGAGCTCACTGGGTCACAGCGGGCCGTCCTGCAGAGTTGGCTAAGCGAACTGGGCTTGCCGCCGCGCGCGATCTTCGAGAGTCCGTTCACGCTTTCAAATAAGGCGCCGGGACAGGAGTCAGACTGCACGGCGCGGCTTGTGCAGGTGCTGGTGCGCAAAGGCTTGCTAAGTCAGTCTGAAGCGAAAGAAGTTCTGGACGAGCGTGAGGCCGAGCGGCGCCGAGTGCGGCCGCTTCCGGACACGCTCTAGCGCCTGCCCGATTCTCTCAGCAAAGCCCGACGGTGCAAGCCGTCGGGCTTCTTATTTTCACTTCACTTCCCTTCTCTTCTCTGCCGGAGTTTCAGGTCCAGCCACCTCTGCGTGCCCACAACTCTGAGATCCCTTTAGAAGCGCAAGACAACGCCCGCGGAAAAGCGCGGCTGGTTCTGCGTCGTGGAGTTGAAATGGGTAAGAAGGTAGTCGATCTCGATGGGACGCAAAGAGAGCAGAGGCAACAGCTTCAGGTCCAGGCCGGCGCCGAGCGTGGCGGCGAAGCCGTTTTGCGTGGTGGGTGCTGTGAATACCGGCGTGGAGCTCGAACCGACGGATTCATGCGCCCCGCCGACTAGAACACGCGCGAAGGGAGAGATCGGTCCGGGGAAGCGAAGCTGCGGCCCGACTAGATACGTTTTCAAGTGCGTGTTAGATCCCTGGTGCGTGCCGGAGGTGTCGCTGTACTCGGCGGCGAAAGCAAGCGGACCAAGAACCTTCATTGCGGCGGAGACTTCCCAACCGTTGAGGTTGAGATGCTGGGTGTTCGCGGCAGTGGGGCAGCCTTGGAAGGGGCAGAGCGCAGCCGTTTGCAGAAATCTGACTGGAGCATGCGTAAAGGAATAGCCGCCGTAGAGCTCGATTTTCTGGGCGTGTGAAGGCGTAGCGAATAAGAATATGGCGAAAACGAGAGTGAAGATTGACGCGAGAATGCGCAATGGACGTCCCCTTTTTTAGTTTTTAAAATGCTGGCTAGGTTCGAGGTTGGATGCGCGGATTTTCCTTGGCAGTTGTATCCGATGCGAGCGATGTGCCCTATTCGTAACGAAGCGCCATGATGGGATCGGATAGAAACAGGCGATTGTCCTTTACTACTTACGGCGATATTTTTTCCAGTCTCGTTCAGTGGCTTTGGCCATTTCTTTCGCGGAGTTGCGGAGCCAGCCGGATTTTCTGCCCTGGAGATCACGGACGATTTTTCTTCGCTGGCGCTTGGTGCCGAGGTGAACATTCGCGGCTTCCGCGCCCATGGCGTTGAGCAAGGTCATTTCGTCGCGTTTTTTGGGAAGATCCTCGATTTCGATGAGATTTGCGTCGGGAGACAGTCGGCGAATCAGCCAGCCGCCGACCATTTTCTGATAGGGGTCGTGTGAACGCACCGCGGATTTGATCGCGGTTTCGTAGTAGGTCTGGCAGTGATCGACGGTGCCATTGAGCCACACGCATGAGGATGGAATAGTGGCTTTCGCTTCGCGCGCGATCCAAGCGCCGCACCACTGCGCAATGGCCACGAAGCGCTGTTGTCCGAGGCTGCCGTGACCGGCTTCTCTACGGACCACTTTGTACGGAAGCTTTTTCGCGGGCAACGTTTTCTCGATGGCGCGCTTGGCGGTGGACGGAAATCCGTGAGCCACACCCGGCCGCCCGTTCAATTTTTGCCAGAAGTCCTCTGGCGGCTCGATCGCATCGATGCCGAGTTTTTCCAACGTTTGCTGCTGCTCGGCAAGAACAAAGGGACGGCCGCCGGTGCGAAGAGCCTCGCGGTAGCCTTCCAGGATGGCGTCGCAGCCCTGTTTGAATTTCACGGTAAGACTTTTGGCGTCGACAACTATTTTCACGCTGGCTGCGAGACGCACCAGATCGTTCGTGTACGGCAAAGGATAGGATTCATCGAAGTCATCCACTCCCCAGCACATGCGGCCTTCCGCATCGCGCCAGGTGCCGTAGCTGCCCACGTGAAGGTCCCCAACGGCCAACACTTTCGGAGCCTGTCGCAGATCGCGGCATAGTTCCGGCCAGAGCTGCGTCCAGCGGTAGAAGGTGCTGCGAAAGAAAAAAAATGGGTCTTCGCGCATTTGCTGGTGCTTGTAGCGCAAATCGTCTTCGATCACGTGGGTGCAGCGGCGCATCCAATTTTCGTAGCTTCTTGTCGCTTCGATGATGTTCATGTGCGTTTTCGCGCCCGGGTCGAACCCATTGTCTTGAGCGGGAAACACCGCGCTGCTCCATCGGAAAATTCCCGTAGCAGGGCGTGGAGCGAAGCTGTAGGTACGAAGTTGCTGTGGGCACGAAGTTAGGGATCAGATTCCTTAAAAGGAGGTGACCGCGCAAAAGACAGCTTACCTTCGCATGCCTATTCATACCGCAAGGCGACAATAGGATCGACGCGCATGGCGCGGCGCGCAGGGATATAGCACGCCGCGAGGGCCACAATGGCGAACAGCATGGCTACCCCGGCGAAATTCAGAGGGTCCCTGGCACTCACACCATAAAGCAAGGTGCCGAGAAAACGCGTGAGCGCGAACGCGGCAGTGAGTCCAACCGCCACACCGATGAGAGCGAGTGACAGGCCTTCACGTACCACCAGCTTGAGAACATCGCGAGGCTGCGCGCCGAGGGCCATTCGCACGCCGATTTCCCGGGTACGCTGGCCAACAAAGAAAGAAATGACCCCGTAGATGCCGACGATTCCGAGGATGAGAGCGATTGTCGCAAAAGCGCTGAAGAGCGAAGTAACCGCGCGCGGGGCGGACACAGCAGCGGACAGGACTACGGGCATGGGCCTTACTTCCGCGATGGGTGTGTCGTCGCTCAACGAGGATGCCAGCCTACGGAGCGATTCCTCTAATTGGATCTGACTACCCGCGGAACGAACGATTAGGGTCATTTCTGCAGGGATGTGTCCGTCTTCGAGGCTGGCGCCCGGGCCGTACGGGAGGTACACAGTGCCGTCCATCCATTGCGGTACGCTTCGCCGCAGATCGTAGCCGCGCACGTCGGCGGCGACGCCGATGATAGTGCACCAATCTTTTTGTCGGGCGAGTTGGACGTGCTTCCCAACCGCATCCTGGTTCGGGAAGAAACGCCGCGCAGTCTCCGCACTGAGAATGGCGACGCGCGAATTTCCAGAAGTGTCTGCCTCGGCGAACTCGCGGCCGCGCAGAAGCGGGATGCCCATCAATTGGAAATAACCCGGAGAAACAGCGTTCATCCAGAGAAGAGGCTCGGGTGCCGCAGAATCCGCGAGATAGTCCTCGAAGTTGACGGAACGCTTTTGCACTCTTCCTCCGAGGGGGAGCGTACTAATCAGCGCGGAGTTCGTGACGCTAGGAAGCGACCGAACCTGACGAACCAGGCCGCGATAGAAAGCAAAGCACCGGCCAGCGTCATCACAAAAGGATTCGTTGGGCGTGACGCGCGCGGTCAGAACGCTTTCGGAGCGAAAACCTGGATCGACGTGCGATAGCGCCCAAAGACTGTGTATCAGCAGCCCCGCGCCACAGACGAGCAGAACTGCGAGACCCAACTCGCCGATCACCAGGGCGCGCCGCAAACCCTGGCTAGCCGAATGCGTTGTGCCGCGGCTGCCGGCCTTGAGACTTTCCGTGAGTTCCGGCCGCGAAGCGTGAATCGCTGGCGCTGTGCCCGAGAGAATGCCCGTGAGGATCGCTAAGGCAGCAGCGAAGAGAAGCACGCGCCAGTCCAGCGTTACCTCCGCCAGACGCGGTGTGTCGGCGGGAAGCATGGACTTCACCAGCGACAATCCAACGCCAGCCAGCAAGAGCCCGAACGCTCCACCGATGGCGGCCATGACTATGCTTTCCGTGATGAGTTGCCGCACAACGCGGCCGCGCGCCGCGCCGAGCGAAACGCGAACGGCGATCTCTCTTCCGCGAACAGCGCCGCGTGCCAGACTGAGGTTGGCCACATTCGCGCAGGCGATTAGCAGGACCAGCGCGACGGCGACCAGCAAGATCAACAGACGTGTGCGAAGGTCACTGACCAGTCCGTCTCGCAAAGAGACGGCGGCGACGCCAGCGTTCCACGTCGCTGGCATGGGCCAGGGAAACAGTGAAAACACTTGCGACTGGAACACACGAATCTCGGCGCTGGCCTGCGCGAGCGTTGCGGTGGGGCGCAGCCGGCCGATGACGGGCATAAAGTCTCCCGCCCAATAGCTGACCGTGTTGCGCGAATCGATGTTCAACGGAATCCACACGTCGGTTTGCGGCGAGGGAAATCGAAATTCAGCCGCCATTACGCCGACGATTTGACGTGGAACGCCTTCGAGGTTGATCCACTGCCCGATGACGGAAGCATCCGAAGCAAACCGCTGCTGCCACAGATGGTGACTAAGAACGACGTAATTATTCTGCGTTGCCAGATCCTCGCCTGCTCGGAAGGTTCTGCCCGTCTCAGCGGGTGCGCCGAGAACTGAGAAGAGATCGGCAGAGACGAGCGTAACGGTGAGGCGTACGGGCGCGCCCTTGGCAGTAAGGTTGAACTCATAACCTTCGACATACGCGGCCACGTCCATGCTCTGAATCTGGGAGCGCATGGCAGCGAACGCACCTTTGGGGTAGAAACCGGTGACCTGCACCAAGCGATCGGGCTGATAGTAAGGAAGCGGGCGGAGCAGAATGCCGTTCACCAAGCTGAAGATAGCGGTGTTGGCGCCGATGCCGAGAGCGAGCGTCAGGACCGCGACGAGGGCGAAGCCGGGATTTTTACGCAGCATACGGGCGCCGTAGCGCAGGTCCTGCAGCAACTCTTCCAGCCACAACCAACCCCATTGGTCGCGCGTGACTTGCTGCACCAAGTCGACATTGCCGAATTCGCGGCGGGCCGACTGCGCGGCCTCCGTTACCGATTCGCCGCGTTCGATGCGCTCGCTTACGGCCATTTGCAGATGACCTTGCAACTCCTGCGCAAGCTCTTCCTGCTTGTTCCGATGCTGCCACGGAAAGTTCATGCCTGGCCTCGCTTTGCTGGGCTGAGGACGCCGGCGATGGCATCCGAGAGCTGTTCCCAACGCGAGCGTTCAGAGAGCAGCTGCTTTTTGCCAGTGGCGGTGAGCCGGTAAACGCGGACGCGCTGTTTGTTCTCGGAGAGCTTCCAGTCCGCCGCGATCCACTTTTGGCGCTCGAGGCGATGCAGCGCAGGATAAAGGGAGCCGGTGTCGACCTGAAGGATTTCGCCGGAATTGGCGCGGATGGCCTGGCTGATGCTGTAGCCGTGCTGCGGCCCCCACTGCAGGGTCTGCAGGATGAGCAGGTCGAGCGTGCCTTGTAGCAGCTCGATGCGGTTCTGGTAGCGCGGAGCCATAAGCACCTCTAGGAGTAGAGCCTCTACACCCTGCATGTAGGACGTCTACAGCCTCAAATGGTTTGCACCCACGCTGCCGATTTTTTGGCGCACCCTAAGCACTTGCGGGTACAAGACTTAGCTAAGAAGGAACCCTCAGCGGGGATCGTGGCCAGTGACCGATATTGGGACATGCTGTACTGCTCCCGAACGGCCCAACCGGTCGAATGGTACGCCATATTGCCGCTCTCATTTATTGGGCTTGAGCCAGACTATGTCGTAGGCGCGGTCGAAGGTTACGAACATCAGGCACTCTTCTTTGACGGTGCAAGTAAACCAGTGCGGCTGCTTGCTAGGCATCATGGCGAAGCCGCCGGGCCCGAGCACGGTGTCCTGCATCCCTTCCATTCCAGTGGAGACGTTTCCCTTTACGATGATCAACTGCTCTTCCGCGCTGTGATAGTGCGGCGGAACCACGCACTTGGGCGCCGCTTTCATGATCGCGGTGGAGGGGCCGGTCTCCATGTCACCGTTCTCCAGGAAAAACTGAAGGCAGGCGGGACCTTCGCCGGCCGGGAACTTCACATCAGAAAGCTGGCGCACGATGCCGGATTTGGCGCCGGACTTGGGCGCTTGCGCGGAGAGAGTGACAGCCAACAGCAGACCCAAACACGCCAGGAACAGATACACTGTCCGCGCCGGACGCTTCCAATGAATGCTCATTTGGACTTTGTTCATGCTCGTCTCTCCGATGCTAAGGGGCGATGCCCCAGCGGAGGACATTCTACCCGCGCACGAAATCCGGGCAAGAAACATCTTAGGTTTGTAAGAGAGAAAGGCGATGGAGAGTTGGGAAAGTCTGCGGCGCGGGTATAATGCCGAGCGATGATTGCATCCGCCGCCGTCTCGAAGCGCGCGCTGAGCATGTTCGGGCGGGTTTTTCCTCGCTGTAGCATGATTGCGCAGGCCATTGCGTTTAACCTTTTCCTCGCGTTCTTCCCTGCTTTGTTGATTGCCGTCGGTTTGGCCACCAGCCCGATCGGTGTGCGCACCAACCTATTCGATTTGATTTCCGATTTCACAAGTTTCCTGCCACCGGGTAGCCAGCAGATCGTGTCGGAATTTCTGGTCAAGCGCGGGCCGGAAGCATGGAAGTGGACGTTGCTGGGTTTGAGCGGAACGCTGCTGGCAGGTACGCAAGTGATGAAGCTGCTTATGGAAGGAATCCATATAATTTACGGAGACCGCGAACGCCCGGGTTTCTGGGCGCGGCAGTTGCGCGCGCTCGCCCTCCTGATCTTGACGATCGCTCCTCTGCTCGTGGCGGCGATTCTGGGCGTGTTCGGGCGGCCGTTGCGGCGCTTGGTTGGCGCAGAGCTCGGGAAAGGGACTTCGGTACAAACGTGGTGGGGCGTTTTTTTTCATGGGATTGCGATTTTGCTGGCCATGATCGCGGTCACCGTAATTTATAGATGGGCGCGGCCGCGGCAACACAGTCTCACAAGCGTTCTGCCCGGAGCGATGATTGCGACGCTGCTGTGGTGGGTGGCGGACCTGGCGTTCGGATTTTATGTGCGCAAGATGCCCTATGGAATTATCTACGGAGGTCTGGCGGCGGTGATCGGCTTGCTGATTTGGATGGAGCTGTCCACGGTGATTATTTTCTTGGGCGCGGCGTGGAATGCAGAGCTGGCAGCCAGCCGGAAGGTCGTGCGAGCCGGTGCTTGAGCGAGCCATGCGCGTGGAATGCTATTCCGGATATAAGGGCGGCGAGCGTCCCGTAAGGCTCCAGATTGGCGAGCAAATGGTCGATATTGCCGAAGTAGAAGACCGCTGGTACTCGCCCGGTGCGACATACTTTCGCGTGCTGCTGCATAACGGCGAACGCTACGTCTTGCGCCGCGAAGACGCTCAGGACGTCTGGACGCTGGAAGCATTCCGCTCGCCCGGATAGCACTCCATCCAGTTACAAAGTCCTGAGCGAAAATCGTCTTTCGCGGCGTCGGGAGGAAAGAGCATGAAATCACGCCTGGTGAGAACCATGACTATTTCTGGGCTTCTTCTGTGCCTCGCTTCGGCGCTTGCCTCCGGACAGACGACGTTATCCATATCCATCCCGGGCCTTCCAGGCACGCTCAATTGGCAGAACGCACCCCGCACCTGGAACATAGACGCCAAGAACGTGCTCACCATCTCTTCGAGCCCGAAGACGGATTGGTTCGTCGATCCATTTGACGGTACAGTCGCGAAGAGCGCCCCGATCCTGTTATTCACCCCTGATCCCGATTACGTTCTCAGCGCCCAAGTGACCGTGAAGTTCGCCACCAAGTGGGATGCGGGGGCGCTGATGCTATGGGGCGATGATCACCATTGGGCCAAACTCTCTTTTGAGTTCTCGCCAGACGGCAAGCCCACCCTGGTGACCGTGGTGACACGCGGGCTTTCCGACGACTGTAATTCCGTGCAGCTTTCGGCAGATTCTGTTTATCTGCGTATCGCCAAGAGTGGCACTACATACGTCTTCTACTTCTCAAGGAACGGACAAAGTTGGCAAATCCTTCGCACCTTTAGCCTGGACACCGAACTTCCCGTCCGCGTGGGCTTCGAGTCGCAGTCCCCTGCGGGGCCTGGCGCCGTCGCAAAGTTCTCCACCATCACCTACGATCCCCATCGCATTGGGAACATTTATAAATAAAGATGTGCAGTTCAGATTGCCGGCTGCTGCGCCGGACTTGCTGCTTGACGTGTGCGCGCTGAAACCACCTTCCAACTCCTAGCCTGTGCGATGCAAATCACATGAAGCATCAGAAATAGCGGCACAAGGAACGTTGGAATCAAGCTCAAGGGCAGCACCGTCATCGCGGCCATCGAAGGGCCTTGCGGGCTCAGTAAGCCAGCGGTTGTGCCCACGCCAACGGCAGTGACCAGGTCCAAGATTCCAAGCATCTGCCAAAGTAGAAAGCCATTGCGATGATCGGGATCAGCTAGCTTCCATGCCACGAAGGAAGCAGTCACCCCGATGGCCATGTCGCCATATCCCGCGGGCCATGCAAATATTGCCGGTAGGACGCCACGAGCCTCCAAGAGGACGAATGTGAATCCGATAAATCTCCACGACTGCAAAGATGTCAAAGTCCTCGGGTTCGAAGACAATGCGAATTGCCGAAATTTTTCCGACACCGCAAACCACAGCGAAAACACAACAATCGGCGTCACCGCGGCTATCGCCACCTCCACCCCGACGCGATTCGCATCATTCTTGAACGCATGCAGGGCCGAAGCGGATAAAGCAAAGATGAGCCAAATAATGATGATCCCCGTGATGAGCTTTCCATAGTTCTTCATAGCGAGTCTCCTTGAGTTGTGACTAGGCCCGTTACTTGATAGGTGAGTTGCAGAAGATTATTCCAAGCCTGCTCCCCAAGCTGACCGCGCAACCGCGATTGCACTTTTTCCCAGACAGGCAGCGCTCGCCTAAGTTGCTTTTCTCCGCCGCTGGACAGACGTAGCCATCGTTCTCGACGGTCTTCGCCGCGGCGCTCGGTGATCCAGCCCTGCCGGCGCATGATGGCGAGCGTTCGCGTCAAGCTTGTGCTGTCCATCGCCAGCATTTCGCCCAGTTGTCCCTGAGACACCTCTCCGGCACGCGAGAGCGCTTGCAGGATGGTGAGCTGCGTAGCCCGCAGCCCAAGCGGACGCATCGCCTCCTCGTAGAGCTGGGTAAGCGCCCGCGACGTGCGGCGGAAGTTCCCGCACATGCAAGGCAACTCTGGCAAACGGGTTCGGCTCATATCAATATGGATGCATATACATATATTGTGGTTGCACAGAGATTTATCTTGATGTGGCGGCTTCACTCACTTGGATCGTCGGGTTTTCGCGGCAGGCGTACCGTAATGAAATGGCCCACTGTGGACGATTTCTCGCCAACTCGAGCGTGCCTCACAACTGTGAAGGTACTGCGGAACTAATCGCCGCTGCCCCGATCGCCGCTGTCTGTAAATATTGGCCCATCGGATGAGGATTCGCCGGACAGGTGATCCCGCCCTTCACAAACGGGTGCATCCTCGCCGTCTTGGCCACGATATGCCGCGCCTTACGGGAGCGGAACGAGCCGAACCTAAGGCAGGTTGAGCAGCCAGGCGCCGAGACCGTGCGTGGCGGCGTAGAGCTTGCGCGCGCCGGGCACAATCGTGAGGCCTGCGACCTCTACATTCGGCATTCCCGGAGCGGCCAGGTCCCAGCTCGTGGTGCCGGAAGCCAGGAGGAAAACGCCGAAGTCGCTAGACCCGTAGAGATCGCCGGTCGCGTCATCGCGAACCACGCTGGTAATCGGAATATCACCCAAGTCGAAGCTGAGATCGGTCCACGTTGCGGTGCCCGCGATGGGATTGTAGGAAACATCGAAGACATGGCCGGGCGTCGAGGGCGTGGCGGCATTGAAGCCGCTGTAGGAGACCCACGCGTGATTGGAGTTCGCCGGATCAATGTAAATGCCGCTGACGAACCGATTTGGGCTGTTAACAGCCAGCGAGTCAACGCGCACGAAAGTCACCGAGGATGCGGGTTCTTCGTCGGCATTCTTGCTGACGAAGACGCGGCCTGTTGCCGTCGCGGCCCACAGCGTGGAGGAGTCACTGGCCGTGCGGCGGAGGGCAGCCACGCCATTGCCGCCGGCACGGTCCGGGCCGAAGCCATTACCGATCAACTGCCCTGCCGCGCTAGGATCTCCGAGCGGGGCCCAATCGCCGCAGGGAACGTTAAAGACGCCGGTGAATTCGTTGCAATTCGCGCGGAAGGCGCTGACGCTCTGGGCACCCACGCCTTGCGTCTTCGTCCGCCATACGTGTCCAGTGCCCGCATACATGGTGGCACTGACCGCTGGATCGGAAATGATGGGGAAATAGAACTGGGCCGCCTCGGCATTGATGAAAAAGCTGTCAGCAATCCAGTTCCAGTCGGCCATATCGCCGCTGCTGAAGTTCACATCAACTTGGGTGCCGGCATAAGTGTGGAAGCGGAAGTGAGAGTTCGCGATGTCAAATCCGGACAGGCCGCCGTCGCCAAAGATGGTCTGCGTCCACTTCTGCGGGTTTCCAGTCGATTCCCACGTGCCGTTGTCCTGCGTTCCTCCCTGAACATCGTTGACGTTGAAAGGATTCACCGAGAGGCTCTGGAATTGCAAAGTCCGAAGTCCCTTGTTCATGCTGACTAGTTCGGTCGGAACGCGCGAGAGGAGTTGCTGGCAGCGAGCAAGAGGCGCCCCAGTCAGGCCGCGGGAATTGCAATTAGTGGATACATCGGCAAACAATCCGCTGGAGCGAATGACCCCGCCATCGGAGGACTCCCAGAACTGGAACGGATTGTTCGGATTGGTCACCAGGAAGTGCTGATCCGGGTGGATGCCGTTGGGGTGCACCGGGTCCGTCGCATCCATGGTCATATCGGTGAAGGAGACGCCTGCGTCGGTTGACAGCACGACGCCGCGGCCGTTGGAGATCCCGCCCGTTTCACCATAGGCATACGACCCACCGAGATAAACAATGTCCGGATAGCCCGCGGGCGACCTAACGAAATTGTCGTACCAGCATTGGCCCTCGCAGTAGTTGAAGGAGCCATAGCCGGGGTCAACCGGATTCTTGCTGGTGAGCGCCAAAAACACCGGCGCCGCCGCGGTCGCATCGTCCGTGCGGAAGAGCTGCGAGAAGGGAGCGCCCGTGTTGCCCTCGGCGATGTACAGGCGGGTCTTGCCGTTGGGCAGCGTATTTACCGTGAGCTCTGGGCGAGTGGTGGTAGACGCTTTGTTGAGCGACGCCTTGATCTGCGCCCACGTGGCGCCACCATCGCTCGAGCGCCAAACGCCGCGCGCATACGAGGCTGCGTACACGGTGTTGGGGTTGGACGGATCGAAGAGTACACGGCGGACACCGCGGGGCGAGCACGGAGTTCCGTTACCGGCTTCAAGCGTGTTGCCCTGGCATAGAGTTGGGTTGGTGGAACCATTGTGAACAAAGGTCCAGGTGTTGCCGCCATCCGTCGATCTATAGAGGCCCCACTTCGCCGCGCCGGGAATAAACGAGACGGCGCCATCGCAGCACACCGAAGATATGCCGCGAATGGCTCGCGTGGAGCCGGCAAAGATGGTATTGGGATCGCCTGGCTTGATGGCGATGGTGCTGACGCCGCGGGCGTTGAACACAGACGCGCCGATCGGACCGATCCATGTGTCGCCGCCGTCCGTGGACTTATACAGGCCCACGCCTGCTTCACATCCGCTCCCGCACGCATTGGCCTCGCCAGTACCGACCCAAAGCGTGTTGCCGGTCGGATCGTTGGCATCGGCCACGATCGATCCAACCGAGTTGATTGCGAAGGAGGCAGACAGATACGTCCAGTTGGGTTCGCCATCAAGGGCATTCTTGGTGCGCCACACACCGCCGCCGGCAGGGGAGGCCCACAGGGTGCAATTGCCGGGCACGCAAACAGGCGAGAGCGCCAGGCTCGTCGTGCGGCTGGCTGCGTCGTATTTATTGGGAACGTACACACTGCTGGTGCGGAATGGGCTGAGCGGGTAAATGGCCTCGCTGGGTCCCACGGTCACCCAGGTGCCGGGCCGGCCCTTGCCCCCGGGGAACTTTCTCGAATTCAAAGTCGCGGCAGCGGAGCGCGCGGCGAGCAGGCGATCCAAAGGAATGTCGGTGTCCGGGAAGGCGCGCTGCTGGAAGGCATCTTCGGCCGCACCCGCTGCGCCGTTATCGGATTCGCCGCCATTGCCGGGGACGGTGCGCATCAGTTTTCTGATGTGCTGCGCCCGCGCCAAGGGTATCCCATCGTCGTCCACCAGCGCAGTACTCTGCTTCTTCGCGGCCCGTGGTTTCTTGGTGGATTTTTTCGGAATCTTGGAAGCTCCAATAGAGTTCGAGTTTTGCACCTCAGAGCCCGCGGGTTGCTGGGCGAATATGCTGGGTACTGCGAAAAACAGACCGAGAAGCAGAACGTATGCTCTCTTCATGATTCTCACCTCTTCTGACTTTCACTGCGACTGCGAATCCTTGCCCAGCGGGTGCTTGACGAGCCCGGAGGACAACGCGAAACGGGCTCGTTTGGCCTGACTTCCGAGAGCGCACCCTTGCGGCTTCGTAAGTTGTCTACACTTCAGGAGTGGAGCTGCTCAAAATCAGCGCTGGGATGGCACGTGGACACAAGCCAACGCGGCGAAGATATCACTGCGCGCGGCGCTGTCAAGAAGCAACTACAAGTTCAGCCACGTCATGAGGGTTCGGAAGTTCTAAACCTCCTAGTTCTGCATCGGAGGGAGCCACCGCCGAAAGAGAGGGTAGTGTGATAATCGCCATGTGCGGAAGCCATTGAGGAGGATCAGTCCGTCTGCGTGGCCTCGTGACCCCTGAGATGACATGACGCTACTGAGGACTGATTCGAGCCACCGAATGATGGGAAGCCCCGGTCGGAGAGGTGCCAGCGCCGCTGCCGCGCATTCGGGGTGGATGGTCGGCCACTCGGAAGTTGACCCATACCAACAGCTGGCGATTCGTTGACACTAAAATTAGCCGGAGCGTATAGTCGAGACTACCGGCCTGCGTCGAGTCGCTCCTCCTCGTGTGTGCCTTCGCTGGTAAGCAGAGGAAGAGAATAGGGGAAGGATGGAGAACCCATTGCGATTCCCGGTCACTCGGCGCACGTATCGTCGCGTAATAAGCGTTTTACTGGCAGCATGTTGGGCTGCTGCCCAGGTGCGGGCACAGGAAGCTCCGGCTAAGAGCGAGGCGCAGCCTGCGGCGGCGCAGACTGTTGTTGACGACTCCTCTGAAGTTTCCACCCGCGACACCCCACCGACATTTCGCGTACGCGTGAACCTGGTTCTGGTGCGCGTCGTGGTTCGCGATAACAGCGGGAAAGTGGTCACGAACCTCAAGAAGGAAGATTTTCAGCTTTCTGATAACCGCAAGCCGCAGGTCATTTCCACATTCAGCGCGGAGACGCCGGAATCGCACAAGGTCGCGCCCGCGACCCCGCCGGGGTCGACCCCCGAGGGGAACGAATCGGGAGATACCGCGGCGGCGATTGCGGCGCTGCCGCAGCGCTTTGTGGCCGTGGTGTTCGATGATACGGACATGTTGATGCAGGATACGGTGTGGGTACGGAGTGCAGCGACGCGGCTGTTTGCGTCGCTGGCGCCCACGGACCGGGTGGGAATTTACTCAACCTCGGGACAAGTTACGCAGGAGTTCACTCAAGAACATGAGGTTCTGCAAAAATCGCTACTGGGAGTGGTCCCACGGTCCTTAGTTGGAAATGGAGGGCATGATTGCCCGGAAATCAGCTACTACCAGGCGGACCAGATCCAGAACTTTCAGAACGCGCAGGCGCTGGCGGTGGCAGCGGAGGACGCGCTGCAGTGCGCGTTCAACGGCGACACGCGAATGCTGGCGCAGGCGCAATCGTTGGCGGAGTCCACGAGCCAGCGGGTGCTGGCGAGTGGCGACTCGCAGACAGACTATATATATAGGCATCTCGAGGAGATCACGAAAAGGTTGGCGGCAATGCCGGGTCAGCGAGTGATGGTGTTTGTTTCGCCGGGTTTTGTGATCACGTCGATGCTAACGTTGGAATCATCGTCGCTGATCGACCGGGCGAATCGCGCCAACATCGTCATTAATACCGTCGATGCTCGTGGACTATATACGCCTGACTTCGGGGACATCAGCGATCCGCCGCGGGATTCGTTCAAGACGGCGGGCGTCAAGAGCTCGTACCGGATCCAGGCGCAGTTGGCGCAATCGGATATTCTGGGGCAATTGGCGGACGGCACTGGCGGCACCTTTTTTCACAACCGCAACGATATCGATGAAGGGTTGCGAGAGGCCGCGGCGGCGCCGGCAATGTCGTACTTGCTGGGATTTTCTCCGCAGAACCTGAAGATCAACGGAGCGTACCACACCCTGAAGGTATCTCTGACGGGCAAGCAAAAATTCAGCGTTCAGGCGCGGCACGGATACTACGCGCCTCGCACGATCGCGGACCCGGCGGAGGCGGCCAAGGAAGAAATTCAGGAAGCGCTGTTCTCGCAGGACGAGATCCATGACTTGCCGGCGGAGCTGCAAACGCAATTTTTTAAGAAAGACCAATCGCAGGCGCGGCTGGCGGTGCTGACGCACGTGGATCTGAAAGGGATCCGTTTTCGCAAGGCGGACGGGCGCAATCGCGACAATCTGACCGTGGCCACGGCAATTTTTGACGAGAATGGCAATTTTGTCACCGGAGGGGAGAAGATTGTCGAAATGAAATTGCTGGACAAGACGGTCGAACGGCTCAGCCGCTCAGGGTTCACCCTGAAATCGAGTTTCGACATCAAGCCGGGGACGTACTTGGTCCGCATGGTGGTACGCGACGCGGAAGGCGCGCAGATGGCGGCGCGCAATGGGGCGGTAAGCATTCCTTATTAGTTTGTTTTGTTTGGGGGCACACATGAACACACATCGAGTTCACAAATTTGCATGGCTGGGATTCAGCGCGGCGTTACTCGCGTTTTGCGGGGGCGCGCAGCGTTTGGCGGCACAGGCGCCGCCCCAGGAGCAGGCCGCGCCCACGCCCACTGCGGCGCCTGCGGAGCCGCAGACAGCGCCGGCGGTGATCAAGAAAGAATCGCGGCTGGTGCTGGTGGACGCGGTGGTTACGGATAAAAAAGGAAATTACATTCGCGACCTGACCGAGAAAGATTTCAAGATTTATGAAGACAACAAGGAGCAGCCGGTTTCGAGCTTTTCTGCAGGCGCGGATACGGCCATACAGGCTGCAAAGGGACAACGACATTACTTGATTCTGTTTTTCGATAATTCGTCAATGGCTGCCCCGGACCAGATCCAGGCGCGCGGAGCGGCGGCAAAGTTTGTGCTGGCGAACGCGGGACCGGACCGCATGATGGCGGTAGTGGATTTCGGAGGCAAGCTGCGAATCGTGCAGAATTTTACGGCGAATGCGGACGCGCTAAAGGCAGCGGTCAGCGGCGTGAAATATTCGGCCGTGGACTCGAACCCTTCGGATGCGACGAATTCGCTTGGGCCGGTTACCGTGGCTTCGGCGGGACTCTCGTCGCTTAGCAGTGCGGAGGCGGATTTTGGCGCGCGAACGATGCTGCTGGCGGTGCGCAGCCTCGCAAAAAATTTGCGCACGGTGCCGGGGCGAAAGATGCTGGTGCTTTTTTCGGCGGGATTCGCATTGACGCCGGAGAACGAATCGGAGCTGACAGCAACCATTAACGCGTGCAACAAAGCGAACGTCGCGATCTATTCGCTGGATGTGCGCGGGCTGGTTTCCGGTGGGCCGCCGGCAGGAAGCGCGCGGAACGGCACGAGCAATCACGGACGCGATGTGGCCCAGAACGCGGCGTCGAGTCCTAGCAGTGGCCCGCAACTGGTGCCGACTTCTTACTTGTTCGGTGACCCGCAGCGTCCAGGAGGCGGAGGCGGTGCTGGCGGAGGCGCAGGGGGAGGCCGCGGCGGCGCGGGTGGCGGGACGGGTGGAGGCGCGGGCGGTGGGACTGGAGCCGGAGGCGGAGGCAGAGGCGGAACCGGTGGAACCGGAGGAGCGCCTGGTGGAGGAACTGGCGGCAAGGGCGGCACCGGTGGAACAGGTGGAACCGGTGGAACCGGGGGAGCCGGTGGTGGCAAGGGTGGAACTGGTGGCGGAGGCGGAGGAACGCGCGGAGCGGGAGGAGGTAACAACAACCCGTACGCGAATGCGCTAAACAATCCTTACAACCAGTCGCGGACGATTGTGCCGCAGTTTCCAACTTCGGTAGCGACGAATCAGCAGATACTTGCGGCGCTGGCGGAAGGGACCGGCGG
>Ga0209131_1000188_pt1 | contig 45420 bp, 98 predicted proteins | sample GraSoi_2013_40cm_FD_185826 | JGI IMG/M metagenome (GOLD analysis project Ga0209131, IMG submission 185826) | Grasslands soil microbial communities from the Angelo Coastal Reserve, California, USA - Sample 9_17_2013_40cm (SPAdes) (version 2) | ecosystem: Environmental > Terrestrial > Soil >...
GGCGTCAATTGGAGATACTTGGTCGGTGTTCTGTTTGCCAAAGTTTTCTGGTAGGTTATTGAATTGACATTGTGATGTCTCTTCACGCTCATTGGTGAATATCTCATTTGTGATCCCCATTTCCACATTATAGGCTTCACCTGAAAATAAAAGCAGGGATTTGTTCTGTGCTTTCCAACCAAAGCGAGTAATTGTTCCATCATTTCCATTGGTATTAAAGTGCCCTTTTACACCTGGAACTTTTTGCTGAGCTAAAGCCATTTCGCGGAGGTTGCTATCAGGGGTTCCTTCAACAAGTCCAAGGCCAAATAATGGGGTTGGGATACGGAAGATTATATTATGTTGGGCTATTTGGGCAGCGAAGTTTGGCTGGGTAATATTACATCCGGGGGCATCATCACGCCCGCTAATAACAAATAGATCATGAACGCCACCATCGGGTTGCCCATTTGGTTGCTTAATGAAACGTGCTTCGCGTATAGGTGAAGTTCGTGAGATAAAAGGTGGTATAGTATTCTTAGCCCCCCTGAACGTTGCAACGGCAATCTGTGGGTTGACGGCTGGTGATGATCCGCCAACTGCGGGGAAGATATGACAACCACTGCATTGATCTAAATTGAAGCGCGGCCCCATACCATCGGCAACACCTTCAACTTCTGAAAATTTATCACGGGTGGTGTTAAAGAAGGTTTGATCAATATTGGCGAGTGATTGCCCAGCGGATGCAGGGCCACCACGCGGGCCAGGATCGGACTGCCCCAAGGTGGCAGTTATTGATGCTAATGATAACAGCATTGCTAACAGTACTTTCATTTTACTGACTCCTCTCTACATATTCTGGAATTCTATTTAGCCCCGCGAATTCTTTGTGGTATTTTCTTGCAGCTTTGTTATATGCCAGGGCAGCCTCTTCTTTTGTTGTGAATCTGCCTAAATCAATCGTTCTACTATTAACCATAATACGGGCATACCATTTATTTTTCTTAATGCCCTTAATAAAAGTAACCCCTTTATAACCCGAAGTATTATTCTTAGGCTTCCTACTATTCCATTGATTTTGATTTTTGGTTGCCTCACGTAAATTGATCCACTTATTATCATCTTTCTTTCTATTAATATGATCAATTTGATGCTTAGGCCATTCCCCTGTCATATAAAGATACGCCAATTGATGTGCTCCGTATGCCCTTCCGTTTATTTGAATATATCTATACCTAGTGTAATGCAGCCATCCAGCAGCGCTTCCTGTTTTTATACCACCACAAACACGCAACCAAATCCACACCCCAGTTTCAGGGTCATATCTAAGTATTGATTTTAGGTGGTCTTGGGTAAGCATTCTATACCTCCACCCAGCCTTTACCTTCTACACTTGTATACTTTTTGAGTTCAAAGATCAAGTTGCAGTATCTGTGGGTCAAGTGCATTATTTTAGGCTTCAATAAGGCAAATAAACTACGGAGGCCACAATGAGTTCTTTTACAAAGGTAAGTATGGCTCTTATAGTTGGAATCGTTACAGTAGTGCCTGCTTACCCTGATACATACAAGGAAGTATGCCTATCTTCCTCTGATAAAGTTCTACGTCAATACCCTAATTCTCATGCTTATTATACGTCTCACATGCGGGGGCATGAGGGAATGGTCTGTTGGCACCCAGGTACTAAAGGAATAAGGAAATTAGTTCAGACTAAAACAGTTCCTCAAGTTAAACAGCCAACAACTAATCAGCCAACAGTTCCCGTGTGTGATCTACGATGTCAAGAGGAATTTCATAAGTTTCTTCAGTGGCAGTATAATAGAGGTGGATTTTAGATTAAAAAGGGGGCTATTTCTAGCCCCCTTATTTTTATGCTGTTTGTGGTGGATCAGGTAATGGTATCCAATGAGTTGGTTTAGGATCAGGCCATCCACTGATATACCATTTTTTAACGGAATATGAATCTTCACCTTCTTCCTTAACAAGTTGGCCGTATCTGTAAACACGGCCACCAGGAGGTGTATATCTCCCATAATCCTCCCAATAACCGACACCAATATAGGACTTTAAATTATCCCTTTGGGGAAGGTATAACATAACTAAAGTTCCGTCTTTAGGAGCAGTCTCGATTGGCTGCCATCCCGTGAGTTTTTCTTCTGCCTTGCCTGTGGTTGGTATTAAGTAACCAATCCCAGCGCTAGCACCACTGATACCTACAAGCATATTACGTCTGTCTATTTCACTCATGTTTACTCCTTTCAAGATGGCCTCCGTACTTTCCATATACCGTCTATATCACTGTTGATTTTGGGAAGCCATTCTATTTCTACTATTTCGTTAGGGGCTAGTGTAATAGACGGCTCAGTATTTTTTAGTAGGGTAGGGTCTGCTGTTTGGTTAGCGAATGTTTGTGAAAACCTCTGTGCCCTGTAACGCCCAGGGGGTGGGGGCAGGAAGTATTCCATATTCTTAGATTCAGTCATTTATTTAGTTCCCTTGCTACATACCATATGTCTGTTCATCTTAAGCAACCTCCTTTATCTCGGTTTTGGTTTGAAGACAATCAACCAGCATTTTTATGCTTTCTTTTCTTTTTTTCGCTAATAGTGTCACTACTAACCATATTGTCGAAATAGTTTCGAAGCAGTATCATAGCTTCGTAGTGGGTTAGGTTCTCATACCTGTTCATTGTTCTTTCCTTTCAGCAAGTAGTTTAAGTAGCGTCGGCCATATGTCCTTTGGCTTTCAAGCATACAGTGGACCGACGCTACTTTTATACCTATCCGTTTATGATAGGTATATCTTGGTGGTTGCGAGTGGCATCGGCCAAGTAGCCAGTGGCTTTCATTCCCGCGATGGACCGACGCCACTCATCCATTGCAACGTGCCAAGCACGCCACGCATCCTTTAATAAGCACTTAACCATAAATGTTACAGCTCGGTTATGAATGTGTTTGGCGGTCAACTTGCCTTCAAGGTTTTCCTTGCTTACCTTTTTTCCTTTACCTTTAGCCCAAATCACTAGTCGTGATGCTTCAGCAGCATAAGCTCCAACTTCATTAAGTGCTGTGATGCGAGCTTTATAGGTACCGTATTTCTCACCATATGGGCCTATAGGATGTGCAGGTTCACCTGTTTTCTCATTTGCTTTTCGCCATTGTGCACGTAGCAACGAACCTGCAATATACCCAAACACAGTACTGGCTCGGCGTGGGCTATACTTAGGGCCATTTTCGTGATCACCCCAAACTGTATCAGGCAACCCCCCAAAATAACGCCATGAAGAACAGGCACGTGTGATGCCTTTATGTTCAAAAGGAGCTTTTCCTAATCGTTTCCATAGTTTTCTAATGCTGGGGTAATGATCCCAATTACCTGACGCCCCGACACAAACGCATAGCCCCAGTTCAGCAAAACCATTTACATCTTTTAGTTTTAGCCATTTTGCATTTGGGAATTTTGTAGCAAGTTTCCTTGCCTTGTCTTCAATTGATTCCTTTTGGTCTAAACCTAATTCACGCGACTTTCTAAAAACTTCCATATCAGTTTCTATGATTTCAATAGCACAACTATCAGCTTCTGATAGTTCTTTGCCAGCCAAAATGGTTTCTAGAATTGACTTGGCACGTTTCCTCACTGGTTCTTGCTCTGGCTTTGGTAAAATTGCGTTTGATGGAAGGCCAAGTTCTTTACGTTTGGCCTTCCATAATTGATTCTTTATCATACCGAACATACGGTTAGTAGACATATTATCTTGTTGTATCCAATTGCTTAGACGCCACTGTAAATTGCTGGCTTGCGCACACCAATTGTCTAGATCAGCGTAGTCAACTGCTACCTGTTTTCGTTTCATGCTGCCTCCGCCCTTGCCATTGCCTGAAATTCTTTGAATTGTTTGAAGGTGATAAGATTCTTTAGTTTTTCAAACTTGTTTCGTGGTTCAGGTATGTTACGCTCTAGAACTCGTGCCAGTTTCATTTGAGCTTCGCCTTCACGACCCAAGGCAGCTAACTCATGCCGACCAGTGTCCATCCAAGCCACCCCATCAAGACGCTTGAATTTATACCATTCAAGTCCATCTTGAATGGTAGCTTTGGTTTCAGCAGCAGCGGCTTTTTCCTGCGCCTCACGGGCTAGGGCGGCTGCCGATGGTTTAGGTGGTGTGAATGGCTTCTTTTTAGGTATAGGGGTCGCAGCAGGGAGGCCAGGAGTGTTTTGGCTATCTTCACGGGAGAGGTGGACTTCCCTGCTGTGATCTTGGTTCTGAATGGAAGCGCCATCGACATTTTGGCTTTCAATCTCCCGTTGGACGCCCCCATTCAGAATTGGAGGCGATGAAAGGTGACCAATGGAGCTGTGGCTTTCATCAGAGGCTTGGATCACCTTTTCATCGCTTTGAGTTGAAGGAGTAGGGCCAACCGCATCTTGGCTTTCACGCATACCCTGGACCCTGACTCCTTCACCCGCACTTGCGGGTAGAGTATCGCTAGAGCCAGAGTGCTGGTGGCTTTCAATCCTTGATTGGACGCTAGCGTCAGCCTCATCGGCTGAATGAGTGTGGGTGCCAAGCTTCGACTGGCTTTCACTTGAGGTTTGGACACCCACATCAGCCTTAGCAGGCTGAGTTTGAAGTTCTAATATTCTACTAGCAACCTTGAATAAATAGTGATCTCGACTACCACCTTGTTTAAAATATGAAGCTGTTGCCAATAAGAACTTAAGGTCGGTACACTTTGCGAGTGCATCGTCAAGTTCTCTCCATCTAGGCTGCCAATAGTCATTCATGGGAACCTCATTTTGAAATTGGGGGGCAGTAAAGGAAAGGCCACGTTAGATATGGATTTTTCAACCAGCGCTTGGACCTACCCTTTACTGCCTAAGCAATAGCATACTGTGGTAATTTAGAACTTGCTAGGCTTATCTATTACCATTCCCCACCCCAGCCACCACCACGTCCGCCTAAGTAAGCACGGCTATTCCCACCATACCATTGATAGCTTGTAGGTGGGCGGTATGCAGGACGGGGCTGGGCATAACATCCGTAATATGCACAGTTCTGCCTGAGGCCACCACCATAATAGGGAGCACGGTAATAGCCAGTGCCGTATTGCCTTGGATATCTGGCATATCCTTGTGCATTAGCCGCTACGGTAGAAGCGATTAGAATAACAGTGGTGATAAGGGTTTTCATATTAGAACTCCATTTTTTAGGATTCACTCATGAGCTACGGTACTCTCTGGATAGACGGTTCACTCAGTCCTTCCGGTACTCTCCATTGCAACGGTTCACTCTTATCGAGCGATACTTCTCACCTCTTGCGGTTCGCTCATCAAGTACGGTACACTCTGGTCATACGGCTTTAGGCTGGGGAAGGTGCGTGTTCGTCAGGAAAGCCTACGGGTTCATCACGCACACTTCGTATTATTTCGTCACGTATAAGCTTCACTGCTTCAATAGTTTTCCAGTGTTCAGCCACTGTAATGAAATCGTTCATAGGCTGGGCCAACCGTTCGTAGATACGGGCATTGATGACATGCCCCCTGCCTGCATTACGTTCATTTCTTGCTTCAATCAACAACTGTGTTTTATTGGCTGAACCAATTTCCAGTCTACCTATCTTCCACCCCACGAACATTTCCGTGGCTTTTTTCATGTAAGCTGTTGCTGACTTTTCTGAAGTTTCAACCGTGACTATTGGTTCCGGTGGCACATAAGTCCCGGCCATAAATTCAGGCTTGATAACTTCATCCTTGAACTTAGTTCTTGCTGTACGACGCTGTTTAGCTTCATATGCTTTGAAACCTTCCCTGATAAAGTATAAGGCTAGGTCTTTGTGATATTTTAAACAGGCTACGTCCCGTTGATCAGGGTCAGGGAAGTCAGCCATTATTGATTCTATCTCATCATCGAATCTTGCCATATTCTACCTCCTGTTTAATTAAACACTCGGCTCCTGCGGTACACTCAGTCCTTCCGGTTCACTCTTAGGTCACGGCACTCTCAAGTTACGCGGTTCACTCTAGCTTGTCGGTACTTCTCAATATGTACGGTTCACTCCTTCATCCCGGTACTGTCGCGGAACACGGTTCACTCTCATCCCTCGGTACTTTCGTTGTAAACGGTTCACTCGGCGGATGCGGTACTCTCAATTATCACGGTTCACTCTGCATCATCGGCACGCTCATTTATTACGGTTTTATTCAGCAGCTTCACTTCTATTGCCCCTATAATATGCATCCTCAAAGCCTGGGAACATATCAGCATGGGGTATTCTTATCTCATGCGCATGGCCTAGTATTGCCATTGCAAACGGCTTAGCAGGTGGAACACCATACCTATCCCACCACATAATAGCTTGCAAATGGCTTAGGAATATTTTCACTGCAAACCTTTGTGCTTGCTTTTCTAAATTGCCAGGGGGTAGTTTACCTTTTTTGAGGATGGCTTTTACCACGCTAGAATTGGTGGTGTATACCTTTGCCCGTTCAGCATATTGCCCACTTTCATTGCGGGCTTCAACTAATTCTTTTTGGCGTTTATACAATCTACCGTAGAATGTGTCTTCATCATTGTGAGTTCTCATAAAGCACTGACCAGCATGAAAACAAACCTGTTTCAGGTGTGCGTTATAAGGTCGTTTCTCATTTTTATCCCATACCATTTGCGGGTCCAAACCAGCAAAGCTCCAAATGTGCCCTGCTGTTGGTGCCCTTTCAATATCGATATGGGCAAGCAACCCAGCCGCTATGACATGACGCAGACCATGCTGAGCCATGATCCATTTACCAACAGGGTAATTATTAGCATAGGCATGAAGCATCTTTTCCACGTCTTTTTCTATGTTGGCATAGGCATCACCAAAATAGAGCAGCCCTTGTGGATTATCTTTTATGCCTATATGGCGCAGTTGCATATCATGCGCCTTCCTCATTTCCTGAGCATCAAGGTAGTTCTTGACTAAAGCCCTGATTTCAGGTTGGGTGGAATTGGCTGCTGATAGTATCTGTTCTTTTGTAGCTCTAGGTATGTGTGACGTTCTTTTCATATTTTTATACCTCCATTTGGTAGCGATTCTTAGCCTTTAAACGATCAGAACTCCTTTTTATACCGATCTGTCTGGCGGCATCAACTTTTGCATCACCCCAACCTTTACGCCATGCTATGTATTCTTTTGATTTGGCAGGGTAGGGACATTGTTTCTTATTAAGAGTTTTTGTCTCCTTGGCGTTCCACCCTTGTTCATAAGGTGTTTTCATTCTACTACCTCCTATTTTAGGGTACACTCTCGATTCACGGCACTTTCGACATCAACGGTTCACTCTTAGCTCTCGGTACACTCAGTCCACGCGGTTCACTCCCGAAGCACGGCACTTTCGACATCAACGGTTCACTCAGTGCGCTCGGTACTCTCCGGCTGTTCGGTTCACTCCTGGACATCGATACAGTCACTTCGTGCGGTTCACTCATTAAACACGTTACATTCTACTGGCTCGGTTCACTCTGGTTTTGCGGTACTCTCTGAAGCTTCGGTTCGCTCGTGGTACCCGGTACACTCCCTTACTACGGCTAAAAATAAATATACATTGCAAATTTAGAACAACCAACTTTAAATTAAGATTTGATTTGGGGAATAAAAAAGGAGCCGAAGCTCCTTTCATTTATCTAGACTCCATTGAGCTAGGCACTTTATATTACAGAAGTAGGCGTCTATATTGATTGCATCAGGTGGTGGCTTCATCACCACTTCACTTTTTAGTTCTAGAAAATAGTCTCCATTTATTCCTTGTTTTAGTTCTTTACCACAGGTGTCACAAGTTATGATTCTTTTGTATGGCATTGTCTACCTGCAAGTTGTTGTGCTCTCGAATACCTGCCAGTGCGTGTTTAGGTGCTATCTGTACAGTAGCAGCTTTTATACTGATCAGGGTATAGGGGTTAGTCTGCCAGTATGGATGCCATACTGATTCTGATACACCCGCCTTCAAGGCTTTGGTATCGAACCCACTACGTTCACGTTCCTCAATCACAGCATAGAATTTATGACCTTTGTGAACTCCATTTCCTAGCGAACGGAGTATTTCTTTTAATTCATCTTCCCGCTTAGTCAACGGCTTTATTTGGGCGCGAATTGAGGCAAGTTCGTCAATGGCTTCGCGTAATTTTGCCTTTAACTGTGCCATGTTTATTACCCTACCTTGTTTGCTAGGCAAACTTTGCATGGGTTACTAGATTATTCAAATTGATCCTTCATGCAGGTGTTAACAATCGTCATAATATATTTCGACCTCAGGGTAAGCTTGTTCCAATAAAAGTCCTATTTCCGTTGATGGGGCCTTGAGTTTTCTAATTACTACCCATTCAGCTCTCCAGCCCTTAGTTCCTAGAACATAGCGGCCGAATCGTTCTATTATACCTGTAACAATATTCGATTTTATTGGTATTGATATCGTCCCCACATGACGTATGAACTTCTGTTCAAATTTTTGGAAGGGCTTAAAAGCATCTAGTTCTGTACCATTTAAAGATGCACGCCGCCAATTGTAAGGCATTCTAGCGGCATGTATTCCTGCAACGCCACGCACTACATCACTAGTGTTCCAGGCACTTACTCTTAGTTCAGCCGTATGCCAGACTGTCTTCTCACTAGGTGATATCAATAGTTTCATATACGGATCCCAATGCCAAACTCTCCAGCCCAAGGTATCCGGGGCACGGGGATCAGGCTGGCTTGCCCTGGCATTATTCCAGTGTACCTTATAATTTTTGATTGCTTTATGGATAATGGTTCTGTATTTTATTCTGTAATCAGATTTACGGGCAATTTGAACCAATACCGCACCGGCTGATTTTTCATCTATTTCGTCTGTCTTTCCACAGTAAATCCTTTCCTTTCGCGCAGCATTGTTTAGTTCATGATACCTTGGAATATATTCTAATAGGCATTTATCAACTTGAGGAAGATGAAATTTCAGTTCTTCCACTAACGGATTGGTAAGCTTACCCTCTGAAGTGACTTTCAATTCAGTATAAGCGAATTGTCGGTTATGGAAATCGACATAGAAGGTCTTTATAGGGCCTATAATTTTGATAATTTCTTTGAATGTCGCCAGCGTATCCATCTGAGTACTCACTTCTTATGATAAGGTTTGAGTTATCTACCTGAACCCCTTATAATTTAGCGTTTATATTAATGAAAGGGCAAACCATGACTGATCTATCAACGCCGTATGTGTTTGACAACCAGATCAAGGCGTGGGGGGAACTTGAAAGGCTGGTCAATCAAAATACCCTCAATGGCAAGACCTTCAACCGTGCGATCTTGCTAGCTCAACCACAGGTAGGCAAGACCAGTTTCATGGTTTGGGGTGCTATTCAGCGTGTCAAACGGGCTGAAGACCTTGGCAGGGGTTCGTTTAACATTATTGCCATATCGGATGCCAATAATGCCTTGCGTGACCAAACCCACAAAGACCTTGAACATGCTATCAAATGTGCGGGCTTGACGGGTGATAAGCACACGTTCATAGTAGATCATAGAACTAACCTTAAGTACGTCAAGTTACCTAAAGACGTCATGCTGACAGTGTTCACAGATGAGGCACACATAGCTGCCAGAACTGGTGGGGCTAGGGATCACTTTCAGCGCCGCGTTTATGACTATGCAGGTGACAGATTGCTGGTTGATGTGGGCGCTACATCGTTTGCTCACATTGCCTTGCATGGGGATCAAAACAGCCCCTATGATGCAATTATCAACTTAGAACCGGGGCCTGCCTACAACAGTATTGAGCATATGTATGAGCAAGGACGGATCAGGCAAGTTGAAAAACTGGCTAACCAGTTTGGCGATCCTACGCCGTTTTTACGTGGCCGCATTGACAAGCTGCGGCAGCATGGGGGCTACACTATCATCAGGGCTACGGGTAAGCGCCATACAGCGGTTATTAGGGCATTACGGCTACTAGCCCCTACAATGCCTATCATTGAAGCCGACATGTTTAAAACCGCTGTAGCGGGTCAGCATATAGCCATTGCCGACATACCCAAGGTTCTGTGTGAACGGCCTGCCAAACCTACTGTTATGTTACTGAGGGGGGCGTTACGGGTAGGAATTGTACTGCCCCCACAAGCGTCAAGCAACATATGCGAGATGATTGACACAAATGCCGCACGGGCAGATACGGTCACGCAATCGTTTGTTGGCCGGTCATGCGGCTACCACAAGCGCAATGATACCTATGGCATTTTCACCAACCTAAAAGATATTGAAACTGTGCTTGATTTTTACAAAGATACCAAAGGGGCCATACCTGTGGGATTAAAGAACACAGGGGCACATAGGTCAGGCCGGTATGAAGTTGTGGATTTTGAAAAGGCCAGTGTACAAATAAAGGGTGAGCAGAAGTTGGTAAGCCGTTGCTCACTCAATAATGAAAATGATGTGGCAGATCATGTGTTGAGGGGCGTAAACACATGGGATTCAAGGCTGGTATTGGTTGACAAACCCAACCCCAATTATCAGAAAAGCTGGCAGCTTTTGGTAGCCAACATGCCAGAATTTATTAATAACTATGTGACCTACAACCCTGAAAGGAATTGGTATTCAGGGGCTGAGATACATGAAAACTTTATTGACCTGGATTATATGGCTGAAGAAGCGGCATGAATGAAAAGAGGGGGCTTTTCAGCCCCCTTATTATGGTTGTTTGCATTCCAAGTTATTTGTAGACTCAGAATATGTGCCATCATTCATAGTATGGCGTTCTGTCCATATGAATTTACCACTGGTAAATTCATATGTTCCTTTATAAGAAGTAGCACCGTATTCTGATTGTAGCATAGTGTGTCTTATAGTGAAGAAATTATTGCTACTTTTGGACATTGGCATTAAAACCCCGCTAAGAAGTATTCCAGGGTCATCTGATATTGCAATGACAGTTTCATACTTGTGGGGTTGCCCTTGCTCATCGGCTGTAGACCCTATAAAACCTTTAGACATAAACATTGACGACCAACCTGAACATAAGAGTAGAATTACTGTCCTTACCATTTCATTTTCCCTTTGGGTCTGTACAAAAACCCCAGAAAGCATAATGGTCTAGTGGTGGTTCTGGGGGTTTAGGAGGTTTCGGTGGTTCGCCAACCACTGGTGGCATTTCATAGTCAGGAATTGATGCATAAAATTTGTCAACCACAATTCTACCAGCTTCAAAATCATAACTTCCTACCATCTGTGTTCCGGGTTGATTACTCTCAAACCTGTAAACATTCACACCCACTTTCTTAGTATTGTAAGCCTGCCCTTCATAGATGATAAATTGTCTACCTTGATAGGGAATAGCAATATAGGTTTTGTAATTATTATCGATAAAATCCGGCCTTTTTTGGTATCCAGATGACCCGGTGCAAATCAATACCAATGCTAAGATTCCATTCATTCACGACCTCATGGGTTTGCAACTGTTGGTATATTGTGTTATGTGGGAATCAGCAAAGCAATATTAGGAGCTTTTAAAATGGTGCCTGACCCAAACAAAAAACCGTTTGATCCAAATGAAGAACCTTTTGGTCCATCTGGAGTTCAAGGTCCACCCTATGAAGGTAATGATGAGGACAGGAAGAGACAACTTAAAAAGGATGACGAAGCTGCCCAAGCGCATGAACGAGATATTGACAAAGGCTAAAAGTTAGCAGTATACAAGATTGTTGAAGGGCGAGGTGCTGATCCCTCGCCCTTCACTCAAGCGGTAAGGACCCTGAGAAGTCACCGCTTCAGTTACAGGCTGATAAATAGCAACCCTGCTAACGAATGTCAACCTGAACTGAAAAAGACTTCAGCCCGAGCTTAGCCTCGACCGAGCCGTCCTCACATTAAAAGATCAGCACACTCCTGGTGATGGAGCAGTATTCCATCGCATACTGAACAACAGTCGACAGGGATTTTTTAATAGAACGAGACCTTGGCAGGCGCTTACACGATGTCAATCAGATGTAAGGTAGTTCTATGGTTGGTCCCGCAGGCTAAAGCCACATATGCCTGCGATATGCAGCGGCGTCTTTGTGATGACTTCAAAGACAATTTGGTACCCATTAGGAGATCTGGTAGAACTCCCCAGCAGGCTGGCCCCCTATATCGGGCATCGCTGCGTAAACTGTCTCGATCCGTGGTGCTGGTATCTATTAAAGCTAGAAAATGGTGTGTGACCATAAATAAGATATAGATTCTGATTTGAGTTTATATCTCGTTTTAATGTCTATATGGTGTGTTTATATCCGTGTAGCGGTCCCTTGCCAGCCAGCGCTAGCAACCTACAACTATTCTTAAATAGGAGACATAGCCATGGATACAGTAAAAGTTTATAGGAAATAACTACAACAAGCTGTAGAAAGTATATCTTTAGTCTATAAGTTTAATCCTGGAAGTTATACATTTTCAGCTTTAAGAGATATTTATTTAGTATCATCACCACCTGATTGGATAGATTGTTATTTTGAATATAATCAACCTCAGGAACAAAGAGCTAGATTATGAACACAGAGATACCGAAAGGAATGAAGATAAAGAGACTGCCAGCAGGTAAAGCCTATGGGGCAAATGATCTCACTAATTGGAGTAATAGAAGAACTGTAGGTAAGTGTGGTGTATTTGATGGGAAAGAATTTAAGAAGGAAAAGAAAAGAGCTAAAAAATTATCTAAGATATCAGGTAATAAAGTTAAACCATTTAAATAGAATAAATTTTATAATCTAGGTTTTGAATGTATAATTAAAATATAACTCGAGAAAGGACTATGAATATGAATGACGGTGAACTTAGACTTGAATGCCTAAGGCTTGTAATAGATCATCATCCTGAAGTTATTACAGTAAAACAAAGACTGGAATTAGCTGAAGAAATATTTAAATACTTAGATACAGGTGATATACCTGAGTAAGAATAACAAGCAAATTCTATGGCTGTAGGCTAGTATATGGTAAGTAAAACTATGAAAGGGCTACAGCCATGATCCACTTTGAGATGCTCACACAGACACATTATGATTCCTTAGGATACATTCCACGCTTTTTGGTAAGTGATGATCCACGACCTGCAAGGGTTCAATTCGACCAATCCTACCTAGGTGGTTGGCACAAGATGAAGGGCTTTACGCTTAACCATGAAACCATGGCCCTCAAATACCCAGGTGATCCTTCATTATTCCCACTAGCCGTAGCAGAACTTAGACATGAAAAGATCTACGTATATCCTCATGCTTGGGTTCTCATACTTCAGCCTGATGATAGTTTTGAGGTGGCAAGGCTAGATTGATGGTGTAAATTCTAATTTACCTTGCTATAACTTTTATAGTCCAACAATATTTTATAGTCAACAATACAGGAGGTTTACAATGTTAGCTAAAACCCCAATCAATGATATTCTGTACGACAAGGAAACTATCATTGGATTCTTAGAATCAAAAGATCCCAATGAAAAATATGATTACTGTAAGCCAGACCGATGTGCATTTGCACAGTTCTTGATTGTGCACGGCACTGATCCTGATGAATTTTATAAAAACCGAACAGACAAAATAGATTTTAATTGTAGGCCACCTGGGGTGTGGCCTACGATTGCTTTTCCCCCTGTTGGTTTTGGGGAATCTACATTTGGTGCAGCATTGTCACGGGCTTGTGAGCTACTCAAGTAAAGGAGATTCCAATGTTAGCAAAGACCAACATTGAAGACATTCTGTACGACAAGGGTACAGTCCTTGAATTCTTGGCCTCAAAAGACCCGAATGAAAGGTATAATTATCACCAAGCAAATAGTTGTGCCTTTGCACAATTCTTGCAGTTGCATGGTACTGATCCGGATGAATTTTATACTAAAGTCCGTGATTGTGTGCCATCTGGAATATGGGATGATATTCTAAATCCCGGTGATGGGTCGGTTGCATGGACATATGGTCAAGCCTTGGCAAGAGCTCATGATCTATTCAGCTCATGATCTATTCAAGTAAAGGAGAGTTACAAATGTTATCCAATGAAAAATGGGGTTTGAGTGAGAACGGACAAACACTCATAGATGCTGCCAACTACATGGATGAACATGGTTGGTGTCAGGGGGCGGCAGGTATGCCCGATGGAGGAGTTTGCCTTTATGGGGCAATTGCAGCAGTAACAGGGGCAGTCAACTCAGGGTATGGGAATCGTTTGTTGATAGACACGGCTAGCCCCAACTTTGCTCGCTTTGTGGCAATTCAAAACCTCCTTGAATCTAAGGAACGTTTTCCACTTGGGGCAGCATATTGGAATGATAAGGTAGCCAAATCAAAAGAAGAGGTTGTGGCTAAGTTACGAGAACTTGCTTACTTGTTCTAATCTAACTACGGGAGTAAAGTAGAATGTTATATGATCAGAGTAAAGACTACAACCCGGTTGGGTTGAACCTCTTAGCGTCAGCCAAATACCTTGAGGAACACGGTCATTGCAAATTCTACCTTGAGAGGGAGGGTAAAGTCTGTTTGCAAGGCGCATTGCAAGCAGTGATCTATGGTAACCCATGCAAGTGGGAATGGCTGAGTGATCCCAAAGGTAAGTATGGAATGATGAGTTCCTGCCTTGAAGCCCTTGATAAAGCTAAGGCACTTCCCTCTGATGCCGGTTCAGCTTTAGGACGGCTAGTTCAGTGGAACAACGCTAAAGAAACCACAGGGCAAGACGTTATTGATCTGTTCAGAGAAGCTGCTGAATTGTGTAAGGCATAATTCAAGGAATATAAATAAGGGGGCTATTACCAGCCCCCTTATTTATTCTATAATGCTTAAGGGTTGTAGGCAGCTTCCCTCAGCTTTTCTATAACTTCAGCCTTAGTCCTGCCCGGTGTGTCATTCCAGCCAACTACATCACGCCCTATAAATTTTGTTAGGGCTAAGTTAACGGACTCCCATTTTTCTCGTTCTGGTGTGCCAGCCACAAAATAATGTTCCGATGAGCTAAGTTCATAGCTACCGAAAGTAGCTCGGTATAAGGCTTCCCCCATACAAACCTTACCATCTAACATTGACCTGTTTTGGCACCAACCTTTCTTTTCCAAAAGATTGGCAGCTTCAAGGTAGATTTTGCCGTGTTCCGTTAGTTGCTTTGCTTCAAACATTTGTACCTCTCCATAAAATAAGGTTGGCTGTATCTACAGCCAACCTTTACTTATTAGATTAAAAGCTTTAAGCCACAGGCTCTGTTATAGTCGGTTCGGCAGGGGCCTCAGCAGGCTGTTCCGCAGGTTCTGCTTCAACTGGTGTTTCAGTTTCAGGGTCGCCTGCCACAGTATGAGGCAGTTGAAGAACTGTAGCCTTCTGACCGGGCAGTAACCGTGTCAGCAACAATAGTCTGCCATCGGGAAACTCCAAGGAGTCATGATGTTGATGAGGTATATCAGGGTTGATTTCCCTAAAAATAGCCGTGGTGTGTTCAATCACCTTGGTTGGGAAAAACCCCAGCATATGATCGTACTTGACGTTTTCCTCAAACACTAACTCAGTGCCGGGGCGTAGGCAGACTGCCTCTGTATGGCGTAGAACACCACCATATTCGGCCTGAGGTCCATCTACTGCGGCAAAGCCCCTGGTGGTGCTGTTAGGGAATACAGCTGTGACCAACTTGTCCCCAACGGCTGCCGGCCTTGATTGGACGTGCTCCAAAGAATAATCACACATAGAATTAGCCTCCGTGTTTTTGGTTAACGCGTTAACAAACAAAGGTTACGCCTGACAGTGAGAATAACCAAATCAATTATTGCGGCATCTTTATTATCTAGGTATAGTTTGAATATGCTAAATGAATTCTATCAAGACTTTCTCAAACGTGAAGGACTATATGTGTCAACAAACCCTGAAACACAGAACTGAACATGGAGATACATGATGGCTAGTATGAAATGGATGGATGGGTTTTCATGGGTTGAATCGACAGGTGGAATGGAATCGGCAGGTGGAATGACTGTGCGGGAACAGATACAGCAAGCCATTCAACAACAAGGAACACAAATGTATGGAGATGCAAGGATGCATGGAATACAGGCTAGCCCAGTAGAAACATTAGGTTCGGGTGAAGTTGGAGACAGGTATAAAAGGAGACCTACTGATGAGGAAATGAGACGTATGGCCGTAGATTCAAATTATTTTCCTGATTTAACTAAGCCAGTTGAAATTACAGATCATACACCTGAGGCTGTAGAAGTAGCAGTATTAGAAAAACCTAGACCTTCAGCATTGACTGAAATCAAAACAGACCTAAAAGAATATGCTGAATTGGCTGCTATAGTAGGTATTGCACCAACCGAGCTGACTATTGAAGCCTTCAAAGCCTTCTTACATGAACACGATATACCTGTGTTCAACTTAAAAGAAGTCATTGCCTATATGGATGACAAAGCCAAAAGGGAGTCAAAAGATCAAGCAGGTTGGGAATGGCGGCCGTTACGTGAAAAAGACCGTAGGAACATATGGTTTGGTAGGTCGGCTTGGCGTGGTTCTGATAGACGTGGAAATCAGGGTCATGGGTCTATAGTAACACCTGCATCTGATTTATATTCAGGTAACGCTCAAAGGATTTATGATAAGCTAGTCCCCCTTCATGCCCTTAAGAAAGTAGCCCTGATAGAAAAACACTTCGGTGATAAAGTGGGTATGTTTGTTTGTGACTATGCGCCAATACCAGCCATTCCACACCCTGACCCGTTCTTGATGGCTGTGATTGCCAACCCTAAAGTCAAAGAAGGTGAGGGGCGTTTCATTATCGATCTATGGGATGAGCCAGGGTTTGGTCTTACCAGCCAACTGAAATAAGGAATAGAACAATGAGGTTTGGACGCAAAACACAGGAGCTACAAATGGTAACAGTATTAGAACGACCTAAAACTTATAAACCCGCACCATTGAGTGAAGATGAGCTGAAAGAATATACTGAACTAGCACAGAAAGCCGGGGTCTATGTTTCACAATTGGTAATGCATAGATTCAGCAGGTTCCTGAATGATCGGGACATCCCTGTGTTTAACCTTGATGAAGTTGTTAAATATATGGATGTCAAAGCTAGGGAACTAGGTAAGGGTTGGTACTGGCACCCATTACGTCCAAAGGACAGGATAGGAAGTGCATTCGGAACCTATGAGGGAGCCCCATCGGATTACTACCATCCAAATAATACTGGGGTGTATGGTAAACCCATCCCTCTGCATGCCCTTAAGAAAGTAGTACTGATTGAAGAACATTTTCATGATGAGGTAAAGATGTTTGTCAGCGATTATGCTGTCAAACACCCTGACCCATTTTTGATGGCGTTGATAGAGGGCGACAGGTTGGTACATCGTTATGTGATTGACATATGGAACGAACCGGGCTTTGGGCTTATTCAACAACTGAAGTAAGTGAATTGGTCATTCGTGTTGACGCCCGAATGACCAGTCAGCGATACCAGCTCGCTGTGAGATGGGACTGATTTCCTTGATTAACCTTCGGCCATTCAAAGGGAGTTAGTTCCATCACTGGTTTAAGGATATAATATGGCTAGGTGGGTCGGTGATAAATTAACGGGACTTTTAGGCAAGTTTAAAGGAACTTGTACCTATTGTGGTGACGAAAATGTTATGGTTAAATCCGTTATATTTGATTGTACAGATGGGCATGCCTGTAAGCATTGCTTAGCTATTCCTGAAAACCCTATAAACTATGAAAAGCGCCGTGCGTATGCAGATTTTAAACACGCACAACAGCGTTATGCAGAATACAAATCTAAAGTGAAAAAGGAACTGAAACGGTTGAAGTGGTAATCTAAGGATTGGTCTGCCTCCCCACGCCGTCTTTAGGTGAAAGGCAGATTAATAGGGAGTACCAGCTTCCTTAAGATGGATATGTCAGCACCACCTCCCTAGGTGCGACCGCGCTCTGACATATCCATCACTGGGTAAATATGAGAAATAAAATGAGCATAGAATTTGAAGATCAGCGCCGTGCTGCTTTGATGGCGACAGTAGATAAAATAAGATACACTGAAACCCATCTATCGAGTGAAGATTACTTACAATTCAATTTCTACCCTGAAAGACTTACTGTTCCAAAAGTTACACCCAATCATCCATTTTATAATGAACATTGGGAACCATTTAATTTAGAGAGGTACCAATACCCACGTCCACCCATATGTCTTGGGCATTCTTTGCTTTATTTTGCAAGCGTCGATAATGTCCTTCGTATGCCTATTAAATACCCGATGACACAATACAAAGTACCTATTGAATTGGTTGCATATTGGGAACTTATAAAGCGGGTTGCTGAATACGAATCAGGTTTTAATATCAAACATGAAGAAATGTTTGTGCATATTACCGTAGATAGAAGTCATGTGAAGGCTAATACATCACACAGATACCCTGGCTTTCATGGCGATGGCGTGCAAGGAACTAAATTTTCACAAGATCAATACCTACCCATAGAACATTCATATATTGTAACTTCGGAACCACCAACTGAGTTCTGTATTCAACCATTTTTCTTAAATCATTTGAATGATGCAAGGAATAATATCTTTCATGAATTTGAATTGCAGGCAAGGGAATCAAATATTTATGGAACTATACCGTGGCATTTGTACTTGATAGACCCTTACATGGTGCATAGAACACCAACCATAACTAAAGATACTGATAGACTATTTGTCAGGATTACTTATGCTTACTCAGAACTTATGAACCCTCACAATACCAAATCACCATTATTTCCTGAGCATCAGAATTATGATAAAAGGCATGATATCAGGAAGTTTTTAACGACTTACCCAGATGACGTGCCGTGGGGTATGTATGGTTTAAGCTATGGACCTAAGCGGGCAAGAACATGACCTATGTCCTGATAATAGCCCTGAGAATTAGCTCAGGGACAGCGCTTACAACTATCCCTGGATATCAATCATTAGAAGCATGTCAACATGCTGCCGAACAACTTCCTAAATCTGGATGGAATTCTTGGATAAGCGTATGTATAGAAGGACCTAAGAAATGAATGAAGAATTTATGTGTCAAGCTAAGGTTATGTGGCGCGGTAAAGAACTTCACCTAGATAGGATTGTAGCACAGATAGACCTTGATGAGATCATACCCCCTCACATGTTGATGCGTGAAGAACCAACTGTAGTTTCTTTGAATGAACTGAGTAATAGGAATGAAAGGCGACGAAAGTTCGTAGATTTAATTTCTGCTGAATTTGCCCATGCCTTGACAGAGGCATTGTTCAAAATGCCTGACGACCGCGCATAAAAGCCCGCTGATGCGTGGTATAAAGTACAGGCTACCCCAACCACCTCGGCTCCATAAAACTATCACAGGGCTTTGTAAATGCAGTGCGCTAAGATCGCATTTGAAAGAGTCAAGCTATCAACTTATAAGACTGGCTATTGTAAGAAATGTGGGAAATATATAACCAGATCAAAAACATTCGATCAAACCATAAATCCATTTAATAAATTACCAGATGGCACAATAAAAAACAGGGATGATATTTTTCAAGAACTGCTAAAAGAAGCACAACAATGGAAGGAAAAACCTGTCGTTCATGTTAGATGTGAGTGAACTACCCCCAAAAATGGGCTTCCTTAATGATGGGTATGATCAGGCCCAATTTCTTCACCACAAATATCACATCGTGGTATGATTGGTGTTAGCCAATGTAAAGTCAGCGATCAGCATATTATGGCGTTCACACCATAGACGCATTGTATAAGGATCAATCAACCCTGCTACGGTTTTGCTGCGTTTACCTAGTTCTGTGCACCGCCTACAGGTCATGAAAGAAACAATTTTACTGTGGTCTGTCTTTGGGAAGTTGTCCATTTTTACCTTTTACCTCCTTATTTAGGGAATCTAAGTGCGAGCCCGTAAAGGAACGCACGCCAAAATGGGTCATTTTGGTTGCAAATAGCCCAAGCCAATAGGAACCCATGCAACCACATGAAAATCAGGCATATCACGATTAACCATTCAGGCATTTTCTACCTCCTTTATTTATCAAGGTAATACTCGCCTAAGCCTTCTTTTAATTCATCATTAGTGTTTCCTCCCGTTTTTAGTCTTGGTGCTTCAAACGTGTTAAGAACAGTTATTATGGTGTTGTCAGCTATTTTGAATCTTGTACCTTCAACTGTAATGGCGCTGGCACCATTTTTGATGGCTTGGATTACAGTTGGTGTCATGATCTTTGCTTTAATGGCTTCAATGTCGATGTTATAAACTCGTTCTATGTAGCGTAATAGGGCATGATCTGAAAGCCGTGGTTCAGGTTCAACTCGTGTTCTTCGTGCTACTTCAGAATCTAGCCTTACTACTTCCTGTGATAAGGTGTGTGCGCTGATTTTAAGTTCTTGTATTTTTGAATTGATATGTTCTAATTTTGATTTAAGATCTATTCTTTGAGCTTTTAATTCACTTACACTCAGATTCTGAAGTTTATTTGCCATTGTCTACCTCCTTTATTTGCCTTTCCAAGTAGTCCAACAGTTACGACAAATAGGCACTTCATCATATTGCCGTGTCAAAGTGCCCCAATCACAAGCACCACAGGAACATTGTGCAGTCTTTGTAAAGCCATGTGTAAGACGTTTGCGTGTTTTAGCAGCTGAAAGAAAAGTACTGATATTGACTCCAACCATACCGATGTTAAGTAGCGCCCATAGATAATTCCCTTGAGATATTGTTATACCTGTAAGAATTCCTGATAAAGTTCCAAAAAACAGGGCCAAGGCTTGTGTAATATAAGTGGATTTTATCATTTGTAATCCTTAATTAAATCTTCCAATAGTTCAGGCACAGTGCGTTTTTCTGCCTTTGCCACTTCTTTAATTAGATCAGTCATACATTGATTCCAATCACCAATTTTATCGGTGGTTGCAACGGTAGCCCCACCATGTTTCATCTTTTGAGAAATCACGGCCAAATTTACCTCGCGGTCCCTCATAAACCCAACCTTTTGAGATTAGATAATCTTCAACCTTCTTTAAGTCTATATCTACTTCAAACTTGGGCTGTGTATCTAATTGTGACTTTTGCTCATACGTTTTCCTTTTCTTGTTTCTGCACATAATCAGTTATTTCCTTGAAGCCATGGTTTGCTACGACCCAAAACCTGCCATCATCCTTTTCAATGACATCTCCAACGCTCATGCTGGTATGTTCTAAGCCTAGGCTTTCAAGCCAACGGTTAGTGCTTTTAATACCTGACTCGTCAAGCGGCCAAACTGATGATCCGGGTTCAGCCTGATGTTCGTAGAAAATTAAGTTCAGATTCCTGATAATGGCCTTTTCATCAGGTGGTTCCCTAAATGCACAACCCATCATCCCTAAACTTCTATGAGTTGACAAATCAGGTGCTGGAAGTGCGCCCATGATGCCATTAGGGAAATGTTCAGGTGTCATATACCAGATTGTATAGGTTGTCATGATTCTACCTCCTTACAAACCATAGCCATCAGTGAATCTGACGCCATGCTTTTCTATGTTTGATATGATGTTTTCTACATAGGCAGTGTTCTCACTTTTGAGTTCTGCTTTGAAAGCATCCCGCCACTTGGCTGGTATGGCCCGTTTGTTTTCTATGTAAGCATTGGGCCATGATGAATAGTTAGGTGCATCCTGCCTTGTGTCAGTCAAAGCACAGGCAGAACAATTATCAGGGTCACGGTGCCTGCATCCAGGGTAATGTTGAAATTCCCTTGTCATGGCTTTGCCCTTTCATTGAACGCAAATAATCATACCCCAAATTGAAAGAATAAGTATGTTATTCCTAAGTGCTAGGTTACAATTTTTGCGTTGTCAACTAAATGAGGGCAAAAAGCCATGAATCTCACACGGCGTACCTTGGCTAAAGTCGCAGCCATGCTGACATTAAGCGGTTCGATCCCAGCAGTAGCAAAGGCAATACCAAAAGCTGAGAATGCCTTTGACTCTTTTCTAAATGACCCTGTAAGTGATATGATTGGGCTGATGCACTATGTAGAACCCAATACGGTCTTTAACGGTGATATGAAGCGCCCTTACGGTTATTGGGCTACATCTTATGTTGATGATCTAAGTGAGACACCTAAATGGGGTGACACTTTCAGTCATTGGCCTGATCTAGGTACTGATGGCACACCAACTCCATCGCAACAACAAAAAATCAACTTCGCAAGTTATCAAGCGGCTATGCACGATATGATGACTGAGTTTTGTTATGGTGAACGGCGATACATCAGGCATCGTGAAGGTAGCATGATGAATCTAGGCAGGGCTGTTGAATAATCTTAAAATACAAGTATAATCAAATGGGTTGGCATTACGTCAACCCATCTTTGTGAAAGGGCAAAGCCATGACAGAACCAGAAGTTATATATAAAGTTGGATTACCCAACGGTCATACGTGGGTTTATCACAACAAAAGACAGGCTGAGAACGCCAGCCTGATAGCAAAGGCATTGTCTGCGATGCCAGTTAAGCTTCTAGCGGGTCATACTACTATAGGGAAATACGGTCAGCAGTCAGCGCTGGCTAGGGAATTAGGCTACCTGATGGTTGTTGATGACCCAAAAAGCAGACCTAACCATATGCGCATTTATGATTTGCTTGTGCGTGGGAATTTACCACGCTCACCTGAGCGTCAAGCGAAATTGCGTGAAATAGCGGCAAGAGTGCCAGAAGACTGGTTCAAAGTATGCCCATGTTTGGCTGAGCACGAAGCTGAACATAAGCACGATTAACCTGAAAAGCCCGGCGGCGGCACATAGTATAATGCCGCCCCGCGTCAAAACGGGTATCAATCATAAGGAATTAGAGGTGCGAACATGGATGACAAATCAACAATAGAAAAATTACCATTTACCCAATTTGAGTTGGCTCGGATTGAACAAGGTTTAAGGATGCTTCACGACTCAGGAACCTACCCAGCGTCATTTGATAAGAACCAACTTAAACTACTGGCTGATAGGATAGGCAATGCTTAGATCAGATGAAGTCAAACGCCCAGAAAAAATGGGCTATTATAGGCGAACCAAAGGCGCAAGGGAAACAATTTTAGCGTAACGCGAATAACTTGTAAGTTCTTATAAACTGATTAAACTTAAACCCGTGGCCTGAAAAACCACGGGTTTATTTATATGCAACAACGGAGGTAAAAACCATGGATGAAGATCATGAAATCATGACTGAACGTCAGGAACCTCACTTGGCTGAGGAAAACTTCAACGATGAAGAAACCGCAGCCTATATGCGGTGGCATATCACCACTAATAACTAGAACCAAAACAACAGTAAAGGAACAAAGAACAATGTATGAGGAAAATGTTGACACTTACACAGACATTAATTATCCTAATTTTACGGCCCCAGGAACTGAGGCTGCTGCACGTGGAGGCAATATCAGTCACAGGAAGGATACGGATACATCCCTCATTGTGCAATTGCCTGAGAATCGTGAAGCCCCCCAAAAGGGCAGTTCACATGACCCGTCGAAAGTTACAGGCTCATGCCTCAGCGCTGAGGCCCTTTTTCTCAGTGCTGAGGCATTGAGTTTGTTTGAGAAACAGCGTGATGCCCTCATTAAGACCCTCAATTATATGGAATTGGGGTTGATAAATGAGGATGAATACAATGAAGATGGTTTGAAGTTCGATATGCGCAAATGGGTGTTGAAAAGAGACTGCGGAACCGCTGGTTGCATAGGTGGAACAGCTATGATGCTGGCAAATGATGAGGCCCTGTTTTATAGCTACCCAACTGAGTATGGATCAGCCCCAGACGCAGTAGAACACTTGTTTTTCCATTGGGGTGATTTTCATGTGACAGTGCCGATAGCAGCCAAACAATTGAGGAAATACCTCACAACAGGTGAATGCCCCAAGGAATGGGTGCCTGAGAACTGATTGTAAGTTCTCAGTATTCAACTATAATTAAACCTGTAAATAATTAAACCTGTAAAACAAGGAATATGACAATGTTAGCACAGAACTTCAAGACATATACGGAACTAGACCTTGATGAAAAGCTTTACGATGCCTTGAAAAAGGTTTTGGTAAGGCTTGAGACCAATGATTTAATATTTATACCTGATGAAAGGTGTAACGGAATAGACCTTGATCTGACGAAACCAAATGGTTTCAGTATGAATATAATGTGGGTGCAGGAAAAATGTGGAACAATTGGCTGCATCGCTGGCTGGGCTGCAATTGAGATGGGGGTAAAGCCATACATTGTTACTGGCATAGCTGAAGATGAAAATAAGGAACTTGAAGCGTTGTTTTACCCTCCTTCCATGAAAAAGTATGGGAAAATCAATACGGAACAGGCAGCAACAGCACTGAGAAACTACCTGACTACGGGTGAGGTTGATTGGTCGCATGTTGACTGAGAATTGATTGTAAGTTCTCAGTATTCAACTATAATTAAGCCCGTGGTTCACAAAAAGCCACGGGTTTAATTCATACGAAAGGGAAAAAACCATGCGCATCTTTGTAAACAGTGATGAAGGTGGGAAGCCATTTGAACTTTTCACTCATGAAGATAACGGGCTAGATGAGCCCGGTTGGTATTATCAATTGATGCAACCGGCTGAAAGCGATCATGCTGTTACTTATGAACCGCTTGATTTGGATGGCCCAACAGGCCCATTTTTCAGCCTGACAGCGGCATTCAATAGGGCCATTGGTGCCAATTATGGGGATCAGCCCATTTTTCTTGATAATGACAATACTGACAAATCATAGGCTGAGTAAGTTATCGGGCTGTATTTCTACAGCCCAATGGCGTATTCACAGGAGGTAGAAATGTATACGATTGAAATGATAGAACCAACTAAAAGAACAGCGCTGCTAAGATTGAAAGCAGCTATTCTAGATGCTACCAACACTTCGCTTTTTGATGATCTGGCTGTGTATGTGCACCCAGATATCATCAATCAGTTTTGTGATGCTGTAGGTCAATTGATGGAGGTAGAATTATGACATTGTTATCAAGACGCGCAGTTCTTACAGGCTTGATTACTGCGCCAGCGATAGTCAAGCCAATCAACATCATGCCAATCTTCAACATAGATGATTGGAACCCTTATGTGTTGGCATATACAGAATATAATGGGGATTTAGCAAGGTCGGCTTATGATGTACGGGGGGTGCATTATTTGCAAAATATATCAGGATCAAACTGGGAAAGAGCTGCCCAATTGAACGCTGCATTGAATGGTCCAAGGGGTCCTTGGCGTGTAGTTAGGGAAAGTCAATTAGATCATGATTTTGTGAAAGGAATATAGACCATGTCATATGAAGATGACCTGATCAAAAGGCAAATCAAAGATATAGTACTTTCTGATATTTCAATGGTATTGGAAGAATTGCTCAAGAAAATAAATAAACTTGAGCAAGAAGTTAAAGAACTCAGAAATGGGGGTAAAAACAAATGAAACTTAAGGAACCTGGGGACTTGATGATGAAAAGGAAAGAAGCGAACGATTTACTGGAAGAGATAAGGAAACGCCTCAAAAATGCAAAAAAGGATGATAAGGAATTGATGGGTATTTATGCTCATAGTGTGAGACTAATTTTAGATAGAATTAAAAGGGAATATTTAGAACCGAGAGGTTACATAGAAAGATAATAAACTCACCTCGGCATATGGTCTTTTATTGTATTTAGAAGAGTAAGGTATTTGGCTACAACTAAAGGAATTGGCCGTCCTCGTAAATACCCGTTTAATGTCTGTCGCGTAACACCCAGTAACTCAGCCATTTTCTTTTGGTTCAAATCTAAGGATTTCATTAGAACCAAGATGTCGGACCCCTTCATTTTTGATCTCATAAACCTACCCTCACAAGAGTTAAAACCACAGGTAATGAAATTTAACATGAAAATAAAGAAACATATAGTAATTTCTTATCAAATTCAATATAATTAAAACTCAAAACATGAAAGGGCAAATCAAATGACAAAAGAACTGATCATCAAGCATCAAAGGCTGGCTCAGATTCAGGCTGAAGATGCGGTGTTTTATTTGAGCCTCAACCTGTTGGAGACAGCCAAGTATTTTCAGCAACAAGCAGCGCGTAATGCTGAGATTGCCATAGCTGAAATCTGCAAATGAAAGGGCAAAACACCATGACACACGAGCAGCGTATGCGGTGATGACGCTCGATCAGTTCAATACGATCCTGAGCACTTTGGTAGGTATGAAAAAGGTCAAGAAGCAGGGCCTGTTATACCTGCCAGCTTCAGACGCACAAACCAAAGATGGGTGGTCAGCTTCAGTCATGGCAGATTAAAGATTAAATTCAGTTGCCCTAAACTTGAGGGGTCAGATAAAGGCCCCTTATTTTTTAGATGAAGCCTGGTCTTCTATTGCTTTGAGAACGAGAATTCGTATGGCCTAGGCCCTACTTATAATAGGCCATTGAGACGCACGCCAGTCGTCTATAGCATGGGGTTGGGAGAAAGATTAAGAACAGAATAACCGTTTATGGCATTTTCGCCCTCGGCAAGTAAAAAGATGTAGAATAATGGTAAAGAGATATTTAAATAGATACAGAAATATATCCATGAGATATGGAGTTCGTCGAATGTTTTTATGGTAGAATTAGTAAATCCTACTCGCAAATTGTCGAATTATGTCTTAGATTGGTAGGTATAGAACCATATCTTCTTCTTCCTCAGCTTTGAGAAGACCCAATACTGCTTCTGATCTGTAGAATTTCTCAAGATACTCGGCCAGTGCGCGCAGTCGATCAGGGTCGTCTTTAGACAATCCCAAGATATGATTGCAGCCATCACATAGCCATCCTCTATGTAGTTCGGTAATATGGCAATGATCGTAACAGATTTTGTCTTTGCTGTTTCCGCATACTTCACATAACTCGGGTTTCTGCTTGCATCTCTTTATGTAACTATCAGACGACACTACCTTGTAACGTTTTACATAGCGTTTTCGTTCACATTCTAAACAGTCACTAGGCATCCATTTTCTGCCATTTAGATCCTTAATGAATTCATCTATAGGCTTTGTCTGTCGGCATACTCGGCATTTCCTTGTCCCTTTTCTTAACATTGCCGATGTAATTAGATTGGCCATTTTATTTGAACTCGTCTTCTTGGAAAGCTACATGTACAGAAGGCATACAAAAGTCTTTACTTGTACTCGCTGTCTGAAGTATAATTGTCTACTACGACATGTACATCATGTCAAGAGGGATCTTCCGATGAAGGCCGGAAAAAAGACAGAGCAGTTTCATATGATGGCCGACCTCGCTTTTCTTAGTTCAATAGATGAATGGCGAGCGAAGCAGCGTCCTATTCTAACTCGTTCAGAAGCTATAAGAGTACTAGTTCTTAAGGGTATAGCTTTGGATGTTCGTAGAAAGCGTCCATCTCTGCCTACCTCCCTATCTCAGGGGGAACTCGGCGTCTAATTTCTTTTGAGGTACTCGGCTACTCGGGACTTATAGATCGACCTCGGCAATAAATAAATAAATAGAAGACCTCGCTCGTCTCGCGTTCGAAGAAGAAAACAGAACCGGAGACAACGCTGAGACGCAGACATAAGATTGAAACAAACCTAAAAAAAGGGGGGCCAAAATGGGGCCCGTCATTTGTGTTGCCCTTTCACACCTGCGGCCCGGGCATTGAGCCCACATGCGTCAAAGGGGTATGGGGGCCTCACGTGAGGCCCCCATAGTGGGGGTTAGCTTTGCGGTGCCGGGTTTTCAGTTTCAACCGGCTTTGCTACCGCCTTGCCATTGCGCAGGCCCTTGGCGTTAAGCTTGGCTAGCGTACCGCTAGCCTGCAGCACCTTGAGCAACGCGGCCAACATTGCCTCACGCTGGTCAAGCCGGCATGATATGCCGTTGCCCGTGGGTGACCATGAACCGCCTACGCCACGGTATACGCGGCGTATGTGGTAGTAGTCATTGCCCTTGAAGGTTTCATCAAAGGCGGCAAGTGGCCCCTGACGGTCACTGCCGCTGTGATCATGCTCACCTTCAAGCAATTGAAAGTTACGCATCATGGTTTTTTGCCCTTTCAACCATGCCGCCCCGTATGAACGGCATGGCGCAAAGGGTAGTAGGGTAGTATAAACCCGCAGGTAGCATAAACCGCCGGGTTTTTATCAACACAAACCGTGAACATTAAAAAACACAACTTAAGGGGGCGGGTTTATGCCACCCCCTTAAGTGTGAACTACCTCACAATGTAGCCTTGCGCCACATGATCAGCCCACGCATCAAGTTGCGCAGTGTGATCATGCTGAGGTGGCGCTACCGGGTTGCTGAGCATTGCCAATTCATATGTGGTTGGCATAATCAGCCCAACGCGTTCAGCGTACCGCCGCCTATTGTGACGGTCACGTTCATGCTTAGTTGTGTGGTGCTTTACATACTGTGTCATGGTTGTATGCTCACCTTTGCCCTAGGGTGCCAACCCGGTATGAATTGGCACCCCATGACAAGGTAAAGGGGGCTTGCGCCCCCCCTATTCACCGTCATTATTTGCCGGGTCAATTAGTTCAGCAAAGTATTCAAGCATTTCAGCAATTTCAGCCTGTTCAAGCTTTGACAGCCTGTCAGCCTCATTGCGGCGCATGCAACCGGCAAAGTATTTGGCATTTGCTACCTGTTTTTGGCTGTAGTCAGTCATGGTTTTTTACCCCTTGTAGCATGACATAAGTTATGTCATGCCTGAAAGGGTAGGGGCACGGCAAGGTTAATGCCGTGCCCCTTGTAGTGACCGTCAGTAAGTTTTACGCACTGGCTGGCGTACCGCTAGCCGGCGTGGCCTTGCCCTTATCAGCAGGCTTGCCTTGGCCGTTTTCAGGCAGCATGTACTTTGGCACCTTGACTTTGTGCAGTTCAAGGTAGGCCAACGCAAGCTTGCGGCCACGGTCAGTTAAGGTAACGTGGTAGCAAACCCGTGCAGTACCGCCACCGCCGTGAGGGTTTTGGCTGGGCAAACGCTTTGACTGGTCAAGCGTTGTAAACCCAAACTTAGTTGAACCTTCACCCTTGCCCACGGTATTCATTTTGTGGTCAGGCTGGCCCCCCATTATGGCCCGCAGCCCCTCAGCAACGTCATACACGTTGTAATTGCTGCTTTTGGGGTTGAGGTAGGTAGCGCCAGCCAGTTCATTTTTGGTAAAGGCGCGTTTCAAGTTGAACGCCCTGAACGCCAAAATGTCAGCCTCAGTTGGGCAGCAATCAAGCCACGCCGGCCACTTGCGCAAGTCATAGCCCTGCACGTTGTCAGTGTTGGCCATTGCCGCCGCCGCCTTGCCAAGCGGCTTTGGCTTTGCCGCCGCCACGGTCACGGGCGCAGGCGCAGGCTTGGTATTACCCTTGCCCTTGCCCTTGGCAACCGTGCCGCCCTGACCTTTGCCCACGTTGGCATTGGCCTTGTCAATTGCCGCCTTGTGGTCAGCGTTTGCCGTAGCAGGCTCAGTACTTGCCACCTTGGCAGGGTTGACCGGTAAGTTAGTGGCCGTGGCAAGCGCCGCAACGGCCACATCAGCCGTTGCCTTGGCAGGGTTGACCGGTAAGTTAGTGGCCGTGGCAAGCGCCGCAACGGCCACATCAGCCGTTGCCTTGTCATCAGTGTTTGACAGTGCCGTGGTAGCGGCCTTGACAAGCTCACTGATAGGCTTTTCAGCGCCACCTTGCAGGGGGCCCCCACTTGTGCCCGCGCCAATAGCCGGCTGTTGTTTGCCGGTTGCTGGCGCGGGTAGCGTAGGGTTTGACTTGTGGTCAACCGTGACCGGCTTAACATCAACCGGCTTTGGCTGATCAGCCCCCTTGCTAGCCGCAAGTGCTGCGGCTAGCTTTGCCTTTTGGTCATCATTCAACGGCACGCGGGGGGCATTGGTTTTGTTTTCATTTGTCATGGTTTTGTTTACCTCAAAAGTTGATTGCGCCGCGTTGAGGCCCGCCCCCCGCGTTTGCGCAATGTTTGTCAAATAGCCCTATCAGGCTGACAGCCGGGCCACCCTTACGGTTTGCGTGGTACTAGCACGCTACCCCATGGGGGCAACCACTTGATAGTACGGGGGGCAACCCGTGCCCTTGCCGCAATACGTAAGCTAATGACTTGCCTAGTGCATGTCAACTAATAAAACGCAGCACCGCATATTTATTTTATATGACTATATACCTAGCTATGTGCTAGCATTGAGTACAGTGGTAGCATATAGCATTGAGCACACTGATAGCACATTGCTTTAGTAGCTAAGTGGCTTAGCTTGCTGACTAAACCATCAGCCTATATAGGCAATTGACTAGGCAAGCCTATACCTACCTACAGCAGGGGAGGAAGCAGCCTATATGGATAGACCCCCCATTGATGGATTTAACAAAAATACCCATGAGCCCTGGGTACGGCTACGTAGGCTCGCTTACGAACCCCATGGTTCTGGGGCCTTTTTATTCGTTACTCTCGTTTTAATCTTCAAGTAGGCCCGATTGTCTTGCTGAGCATCTGTGGAACTTAGTATTCTTTTCTGTCTTAAAGCAAATACATGTTTATCTATTGTATATCGAGATTCTCATTTTCTTCGCTTTTATCTAAAAATTTAGCTCTTTTTCTTTTCAAGTCTACGTGTCCGATTGGTTTGTTGTTGGCTATAGCGCTGTACCCTTGAAACGAAATCATTATACGCCTTAGCTGATGCTTCCACTACAAAAGCTGCTGGCAGATCATAATAGGCTTTCAGCATTGCTTCACAGACTGCGGCTGGCAGGTCTTGCCTTTCATGACACATGGCTGAGTAGCCAACAGGTTTTCCATACCAATCATAGAGTTGACTATTTGAGATAGGGACACCTTTGAGTGGAGTTGTTGGTATTATTTTCGCTTCTAAATGTGATAGGTGCCACCACCAGCCCTTTGGGATCAATAAAATTGCTGCATCTAGGTCTGAAGTAACTGGTAGTATGGGTTCCCTTACATCTTGGCTCAGGAACTTTAATACTTCTTTGTCTAATTCATGTGAAGGTTGTTCTGATCTTAATCTTTCTGCTATAAACTTTCTCACGTCCATGAAGGGTAGGTCCGGTGCCCATTGGTATTCATGTGTCATTTTTATTTTCCTTTTCTTATATTCCATATCTGTTGTCTGGATCTGTTATATTTTACAGCCAATTTGTTCACTGGTTCTTTAGAATGAATTATTTCTAATCTTTGTTCATCTGTCAAGGGTTGACGTTTAGTAAACTCTTGCTCCAAGTATTCTATTTTATTTAGCATATAGTCAAGTATTGACTTCAACTCTTCATCAGTGTCAAGTATGGTTTTCTTGGCCACGTAAATACTTTACTAACATTTTATTTAGATGTCAATACTTGGCGGAGAGAGAGAGGGATTCGAACCCTCGGATGAGGTTTCCCCCATCGCCGTCTTAGCAGGACGGTCCAATCAGCCGCTCTGGCACCCCTCCATCCTTTCATTTCATAACCGTGCAACATGTGTTTCTGCTGAACAAATTAACCATCTAGTAACTGCGTGACAACCCGTATTTACCTTCATCTTATTCTTAAACTATACATAAGTTGTGGTAATGGGGTGCGCTTAGTTATTGTAAAAGGATGATTGCGTTCATGAGCTATTCGCTTTGAGATATATCTTCCATGTAGAAAGCTCATCAATTGGGTTTCATCCTTGCCAGCAGGAATCATGTTGGCACCCCTGTATATTGTACCATAATGTCCAGCATTTGGATTGCAATACGTAACCATAGTTCTGTAATCGGTGTTCTTTTTTAACCATGCAGCGATCCCTGCTATAAACTGGCTTAAGATACACCTCTGTCCTGGTATTCTTGTCAACCTTGATAGGTTGACTGTTTTAATTTCGTGGGGCGATAGGGTTGCCACAGCTACTAATGTGTTGCCTATGCCTAGTCCCAAATGAAACCCTTCGCGATCATAACCAAGAAAATGGTATCGCTCTACAAGTGTAGTTGCCTGCCGATCATCTAAGGGGGTTATTTGGTTTGTTGCTTGTATGATGATTGGATCTTCAGGAAATAGTATTGGTTTTACAAATGTTCCGTTTAAGTATTCCCTATCGTACTGAATATAATTGAAGTAGTGTTCTGTTACTAATTTAATAGCTAACGAATGAGTTCCTATATTGAAAAAATACCTTAGGACTGCTAATTTCTCATGGTCTTCCAATGTTTCTTTATCTACTGTGAAATTGAAAGTTTCCGAAAGCTCTTTTAATTTTGTAGTTACCGATTTCATACCTTATACTCAAGTTTAGAGTAAAACAGATTAGCAGTACAGCCCAACTCTGGCACCCCTCCCAATTAACATCCTACGGCTTTTTGTTTGTGCTTTCTTAAGATTGCCCTTCTTGCGTTTGATTTATCCATTTTAAATTCTTTTGCTATTTCATTCCAGCTCTTACCTTCATTCCTCATCTTTTTCATTTGTATCTGTCTTAACCTTTGTTGGTCCCTGACCCCTTTGCTTTCGGTTGGCATTTTGTATTTGCTGTGCCTTGTAGTTACCCAGTTGATTCTTCCATAGAGGTTTTTTACTGGCTATCTTTCTCATGGTGTCTGATATATCTTTCATTTGATTTCCTTCCAGTTGATAAGTTGTGGGGTGCATACATCATACTTTTGACAAATTACTGCTGCCCAGAAATCTAATGCTACTATTGCTAGGGGTACCACAAATATAAATGCAAATATAAATAATAGAATTAGACTGAAACAGCCTATGGGTTCCTTTTCATTCATCTTGAATACTCAAAGTGGTTAGCATAGCCCCATCTATCTTTAGGGTCATCGCTTGTTGGCAGGTCTTTCTCATCTATCTTTTCAACCTCTTCCTGATAAAAAATGCTGTATGGTTTACGGGGTTGGTCACCACCTGTATTCCATATATATTTTATAAGAACTGCCTTATCATCCTTATCAGGCCACCATTTTATATCCTTGGCTAGAATATACCCGTAATACGGGCCAAAACGCCCATAATTAATCTTTACTAGGTCACCTACTTCTATTGTCATTTCAATGCTTCAATTATCAAATCATGATGACCATAGATGTAACGGTGTATGCGGGTCTTGGTTATTGGAGGTTTAGGCCGCCCTTTGAAATCTTTAGCCCGCCTACCTTTAGAATAGCGCGGTATGCTGCGCCATGGATAACGGCTCTGGGTCAACAATTGTGGATAGTAGAACAACGTCTTATGATATAGACGCTGCGCCTTGTGGTCTATACGACGTTGGTTATCCCGGTGTGTCCTGCTCATAAGTCATTAACCCAAGTCATCTCATATTTCCCTTTTCTTTTTTAAGCCCTTGGTTCCTTACCGGGCCAAGTTTCAGGTTCTTCAAATACTGGGTGCTTTTTTGCATCCGCTAAAGCCATTTCAAGTGCTTTGATAGTTTCTTCAGGTGATCCCCCTGAAAAGCAAATAGGGTCCTCAGTCATAGCCCAGGGTTGCCCGTCTTTGTCATAGTGCACTTCATGCAAACTGTATGAAGACCTATCACTAAGAGTACGTACTATACGATAATTCCATGTTGGGCGTGTCATTGTGGGCCTTTCCAATCTTTAAAGGCATCACGGCATACCTCAGGCATTGATATCACTGGGCGTAATCCTGGGGGCCATAGTAAATCGTTCCTTTCTACATACTTCCAAGCCTTAGCAGAATAATAGGGGTCCAATGGTGTACCGTCTGGTAGGCTTTCTATAACTGGTGTATCATACGGTGTTGTTGGCCCTAAAACAGTCAATGCCCCCAATTTACGTTCCTTACCTGCACCCATTTTATTCACCAGTTGCATGATTTTGGTCTTATCAGCCATAGGTGAGGTACAGACAGCGACTATTTCTATACCTATGGTACCGCACATAATGCCAGCAGCCGTTAACCCTGAACCTGTAGGTACTATGATACGTTTAATGTTCTCAGGTACGTTGATACACTGGTCTATCGTATCTTGAATGGCGGCATTTCTATCCCACATAACGTAGTTCTTCAGATCAATGCCGCGTTGGCGGGCGTGCTTCTGTAAGTGTTTTAAATAGTACCCCTGTTTTGGTGTCATTTCATTAACTTCAGCCCCAAGTGACAGAGCATAATTAATACCTGCGCTTCTTACCTTACGCTTGGCAGTGTAAATTATCCCCTTAGTCCCTAAGATTTTAGCGGTTGCTGCAACATAGATAGCCATAGCTGAATTAGCAGAACATCCCACTAGACACGGTGGGACTTCCATATTGTTAGTGAGATGGCTTAACCTTATACCAGGTCCTTCACTTGTTTCTATATACCCAGCCATTGCCATGTATTGCCTAACTTTGGAACCACTGGGGTATTCAAGGCTTGACCAATACGCTAAATCTTCTCTCTTGACGAACTTACCATTAAATTCGTGTATCGGTGTGGTTCCCGTGTATTTCATTTTATAACCCATCGTCATCATTGTCACAACTTAAGTCTGGCTTATCAACAAGCCGCAAACCTGCAATGCGACATAATTCTGCTGCTTGAAAATTGTTCGCACTATAAAGTTGATTGGCGAGTGTGGTCAATTCGGAAGCGAGTTGTGCGTTGGTCACATCTTTATTCTTCATTTTATGATCTCAACGCCTTCGTAGTCGCATAAAGGGTGCATAGACTTGTTTCCGTTTTCCCAATTTATAGTTATGGTTGGTGTGTGCTTTTGACAGTGTTTCATACATTCGAGATAAGGTGGCGAATAATCAACATCAGTTACAGTCCCAGTATTGCCTGTTGCTAGACTGCGCACCTTTCTATTAAGGGCTGTGTCGACATCACAGTTACACAATAAGAACTTCATTTCATAAAATGTTTCGCCTTCATAACCATAATGTTCGTGGCCATCTGCATTAATTGTCATCCCCCATCGTGGGATGTAAGGTCGTGGGGCATCGATCTTATATTTGAATCCCCGTTCGGTGATTTTTGTGACTGTAATGGGGCTAAGCGCGCCCGGCATATCACTGTGTAGTTTCATCCCTACTTTTACATCCGACATTTTCATTTTACTGGCTCACACGCTTCAAAGTCATCTTCATCGAATACAAGTTCTTGTACTGCATAAGGTGGCCCATTGAACCAACCTTCAGCTTCAGCTTCTATGCGGTTCATTGTACGCGTTTTAGTTCCGCCAATGGTAATGTTACCGAGCCTGATCGCTATGATGGTACGAGTGCCTATGTCGGTTACCCGCCATAGTTCTTCATTCATCATAAATTCCATACCCATTTTAAAATCAGAATGTTTCATTTTTTGCGCTCAAAGATTTGTGTGAAGGTAAGCTCTGGTTCTACCCGTAATCTTTCCATCATTTCAAAAAGTGATACGTCTGGGGCCTCCGCTATCACTTCAAAATGACAGCCTGGGTTTGTTACATCAAAATCCCTGACATGTTGCAACCACTTCTGTTGTAATTCAGGCGGTATGTGTGCCCTGATAAAGACTTTCATTTGTTTTCCATTCTACATTCAATATTGTCAACGGTACTTCCAAGGTCAGGCATCTTTTTTACAAAATTCCAACACTCTTGTTCTGATATAAAACTTGTATTGAGGGGCTGCCAACGGCACTCACCTTGAATACAAACATGTAAGTAGATAACCCAAATAACCTCAATCATTTGTCATCTCCATTGTGTGCCCTGATAAAGACTTTCATTCAGTGTCCCTTCTAATTACACTATTTAGCCTGTCACAAATTTCATCTAGTAATGGGTAAGGATCGAAATCAGATGGAAAGTAAATTGTGCCCTCAATATTTGAGAATCCCTCTTGATTACGATAGTTGATTCTAAACCTGCGCCAACCTGTAGCTGGTTCTGATGAATTGGGCCATTTCTCATTTAGGATACCCTCTTCAGTGGTATCAACATGTGAAAGTTTATAGGTCATTTTCGATTACTTCTTTTTCAACCTTTGCCAGCTTTTGTTTGTTTTTTGCTATATAATCTACGTACCTAGAACCGAACCATTCGCCTGCTAAGATCCATCTAGAACCCCCCTTTTTACGCCCACGTTCATTGCCACCTAGGTTACGGATATCAAGCCCGTAAAAATCACGCAGATGATTAATAGCAGTATTGTGAAACATAAGGGTCAACGGTAGGATGACAATTTCACCTTTATAGCGGTGTAATAAATCCCACAGTCCTCTAACTTTTGAACCTGCACGTGGTATTTTTTGTTGGCCCTTCCTGCCTTTGCCTTTGACGCTGTAAGCACTTTCTGTGCGCATCATATCACCCCCTTGACTTCACACCCCACATTCATAGCATACGGTTTGAGACATGAAAAAGGGTTCCTGTCATGTTCTGGTCTGTAGCCATAACTAAACCAAACAATGAAAACCGCGCTGAGGTTAACCTTGTACGTCAAGGTTATCTCACTTATCTTCCTAAATACTTGAGCAAGATAGGCAAGGAAATTAAAGTAAAGATTTTGTTCCCTCGTTATATCTTTGTACGGATCGAGGGTCAATGGCATCGAATAAATTCGACATTTGGTATAAGTAGAATTCTACTTAACAATGAAAGCAGGCCGGCAATCGTCCCTGATAAAATCATAGAAAATTTAAAACGCAAGGAAGATAATAAAGGATTAATCTCATTGCCAGATCCCCCCAAATTTAGACAAGGCGAAAAAGTTAGAGTTGTCAATCATTCATTTGACGGTTATGATGCGATTTACGATGGGATGCGGCCCAACGAGCGGGCACGTGTTCTAATAAAAATGCTAGGTCAGCAAGTCCAAGTAGAACTAGATGAAAAGGATCTAGTTCTGTGCGGTAGCGTAGCTGAGGGTTGATTAAGCTATGAATACTATAGTTAAGGTGAATACTGTAGTTAAGATCAAGGGACGGCAGAAAAGGGGCGTTGGAGTAATAAGTGCAGACTTACTGAAAGAACTAGAGTATGATCCGCTTACAGGTAATTTCGTTAGAACAACTGGTAAACATAAAGGTAAAATTGCAGGTAGCAAAGGTGCGGGTTATAGAAGTATAAGATTGGGAACCTGTAGATATCATGTGCATATTTTGGCTTGGTATTATATGACAGGAAAATGGCCCGATCACGAAGTTGATCATATCAATCATAACTTATCAGATAATAGATGGGTAAACTTGCGTGAGGCTACACGTGGGCAAAATCAAAGCAATACAGGTCTTTACAGAAATAATTCTGTAAGGTTGAAAGGGGTTAGCAAAGCGCCTAATAAATCCGGAAGGTTCAGAGCAAGAATTAGAAAAGATGGGAAGGAATATCAAATAGGAACTTTTGATACGCCTGAAGAAGCTCATCAGGCGTATATAATTGCAGCGACTAAAATGCATGGTGAGTTTGTGAGGGTTGAGTGAAATGAATACGGTAATTAAGGTACGTGGAACTGTAAAGTGGTTTAATGAGCAAAAAGGATTTGGCTTTTTAATATGTGAAGGTTACCCTATTGATATTTTTGTACACAAACAGCAATTAGATAAATCTGGAGTAAAAGAATTAAAAGAAGGAGATAAGATTACTTGTGTCGTTAATCAGGGCGTGAAAGGTCATTACGCCACTTTAATTTCTAAGGAGTGATCAATGCCAACTGAAGAAGAATTTAAAGCGGCTTATTTAGCTTTGCCTCCTATGGCAGAGGATAAAGCATTTATTGTTCGCCTTGCACTTGAAGCGGCTGAGCGGGTACGTAATGGTGTCATTCAAAGTGTTAAGCATGACGACCAGCACGATTGGACTCACCCTTTGATCCGTGAGGATAGACCAGAATGAAGGAAATTCTTATAGGCCCTGCTATCTATGGGTTTGTATTAGTCAACCCGCCAGTGATAGAAGATGCTATAGTTGATGCAGCCCCAGTGACACAGGTGCAGTACGCACCACATTGGGGATACTACCGATCGCCGTACCGCACTTATTACCCAGGGCCAGGGTATAGAACGCCCTATTATGGTATCCCAAGGCAAGGCTATTGGGGTCCAAGATGGCAGCACGATTATTACTGGAACTATAATAGATATCGTCAAGGTTGGTGACATGCCAGACAGCGATCCATATAGTGGTCATGATCGTGATCCAGTATCGCCTCAAGAACAAGCACGGCGGGATGAGAAATGTGAACGGGACAAATCTGAACATGAAGCCATGAAACGCAAATATCCTGGGGGTCCTGGCAAGCTTTACTGGTGGGAATGGGGGTGATAATGACTGATTTACCCCCTGATTTTCCTCCTTTAGGCAAAGGTCTTACAGGGATTGCTGCTGAAGACATCGGTGCATATTTCAATATGCGTGATTGGCTTCAAAAAGCTTGCGAAGCCAAAGGGGCTAAGATGGTTGGTGGCGGAATTGGTTGTGGGCAAGCTGATATTGATATAGAACTTGAGGGCCATAGATATAATATCAGCATCAGGCCAGTTATCAGGAGTAAATAATGCAACTTAGATGGTATCATTATATTATTTATGATCTGAAGCTTAGGCTGGCTTTGTATAAAATAGGCCGTGTCTTTTATCGTACCTTTTATCGTACCTTTGATCGTTTGTTAATTATTTTAAGATTGAAGGAAGAGCCAATTATAAGATTAGTAGGATGGACAGGCAAGATGTATGTATCTAACACATACCTAACGGGAGTGTTAATAGATGCCAGTAGGCCCAACACGGACGAAGGCTCAGCGCGCTAAAGTTGTAAAAACTGAAATGCACAAGTGGAAACATGGCACGCTGCATTCAGGAAGCAAGACTGGCCCTGTGGTTCGTTCGCAAAAACAAGCAATTGCAATTTCTTTAAGTGAGAGTGGACAATCTAAGAAGGGCAAACGTAAGTGATGTTTATTAGAAACAAATATCATCGTTGGTATTATCAGATCATTGATAAGGCTAGACGTAGAGGACAACCTAAGGGGTACTATGAGAAACATCACGTTATTCCCAAGTGTATGGATGGTAAAGATACGGAATGGAATATAGTCAATTTGACTTTTAGAGAGCATTTTTTAGTTCATTGGCTTTTAACTAAATGCGTGTTTTAGTTCATTGGCTTTTAACTAAATGCGTGAAAGATGAATACGTAAGGAAAATGAATTCGGCTTTAGCCCATATGGGCCGTGCAAAATCAGGCAGAAACCGAACGTCTTGGCAATACGAACAATCTAAGGTTGCTGCGAGGTATGCTCAAAAAGGTAAACTTGCATCATTTGAAACCAAGATAAGAATGAAAGTGGCTGCTAAGCTTAGACAGACCCCTGAGGCAAGGGCTAAAATAAGCAAAGCTCTTAAAGGGTATAAAAGAACTACACCTACTGTAGAACATAGGGCTAAGATAAGTGCGACCCTTAAAGGGCGGAAAGGAAATATGCCTTCACCAGAAGGCATAGCTAGAATACGAATATCTAAAATGGGTAATAAACATTGGTTAGGGAAGAATCATAGTCTTGAATCTAGAATTAAAATGAGTAAGGTTCGGACAGGGGAAAAGCGTACTTTAGAAACTAGAGCTAATATTAGTAAGTCTAAAATGGGGTTCAGGCATACAGCGGAAGCTAAAGCTAGAATTGGTGCAGCTTCAAGTGCTAGAAAGCGTACCGAAGAAACAAAAGCAAAGATGAGATTGTCCATGACTGGTAAGAAACATACTGAAGAAACAAAAAGAAAATTGTCAGTGACTGTATCTAGGTGGCATAGACAACAGTTTAGTGAGTTTGCCTCAGTTTGCGGTATCTAACACAACAAAGGAAAGGTTAATTAGATGGGACAAAAGGGACATAAACTGGGCACCCTTAGTGGGGGCCAGTATGACAAGTCGCCCCATAGTGGGGCTGGTAAGGGTCAGAAAATACTTGGTGGCTCAGCAGGTGAAGGACGTGCTGGGTCTACCCCACAAGCCCATAACCAACCTGTACATGATGGGCATGGTGCTTCTGGTGGTGCTAGGAGCCCTAAGGCTGGTTATCAGCATGATGCTCATACGGATAAGCATCATGGGAAATCAGGTGAGGCCGTTGGGCACAAGAGCGATAGCCATATCCCTTATGATGCTCACCTTCACAGTGAGACTGGTAGTGATAAGATTGATTACAAAACTCAGAACTTAGGAGCCAACCCAGGCTTCCTTGAGCACTACCAACACGGAACCTCAGCAAAGGCAGCGCATCACCCGCCATCGTCTGGCAAGCCCCATGAGTTTACGAGGCTGCCGAGTTCTGAATCTCATGGGTACGGGCATACTCCGTCTCAACGCAACGGGTGGTTGCGTTCAAGTGGGCATTCCAAGGGGCATCAAGTAGGTAAGCGGTCACCATCTTAAGGTAAGGTATGACCGATTACCATAGAATGGAATGGCAATATCGTGTCAATGTTATTGCCACATGGGCGCGATGGATAGCCCTATTCCTTGTGATCAATGAAGTTATGATAGCGATACACTATCATTGGCCGTTGTGGGATGATATAGCGATGCCTGTAACAGCGGCCATTCACTTCATCGCTGGCTTTGTGCAAAAGCACACAGCTATTTATAGGGAAACAGTTGATGGCCCTATCGTCTGATATCAGTATGAGGATTATATTGCCTGCCCCATATTATGAGGCACAGTTACGGTACGGTTGGTCGTCTGGTTATAATGTAGTTGAGCATTATAGACAGTCTTACTACGAAAAGCACAAACATGAACGTTGGTATGAAGATACGAAATTCTTTGTTCATGACCCTGAATGGAATCATAGGTTCTTATCAATTCAAAGTGCACGCGATGGTAATCATCCTATATGGGCAGCAACCCATTTAATGGTCAGATGGGGTGCTATAGTTGCTTCCACGGCTGGCCCTTCAGCATTGTTCTTGTATTGAGATGTATGAATGTCATCAGGGCACCGTCACCACGAAGGGTTTGGCTTAAATTCACAGGCTTTAGACCGTTACCTTAAGAATGAAAAGGTCATTACTGAACTTTACAAAGCCCGTGAGATAAATAAAGAATATGACATTCCATATCTTGGAGGCTATTCAAAAGACGGCAATACAATTTTTTTCGATAGGCACCTACCAGATCAAGTCACGCTTGAACGCGATGGGACTAAGAAAATAATTGATCCAGTTCAATTTTTAAAGTTACACGAGGAACTTGAAAAGTCACTTATAGATCAGCTTAAACTTCATTATCAGCAAGCCCACAAGGCAGCGACAGCCTATGAACGGCGTGGTGTCCTGCAAACCTTAGGCCCAGGCTGGTGGGACCCATATCAAAGAGTAATGGAAAAATATATTAAGGCTGACGCGCACGAAAGATTAAAGAAAATTCCTCGCGATTTGGACACAACACCCTACATAGATGAACACGACACAAAATTACTTGCACACATGAAAAAGTGTATGAAGAAAAAACAGTGAGCTTGAAGATGAAAGAACGTCAATATAGAGCGCTAACCAGAATTAAAGATGAAGATGCTGATAGACCAATACCAGCTAAGTATATTCCGCCGCCACGGATTACTAGACTAGGTAAAAATCCAAGACCCTTTGAAAGATTGAAAGGGATTCCTAATTTAACCAGTGTGTTTTCAGACAAATCTGATCCGTCAGTTCATGGTCACCGTTTGAAAAGACGTAAAAATCATGCAGAAAAGATGAGACAGGCACAGATGAGGGTTATAGATGAGGTTCAAATGGAAGCGTTTAGGAAAAAGAACTTAGCACTTGAAGCCCGTGATCTTCAAGACCTGTGCCGTCAGTTTACTTTGAAGGCTACTGAAACACTGATTGAAATTCTTGATAATCCGGATGCGTCTGATGGTTCTAAGTTAAAAGCGATTGAGATGCTTTGGGACCGTGGTTATGGTAAGGCGGCTCAGACCCAAGTCAATATCAATGCTAATGCAGATACAAAACCGAGTGAATTAGATGCCCAATCCCTCGACAGAAGAATTGCTGACACTCTCGACCGAGTTGAAAAGCTTGCAAACGGAAAGACTGAAGAGGGAAAGAGCGAAGACCGACCTATTAATCTACGCGAGTATAATTGATATACCTAATGCTCAATCAGACGTAAGCCAAGAAGAAAAGGAAAAGTTTGAGCCAATAAGAACGTCATTTGGCAAACATCACATTCTGTGGCTCCAATGCCTGCAAAAAGTAGAAGATGGTAAAATTAAAAACTTAATGGGTTTGATGCCCCCAGGTAGCGCTAAAAGCACGTATTCTAGTATGGTCTTCCCTACACATTACCTGGGCAGGTTTCCTAAATCAGGGACAATATTAGCTCAGTATGGAAGCGACCAACCTAAAAAATGGGGACGTAGGGCTAGGTCAATTGTCAGGCAACCAATCTACAAACGTATATTTGGCACCGAACTTTCCGCAGAAAGCCAAGCTGTTGATGAGTGGCTCCTTACCAACGGGAGCGAATGGATGGCCATGGGGATTGGTGCTGCTGTCACTGGCAACCGCGCCGATGGGATCATTTGGGATGACCTTGTTAAAGGCCGCGCTGAAGCAGATTCAAAAACAGTCAGGGATAAAACATGGGATTCGTATCTTAATGATTTGATGACCCGTAAGAAACCAAACGCATTTGAAGTAGGAATTACAACAAGGTGGCACGAAGATGATGTAGCGGGTCGAATACTCCCAGATAATTATAACGGTGAATCTGGTTGGGTACAAGGTAATGATGGTAAGGATTGGTATGTAGTCTGTTTGCCTGCGATTGCTGAACGTGAAGATGACCCGTTAGGAAGGCAACCCGGTGATAGACTATGGCCTGAGTATTTTACTGAAGATCATTTTGCCCCATTTAAGTTGGATGCTCGTACTTGGTCATCATTATTTCAACAGCGCCCCTCCCCCGAAACAGGTAACTTCTTCCAAGTTGAATGGTTGAGGCCGTGTGGCGATGGCACAAACACGAAAATTCCTCATCGTGATTCTTTGCATGTGTACGGGGCTAGCGATTATGCTGTTACTGATGAAGGCGGGAATTATACGGTCCATGTTGTGGTTGGTGTTGACGTGGAGCGTGAGTACAATATTTATGTTCTTGACCTTTGGCGTCAAAGAACTTCGCCGGACAGATGGGTTGATGCATTCTGCGACTTGCTCCAAGAATGGAGACCGATGGGATGGGCTGTAGAAAAAGGACAGATATATTCTGCTGTTGGGGGCTTACTTCATAGACGAATGATGGAAAGGCAAGTTAATGTTGCCTTTGCAGAATTCCCCACTAGAGGTGATAAATCCATTCGCGCACAATCAATTAGAGGCCGCATGGGCATGCTCAAGGTATTTTTTCCTGTCCAAAAACCGTGGTTTTCAGAATTAAAACGTGAATTGTTAAATTTCCCAGCAGGTAAAACTGATGACCAAGTTGACGCTTTTGGTCTTGTTGGTCAAGTGCTTGACAAAATGTTCAGCGTTGTGCCGGAGTATAAAAAGACTGCTGAAACGAAGATAATTTCTACCGATCCAAAAGTGTGTAACGTGAGTCTTGATGATTTTTGGGAATTAGAAGAGTATAAAGATGGTGATGATAAACCTAAAGCATTAAGGATTAAGTAATGTTTATAAAGAATAAGTATTATCGTTGGTATTATCAAATCATAGACAAAGCTAGGCGACGTGGTAAACCTGAGGGGTATTACGAAAAACATCATATTGTTCCTAGATGTATAGGTGGCAAGAATGATTTTTGGAATGTAGTGAATCTAACTTATAAGGAGCATTACATTGTTCATTGGTTTTTAACTAAGTTTACTGAAGGAAGATTTTTAAGACAGATGAATAATGCTTTCTGTTATATGACAAAGCAGACAAAGAAACATACCAGAAATATACCAGCCCGATGGTATGAGAGGGCAAGACGTGCTTCAAGTGAAGCTAAGCCCAGACTTGGTATGAAGCATACTGAAGAAACCAAACGAAAGATATCAGAAGCCAAGAAAGCTAATGGGCATCTCCTTGGAAGAAAGAAAACTGAAGAACATAAACTGAAAATTTCTCGTGGCAATAAAGGTAAGATTAGAACTGAGGAAGTAAAAAGAAGGATAGCACTAACTTTAACAGGTAGAAAAGCTTCTGAAGAAACTAAACAGAAATTAAGGGTGAGGAAATTTACTGATGATCAAAGAAAGAAAATATCAATTAGTAGGAAAGGCAGAAAGCCATTTTTAGGGAAGAATCATTCTGAAGAAACTAAGATGCTGCTTATGCTTAAGAGCAAGGAAGTTGCAGCCACTAGGGCACGTCTGTCAAATGGCAGATTTGGAGTGTAAGTAAATGGTAAACCTATCAAGACGGTCTTTTCTTATTGGTACGTCGGCAGCAGTTGCAGCCATTGCATTGCCTGTTGCAATTAGTGAAATAGTCCCTTTGGTAACTGATAGGGAATTCGTTTGGCGTCGTTATTTTGATATTATGGTAGGGGGAACGGGTGAGCAGTCCGAAGTAGATGGGGTAAGAACTGTCTCCATTTTCAGACAAAGGAGTGAGTTGCCTATACTGAAATTTGCCATGAATAATCGTGGTTCATATAGATGGTCTGTATGGAATGATATGGATAAAATTATTATTCCTTATAAAGATGCCTTACGTATTGATGTTGAGGGCGGTTATCCGTGTAAGATGGATTTGGAGTATGAAGAAAAGAAACTAGATGGTTCAATCAAGTTGTATGTTGAATTGCATTCATTCCCATCAAATGGCCCCCCTGAGATATATGCACTGGAGGCATAAATGCCGATCAACTACATACAAACCCTTCAATCCGGGGGTAACCTGCCTAGTATTCTGAAATCACTTTCAGGGCAGCAACCTTGGCATACTTCTGGTCTGCTTACGGCTCCACCACCCCCACCCCCTAAGAGTGATGATAGTAGTTCAGGGAATAGTAATCTTTCTAAAAATTTTAATAATCAGTCTACCCCAGGATCAGGGGCACCAGACACCACGCCATCCGGGTTTGCGCCTACCGATGCTGAACTGTCAGGAGGGATAACTGGTACAGGTTTGGATGCTGGGGCTGGTGCTGGTTTAGACGCAGGCGCAGGCGCAGGATTGGGGGCAGGAGCTGATGCTGGGATTGGAGGTATGGGTGCGGGGATTGGTGAGGCTGGGGCAGGTGCTGGCATGGGGATTGGTGAAGGCTTTCCACTCTTGGCCGCCTTATTTGCTTAATTGACTTTATTTGGAGCAAGTTTGATAGATGGCTAAAGCAATAAAACGAATTAGGGGCACTGGAACCTTAGATGATAAAGGGTATGTGTGGATGTATAAAAAGGGCAATAAAAAGATACAGGAACATACTCTGTTAGTTGAAAGAGCCCTGGGCAAGTCTTTACCTGCTGAGGCCGAAATTCATCATTTAGATGGAAATCCTAGTAATAACAATCCAACTAATTTAGTTA
>Ga0209131_1000189_pt1 | contig 45405 bp, 32 predicted proteins | sample GraSoi_2013_40cm_FD_185826 | JGI IMG/M metagenome (GOLD analysis project Ga0209131, IMG submission 185826) | Grasslands soil microbial communities from the Angelo Coastal Reserve, California, USA - Sample 9_17_2013_40cm (SPAdes) (version 2) | ecosystem: Environmental > Terrestrial > Soil >...
CGGGTTCCTCCCGGAGACGCGCTCGATCCGCGAGTCCGAGTGGGCCGTGGGCCCGATCCCGAAGGACCTCCAGGACCGCCGCGTGGAAATCACGGGGCCGACCGAACGCAAGATGGTGATCAACGCGCTCAACTCCGGCGCGTCCACCTTCATGGCGGACTTCGAGGACTCGCTCACGCCCACCTGGGACAACGTGATCCAGGGGCAGATAAGCCTCCGCCAGGCGATCGACCGCTCCATCGGCTTCAAGAACGGCGACGGCAAGTGCTACTCGCTGAACGAGGAGACCGCGACGCTCATCGTGCGCCCGAGAGGCTGGCACCTCCTCGAGGAACACATGCTCGTGGACGGCGACCCGGTGTCGGCGTCGCTCTTCGACTTCGGCCTCTTCTTCTTCCACAACGCGGAGAAGCTGGTGGCCGAGGGCTCGGGGCCGTACTTCTACCTGCCGAAGATCGAGTGCCACCTGGAAGCGCGCCTGTGGGACCACGTGTTCAACGAGGCCGAGACGCGCATGAACCTTCCGCGCGGCACCATCAAGGCGACGGTGCTGATCGAGACGCTGCCCGCGGCTTTCGAGATGGACGAGATCCTCTATGAGCTGCGCGACCACGCCGCCGGGCTCAACTGCGGCCGCTGGGACTACATCTTTTCTTGCATCAAGAAGCTTCGCAACCACGACTTCGTGCTCGCCGATCGCGCCGAGGTCACCATGACGAGCCCGTTCCTTCGCGCCTATTGCCAGCTGCTGGTGAAGACGTGCCATCGCCGCAACGCGTTCGCGATGGGCGGCATGGCCGCGCAGATCCCGATCAAGGGCGACGAGAAGGGCAACGAGGCGGCGATGGCGAAAGTGCGCGCCGACAAGGAGCGCGAGGCGACGGACGGCTTCGACGGCACGTGGGTCGCGCATCCGGGCCTGGTGTCGATCGCCAGGGAAATCTTCGATCGCATCATGCCTCAGGCGAACCAGATCGATCGCAAGCGCGACGACGTGAAAGTGAAAGCTTCCGACCTGCTCGAATTCGCCCCGCAGACGCCGATCACGGAAGCGGGCGTGCGCACCAACATCAACGTGAGCCTGCAATACATCGGCTCGTGGCTGGGCGGCAACGGCTGCGTGCCGATCAACAATCTCATGGAAGACGCCGCGACCGCGGAGATCTCGCGCTCGCAGGTATGGCAGTGGATCCGCAATCCGAAAGGAACGCTCGAGGATGGCCGCAGGATCACGCTCGAGATGTTCCGCACGATGCTGGGGGAGGAGCTGAAGAAGGTCTCGGGCATGCCGGGTGCCGCGCGCGCCCGGTATGACGAGGCGGCGTGGCTGCTCGACCGGCTCGTGGCGAGCGACGAGTTCGTCGAGTTCCTGACCGAGCCCGCGTACGAGCTCATCGCGGCGGTGCCGCAGAAGCAGGCCGTCGCGGCCTAGGCCGAAGCCTTCAGCAGGTCGGACGCCATCAGGTCGGGGGCGATGCCCTCGGCTTCAGAAGCGGCGTAGTTCAACTCGATCTTGACGCCGTTCGGATCGTGGAAGAACACCTGGAAGAGCGCTTGCCCATTGGCGCGCCGCTTCGAGGACGCGACGCCCTCCTTCTTCAGGTGCTGCAGCATCGCGCCGAGCCCCGTGGCGCGAAAAGCGATGTGATCGATCGCACCGGTGCCCGTCCCGGTGTTCTCCGACGTGCGCCCAAGGTATTTCTTCTGCGCCTCGTTCGCGCCCTTCGCGCTCGGTCCGATGTGCACCACGTCCACGTCGCCGATGTACATCCAGTGAACGGGGAAACCGAACTCGGGATGCGGTCCGGAACGCATCCCCAGCACGCGTGCATACCAGTCGCGCGTAGCGTCGATATCGTCGGCTGCGACCAGGAAGTGCTCTATGTGCGTGAGCCCCATGAACTAATATTACGCGCAGGGAGGATCCACGATGTTCGTCGCCGAGTCCAAGCGCATCACCAATGCCGGCGCGCGCAAGATGGCCGATACCGCCATGGCCCGCGCGCGTGAAACCGGAATCTCCATTACCGTCGCGATCGCCGATTCCGGGGGGCATCTCATGCTCCTCGAACGCATGGACGGCGGGCGATTCCACACCGTGCATTCCGCCACGACGAAAGCGGTGTGCGCCGCTTCGAACAAGCGGCCCACCGGGTCGAAGGGCGCGCAGGGCCAGTCGCTCGACGTCGCCCATGCGCTGGGACTTGCGCTCGCCGCGGGAACCGAACGATGGACCGCGATGGAAGGCGGATGCCCGATCCTGGTGGGCGGCGAGTGCGTGGGAGGCATCGGCGTGTCGGGCGGCACGTTCGAGTTCGACGCGCGCACGGCACGCGAAGCGGTCGAAGCGATCGGCGCCTCCGGCGGTGAGTGAGCCGTTGAAGGTTGGCTGCGTCGGGCTGGGCTGGTGGTCCGACGTGCTCGCCGACGCGATGGTGCGCAGCGGAAAGCTGAAGATCGCCGCGTGCTATACGCGTTCGGGAGAGAAGCGCGCGAAGTTCGCCGCGAAGTACGGATGCCGCGACGCGCACAGCTATGAAGAGATCCTGGACGATCGGTCCATCGAGGCGATCGTCAACACCACGCCCAATGCCACGCACCTGGAGACCACGCGCGCGGCGGCGGCGGCGGGCAAGCACGTGTTCCTCGACAAGCCCATCGCCAACACCATCGATGACGCGCGCGGCCTCACGCGCGCCTGCCGCGACGCGAAGGTCGTTCTCGCCCTGGGCTACCAGCGCCGGCGCGAAAGCCATTTCCGCTGGGTGCGCGAGAAGATCGACGCGGGCGTGTTCGGCAGGATCGTGAACGCGGAGTCGAACATCAGCCGCGATCGCCTCGGCAAGATCGACCTTTCCTCGTGGCGCTACCAGGCGGCGGGAATGCCCGGTGGCGTCCTGCTGCAGATCGGTATCCACTACACGGATGTGCTCGAATACCTGGTGGGTCCGATCAAGGCCGTGCGCGCGCAGCTTGCGCAGCTCGTGCTGCCCGGGGACAACCCGGATGTCGCGAGCGTCATCCTCGAGCACGAGAACGGCGCGCTCTCCACGCTGAACGCGAGCTACGCTTCGGCCTCGGAAAACTACGTGATGAACGTCTACGGAAAGGAAGCGAGCGCGTACTACGACCTTCACGGCGGGCTGCGGTGGCTCAAGCGCGGCGATGCCCGCCCCGAAACGGTCGCGTGCCCGAAGAACGATCCGATCGTGGGCGAGCTCGAGGAATTCGCGCGCGCCGCTCGCGGCGACGGCGAGCCTGAAATGGACGGCGAGCGCAGCACTGCGTCGCTCGCGGTCATCCTCGCCGGCATCCGCTCTGCGCGGGAAGGAAGGCGGGTGGAGGTAAAGGAGGTGCTCGCATGAAGGCGATGGCGTGGTTGCTGGTGGCGCTTGCGTTCGATGTCCTCGCGCAGGACACGCCTTTCCCGCAGCGCGGGCCCATCGAGATCACGGTGCTCTTTCCTGCGGGCTCGTCGGCCGACGTCACGGCGCGAATGCTCGCCGACGGCATGTCGAAGCAGCTCAACCAGCGCGTGCTGGTGATGAACCGTCCCGGGGCGGGCGGCGCCATCGGGTACAAGCACGTCGCCGGGCAGAAGCCCGACGGCTATTCGCTGGTGTGGAATTCCAATTCGATCTCCACCACGCATCATTCGGGCCAGCTCGACATCGACTATCGCGAGTTCGATCCGGTGGCGCGCGTGCTGGTCGAGTCGCCCGTGGTGGCCGTGCGCGCCGACGCGAAGTGGAAGGGATTGAACGACCTCATCGCCGATGCGCGCGCGCGCCCGAAGCAGATCAGCGTCGGGCATTCGGGCGTGGGCAGCCACACGCACCTTTCGCTGGTCGCGCTCTTCCGCGCGGCCGGCGTCGAGGTGAACGAGATTCCCTTCGGCGCGGCGCAGGTGGTGCCGAGTCTCATCGGCGGCCACGTGGACGTCGTCGTCCAGCTTCCGGCGGCGCTCGCGGGCCAGGTGAAGCAGGGCGCCGTGCGCCTCCTCGCGGTGCTCATTCCGGAGCGTGACGCGGCGCTGCCCGACGTACCCACCGCGCGTGAGCAGGGGATACCGGTGTCGCTCGAGGCCTGGCGCGGCATCGCGGCGCCGCGCGGAACCCCGAAGCCCGTCGTCGCGGTGCTCGAGTCGGCGATACGCCGAACGGTGGAGTCGCCCGAATTCGTGAAGTCGAGCGAGACCCTCAACGTTCGCCCGGCATTCCTTCCCGCGGCCGATTTCGGCGAGCTGGTCGCCAAGGAGGATGCGGAGCTCGCTTCGATGATGCGCGCCATCGGGATGAAGAAGTGATCCAGCGACAGGCTTGTGGAGTTTCCCGCACCACCCGCGTAGGGGATCGTCGCGGCCCTGGTCGGAAAGGAGCAGGTCGCCGCCTGACACGGAACTTGAAGTAGCGGCGGAGTCCCAACCGGCGTGGCGGCGAGTGACCGCCATGCCGTTCTTTTTTCCAAAGGAGACTCCATGAAAGTCCGCGAATGCATGAGCACCGACGTGGTGGTGGCCAGCCCCAAGCAAACCATCGCCGAAGCGGCCGGCATGATGTCCGAATGCGACTCCGGGATATTGCCGGTGGGCGAGAACGATCGTCTCGTGGGAATGGTCACCGACCGGGACATCGTGATCCGCGCGGTGGCCAAGAACCTGGGCCCCACGACTCCGATTCGCGACGTCATGAGCAACGACCAGGTCCTCTACTGCTTCGAGGACGACGACGTCGCGGACGTGGCGGAAAACCTGGCGGATCAGCAGGTGCGGCGGCTGCCGGTCCTCAACCGCGAAAAGCGCCTGGTCGGAATCGTCTCGCTCGGCGATATCGCGAAGTCCGCGAAGCGGCAAGCCGGCACGGCGGTGGCCGGGATCACGCGCCCCGGGGGAAAACACGACCAGACACAGCACTGACAAGCGGGCCGCCAAGTAAGATGGCGGCCTTCCCTCGCTTGCCCAGAGGATTCATGGCGTTCGTCCTGCAGGTGGATATCCGCATCAAGCCCGAGAACATCGATGCCTTCATGAAGAAGCTCGCCGACAACGCGCGCGACGCGCGGCTCGAGGCGGGCTGCCGCCAGTTCGAGGTGAGCGTCGATCCGGACGATCCGGCGCATGTGCTGCTCTACGAGGTCTACGACGACGAGAAGGCGTTCGCCGCCCACCAGCAGGGCGCGCACTTCAAGAAGTACGTCGCCGAGGCCGTGCCGCTGCTCGCCTCGCGCGAGCGCCGCGCCTGGAAGCGGGTGAGCGGCTAGCGCGCCAGCGTTTCGGTGCGGACTGCCGACAGCTCCGCGATGAACTCGTGGGCCTTCGGCCAGCGCCCGTAGCCCGAGGCGGGATTGAGGTGGCCGACGTTGCCGATGCGCACGACGCGGCTGCCCCATGCGCGAGCCATCTGCAAGGAGCGCGTGAAGCGCGCGAGCGGATCGTTGGTGCTCGCGGCGACGATGCTGGGAAACGGGAGCTTCTGCATCGGCGTGGGCAGCCAGCCGTTGTCGACCAGCGTCTTTTCGTTCGGATAACCCTCCGGAAGCGGCGACTCGAAGTCCGGCGGCACGGCGAGCAACGCGCCCTGGATCGGGCGGTGATGCTTCGCCGCCCAGTGCACGGCCATCATCACGCCGGCGCTATGCGCGACGAGGATCACCGCTCCCTCGATCGCCGCGAGCGATTTGTCGAGCGCCTTCACCCATGCCTCGCGCGAGAGGTTGTGGGTCTCCATGCGTGGCACGGTCACCGCCTTGGGCAGCTCCGTCTCGAGGAGGGTTTGCCAGTGATCCGCGACATGCCCGCGCAGGCCGGGAACGATGAGGACGGTGGGAGCGGCACTCATGCGTACTCCTTCGCCGCGAGCTTCGCGCGGATCAGCTTCTTGTCGAGCTTGCCCACGCTGGTCTTCGGTATCGCCGTGACGAAATGCACGCGTTCGGGGATCGCATAGCGCGAGACCACGCCCCTCGCCGCGAAATCGGCGATGTGCGAGCGGATCGCCTCCAGCGTGACCGACTGCCCCGCCTTCACGACCACGAGTGCCACGGGACGCTCGCCCCAGCGCTCGTCGGGCATGCCGACGACGGCAGCCTCGGCGACCTGCGCCAGCCGCAGGATGAGGTCCTCGATGTCGAGCGACGAGACCCATTCGCCACCCGTCTTCACCACGTCCTTGATCCGGTCGGTGATCTTGAGATAGCCGTGCGCGTCGATCACGCCGACGTCGCCGGTATGCAGCCATCCGCCGCGCCACAGCTCCTCGGAGCGCTCGGTCTCGTGAAGGTAACCCTGCGTGAGCCAGGGCGCGCGCACGACGATCTCGCCCGGCGTCTCGCCGTCGCGCGCAACGTCGTTCATCGCTTCGTCCACGATACGCAGCTGCACGAACGGGATCGGCCTTCCGGCGCGGCACAGGTACGGAAGCCGGCGCTCCAGGTCCCACTGGCGCATGAACGGGCGCAGGTGCGCGAGCGTGAGGACCGGGCACGTCTCCGACATTCCGTATCCCGCGATCACGTCGATGCCGCGCTCGACCGCGTCGCGAGCCAGTGCCAGCGGCAGCGCCGAGCCACCGATGACCACCTTCCAGCCGAAGAAGTCCGTGGTCACCGCATCGGGATGGCGCAGCATCATCTGCAGGATGGTGGGCACGCAGTGCGAGAACGTGACGCCTTCTTTCGCGATGAGGCCGAGCAGGGTCTCCGGCACGTAGCGCCCCGGATAGACCTGTTTCAGGCCCAGCATCGTCGCGACGTAGGGAAAGCCCCACGCGTGCACATGGAACATGGGCGTGATCGGCATGTACACGTCATCGCCGCGCAGCGACGCGTGCGGCGCGAATGCCATGGCCTGGGCGACGGCGAGCGAATGCAGCACGAGCTGGCGGTGGCTGTAGTACACGCCCTTCGGCAGTCCCGTCGTTCCCGTCGTGTAGAAAGTGGTCGCGCGCGTGTCGCCGTCGATATCCGGAAACGCGTAGGCCGCATCGGCCGCGGCGAGAAGCTGCTCGTACTCGCCGGCGAGCTCGATCGCCGTGATCGGCGGCTCGGAGCCGTCGTCGATCAGCACGAAACGCACGCCGGTGCGTACCTGCGCGCGGATCGCTTCCAGGATCGGCAGGAACTCCGCGTTCACCAGCACCACGTCGTCGCGCGCGTGGTTGATGGTATGCAGGATCTGCTCGGGCGCGAGCCGCACGTTCACCGTATGGAGCACGGCGCCCATCATCGGCACCGCGAAGAACGCCTCCAGGTAGCGCGGCGAATCCCAGTCCATGACGGCGACCGTCGAGCCGGGAACCACGCCCAGGCGCGCGAGCGCCGACGCAAGGCGCGCCACGCGCTCGGCGAGCGTCGCGTAGGTGTAGCGCGAACGGCCGGCGTGGACGATCTCCTGGCCGGGCGCCGTGGCGACGCCGAAGTCGAGGAGCGCGCGGATGGAGGCCGGCGCCTCCTGCGCGGAGGCGGTGCGTGCGATGGCGAGTTCGTTCATGGCTTTCGCGTGGGAAGCAGGAAATGTGAGAGGGCGGGAATGAGCACCAGCGCTCCGGCCATGTTCCAGAGAAACATGAAGGTGAGGAGGATACCCATGTCGGCCTGGAACTTGATCGGGGAGAACGCCCATGTGACCACGCCGGCGGCGAGCGTCACGCCCACGAGGCCCACGACCCGGCCGGTGAATTGCACGGCACGCCCGTAAGCTTCGGCGAGCGGCATGCCCGCGCGTTGGTACGCGAGCTGCACGGACAGGAGATACAGCGCGTAGTCCACGCCGATGCCCACACCGAGCGCGATCACCGGAAGCGTGGCCACCTTCACGCCGATGCCGAGCGCGACCATGAGCGCTTCGCAGAGGATGGACGTGAGCGCGAGGGGAACCACGGCCACGACCACCGCGCGCCAGCTGCGGAAAGTCACGAAGCACAGCAGGATCACCGCGGCGTACACATACAGCAGCATCGCGCGGTTCGCGTGCTCGACGGCCATGTTGGTGGCGGCCTCGATGCCCGCATTGCCTGCGGCCAGCAGGAACTGCCGATCGAGCGTCGAGTGCTGGTCCGCGAATTCCTCCGCGGCCGCCGACACGCGCGCGAGCGTCTCGGCCTTGTGGTCGGACAGGTAGGCGATCACCGGCATCACGGAGCACGCGGTGTTGAAAAGGTCGGGATTGTTCACCGACGCCTGCTGCGCCGCGTAATTGAGGACGTCCTGGTTGCGGTTGATCGTGAGCCACTTGGGGTTGCCCTCGAACGATCCCGCGGTGATCTGGCGCACCGCGTCCGGGAGCGAGACCGACGCCTGGACGCCTTCCACCTGGCGCAGGCGCCACGCGAGGCGATCGGCCTCCATGAGCGTCGGGTACGTGAGGCAGCCTTCCTTGTCGGTCTTCACGATCACCGCGAACTGGTCGCTCGACAGCGCGTAGTGCGCGGTGACGTAGGCGTTATCGCGGTTGTAGCGGGAGCCCGCGCGCAGCTCGGGCGCGCCCGGATCCAGGTCGCCGATGCGAAGGTGGCTTGCCACGACAAGTCCGAAAGCGGCAAGCGCCATCGCGACGCCGATCGCGCCGATCGCCCAGCGGCGGGTGGTGAAGCGGTCGAGCGCCGCCCAGAGCCTGCCCAGGCCGCGGCCGCGCGATTCCTCCCGCTCCTCGGCAAGGCTCCTCGCGGCGGCTTCCTCGCTCACGCCCGCATACGAAAGCAGCACGGGCAGGAGCAACAGGTTGGTGACGATCAGCACCGCGACGCCGATGCTCGCGGTCACCGCGAGGTCGCGGATCACCGGGATGTCGATCGCCATCAGCACGCCGAAGCCGACGGCGTCGGCGGCGAGCGCCGTGAGGCCCGCGAGGAACAGGCGCCGGAACGTGTAGCGCGCGGCGACGAGCTTGTGCGTGCCGCGGCCGATGTCCTGCATGATGCCGTTCATCTTCTGCGCGCCGTGCGACACGCCGATCGCGAACACGAGGAACGGGACCAGGATCGAATAGGGATCGAGCTCGAAGCCGAGCAACGCGACCAGCCCGAGCTGCCACACGACGGCGACGAGCGAGCACGCGATCACGAGCGCCGTGCTGCGCGGGCAGCGCGTGTACGTGTAGATCACGCCGACGGCCACGATCGCCGCGGCGGCGAAGAACGCCATCACCTTGGCGAGGCCCTCGATCAGCTCGCCCACGACCTTCGCGAAGCCGATGGTATGCACCGCGATGCGCGGCCCGGTCGAGGCGCCTTCGTTGGCGTCGCGCACCTCCTGGTCGAGGATGCGCGAGAGGCTGCGGTAGTCGATGGGCTTGCCCGTGGCCGCGTCGCGGTCGAGCAGCGGCACGAACACCATCGTGGACTTGAAGTCCGACGACACGAGGCTGCCGACGATGCCCGAGCGCGCGATGTTCTGCCGCAACTGCTCCACCGCGCGGGGCGATCCGTCGTAGGCGTCCGGCATCACCGGCCCGCCACGGAAACCTTCCTCCGTCACCTCGGTCCAGCGCACCGCCGGCATCCAGAGCGACTTCATCCAGGCACGATCGACGCCGGGCGTGAGCGCCATCTCGTCGCTCACGCGTTTCAGCGCTTCCAGGTACCGGGGATCGAAGATGTCGCCGTCCTCGTTCTCGACGACGATGCGAAGCGAATTGCCCAGGCCGCGCAGGTCGCCCTTGTGCTCGAGGTAGTTGCGGATCGACGGCTGCCCCTGCGGGATCATCCGCTCGAAGCTCGCGTTCAGGACGAGGCGCGTCGCGGCGAAGTAGCCCAGCACCGCCGTGAGGATCGCGCACACGGCGACCACCGCAAGGCGGTTGTTGAAGACCACGCGCTCCAGCAGGTTGCCGCCGCGACTGTCGAAATCCCGCACGTCGCGCACAACCGGCATCGCATCCAATCCAAGGTCGGTGCTCATCGCGGCCATGTTCGTCTCATCGCGGCAGCATTCGCTCGACCGCGGCGCCGCGCGGTCCCACGACGGCGACGAGGCCGTTGCCCAGCTCGGCGAACGAGCTGATCGGCAGCGTCGGGCGCGTCGTCACGGGCGCGAACGTGCGCCCGCCATCGTGGCTCGCCGCGATGCGCCCGCTCGTGTCGGCGAGCAACAGGCGCCCACCCACCGATGGGGCCGTCGCGACGATCGATGACGGCAGGCGCGCATCGATCTTCGCCCAGTTCGCCCCGCCATCGGCGCTCAGGAACGCGTTGCCGCGCAAGCCGAAAAGCAGCAGCGCGCCGCCCGCGTCGGCGATGCCGAAGAAGCTGCCGTTGTACGGCGTGGCCACGGCGCGGAAGCGTTGCGATCGCGGGTCGAGCTTGAGGAGAAGCCCCGCTTCGCCCGCGATGAAAAGGGATCCGCCCACCGGGCGGATGGCATGCAGGTTGTACTGCTTCGGGTTTTCGGTGCGGTCGGACAACGATTCCCACGTGCCGCCCCCGTCGCTGGTGTGGACGACGACGTTGAACGCGCCCACGGCGTAGCCGTTGCGCTCGTCGGCGAACCACACGTCGAGGAACGCCTTGTCCGCGCCCTGCACGGCCGCGGAGTCTCCCGTGAGCTGCAATGTCCACGTCTCGCCCGCGTCATCGCTGGCGAGGATCACGCCGTCGTGGCCCACGGCCCAGCCGTGCTTCGCGTCCGCGAACCACACGGCGGTGAGGTCCGAGCTCACCGGCACCTTCGCCTGCGTCCATGCGCCGCCGGCGTCATCGGAAAAGATCACGTGGCCGCGCTGGCCCACGGCGACCAGCCGCCGTCCCGCCTTCGCCACGGATTGCAGCAGCGCCTTCGACGCGAGCGCCGAAGGTTCGGCCGGTTGCCGCAGCACGTCGACGAAGCCGCCACCGGCCGCGATCGCCTGTGCGCAGGCGAACGCCGCGGCGAAAGCCGTGGCGGCGGCAAGGTGGCGGCCCGTTTTCAACGCAGCCCCGCTCCAGCGAGTCCCTCGGACGACCACGCGCTCTCCTTCGGCAGCTCGGTCATGTACTTGAGACCCTGGTTCGGACCGAACAGGCCCGTGATGTTGTAGACCCCCGAGTTGAAGTCGTAGATCGCGAACGTGTCGGCGAAGGGCGCCTGCACGTCGTAGCTGTACGACTGGAACGCGAAGCTCGAGCGGTAGAGCTTGCCGCTCGCGTCGTACTGGTCGGAAGCCAGCGCCGTCCAGGTGTCCTCGTCGAGGAAGAACACGCGCTTGGCGTAGATGTGGCGCTTTCCGGGCTTCAGCGTCGCCTCGACCACCCACACGCGATGCAGCTCCCAGCGCACGAGGTCCGGGTTGATGTGGTGCGGCTTGGTGATGTCGGCCGCGTTCTTGTTGTACGTCACACGGTAGCTGCTGTACGGAACGTACATCTCGCGCTTGCCCAGGAGCTTCCAGTCATAGCGGTCGATGGCGCCGTTCAGCACCGAGACGTCGTCGTACGTGCCCGCGCCCGCCGCGCCGGGGTTCGGCGTGTCGTACGCGAGATCGGGCGCCAGGCGCACGCGGCGCTGGCCCGGAAGGTATTGCCACGCGCGGCGCGGCTGCTTGAGCGGGTTCACGAAGTCGATGAGCAACAGCGCCTCGCCGTTGCGTCGCGCGGGACCCACGTAGAGCAGCTTGTTGTACCAGAAGGGCTCGGTCGCCGAGATCGGCCCGGTGCGCTTCGCGTCGTAGATCGGCCATGCCCAGAAGGCGTCGGCGCGGACGGCGAGAGTCGCCACGCCGGCCGAGTCCACGTTCCAGTTCTCGTAGCGCGAGCCGTCGTAGCCCAGGCCCGAGTAGCGCAGCAGGTGGTTCCAGATCGCTTCGGAGCCCGTCTTCGGGATCGGGAACGGATAGCCCGCGAGGACGTTCTCGAGCGCGTCGCCGCCCTCGATGGTCTTCGCGCCCGTCGCGTTCTTCAGCGTGTTGTCGAGCACGCGCTGCGGCAGCGCCACCGTGCGGTGCGTGGGATACACGTCCACGCGCATCGTGTTGAAGCGCTTGAGCAGCTCCTTCGTGCCTTCGGTGAGCTTGTCGCCTTGCGCGGCCGCGTCCTTCGCGGTGATCGTGAGGCGCGGCTTCTCGTCGGCGAACGGGTCGACGCGGAAGGTCGAGCCCTTCTGGAACGCGGCAGGCGCGGTGGCGAGCCCGCCGGTGTACGCGGGGATGGTGCCGTCCTTGTTGCCGGCCTTCTCGGCGCCGACCGCGGTGAGCGTCGTGCCGAGCTGCTTCGCCTCTTCGGCCGTCGCCGCCCACGCCGGAGCGCAGAGCGTCGCCGCGAAGGCCATCGCGATAATCGAATGTCGGAACATGTTTGTCCTCAGAAAGTGGTCTTGTAGGTGAGCGAGATCCAGCCGCGGTCGGAGAGCGCCGCGGAGGTGCCATTGGCGACGTTCATCGCGCCGGTGGCCGTTTGCGAGTAATCGCCGTAGTAGCCGTTGTACGCGAGCACGATGCGGTGCTTCTGGTAGATGTCCGCGGCGATGCCCGCGCTCCACGTGCCGGCGCCCTTGTTGCCGCCCAGCTGCACGGCGGAGTTGCCGGAGATGCCCTGGCTCCACGTCATCGGCGCCTGCAGGTCCATGCCGGGCAGCACCTGGAACCACGTCGGCGTGAAGTTGATCGCGAGGCCGAAGTAGTTCTTCGAGACCTTGTCGATGCCGGTGTACGTCGGGTTGCCCTTGAACACGGCCATGTTCTGCGTGACCTTGCCCCATCGCATCCACGTGAGCTCGCCCGCGAGGGTCGCGGTGTCGAATAGCGCCGTGCGCGGCAGGATGTTCAGCACGTTCGCGAGGCCGTGATAGGTGTCGCCGAGCGCGCCCGGCGTGCCTTCGGTGGGGATCGCGGTGGTCGCGATCGAACCCGGCAGCGTGGGCACGAGCGGGGCGGGAACGACGTTCACGAGGTTGCTCTGCAGCGGCATGTTCTGCCGGTACGAGAGCTCCGTGGCGAAGCTCATGCCCGCGACCTGCTTGGCGAGCGACACGCCGAAGATGCGCACGTCGTTGCCGTACGCGGTCTGGTACGTGCCGAACTTGCCGTACTTCTGCAGGTCGGCGAGCGAGGTCGCGTTCTTGTTGACGATGCACGCGTTGCCCGGCAGCGCCTGGCCGCCGATGGCGGTGCAGGTCGCGGCCGGCACGCCGGTGGCGATGCCCGGGACCAGCAGCACCTGCGGCAGGATGTCGGCCGAGTTGCGCGCGTAGAAGCCGAGCGTGCCGTCGAGCCATGCCGGGCTCCAGCGCGCGGCCACGCCATAGTTGCGCAGGTCGCTGGCGAATTCCGAGGGCTTGGTGGTGCTGGTGTTCCACGCGCGCAGCAGCGCCGGGGTGCCGGGCACCGCGGGGAAGAACGGGTTGGCGCCCACCACGATCGACTGGCCGCCGAAGTTCAGGCCGTCCTGGATCGTGAGGTAGCTGCCGGACTCGGGGATGCGCACCGCCTGCCAGTTGTAGAACCACTGGCCGACGATCGCGAGGTCCTGCGCCGGCTGCGCCTGCATCGTGATGCCGCCGCGCGGACGGAAGAGCTCCTTCGCCTCGCTGCCGGGCGTCATGAAGCCCTTCTGCAGGTCGAGCGAATACTGCGAATACGAAACCGAGTGCACGGCGCCACCCAGGAGGAGGCTCTCGCCCCAGAACGCGGTGTGCTGGCCGGCCTTGATGCTCACCGGCACGTTGCCCGCGTCGAAGTTCGCGAAGACGAACGCGTCGAGGATCTCGCCCGACGGTCCCTTCGTGTAGCGCTTCGTATAGGGGCTCAACGCGCCTGCGACAGGAAGGCCATTGCGCAGCGTGTTCGCCGTCGCGGTGTTGGTGTTGTCGAGGCTGCTGTACGCGCCGTCGACCCATCCGGCCGCGCTCACGCGCGCGCCGAAGCTTCGCTTCCACACGAAGTCGAATTCGGACAGGACGTCCACCCGGTTGGTGACGAGGGAGTTCTTGGCGAAGTTGCGGTCGCCGTCGTCGAAGTTGGGATTGCCGAGGATCTTCGTATCCTGGTCCTGGACACGAACGCCGGCGTTGTAGCGCACGGTGTTGTCCCAACGCATCGAGAGGTCGGAATTGGAGAGTCCGATCTCGAAGGCGCGGGCCTCACCGGCGAGTGCGAGCGCGCAGGCGAGAGCGAGCGTTGCGCGTGCGGGGGTCGAGCGATTCATGGGGGTGGTTTCTCCCTCGTTGGGGTCGTTGTGGTTGCGTCCCGTGAGGGACGTGAAGCGGAAACTCAGTACGGTCGGTCACCCACGATTCCGGCGCGATCCATCTTTCGATGGCACGGTGGGTAGTCCATGACCGCGTAGTGCTGCGTGGCGCGGTTGTCCCAGAACGCGACGCTGTTCGGGCGCCAGCGCCAGCGCACCTGGAACTCGGGGATGTACGCCTGGCTCACGAGGTAGGCGAGCAGCTGCGCCGCGCCGGGATTCGCGTCCTGGCCGTAGCGCACGTTCACCGGCGTGTGGAAGTTGGTGAAGTGCGTGGCGAACGCGTTCACGAAAAGGACTTTCTCGCCCGTCTCCGGATGCGTGCGCACCACCGGGTGCTCGGCGTCCGGGAATTGGGCCTTGAGCGCCAGGCGCTTGTCCATCGGCATCGCCGCGCCGAAGCTCGCCTCGATGCTGTGGCGCGCGCGCAAGCCCTCGATCTGTTGCTTGATGTGCCCGGGCAGTTGCCGGTACGCCTCGGCCATGTTCGCCCACATCGTGTCGCCGCCCACCGGCGGGCATTCGATGCAACGAAGCACGCAGCCGAACGGCGGCTTCTCGCGCCACGTGGCGTCCGTGTGCCATGCGTTCTCGTAGCGGTCGTTCGGCGCGTCGGGCGACTTGTAGATGCGCACGAGGCCCGGATGGTCCGGATCGCTCCCGACGACGGGGTGGTCCTCGAGCTCGCCGAAGTAACGCGCGAAGGCCACGTGCTCGGCGCGCGTGACATCCTGGTCGCGGAAGAAGAGCACCTTGTGCGCGAGGAGCAGGGCGCGGATCTCGAGCATGAGGCTGGGCGTGCGCGAGGCCACGCCGATGTTCACGTTCGAAAGCTCGGCGCCGATGGTGCAGGTCAGCGGCTCGACCCGGATGGAACCGTGCGTGCTCACGAGGGCCGGCGATGGGCTCAGGGTGTTCATGTCAGATGACGAAGATGGACGAGCCGGTCGTGGCGCGCGCTTCGAGGTCGCGGTGCGCCTGCGCCGCCGCGCCCAGCTCGTAGCGCTGGTTGATCTGCACGTCGATGCGGCCATCGGCGATGTGGCCGAAGAGCTCCGCGGCGAGCGCGTCGCGCTCGGCGGGCGTTGCGATGTAGTCGGCGAGCGCCGGGCGCGTCACGAAGAGCGAGCCCTTGATCGCGAGCTGCATCGCCTCGATGGGCGGGATCGGGCCGGAGGCGGTTCCGACGCAGACGAGAAGGCCCCTGCGCCCGAGCGAATCGAGCGATGCGGCGAAGGTGTCCTTGCCGACGCTGTCGTAGACGACCTTCACGCCCTTCCCGCCCGTGATCTCGCGCACGCGCTTGGCCACGTCTTCCTGGCCGTAGATGATCGCGTGGTCGGCTCCGAAGGAGCGCGCGAGGCGCGCCTTCGCCATCGTCGAGACCGTGCCGATGACGTTCAGCCCCAGCAGCTTCGCCCATTGCAGCAGCACCAGGCCCACGCCGCCTGCGGCCGCGTGCACGAGGATCGTGTCACCCGGCGCGAGCGGCCAGATGCGCGTCATGAGGTACGCGGCCGTGAGCCCGCGCATCGTCACCGCCGCGGCGATCTCGAAGGAGATCTCGTCGGGAAGCTTGATGAGCGGGGCCGCCGGTATCAGCCGCTCGGTGCTGTATGCGCCCAGCGTGTTGAGGAATCCGGTGTAGGTGACGCGGTCGCCGGGCTTCACGTGGGTGACACCCTCCCCGACTTCCTCGACAACGCCGGCGGCTTCCACGCCGATGCCGGCCGGAAGCGCCACGGGATAGAGCCCGCTGCGGAAATAGGTGTCGGCGAAGTTCAGTCCCACCGCGGCGTGGCGAACGCGCGCCGCGCCCGGACCCGGGCGACCGACTTCGACTTCCTCGAGCTGAAGCACCTCGGGCCCGCCGACGCGGGAGAAACGGACGGCTTGCGACCGGGTCATGCGGCCGCCCGGACCGTCTTGCGAGCGGGTTGGCGATTGGGCGTGAAGCCGTTCGCCGCGAGCGTCTCGTCGACGCCCTTGTAGAACTCGCCGATGCGCGACAGCCGCCGCGCTTCCCTGCCGTCGGCGACATTGCGGCCGAATTCGCGCGAGACGCGAACCAGCTGCTCGATCTGGCGCACCGTGGTCATGCGGCCCTTGCGGTCCTGCGTCCAGAGGTTGTCCTCGATGCCGCAGCGCACGTGCAGGCCCATCGCGATGCCCATCATGTTGATGGGCAGCGTGTTCAGCATCGAGCTTTCCACCGTCACCACCGCGCGCTCGGGAAGCGCGCGAAGGAAGTTGGCGAGGTTGTAGATGTTCGGCGCGTCCATGCCGCCGCCGATCGCGACCCAGTTCAGGACCAGGGGGCCCTTGTAGACGCCGCGGCGGATCAGCCGCTCGACCGTCTCGTAGCTGTTGATGTTGTAGCACTGGAAGGCGCTCTGGATGCCGGCGGCGCTCAGGCGCTTGATGTGCTCCTCGTACCAGTTGGGGTTGGAGGGCACGATCATGTTGCGGTACGCGTCGTTCGTCGCCGGCTCCGCGAGGGTGGTGCCGGCGATGTCGGCGGGCACCATCTGCTCGAGGACGTTCATCTGCGACGTGTTGACCGTGACCGTCACCTGGTCGGGTTTCGGGGTGAGCTCGGCGAGCGCATGGCGCGTGTCGTCGGAGAGCCACTTCGCCGCGGCGCCCTCGTTCTCCGGCGCGAAGGAGATCGAGCCGCCCACCTGCAGGACCATGTCCGGCACGGCGACGCGAAGCTCGCCCAGCAGCTCGTTGAAGCGCGACAGGCGCTTGGAGCCCTTGCCGTCTTCTTCGCGCACGTGCGTGTGCAGGACCGTGGCGCCCGCGTTGTAGCAGTCCACCGCCTTCTGCACGTGCTCCTTGATGGTGACCGGGATGTCCTCGGGAAAGTCCTTCGGCATCCACTCGGGCCCGTACGGCGCGGCGGTGATGACGAGGTCGTCCTGGTTTTCGGGGAAGAGGGATCCGTCGAGAAAGTTCATTTCCTGTCCTTGGAGAGTGTCTTCTTGGCCGCGCCCTTCTGGCGCTCGAGGGTTTCGAGTTGCTCGACGAGGATCGGGGCGGCCACGCACATCGAGTGCATCCCCTGCATGCTCACGAGCTGCAGAACGGCAATGATCTGTTCGCGCGTCGCGCCCGACTCGAGCGCGCGGCGGATGTGTCGGCGCACGCCGGGCGCGTAGAGCTGCGTGCACGAGGCGTCGAGCGCGAGGCGGATGAGCTCGATGGTCTTCGGGTCCAGCGCGCCGGAGATCGCGGGCGTCATCGCGAGCGCCACCGCCTTGTCGGTCCAGACCGGATCGAATCTCGCGAAGGATTCCCAGTCGGGATTCCAGTTGCCGGTGGACTTGCGGCGCGGGGGGCTCATGCACCGCCCGCCGTCTCGAGGTCGGCGGGGTACGTGCGCGCCGCGCGAATGAAGAGCGCCGCGGCGATGAGGCCGAATACCGGCACCACCGCCATCGCGAATTGCAGGCCGAAGCGGTCGGAGAGCGCGCCCGCGAGGAGCGGCCCGCCGGCCAGGCCGAAGAGGTTGCGCGTGAGCGAGAGCACCGACACCGCCGTCGCACGAAGCGAGGGGTGCGTGACGTCGATCACGACGGCGTCGGTCGGGCCCACGCTGCCGGCCATGACCACGGCGCCGGCCATGATGAGCGCGAACTGCGCGGGCCCGGGCGGAAGGACGCCGAAGCCGACGCACATGAAGGCCGTGGTGAGGAGCGCCGCGAACGCCGGAACCATGAGGCGCGCCGAGGGCATGCGGCGGCTCAAGCGGTCGGCGATCATCGAGCAGGCGAGCGCGCCGATGCCACCCAGCATCACGACGATCGCGGTCTTCACGCCGGCGACGTCGGGCGCGAGCCCGTAGTAACGGTTGAAGAAGCTCGGCAGCCACGCATACATGGTGGAGACGACGAGAAGGTTGAAGCCCGCGCCTACGCACGTCACGAGGGCGGTTTTCGGGCGAAGCAGCTCACGCACCACGAGGCGTGTCGTCATGCCCGCGGCGCTCGACTGCGCCTCGCGCGGCAGCGCGACGGTGTCGTAGTCGCGCACGGTGGCGATGAAGACCAGCGCGAGGACGAAGCCCGGGATGGCGACGGCGCCGAAGCCCGCCTGCCAGCCCCAGCGTTGCGCGATGAATCCGCCCAGCATCACGCCGGACACCGAACCGAGGATGGCCGCGGCGAGAAAGGCGCCGAGCACGGTGCTTCGCATGCGCGGCGGGAAAAGGGTGGCGAGCAGCGCGGCGCCCGCGGTGCCGTAGGCGGCTTCGCCCAGGCCCACCATGCCGCGCGCGGCCGCGAGCGATCCATAATCGCGCGCGAAGGCGCACGCGAGCGTGGCCGCGCTCCACACGAGGACCATGATGAAGATGCTCTTCACGCGGCCCCAGCGATCGGCGACGAGCGACAGCGGCACCGCGCCGATCGCCACGGCGAGGGAGACGATGGAGACGAGGCCGCCCAGCTCGCTGTCGGACAGGTTCCACTGATCCTTGAGGTGCGGGAACATCGAAACGACGACCTGGCGGTCGAGGTAATCCACCACCATCAACGCGAAGAGGATGGCGAAGACCGCCCAGCGCTTCGGCGCGGGGCGCGAGGCAAAGGTATCGGCGATGGCCGCGGGTGTGGACATGGGGCATTCTCCCCTCGGGGTCCAATTGCGGCTTGATCGCCGGGGACATAGACTTACCCATCCGGGACACCTCCCGGGAGGGGATGGCGTGAAGCGTTTCATCCGTAGCGCGAGCCTCACGAATTACGCCGAGATCGCGACGAACGCGGGCCTCGATCCGCGCCGGATGCTCGAGGAATTCGGCCTGCCCCCGCAGTGCCTGGCGGAGCCGGAGCTCAAGGTGCCCATCGCCGCGGTGCGCGACCTGCTCGAGGCCTCCGCGGATCGCTCCGGTGTCGAGGCCTTCGGCCTTCTCATGGCCGAGACGCGCCGCCTCGCCCACCTGGGCCCGCTCGGGCTGCTCATGCGCGAGCAGCCCACCATGCACCATGCGCTGCAGGCGCTCGTGCGCTACGCCAACCGCATGAACCAGGCGATGTTCCTCACGCTGGAAGAAGCGGGCGACGTCGTGGTGCTGCGCGAGGAGCTGATCGTCGGCGGGTCGGGCTCGGTGCGCCAGTCCACGGAGCTCGCGATCGGCGTCGTGTTCCTTTCACTGCAGTCACTCCTCGGTGACGCCTGGAAGCCGCGACGCGTGTGCTTCGCCCACGACCCGCCGGAAAAGCGCACGGTGCACGAGCGTGTCTTCGGCCCCATCGTGGAATTCGGGCACGACTTCAACGGCATCGTGTGCCCGCGCCGGGACCTCGCGACTCCGAACCCCCGGGCCGATCCCGTGATGGCGCGCTACGCCCGCGACATCATGGAGTCGAGCTTCTCGGCGCATTCGCTGATGACCGACCAGATGCGCGAGGTCGTGCTCACGCAACTCGCCTCGGGCCGTTGCAGCATCGACCTGGCCGCGCGCCAGCTCGGCATGAGCCGTCGCACCGTGCACCGCGCCCTCGCGCGCGAGGGACACACGTTCTCGCAGATCGTGGACGACGTGCGCCGCGAGCTCGCGAGCCGCTATGTCGCCGACAAGCACCGGTCGCTTTCCGAGGTTTCCGAGCTTCTCGGCTTCGCCGCACCCAGCGGTTTTTCGCGCTGGTACCGGCGCCACTTCAAGGCGCCCGCCTCGCGCAAGCGCGAGGGCACGCGGCGCAAGCGCTCGAAGGAGCCGGCGTGAAGTGCTCGGGGCGGGCGTTGCGCGGTCAGGATGCCGCGAGGGCGCGCGGCAGCCACGTGACGAACGAAGGCCACGTCCACATCGCCGCGATCACGGCGACCTGCGCGACCAGGATCGGCGCGACCCCGGCATAGATCTCGGAGGTCTTCACTTCCGCAGGCGCGACGCTGCGCAGGAAGCAGATCGCGAACCCCGAGGGCGGCATCATGAATCCGGTCTGGATCGTGATCGCGAACATCACCGAGAGCCACACGGGGTCGCCGCCCAGCGAGAGCAGCGTGGGCATCGTGAGCGGCACGACGAGGAAGAGGATCTCGAGCGCATCGAGCAGCAGGCACAAGCCGAGGCTGAACGCGAGCACCAGCAGCACCGCGCCGTTCAATCCCCCGGGCGCGGACGCGAGAACGCGGGTGACCGCCTCTGCCCCACCCATCATCCGGAACACGAGCGTGAACGTCATCGCGCCCATCATCAGCGTGAAGACGACGGCCGAAAGCCGCATCACCTCGCGCACGGTCTCGGCCATGCGCGAGAACGTGAGCTCGCGCCGCACGAGGGTGAAAATGGTGATGGCGATCGCGCCGATGGCCGCCGCCTCCACGGTGTAGAGCCTGCCGGTGAGGATCGAGGCGAGCATGAGCGCGATGAGCCCGAGCGGGATCACGAGGCTCATCACGATGCGCCGCGGCGTGAGGCGCGCGGTCGTGGGCGCCACCGGGGACGCCGGCGCCCGCTTGCGCGCCGCGATCGCGACGTAAGCCAGGTATGCGCATAGCAGCGCCGCCACGGGAAGCAGCGCGCCCTTGTAGATCTGCAGGAAGTTGATGCTCACGCTGCTGCCATCGGGCGCGACGGCATCGCGCGCCGCGAGGCGCATCTGCCCCGCGAGGAGGATGAGGATGATGGACGGCGGCACGACGGTGCCGAGCGTGCCCGCGCACACGACGATGCCGCTTGCGAGGCGCCGGTCGTAGCCCGCCGCGAGCATGCTGGGAAGCGTGAGCAATCCGATGGTGAGCACCGTCGCGCCGACCACGCCCGTGGTGGGCGCGAGCAGCAGGCCCAGCAGGATGCTCGAGATGCCCAGGCCGCCCGCGCGTCCGCGGAAGAGCGCCGCCATCGTTTCCAGCAGGTCGTTCGAAAGCGTCGTGCGCTGCAGGATCACGCCGAGGTAGATGAACACCGGGACCGCCTGCAGCAGGTCGTCGTTCATGAGCCCGAGCACGCGCAACTCGAGGATCCCCAGCCAGGACGCGTCGAAGAAGCCGAGCGCGTCTCCGATCGCGGCGAACGCGACCGCGGTCCCCATCAGCGTGAACGCCACGGGAAATCCGGTGAGGAGCAGCGCTACCAGCGCGACGAGCATGAGGGGCCCGAAGGCCGCGTGGAGCGCGTTCACGCGCGCGAACGCGGTTGCATGAGCTCGGCCGCGGACCGGGCGATCACCGCGATCGCCTGCAGGCCGACCAACGCGACAAATACGAGCACGACCACGTTCATCATGAAGAAGCCCGGCGAGCCCGTCTCCGGGAAGTGCTCCATCAGCTTCAGGGACTGGTACGCGGTCGGCCCCTCGCTCCAGGCGACGAGTGCCAGCCATGGCAACAGGAGGAAGGCCGTGCCGAGCAGGTTCACGAGGGCGCGTGCCCTCACGCCCATGCCGCGATAAAAGAGATCGACCCGCACGTGGCGATCCCAGCGCCACGCGTACGCAACGCCGATCATGAACACCGCGGCGTGCGACAGCTGGCCCATGTCGTTGGCGACGAACTGGCCGCGCCCGACGTACTCCCGCAGCGGGTTCTGGACAAACAGCAAGAACACCACGGCGAGCACCAGCCACGCGGCGTTGCGCGCGAAGGCGTCCACCCACGATTCGAGGCGGCCGGCGAGCCGTTCGAGGACATCCTTCATGGCGCGCATCCTCTCACAGGAGGGTTGAAACCGCGTTTCGCGGCCCCAGTTCTTGTGAATAAGCCGGTAAAATAAGCGCTGCGCCGGGGTGGTTATCCACAACGCCGCGCCAGGAAAAAATATCCCGCCCGAACGACTCCCGGAGGTGCCTAGAATGGCCCTCCGCAGCCTATTCTTTTCATGAACGATCTTTCCGCAGGCCCGAAGACTCCCCCGGTCGAGGCCGACGCTTCCGCCGACACGATCCGCATCCGCGGCGCGCGCCAGAACAACCTGAAGAACCTCGACGTCGAGCTGCCCACGGGCGAGCTCATCGTGGTCACAGGTCCTTCAGGTTCCGGAAAGTCGTCGCTCGTGTTCGACACCCTCTACGCCGAGGGACAGCGCCGCTATGTCGAGACGTTCTCGCCCTACGCGCGCCAGTTCCTCGACCGCATGGACAAGCCGCAGGTCGATTCGATCGAGGGAATCCCGCCGGCCATCGCCATCGACCAGACCAATCCCGTGCGCACGTCGCGCTCGACGGTCGGGACGATGACGGAGATCAACGATCATCTGAAGTTGCTCTTCGCGCGCACCGCGAAGCTCTTCTGCCGCCAGTGCGACCAGCCCGTGCGCCGCGACACGCCCGAGACGATCTTCGCCGAGATGGGCGATCGCGCGGCGGCCACGGGCGATCCGCGCCTGGTGATCGCGTTTCCCGTCGACGTGCCGGCGAACTTCACCGAAGAGGAAATCACCAAGCTGCTGCAGGCCCAGGGCTACACGCGCATCCACAGGCGCGAGGGCACGCGGCTCGAAGTCACGCAGGACCGCGTGAAGATGTCCGCGGGGCAGAAGGCGCGCGTGGTCGAGGCCATCGAGGCCGCGCTGCGGGTGGGACAAGGCCGCGTGAATGTCTTCCGGGAGGAAAACGGCGAGGCATGGCGATTCTCCACCGACCTGCATTGCGCCGATTGCGACATCCACTACTCGGATCCGACGCCCGCGCGCTTCTCGTTCAACTCGCCCATCGGCGCCTGCGATACGTGCCGCGGCTTCGGCCGCGTGATCGGCATCGACTACGGGCTCATCGTCCCCGACGAGTCGAAGACGCTGGGCGATGGCGCGGTCAAGCCGTTCCAGTCGAAGAGCTATGACGAGTGCCAGGACGACCTGGAGAAGATGGCCGCGAAGCGCGGCGTGCCGCTCGACGTGCCCTATCGCGATCTGGGCGAGCAGCACAAGCGCTGGGTGATGCAGGGCGACCCCGACTGGGTGAGCTGGAAGAAGTCGGGCAAGACGCACTGGTATGGCGTGAAGCGCTTCTTCGACTGGCTCGAGACCAAGGCGTACAAGATGCACATCCGCGTGCTCCTGTCGCGCTACCGCGCGTACACGCCGTGCTCTGCGTGCGGCGGCGCGCGGTTGAAGCCCGAGGCCCTGCTCTGGCGCGTGGACGGCATGAACCTGCGCGCCCTGATGCTGGTCTCGGTGGACCATCTGCACGAATTCTTCGGCAAGCTGAAGCTGCCCAAGCCGCTCGACGAGGCGACCGAGCTGCTGATGGGCGAGATCCGCTCGCGCCTGGGCTACCTGCGCGAAGTGGGGCTGGGCTACCTCACGCTCGACCGCCAGTCGCGCACGCTCTCGGGCGGCGAAGTGCAGCGCATCAACCTCACCACCGCGCTCGGCACCTCGCTCGTGAATACGCTCTTCGTGCTGGACGAGCCCTCCATCGGGCTGCACCCGCGCGACATGGGCCGCGTGATCGACGTGATGAAGCGCCTGCGCGACGCGGGCAACTCGCTCGTCGTGGTGGAGCACGACCCACAGATCATGCTGGAAGCCGACAAGCTCCTCGACATGGGGCCCGGCCCCGGCGAGCGCGGCGGCGAGATCGTATTCTTCGGCCCTCCCGACGAATTGAAGGCGTCCTCGACGCTCACCGCGCAATACCTGTCCGGTCGCAAGCGCGCCGACGACCGCCACCGCGATCCCGAAGTGCGCGTGCCGGGCATGGAAGTGCCGAACGACCTTGCGCGCGACCCCCTTCGCGGCGCGAAGAAGCTCGGCGTCCGCGGCGCCACCGAGCACAACCTGAAGGACATCGACGTCGATTTCCCGCTGCGCCGGTTCGTGTGCGTGACGGGCGTCTCGGGATCGGGGAAATCCACGCTGGTCCAGGACATCCTGCATCCGGCGCTGCGCAAGCGCCTGGGCAAGCCCACCGAAACGCCCGGCGCATTCCGCGCGCTCGCCGGAGCCGAACACGTGAACGACATCGTGTTCGTGGACCAGTCGCCCATCGGCCGCACCACGCGTTCGAACCCCGCGAGCTACGTGGGCGCGTTCGATGCCATCCGCGCGCTGTTCGCGAAAGCGCCGGACTCGAGGGCGCGCGGTTACACCACGGGCACATTCAGCTTCAACTCCGGCAATGGCCGCTGCCCCACGTGCAGCGGCAACGGATTCGAGCACGTGGAGATGCAGTTCCTGTCGGATGTCTACCTGCGCTGCCCGGACTGCAACGGCACGCGCTACCGCGACGAAGTGCTCGAGGTGAAGATCGACGGGCGCAGCATCGCCGACGTGCTCGAGCTCACCATATCCGAGGCCATCGCGGCCTTCGGGGACAACGACGAGATCGCGCGCACGCTGCGTCCGCTCGTGGACGTGGGCCTCGACTACCTGCGATTGGGCCAGCCGGTGCCGACGCTCTCCGGCGGCGAGGCGCAGCGCCTGAAGCTCGCGGGCCACCTCGCCGAAGCGGGCGGCAAGTCGATCTCGATGCTCCCGCGCCGGCCGAAGGACGATGGCGGAAGGAAGACTCGCCTCTTCCTCTTCGACGAGCCGACCACCGGATTGCACTTCGATGACGTGGCGAAGCTGCTGCGCTCGTTCCGCAAGCTCATGGCCGCGGGCCACTCGCTCATCGTCATCGAGCACAACCTGGATGTGATCCGCGCCAGCGACTGGATCGTGGACCTGGGCCCCGAAGGCGGTGACGCGGGCGGCGAGGTCGTCGCGACCGGCACGCCGGAGCAGCTCATGGCGCACGCGACTTCGCACACCGGCAAGGCGCTTCGCGAGTACGAGGAAGCGCTCACGACGCGCGTGGCCGAACCGCGCATCCCCTACCTCAAGCCGCAGCGGCGCTCCAACTCCATCTCCGTGCGCCACGCGCGCGAGCACAACCTGAAGGGGATCGACGTCGAGATCCCGCGTGGGAAATTCACGGTGGTCACGGGCGTTTCCGGGTCCGGAAAGTCCACGCTCGCCTTCGACATCCTTTTCGCCGAGGGACAGCGCCGCTACCTCGAATCGCTGAACGCCTACGCGCGCCAGTTCGTGCAGCCGGCGTCCAAGCCGGACGTGGACGCGATCTTCGGCATTCCGCCCACGGTGGCGATCGAGCAGCGCACGAGCCGCGGCGGGTCGAAGAGCACGGTGGCCACGCAGACCGAGATCCACCACTTCCTGCGGCTTCTCTTCGTGAAGCTGGGCACGCAGTTCTGCCCCGCTTGCGACGTGGCGATCGAGCCTCAGAGCGCCGAGGCCATCGTCGCGCGCCTCATGAAGGAGCAGCGCGGCAGGACCGTCGCCGTGCTCGCGCCGCTCGTCACCAACCGCAAGGGCTTCTACACCGACCTCGCGAAATGGGCGCTCGCGAAGGCGGTGTCGCATTTGCGCGTGGACGGCGAGTACCTGCCGACGAAGGGCTGGCCGCGCCTGGACCGCTTCCGCGAGCACACCATCGAGCTGCCGGTCGCCGAGTTGCACGTCACGCCCGAGAACGAGAAGGCGCTTCGCCACGCGGTCGACCAGGCGCTCGAGATGGGCAAGGGCGTGCTGCACGTGTGCGGGGAAGGATGGGGCGGGCGCGAGACGCAGATCTTCTCCGTGAAGCGCGCGTGCCCGTCGTGCGGCCGCAGCTTCGGCGAGCTCGATCCGCGCCTCTTCTCGTACAACTCGAAGCACGGCTGGTGCCATGCGTGCTACGGCACGGGGCTGAAGATCGACGAGGTGGAGTGGGACGACGAGCGCGCGCGCACCGGCACGGAGGACCACGTGCTCGACTCGTGGGTCGAGTGGCTGGAAATCGAGGAGGCGTGTCCCGAATGCGAGGGCAAGCGGCTCAACAAGGAAGCGCTCGCCGTGCGCTTCCGCGGGCAATCCATCGCCGCCATGAGCGCCCAGCCGATCTCGAAGGCGCACACCTTCTTCGAGAAGCTCGCGGTCGCCGGCCGCGAGCAGGAGATCGCGCGCGACATCCTCGCGGAGCTCTCGTCACGCCTCGGATTTCTGGAGCAGGTGGGATTGGGCTACCTCTCGCTCGACCGCGGCGCTCCCACGCTCTCCGGCGGCGAGGCGCAACGCATCCGCCTCGCCGCACAGCTCGGCTCGAACCTGCGCGGCGTCTGCTACATCCTCGACGAGCCCACCATCGGCCTGCATCCGCGCGACAACCAGATCCTGCTCGACACGCTCGCGCGGCTGGGCGCGAAGGGCAACACGCTCGTGGTGGTCGAACACGACGAGGACACGATCCGGCGCGCCGAGCACGTGATCGATCTCGGCCCGGGCGCCGGCCGCCTGGGCGGGCGCATCGTCGCGCAGGGCACCGCGGAAGAGCTGAAGGCGCATCCGGATTCGATCACCGGGCATTTCCTGCGCGAGCCGCTGAAGCATCCGGTGCAGCCGCGCCGCCCGGTCGAGAAATCCACGCCCTCGGTGGAACTGATCGGCGCGCGCCTGCACAACCTGAAGGACGTCGACGTGCGCTTCCCGCTGGGGCGCCTGTCGGTCGTGACCGGCGTCTCGGGCTCCGGCAAGTCCACGCTCGCGCGCGACGTGCTGCACGAGAACCTGCATCGCCTCGTGGCCGGCGAGCGCAACGCGAAACCAGGCGAGCGCATCTCCGGCGCGAAGGGCATCAAGGGTTGGGAGCATGTTTCGCGCGTGCTCGAGGTCGACCAGACGCCGATCGGCAAGACGCCGCGCTCGTGCCCGGCCACCTATGTCGGCTTCTTCGACAACATCCGGAGGCTCTTCGCCGACACGCAGGAGGCGCGCATTCGCGGCTACACCGCGAGCCGCTTCTCCTTCAATACGTCGGGCGGTCGTTGCGACGGCTGCGAGGGCCAGGGCGTGAAGACCATCGCGATGAGCTTCCTGCCGGACGTGAAGGTCTCATGCGAGGTTTGCAACGGCGCGCGCTTCAACGACGAGACGCTCGCCGTGAAGCTGCGCGGCAAGAGCGTGGGCGAGGTCCTCGCGATGAGCGTGGACGAGGCGGTCGATTTCTTCGAGAACCACGCGTCGATCCACCATTGCCTGCGATTGTTGCAGGACGTGGGCCTGGGCTACCTCACGCTCGGCCAGCAGAGCCCCACGCTCTCGGGAGGCGAGGCGCAGAGGATCAAGCTGGTCACGGAGCTCGCGAAGGTGCGCGGCCCGCAGGCGCCGCGTCCGGGCCGTGCGTCGGTGCAGGCGCACACGCTTTACGTGCTCGACGAGCCGACGGTGGGCTTGCACATGGCCGACGTGGAGCGGCTGATCCGCGTTCTGCACCGCCTGGTCGATGCCGGCAACACCGTCGTCCTGATCGAGCATAATCTCGACGTCATCGCCGAGGCCGACTGGATCGTGGACCTGGGCCCGGAAGGCGGCGACGCGGGAGGCCGCGTCGTGCTGGCCGCGCCGCCCGAGGAGTTCCTCCGCGCCTCCGCGAAGACGCACACAGCGAGGGCATTGCGTGAGTTCATGGCAGGACACGGCAGGTAGGCTCGCTCGCGGCGCGGCGCTCGTTTGCGCCGTCCTCACCGCGACGGCGGCGTCGGGCGAGCAGAAGGTCCTGCGCTACGCGTTCGAGATCGCGGAGACGAGCTTCGACCCGCATCGCATCTCCGACGTGTACTCGAACATCGTCAACCAGGGGATGTTCGACGCGCCGCTCACCTACGACTACCTGGCGAAGCCGGTCAAGCTCAAGCCCAATGTCGCGACCGGCATGCCGGAGCTGAGTGCCGACGGCACGACCTACACGCTCCACATCAAGCCCGGCATCTACTTCGCGGACGATCCGGCGTTCAACGGGAAGAAGCGCGAGCTGGTCGCCGCGGATTTCGTCTACGCGATGAAGCGCGTGCTGGACCCCAAGGTGCGTGCCTCGCAGATCGCCGAGATCGAGCCGTATGTCTTGGGCGCCGAGGAAGCGGCGTCCCGGGCGCGCAAGGCCAACACGTTCGACTACGACGCGCCGATCGAGGGCCTGAGGGTCGTCGACAAGTACACCTTCCAGGTGAAGATCAAGTCGCCGACGTACGTCTTCATCTACAAGTTCGCCGACTGCCGCATCGCCTGCGCCGTCGCTCGCGAAGTCGTCGAGAAATACGGGGAGGACTTCGGCGGGCACCCGGTGGGCACCGGCCCTTTCCGCCTCGCGTTCTGGAAGCGCAGCGCGAAGATGGTCCTCGAGCGCAACCCGAACTTCCGCGAGGAGCACTGGGACGCCGAGATCCCCCCGGGCGACCCGCGCGCGAAGGAGTTCGAGGCCCTGCGCGGCAAGCGCCTGCCGATCATCGACCGCGTCGAGGTCTCCGTCATCGAGGAAACGCAGCCGCGGTGGCTCTCGTTCCTCAACGAGGAAATGGACCTCGCGTTCCTCGTGCCCGAGGAATTCGCCTACCAGGCCTTCCCGAACAACAAGCTCGCCAAGAACCTCGAGCGCCGCGGCATCCGCATGGAGCAATTGGCCACGCTCGACGTCACCTACGCGTTCTTCAACATGGAAGACCCGGTGTTCGGCGGCTACACGCCCGACAAGGTGGCGCTGCGCCGCGCGATCTCGCTCTCGTACAAGATCAAGGACGAGATCGCGATCCTTCGGAAGGGCCAGGCCATTGCGGCCGACACGCCGTATGCGCCGGGCGTGGCCGGATACGATCCGGACTTCCACACGAGCGCCAACGAATACAACCCCGCGAAGGCCAAGGCGCTGCTCGACATGTTCGGCTACGTCGATCGCGACGGCGACGGCTGGCGCGAAGCGCCCGACGGATCGCCGCTCGTGCTCCATCGCAGCTCGCAGCCGAGCTCGCGGGACCAGCAGTTCGACGAGCTGTGGAAGCGCGGCCTCGACGACATCGGCATCAAGCTCGAGATCATCAAGGAGAAGTGGCCCGACACGCTCACCAAGGCGCGCAAGGGCAAGGTCCAGTTCTGGATCCTGGGCAATGCCGCCACCGCGCCCGACGCAGACGAGTGGCTCTTGCTGCTCTATGGCAAGAATCCGGAGCAGAACTTCGGCCGGTTCCGGCTCAAGCAGTACGACGATCTCTACGAGAAGGCCCGCACCATGTCCGACTCGCCGGAGCGCACGAAGCTGTACCAGGAGATGACGAAGCTCATCATTGCGTACGCGCCCTGGCGCATCAATTCGCACCGCATCCGCACGGACATGTGGTATCCGCAGCTGATCGGCTATCGCCGCCATCCGCTCATCAGCTACAACACGTGGAAGTACATCGACATCGACCCGTCGAAGGTGCCCGGCGCAAGAGTGGCCGCTCGCACGCCATGACAGGCGTAAAAAAACCCCTAGGGAATCAAGGGTTTTTCAGGTACAATGGTTTTCCAAGCGGTCGAAGCGTCTCATCCGGTTAGCGCTTCCCGCCCAGTTCGCGGCGCAGTTCCGCTCCCCGAATTCCAACGCAGTCCCTTTTATCTGCCTGAACCGGTGTCGAAGGCGAAGCCTTCGCGGGCCGATCGTTCAGGAGATATGTCATAAGCACGACTTTCGAAAGCCTCGGGCTGCTACCCGAGCTGCTTCGCGCCGTCGCGGAGCAGGGCTACACAGAGCCCACCCCCATCCAGGCGCAAGCCATCCCCGTGGTCCTCTCCGGCCGTGACCTCCTCGGCGCCGCGCAAACCGGCACCGGGAAGACCGCCGGCTTCACGCTGCCGCTGCTGCAGCGCCTCGCGCCCATGGCGACCAAGAGCTTCTCGCCCGCGCTGCATCCGGTGAGGTGCCTCATCCTCACGCCGACGCGCGAGCTCGCGATCCAGGTGCACGACAGCGTGAAGACCTACGGCAAGCACATTGCGCTGCGCTCGTTCGTGGTCTACGGCGGCGTGAACATCAACCCGCAGATCGAGGAGCTGAAGCGCGGCGTGGAGATCCTCGTCGCGACGCCGGGGCGATTGCTCGACCTCGTCGGGCAGAAGGCGGTGAATCTCGGCAAGGTGCAGATCCTCGTCCTCGACGAAGCCGACCGCATGCTCGACATGGGCTTCATTCCCGACATCAAGCGGATCATCGCGCTGCTTCCGAAGCAGCGCCAGACGCTGCTCTTCTCGGCCACGTTCTCCGACGAGATCCGCAAGCTCGCCCAGCAGTTCCAGCACGATCCCGCGACGATCGAGGTCGCGCGCCGCAACGAGCCGATCGCCCTTGTCACGCAGTACGTGCACATGGTCGAAGCGAGCCGCAAGCGCGAGCTGCTCTCGCACCTCGTCAAGAAGAACAACTGGGAGCAGGTGCTCGTGTTCTGCAAGACCAAGCACGGCTCGAACCGCCTCGCCTCGCAACTGCAGAAAGACCGCATCAACGCCGACGCCATTCACGGCAACAAGAGCCAGAGCGCCCGCATCCGCGCGCTGGAGGACTTCAAGGCCGGCAAGGTGAAGGTGCTGGTGGCCACCGACATCGCCGCGCGCGGCCTCGACATCGAGGAGCTGCCGCACGTCGTGAACTTCGACCTGCCGCACGTCCCCGAGGATTACGTGCACCGCATCGGCCGCACCGGCCGCGCCGGCTCTACGGGCGAGGCGCTCTCCCTCGTGAGCTCGGAGGATCGTCCGCTGCTGTCCGCCATCGAGCGGCTCATCAACAAGAGGATCGAGGTGCGCACGGCCGACGGATTCGATCGTGGATCCGATCGTGGCGAGCGTTCCGCACCCGCGCCGCAGCAGGAACGGCCGCAACAACACCGTGGCGCAAAGCAGCACGAGCCGAGGCAACACGCGCCGAAGCAGCACGCGCCGAAGCACGAGCACCGCGGTCCGCGTCCGCCGAAGGGCGAGCCGCTACCGGATTTCTTCTCGAAGCCGTACGAACCGTCGCCCTCCGCGCAGGCACCCGCTGCGTCGCACGAGGGTCCGGGACGCAGGCGCCCGGCCACCCCTGTTCCGGCGCTCTTCCGCAAGAAAGCGGCGTAATTCGCACGGGGTTTCCTCCAGGCGGAATCGTTGCGCTTCGGAGTAGAATCGGTTCATTCCCCCAGAAGACGGCCCGCGGCACTCGCACGCGGGCCTTTCATTCATGCGTGACGCCGCTCCGGCCATCCATCTCAAGGACTACGCGCCGCCCGCGTTCCTGGTCTCCACGATCTCGCTCGACGTCGACATCCGCACCGCGCAGGTGACGGTCCGCTCGACACTCAGGATCGCGCGCAATCCCGCTCGCGGGACGCCCAGCGCACCCTTGGTCCTCGATGGCGACTCCCTCGACCTCGTTTCCGTCTCGATCGACGCACGCGCGCTGCAGCCGTCGGAATTCACCGTCGACGAAAAGCGCCTCGTCATCGCGAAGGTCCCCGATGCATTCTCGCTGGAGATCGTGGTGCGCTTCGATCCTTGGAAGAACACCGCGCTCGAAGGCCTCTACGCGACGAGGAGCGGCCTGGTCACGCAGTGCGAGGCGGAGGGTTTCCGCCGCATCACCTACTTCATCGACCGCCCCGACGTGATGTCCACGTACTCGGTCACGCTGTGCGCGGCGGCCGCGGAATTTCCGCGCCTGCTCGCGAACGGCAACCTCGTGGCGCACGGCGACGGCGTCCCGCAGGGATGGTTCGCGGGCGCGGGCGGGCGCGAAGCGCCGGCGCACTGGGCCCGCTGGGAAGACCCGTTCCCGAAACCGTCGTATCTCTTCGCCATGGTCGCGGCGAACCTCGATCTCGCCGAAGACCACTTCACGACGCGCTCGGGCAAGAAGGCGTTGCTCCAGATCTATGTCGAGCAGGGCAAGCTCGACCAGGCCGGCTTCGCGATGCAGGCGCTCAAGAAATGCATGCGCTGGGACGAGGAGGTGTTCGGCCTCGAGCTCGACCTCGAGCGCTTCATGATCGTCGCGGTGTCGGACTTCAACGCCGGCGCGATGGAGAACAAGGGCCTCAACATCTTCAACACGAAGTTCATCCTCGCGCGTGCGGACACCGCCACCGACTACGACTATTTCAGCGTCGACAAGGTCGTCGCGCACGAATATTTCCACAACTGGACCGGCAACCGCGTCACCTGCCGCGACTGGTTCCAGCTCTCGCTCAAGGAAGGCCTCACGGTCTATCGCGACCAGGAATACAGCGCCGACGAATACTCGCGGCCGGTCGTGCGCATCCAGGAGGTGCGCGACCTGCGCAACCGCCAGTTCCCCGAGGACGCCGGCCCCATGGCGCATCCCGTGCGCCCCGACTCGTACGCCGAGATCAACAACTTCTACACCTCGACCGTGTACGACAAGGGCGCGGAAGTCGTGCGGATGTACGCGACGCTCCTGGGCAAGGAAGGGTTTCGCAAGGGAATGGACCTTTACTTCCAGCGCCACGACGGGCAGGCGGTGACCTGCGACGATTTCCGCGCCGCGATGGCCGACGCGAACGGTGCGGACCTGGCGCAGCTCGGCAACTGGTATTCGCAGGCGGGGACGCCGGTGGTCGAGTGCTCGGCGCGCTACGACGCGCGGGCCGAGACCTACACCCTCACGCTCAGGCAGAGCTGCCCCCCGACGCCGGGACAGGAAAACAAGAAACCGTTCGTGATCCCATTCGCCGTGGGCCTCGTCGACCTCGATGGCCGCGACCTCGCGATCGACATCGACTCGGCTTCGATCTTCCAGTCGCCGCGCTCCACCGGTTCGCGCACGGCTGTGCTCGCGTTCACGCGCGAGGAACAGGATTTCGTCTTCCGCCACTTGCCGGAGCAGCCCGTGCCGTCGCTGCTGCGCGGCTTCTCCGCGCCGGTGCACGTGAAGCACGACTATCCCGATTCCGAGCTCACGCACCTCATGGCGTTCGACTCGGATGCGTTCAACCGCTGGGAAGCGGGCCAGTGCCTCGCGACCCGAATCCTGCTCGCCGCCGTGGAGAAGGCGCGGCGCGAACGCCCCATCGAAGTTCCGGCGGCGTTCATCGAGGCGATGGGCCGCGTGATCTCCGACGGCCCCCGCGATCCGGCCTTCGCCGCGGAGTGCCTGCAGCTTCCGGGGGAAAGCTACCTTGCCGAATGCATGGCGATCGCCGATCCCGACGCGATCCACATCGCGCGCATGCACGTGCTGCGCGAGATCGCGGGCCGCTATCGCACGCGTTTCGAAGGCGCGTTCCGGCACTTCTCGGTGCCCGGCACGTATTCGCCCGATGCGGCGTCGGCCGGACGTCGCTCGCTTCGCAACGCCGCGCTCTACTACGTCTCGACGCTGGATGACGCCACGTCGCGCGCCCTCGCGTTCCTCGAATTGCGCCGCGCGGAGAACATGACCGATGCGATGGCGGCGCTGTCGTGCCTCGCGAACTCCGCGGGCGCCGAGCGCGACCGCGCGCTGTCGATGTTCCACGACAAGTGGAAGGACGAGGCGCTCGTGATCGACAAGTGGTTCCGCGTGCAGGCGACTTCGTGGTTGCCCGGCACCCTCGATCGCGTGAAGGCCCTCTCCGCACACGCCGCGTTCGACCTGAAGAATCCCAACCGCGCACGCGCCCTGCTGCACTCGTTCGCGATGGAGAACCCGCTGCATTTCCACGCGGCGGACGGCAGCGGCTACGCGTGGATCGCCGAGCAGGTCGTAGCACTCGACAAGCTGAATCCGCAGGTGGCTTCGCGCCTGGCGCGCGCCTTCGACCGCTGGAAGAAATACGACGAGGGCCGCCAGGCGCACGCACGCAAGGCGCTCCAGTCGATCGCGTCCACGCCGGGCCTTTCCGGCAACGTGGGCGAGGTGGTGCAACGCGCCCTCGCCTGATCGAGGGCCGGAATGAAAAGGGCCGCTTGTAGCGGCCTTTTTTTGTTTCCTGCCTTCTGTCACGCGTCGTTGAGCGGCACGCAGTGTCCGCTCCAACGACCGCCTCGCTGATCCCCTTACGGGAGATCAGTTTTTCTTGATAGCTTCCAACATCTTGAAAATGCCTTTCGGCGCGCCATTGAAGAGCCGCTTGAACGACTTGGGCAGGCAGCGGCGCTCCAGGGTGTTGCGACGGACTCGTTTGCGTTCAGCCATGAAACCTCCGGAATCGAACCCGGAATTATAGCAGGTGGAGGGGGACAGACCGCTAGTTGAGCAGCCTCGCGTTGCCGTCGACGATCTCCGCGGGCACGCGCGAGGCGTCCTGCTTCACGATCTCGCCCCTGGCGCGCGCGAGGCCGTTCTCGAACACGCCCTCGAATCGCGTGCCGTCGAGGAACCAGTAGATGCCCTTGCCCTCCGGCTGTCCGAGGCGTATCTCGCCCTCGTACTTCGCGCCCGACGAATAGAGGTACGAGCCCTGTCCCGTGAGCGCGCCGCCCTGGAGGTCGCCCTCATAGCGGTCACCGTTGGAGAAGTAGTACGTGCCCTTGCCCTGCGGACGGCCGGCCGCGAACAAGCCCTCGACGCGATCGCCGTTTTTCGAGACGTAGCGCCCCTTGCCCTGCATGGTGCCGTCCTGCATCTCGCCTTCGTAGCGGTCCCCGCTCGCGAAGCGGTAGACGCCGACGCCGTGCGGCTTGCCATTCAGGAACGAGCCCTCGAACAGGTCGCCGCCTTTCGACGTATACGCGCCGCGGCCGGAGATCACGCCGGACTGCACGTCGCCCTCGTACGAATCGCCGTTGCCGAACTGGTACTTGCCCTTGCCGTCCGGGCGGTCGGCCGCGAAATGCCCCACGTAACGATCGCCGTTCTCCCAGGCGTACGCGCCTTCGCCCTGTTTCAGGCCATCGTTCCAGTCCCCTTCGTACTTGAACGACTTCGAGACGTACTCACCCTTGCCATGGAGCACTGCGCCGCGCATCGCGCCGCGGTAAATGGAGCCGTCGGCGAACGTGAGCTCGCGCACGCCAGGCGCGATCTCACGGCCCGGCAGCGGATCGGGCTTCGGCGCCGCGGCGGCGACCGCTACGCGTTCGGCGACGCGCGCTTCGGGCGCAGCCGCCAGTTTTTCCGCGGGTTTCGCCGCGGCCCTCACCGGCTCGACCGGCGCGGCCGCTGCCTTCGCGGGCTCGGGCTGCGGCGGAGGCGCCGGCGTCTCGACGGTCGCCGCGCGCGGAGGCGGTGTCACGGGTTCGGCGGACGCGGCGCGCGCCGGTCGCACCAGCGAATCGAGGCGGTTGCGCGCAAGGGCGGCGAAGTTTCCGTTCGGATACTTGTCGAGGTAGGCGCGGATATCTTCGGGCCGGTTGGAGTCGCGCACGCTCACCCAGAACTCGCGCTCGATCTGCAGCGTCGCATCGGCGCTGGGCCCCGCGGGGGTGGCCGCGAAGGACTTCGTCGCGCCCGTCGCGTTGAATACGAAGTCGCCCTTGAGCGAAGAGGCGTCCCACGGCGTCTGCAGGCGTCGCGTCTCGCGCTCCACGCCCTCGCGAACGCGCTTGAACATGATCTCCACGGGCAGGTCGGGCAGGCGGATGTTCTGCAGGATGTGCTTGGTGTAGATCCCGTTGCGCCCGAAGCCGTCGGCCGCGACCGAGCCTGGCGCCGTCGCGTATGCGATCAGCGTTCCCGTGGGCGAGCTCATTTGCGCGAGGCCCTGGCTGCTCACCTTGAAGCTCCCCGCGAACGGGTTGTCGCGGCACGCGTCCAGGATGATGAAGTTGAACTTGGTGTGCGCGCGGTCCATGCGGTCGAAGATCTGCCCGATCTCCACCGAGAAGAAAGTGACGTCCTCCTCGCTTCCCATGGCGGCGTCGATGGGGATGAGGTAATTGCGGTCCTTGAACTGCATGGCGTGGCCTGCGTAGAAGAAGAGCGCCGTGTTGGCGCCGTCGATCGCCTGGCCGAACTCGCGGATCCCCTCGATCATGTCCTTTCGCGTGGCGTTCTCGCGCACGATCACCTGGAAGCCGAGCTCCTTCAGCGCGTCGGCGAGGTCCTTCGCGTCGTTGGTCGCATTGCGTAGCGGCGTGGACCCGTAGTTGTTGTTGCCGATGAGCAATGCCACGCGCTCGGCCGCGGCGGCGGGCAGGCACGCGAACGCGGCCGCGGCGGTGAGCGACGAGCCGATGCGTCGGAATGCCTGACGTGCCGAAAAAACCAAAGCGTTCCTCCTGTCGGAGGAATTATCGCCCTAGCGGGCGAGGACGGCGAGTTCGGGCAGGTCCGGCCGCTCGCTCGACAGCGCGGACCAGGCTTGCCTGGCGTCCTGCGTGGCGCCCAGGTCCTGCAGGATGAAGGCATGCATCACGCGCTCGGAAAACGACTTCGCGGATGCGCGCGATTTCTCGGCCCTGGCGATCGATTCCGCTGACACCGTCTCGAAGCGCCCCTCGGCCTTCGCGCCCTTGGGCGTCATCACGGTCCACGTATAGGTGGTAGAGGCGGATAGCTTCACGTTCGGCTTGGCCATCGCGGGCTTCACCTTGCCCTTCCACACCTCCTTGCCCGCGGGATCCTGGATGGCGACGGCGAACTCCTCGGCCGTGGGCTCGCCGCTCCAGCGCAGCGTGGGCTGAAGTGTCACCACGCGCGTGTTGACAGGATAGTCGAGCATCATTGCGCTGGTCGCGGGGGGGCTGAGGCCGCGCATCCGCAGGCTCGCGTTGGCGGTGCGCGACACCTGGGAGATGAGGGCCGGATCGCGAAGCACGCTCACCGTGCGCCGGGTGGGCGCCGCGCCGCGCGCGGCCTTCACTTCCGACGCGGAGACGACGAATTCGCCGGGGCCGCGAAGGGTGAACTCGGCACCCGTCGATGCATAGGTCACCGCCACCGTGGCGCCCGTGCCCAGCAACAGGCGCGTGCCGGATTGGAGCTCCGCCAGGAAGCTCACCTTCCCGTCGCCTTCGATGGTGGCGTTGCCCTGCAGGTCCGCGACGAACGCGATCGGCTCGGCCGCGTGCGCGACGAGCGCCGCGGCTGCGACGAGCGCGGCGGCGAGGCGCGCGATCACTTGGCGAAGGCGGCCAGCTCGGGCAGGTCGGAGCGTTCCTGCGCAAGGCGCGCCCACGACTCGCGCGCTTCCTGCACCGCTCCCATCTCTTGAAGCATCAACGTGAACAGCAGCCGGTCGGAGAAATCGGCCTTGTCCGAGGGACGGCGCCGCTCCACCTGGGCCAGCGCGTCCTGCGAGAGCGTGCGGAACTTCGCGGTGCCGACCTCGTTGCCAGCGACGGTGACAACCCACATGTATTCGGTGTCGGGCACCAGCGCCTTGGCGGGCACCTTGTACGAGCCACCGGCGGCCTTGGTCTTCACCAGCGGCCTGTCCTGGCCAACGGCGAGAAGCATCACTTCGCCGTGCGACTTGCCGTCGTCGTGCCAGCGCAGCGTGGGCTGCAGCGACGCCACGGCGCCTTTCGTGGGATAGATCAGGACCGGCTCCTCGACCTTCTGCTTGCCGATGGAGCGCATGCGAACGCTCGCCGCCGACGTCTGCCCGACCTGCGCCAGAACCTGGTTGCTGGTGCGCCAGGCGGTGTCGCGCGTCACGGGCGGCATGGCCGTCGAGCCCGTGATCTCCGTGTCCTTCACCACATAGTCGGCCGGCCCCTTGAGGACATACTCCTTGCCGCTTGCGATGTACATCACCGAGGCCTGCGAGTCGCGGCCCACGACGATCCTCTGCCCGCGGGTGAGCTCCGACAGGAGCGCGGGGCGCACGCTGCCATCGACGGAGATCTCCCCCTTGATGTTGGTGATGAACGCGATGCCGTCGGCGAAGACGGCCGTCGCGGCCGCGAGCACGATGGCAAGGAACGCGCGCTGGATGTTCTTCATTGGACCGCCTCCGCTTCCTCTGCCGCGGGCGCGACGCGCGCCGTGCGGATCCCCCAGACATTGACCGGGCTGTGGCCCTTCACGTTATGCGTGCCCAGCGGGTCGAAATTGAATCGGCCGCCTGTCTTCGTCACCACGGTCTCGGTGATGATGATCTTCCTGCCGAGATCCTTGGTGAGTCCTTCCACCCTCGCCGCGACGTTGACCGCATCGCCGATCGCCGAGTAGTTGTGCCGCTCCGACGACCCGATGTTGCCCACTGTCACCGTCCCGTAGTTTATGCCGATTCCGATGGTGAGCTGGGGCAATCCCTCGCGCCCGAATTCCACGTTCAGCTGGTCGAGCTCGTTCATCATGGCGAGCGCGCACTGCACCGCGTCCCCGCAGGGATCGACCGACTTGCGCGGTGCTCCGAAGAGGACCATCATCCCGTCGCCGATGAACTTGTCGACCGTGCCGTCGAAACGATGGACAGCATGCACCATCCGGTCGAAGTATCTCTGCAGAACAGTCGTCACCACTTTCGGGGGCATTTCCTCCGAAAGCGTTGTGAAATCCCTCACATCGCTGAACAACACGCAGACTTCCGCCAGCTGGCCGCTCACGCCGGGCGAGAGGTTGCCCCCGAGCATCTCCTTCATGACCGCGGGGCTCACCTGGCCGGCGAAATATCCTTGCAGCCGCAGCCTCTCGACGACCGCCTCGATCGAGTCGAACACGCCGCGCACGATGAGCGCGATCCAGAATGTGACCACGATCGACGCGACGGGAACCAGCGTGTGCGCGAAGACGATGCTCGTCAGGCCCAGCGCCTCCATCACGGCGGTCATCAGGACCGCGCCGATTAGCACGACGAGCGGCGCTCCCGAGACGAACACGGCGAGCGCCGCGAACGCGACCGCGATCCATTGGACCGCGTCCGGGAGCGGGTTCAGGATGGCGCCGGCCAGGTGGCTGCGCAGCGCCTGCATGTGGATCAGGATTCCCGGCTGCTCGAGGAGCTTGCTTTCGGCGACCTCGCCGCGCTCGTCGCGGACGCGGCCCGGATCGGCCGCCATCAGCCTCACGGGCAGCCGCCAGCGGTCATACGAGCCGATGAGGCTTCCGATGAGCACGATGCGCCCGCCCACGATTCGCCGCAGGTCCGCCTCGTCCCAGTCGCCGACCTCGTGCATCGGGATGTACTGGACGGGATCGCCCAGGCTGTAGTCGATGAAGCCCTCGTGCACCGGGCGCCCCGTCCTGCGCAGGATCCGGCCGGCCAGCGTCACCACCGGCGATCCGTCCTCCTGGTACTTGAGCTCGCCAAAGCGGCGCGACGTGAGGTCGGCATCGAATAGCTGTTGGTCTACGCCGAGATTCTCGGGCAGGAGGATGTTGCGGAAGTTCGGCTGGACTTCGACGAACTCATGCCGGTCCGAGAACGTCTGCACGTACACCAGCACCGACGCGCGCTTGAGGTCGATCATCGCTCTCATGATCGCGAGGTCGGAGCCCGGCAGGATGCTGTCGAAGGAGCGCTCCGGCAGCGCGATGTCGACGCCGACCGCCTCGGGGCCGGCGCGCGCGAGCGCGTGCAGCACGCGGGCGAAGTGCCGGTGCCAGAGGGCGAAGGGCTCGGGGTATTTCGCGTAGGTGCCTTCGTCGATGCCGATGAGCACGACGTCGCCGGGAACCGGGCGCGGGTGGATGCGCCGCAACGCGCGCATCTGCCAGTCGAACGCGACCCGCTCCACGTCCTGGAGCGGTCCCGGATTGCGTTCCACTGCCGGCGCACGCCCGGACGGCGCCGAAAACGTCGCCCACGCGGCCACGATCCCCATCACGATGGCATAGAGGAACACGCCCCGGGCCCGGCGCGAACTCCTCAGCCACTCCCACAGGCCGATCATCGCCAAAGGGTATCATCGCCGCATGATCGTGACCGTCTTCCGCTCCCGCCTGAAACCCGCGAACGAACAGGAATATTACGAGTGGGCCGCGCGCATCGCGGCGCTGGCGGAGACGATGCCGGGTTATGTCTCGCACAAGTCGTTTATGTCGGAGGACGGCGAGCGCGTGACCATCGTCGAGTTCGAGAGCGAGGAAGGCCAGCGCGTCTGGGCCACGAACCTGCAACACGTGGAGGCGAAGAAGAAGGGCCGCGCCGATTTCTACACCGAGTACAAGCTCCAGGTGTGCACGGTGCAACGAGAAAGCGCGTTCTCCGAGAGCAAGGCGACAATCGTCTGAAGATGCTCACTCGCCGCTTTCGAGAAATATCCGCGCGCGAAGAAGTGATCCCGCCGGCGGGGCTTAGCACCTTGGTCCAATAGCGGCCCGATTTCGATCGGACGATCCTCGGAAGGTCCCGGCCGTGCGCGCGCAAGTGTCCACGGCCGCCCTCTTCCGAAGGAGAAAGCTATGGCAAGCACCGCGGCGGCACCCAAGGCCCTCAGCACCTATTTCTCGATGTCGCAGGCACGCGCCGACCGTTGGCGCACGGTGCACCGGCTCGCGAGGACGCTGGCCGGCGGGACGCAGCGGCCCGACGAGACGCGCGAGCGCATCACGCAGGAGCTCGCGGGACTCGCGCCCCTCGAGGAGCTGTGCGCTTATCCCGGCCCGCGCCTGCTCACCGTGATGCGCGAGCGCCTGCAGACGGGCGACTACCAGGGCGTGGCGCGCCTCGCGCAGCGCATCAGCATCTCGCTGCTTTCCAACAGCTATCGCGACGATGCCGAAGCGTGGCGCTCCGACGAGGACGAGGCGCATACGCCCGACGCGCTGCCGCCCGGCATCGCACAGGCCTCGACGCGCAAGCCCTATCTCGAAGTGCTGGTGGTATCGCCGGGCGAGCGCTCCACGTGGCACGAGACGCGCGAGGGGTTCCGGCGCATGCGGCGCGAGGGTGACGCCTTCGTATACGAGACGGTCGTGGTCGGCAGCTTCGAGGACGCGGTGCTCGCCGCGATCGTGAACTACAACGTCCAGGCGGTCGTGATCTACGACGGCTTCCAGTACGCGTCGCAATCCGGCCTGTCGGACCTGCGCGAGATCCTCGCCTCGGTCGTGCCCGCGGAGACCGCGGACGATGCCGACCTGGGCACGTTGCTCGCGCGCGTGCTGCGCGCATACCGCCCGGAGCTCGACATCTACCTCATGACGGACCGCAACGCGACCGCGCTGGCGGGATCCGACGAGGCGGCCTGCATCCGGCGCGTGTTCTACGGCCTCGAAGAGCTCCTCGAGATCCACCTCTCGATCCTCGACGGCATCCAGGACCGCTACGCCACGCCGTACTTCGACAACTTGAAGAAGTATGCGCAGCGTCCCATCGGCACGTTCCACGCGCTTCCGGTCGCGCGCGGCAAGTCGATCTTCAAGTCGAACTGGATCCGCGATATGGGCGAGTTCTACGGGACCAACCTGTTCCTCGCCGAATCGTCGGCGACCACCGGCGGCCTCGACAGCCTGCTCGAGCCCACCGGCAACATCAAGGTCGCGCAGGAGAAGGCGGCGCGCGCGCTGGGCGGCGACCACGCCTTCTTCGTGACCAACGGCACGTCCACGTCCAACAAGATCGTGCACATGGCGCTGCTCTCGCCGGGCGACATCGTGCTGATCGACCGCGACTGCCACAAGTCGCACCACTACGGCCTCGTGCTCGCGGGCGCGCAGCCGTACTACATCGATGCATTCCCGCTCACGCAGTACTCGATGTACGGCAGCCTCGCGATCCGGCCCATCAAGGAAGCGCTGCTCGCGCTGAAGGCCGAAGGCAAGCTCGACAAGGCGAAGATGATCGTGCTCACCAACTGCACCTTCGACGGCCACGTCGCCAACGTCGAACGCACCATGCTCGAGGTGCTGGCCATCAAGCCGGACATGATCTTCCTGTGGGACGAGGCGTGGTTCGGCTTCGCGCGCTTCTCGCCGTTCCTGCGCCGGCGCACCGCCATGGGTGCCGCGGCGAAGATCCGCGCCATGATGCGCGACCCGGCGTACCGCGAGCGCTACGCGCAATTCCGGAAGAAGGTGGGCGACATCGACCCGAAGAACAAGGCCCTCCTCGACACGCCGTTGCTGCCCGATCCGGACAAGGTGCGGGTGCGCGTCTACGAGAGCGACTCGGTGCACAAGTCGATGTCGTCGCTGCGCCAGTCGTCGATCGTGGTGGTCGCGGACCAGGACTTCCACAAGGTCGAGCCGATGTTCAAGGAGGCGTACTTCACGCACACCAGCACTTCGCCCAACCTGCAGATCATCGCCACCCTCGACCTCGCGCGGCGCCAGATGGAGCTCGAGGGCTACGAGCTGGTGCAGAAGGCGACCCAGCTCGCCATCGAGCTGCGCCACGACATCAACCAGCACCCGCTGATCTCGAAGTACTTCCACGCGGCCACGCCGGCGGAGATGATCCCGGCCGAATACCGCCAGTCCGGCATGTCCGACTTCGGGGCGCCCGGCTGGAGCGTGGCCAAGACCATGAAAGCCCTGGAAGGCGACGAGTTCTTCCTCGATCCCTCGCGAATCACGGTGCTGTGCGGCAACGCCGGCATGGACGGCTCCCAGTTCAAGGGGCTGCTCGCGAGCGACTACGACATCCAGCTGAACAAGACCTCGCGCAACAGCGTGCTCGTGCAGATCAATATCAACAACACCAAGAGCGATGCGGCCCACCTGATCAAGGCGCTCGCCGACATGTCGCGTGCGATCGACAAGCGCCTCGCCGAAGGCGGCGACGCGGCGCAGGCGTCGTTCAAGGCGCGCGTGAAGTCCCTGGTCGAGGATGTGCCCGACCTGCCGAACTTCAGCCGCTTCCACGACGCCTTCCGCGACAACCCGAAGAGCGCGGCCAACGAGGGCCACATGCGCGCCGCGTTCTACCTGGCGGCCAACCCGGCGGCGTGCGAGTACGTGAAGCTCGGCAGCAAGGAGCTCGACGACCGCCTGAAGAACGGCCCCGAGCTCGTGTCCGCGAAGTTCGTGATCCCCTATCCGCCCGGCTTCCCGATCATGGTGCCGGGCCAGGTGATCACGCACGAGACGATCACCTTCATGCGCAAGCTCGACGTGAAGGAGATCCACGGCTACAACGCGTCCCTGGGACTCGAGTGCCTGAAGCCGGACGCGCTCGCGGCGCTGCGCGGCAAGGACGCGCCGGTGAGCGAACGCATGGCCAAGTCCAAAACTCCCGTAGGAGCCTGACATGCAAGAAGCGCTGACGTGGCTCGCCTCGAACAACTACATCCTGCTGTTCTCCGTAGTGCTGGGCGCGGTGCTGCTCGGCAAGGTCACCATCAAGGGCTACGGCCTGGGCATGGTGGCCTCCGCCATCGTCGTCGGCGCGGCGCTGTCGGCGATCGGATCGACGATGGGCGTCAAGATGAGCATCGACAACTTCACCAAGTCGATCTTCTACTACCTCTTCATGTACGGCGTGGGGCTTCGCGTCGGGCCCTCGTTCATCAACAGCCTGAAGGGCGACGGTCTCAAGTTCACGGTGCTCGCCGTCCTGTGCTCGACGATGGGGCTGGTGGCCGCGGTCGCGTTCGTGAAGATGTGGGACCTTCCGCCCGGATCCGCGGGCGGCATCCTCGCCGGATCGATGACCATGTCGGCGGCGATCGGCTCCGCGGAGGAGGCGGTGAGGCAGGGCGCGTTCCCCCTCCCGCCGGGCCAGAAGTTCGAGGACGTGAGCGGCATGATCGCCCTGTCCTACGGGCTCACGTACATCTGGGGCACGGTCGGCATCATCCTCATCTGCAAGTACCTGCCCAAGTGGTGGGGCATCGACGCCAAGGCCGAGGCGAAGAAGTACGAGGAGAAGTTCGGCGTGCCGAACGTCGATGACGCGGGCCTCACCGGATTCCGTCCGCTGTCGGTGCGCGCGTACCGGCTCACCAACGCCGAGCTGACCGGCTGGACGGTGAAGCAGTTCGTGCAGAAACACCCGCTGTACAAGGTCCTGAACGTCCTTCGCGTGGAGCCGGCCAAGCGCGCGGCTGTCGCGTCGGATGCCCCGGCCGTGGCGCTGGAGGATGAACCCATGGCGCTCGCCGCCGCCGGCGTCGCCAGCACGACTCGCATCAGCGAGGGCGCGGGGGCGCACACGGGGAAAGCCGACCGCGGCGCGCTGCCCGACACCGTCTACACCAAGCTCGGCGCATCCGACGATCTCGCGTTCCGCCAGGGCGACATCATCACGCTCGGCGGGCGGCTCGACCAGCTCACGAAGAACATGGGCCTCATCGGCCCCGAAGTGGCGGACGAGTCGGCGCTCAACGTGCCCCTCGACCAGGCCGAGATCCTCGTCACCAGCAAGGAGCTCGATGGCAAGGAGCTCATCACCCTGCGCAACGAGGACTTCGTCGGCCAGGTCGCGGTGCACCACATCGAGCGCGGCGGAGTGCCCATCCCGCTCGGGCTGCACACGAAGATCGAGCGCTTCGACGTGGTCTTCGTGGCCGGCATGAAGAGCGGCGTGGACAAGCTCGCGAAGATGCTCGGACGCATCGCGCGCCCCAGCACCTCGACGGACCTCATGACGCTCTCGCTGGGCATGATCCTGGGCCTGCTCATCGGCACCATCTCGTTCCCGCTCGCGGGCGCGAAAGTCGGCCTGGGCAACGCGGGCGGCCTGCTCGTGTCCGGCGTGATCGTCTCGTCGGCCGCGTCGCGGCTGCGCTTCTTCGGCAACACGCCGAACGCCGCGCGCAACATCCTCGAGGACCTGGGCCTGGTGGTGTTCATCGCGATCGTCGGCATCAATGCCGGCGCGAGCCTCGTCACGCAGCTGTCGGGCGACGTGGCGCTGAAGATCCTCATCGCCGGCTTCGTCACCTGCACGATCCCGCCCATCGTCGTCTGGGCGATCGGGCTGCACGTGATGAAGATCAACCCCGCGATCCTCATGGGCGGCGTTGCGGGCGCGCGCTCGCACTCCGGGCCGGCGCGTGAAGCGGCCAAGGAGATCGGCAGCAGCGTGCCGTGGATCGGATTCCCCGTGGGCTATGCGGTATCGGGCATCCTCCTCACGGTGTTCGGTTACGTCGCGATGATCCTGTCGAAGTAGGCGTCGGGAACGAAGTCGCCGTGCAGCTCCCCGCGCTGAGCGGCGATTTCGTCCTCACCATCCTGGAGGCCGCGGCGGTTCTCATCTCCGCCATCGCGGGGATGATCGTGGCCTCCACCAAGCGCATGGACATCGTGGGCGCGTACGCCCTCGCCGTCGTGAACGCGTTCGGCGGCGGGACGGTCCGCGACCTGCTGCTCGACCACCGCCCCTTCTACTGGATGCAGCATTGGGAATTCCTGGTGGCGATCCTCGCGATCTGCGTACCGTTCGTCTACAACTCGCGCATGTACCGGCTCGCTTCCGAGGTGCATCGCCGCTCGTTTCGCGTCGATGCGATCGGGCTGGCGCTCTTCACGATCACGGGAGTGGGCGTGGCGCTCGAGCAGGGAAGACCGCTCATTGTCGCGGTGTTGATGGGCGTGATCACGGGAACCATGGGCGGCGTCCTGCGCGACCTCGTCGTGAACGAGGTGCCGGACCTCTTCAGGCCCGGTGCGCTCTACGCGACGGCGTCGTTCACCGGCGGCCTCGCCTTCATCGCCGCCCTCGAGAACGACATGCGCTATTCGTACGCGACGGCGATCGGAGTCGTGGTCGTGGCGGG
>Ga0209131_1000192_pt1 | contig 44948 bp, 40 predicted proteins | sample GraSoi_2013_40cm_FD_185826 | JGI IMG/M metagenome (GOLD analysis project Ga0209131, IMG submission 185826) | Grasslands soil microbial communities from the Angelo Coastal Reserve, California, USA - Sample 9_17_2013_40cm (SPAdes) (version 2) | ecosystem: Environmental > Terrestrial > Soil >...
CCGTGTCGGTCGTGAAGAAGGGATTGCCGGTTCCGGCGGCGAAGATGACGATCTTGCCCTCCTCCAGATAGCGGATCGCCTTGCCGCGGATGTAGGGCTCGACCACCTGCTCGATGTTGAGCGCCGAAAGCGCGCGGCTGGAAATACCCGCCTGGCGCATCGCGTCCTGCAGCGCGAGCGCGTTCATCACCGTGGCGAGCATCCCCATGTAGTCGGCGGTGGCGCGATCCATCCCGGCCGCGCCCGGCGCGACGCCGCGGAAGATGTTGCCGCCGCCGATCACCACGCCGATCTCGACGCCGAGGCGCGACACCTGCGCCACCTCGGCGACGATGTTCTCGATCGTCAGGCGGTTGATGCCGTAAGGATCGTCCCCCATCAGGGCTTCGCCCGACAGCTTGAGGAGAATGCGCTTGTATTTCGGCGTCAAGGCCGCCTGCCGGTCAATGGGCTTTCCCCGCCTGCGCCATCACTTCGGCGGCGAAGTCGCTCGACTTCTTCTCGATACCCTCGCCGACGACGAAGAACGCGTAGCTATTCACTTTCGACTTCTTTGCCGCGAGCATCTTCTCCACCGTCTGCTTGTCGTCCTTGACGAAAGGCTGGCCCATGAGGCTGATCTCGCCGAGGAACTTGTTGACGGCGCCTTCGACCATCTTGGCGACGATCTCGGGCGGCTTGCCGGATTCCCTGGCGCGCGCCTCGTGAATTCTTCTTTCGCTATTCAAAACATCGGCGGGCACTTCGGCCTTGGTCATGTGCCGCGGTTTGGCGAACGCGATGTGCATCGCGACGTCCTTGCCCACGTCCTCCGGGCCTTCGTAGTCCACCAGCACGCCGATCTTTGCGCCGTGCAGGTACAGCGCGAGCTTGCCCTTGGCCTGAAGGCGCTTCCAGCGTCGGATGCTGATGTTCTCGCCGAGCTTCTGCACCAGCTTCTGGCGCTTGTCCTCCTCGGCGCTGCCGGGATCGCGCGTCGCCGCGATTTCGGCGAGCGAGCTGGCGAACGCGACGAACTCGTCGTTCTTGGCGACGAAATCGGTCTCGGAGTTGAGCTCGACGAGCGCGCCGAGCTTTGCGTCCGCGGCCACCCAGGCGCCGATCACGCCTTCGGCCGCGATGCGGCCCGCCGCCTTGCTCGCCTTGGCGCCGCTCTTGATGCGCAGCAGCTCCTCGGCCTTGCGCAGGTCGCCCTCGCACTCGGTCAAGGCTTTCTTGCACTCCATCATTCCCAGGCCGGTGAGCTCGCGCAGCTCCTTCACCAGTCCTGCACTGATATCCGCCATTACCGATTGCTCCTTACAGGTTGAAAAAAAGGGGCCGCAGCCCCTTTTTGCTCTCGATCCGGCAGGGGACTAGCGCGCCGCCGCATCCTCTTCCACCTCGACGAACTCGTCGCGCGAGGCGGCGACCACCTCTTCCAGCGACTGGCTGCGGCCTTCGAGCACCGCGTCGGCCATGCCGCGCGCGTAGAGACGGATGGCGCGGCTCGAGTCGTCGTTGCCCGGGATGATGTAATCGATGCCCTCGGGCGAATGGTTGGTGTCGACCACGCCGATCACCGGCACGCCGAGCTTCACCGCTTCGGCGATCGCGCCTTTCTGGTAGCCGACGTCGATCACGAACAGCGCATCGGGCAGCGCCGCCAGGTCCTTGATGCCGCCGAGCGAGCGCTGCAGCTTCTGCATCTCGCGCGTGAGCCCGAGCGCTTCTTTCTTCGAGATACGCTCGAAGCTGCCGTCCTGCTGCATCTGCTCCATCTCCTTCAGACGCTTGATGGACTGCTTGACGGTCTTGAAGTTCGTCAGCATGCCGCCGAGCCAGCGATGGTCGACGAACGGCATCTGGCAGCGTAGCGCCTCCTCGCGCACGATCTCGCGCGCCTGGCGCTTGGTGCCGACGAACAGCAGCGTGCCCCGGTTGGCGGCGAGCTGGCGCGCGAACTTGAGCGCGTCCTGGTACATCGCCAGCGTCTTCTCGAGGTTGATGATGTGAATCTTGTTGCGGTGGCCGAAAATGAACGGCGCCATCTTCGGGTTCCAGTACCGGGTCTGATGTCCGAAATGGACCCCGGCTTCCAGCATCTGACGCATCGTGACCGACACTCAAAATCTCCTTAGGGTTAGGTCTGCGCCGCGCTCAAGAAACCCCAGTGGGGCACCCTAGTCCGAGCGGGCGGGAAATTTGGCTCAAGGCTGCGTGAGCCAGCCCGAAATCATAGCATAATCAGGCTAATGCCCGTAGTTCTGAAGACCGCCGAGGAGCTTGCGCGCATGCGCATCGCCGGCCGCCTCGCCTCGGAAGTGCTCGATTTCATTACCGCGTACGTCAAGCCCGGCGTCACTACGGGGAAGCTGAACGACCTTTGCCACGACTACATGGTGAACGAGCAAGGCACGGTGCCGGCGCCGCTCAACTACGCCCCGCCGGGCTACAAGCCGTTTCCGAAATCCATTTGCACCTCGGTGAACCACCAGGTGTGCCACGGCGTTCCCGGAGACCGGGTGCTCAAGCCGGCCGACGTGCTCAACATCGACATCACCGTGATCAAGGACGGTTATCACGGCGACTGCAGCCGCATGTTCTATGTCGGCGAGCCGAGCATCCAGGCGCGCCGCCTGGTCGACGTCACCTTCGAATGCATGTGGCGCGGCATCCAGGCCGTGCGCCCCGGCGCGCGGCTCGGTGACATCGGCGCCGCGATCCAGGCGCACGCGGAGAGCCACGGTTTCTCCGTGGTGCGGGAGTTCTGCGGGCACGGCATCGGCCGCAAGTTCCACGAGGAGCCGCAAGTCCTGCACTACGGCAAGGCCGGCACCGGCCTTGCCCTGCAGGCCGGCATGACCTTTACCGTCGAACCGATGATCAATGCGGGCAAGCCCGGGATCCGCGAGCTGGCCGACGGCTGGACCATCGTCACCAAGGACCACAGCCTCTCGGCGCAATGGGAGCACACCGTGGCCGTGACCGAGCAAGGCTTCGAGGTGCTGACGCTCTCGGCTGGCGCGCCGCCGGCACGGGCGTGACCGCGGCAAGCCTGCGCGAGCAGGTGGCGGCCGAACGCGCCGCGTTGCGCGCGGCCTATCTCGCGCGACCGAATCCGCGGCGCCTGCTCAAGGCCCACGCGCAGCTCATCGATCGCGCCGTGAAGTCGGTGCCCGGCCTGCCCGACGGCGCGGCACTCGTCGCCACCGGCGGCTATGGCCGCGGCGAGCTCTACCCGGCCTCCGATATCGACCTCCTGGTGCTCCTCGCGCGGGAGCCCACCACCGCCGAGCGCGAGTCGCTGGAGCGCCTGATTGGTACTTTCTGGGACGTCGGCCTCGAGATCGGCCATAGCGTGCGCACCGTCGAGGGCTGCATCCAGGCGGCGGCCGAAGACGTCACGGTACGCACCACGCTGCTCGAATCGCGCTACCTCTCCGGCAGCCGCGCGCTGTTTCGCAAGCTCGAGCAAGCGCTCGGCCGCGCCTCAGACCCGGCGGCGTTCCTCAAGGCAAAGAAACTCGAGCAGGAGCAGCGCCACGCCAAGCACCAGGACACGCCCTACGCCCTCGAGCCGAACCTCAAGGAAGCTCCCGGCGGCCTGCGCGACCTGCAGGTGATCCAGTGGATCGCGCTCGCTGCGGGCCTCGGCCGGCGCTGGAGCGACCTGGTCGCGCAGCGCCTGATCGAGCGGGATGAAGCGCGGCAGCTCGCCAAGGGCGAAGCGCTGCTGCAGGACATGCGCATTCGGCTCCACTACCTCGCCGGCCGCCGCGAGGACCGCCTGGTGTTCGACGTGCAGACCGCGCTCGCCGCGCAGCTCGGCTATCGCGACAGCGCGAACCGGCGCGCAAGCGAAGCGATGATGCAGCGCTACTACCAGACGGCGAAGGGCGTGACGCAGCTCAACACCATCGTTCTGCAGAACCTGGAGGAGCGCCTTGCGCCCGAGCCCGACGTCGCGCCGCGAGCGCTCAACGAGCGCTTTCGCATCCGGGGCGAGCGGCTGGAAATCGTGCGCGAAGACCTGTTCGACGAGCAGCCGCTTGCGATTCTCGAAAGCTTCCTGCTGCTGATGCAGCACCAGGAGCTGCGCGGCATGACCGCGCCCACCTTGCGCGCCCTGTATCGGGCGCGCGGCCGCATCAATGCCCGCTTTCGCGGCGACCCGCTGGCGCGGCTCATGTTCCTGCACATCCTGCAGCAGCCGCGCGGCATCGTGCACGAGTTCCGCCGCATGAACCAGTACGGCATCCTCGGCCGCTACCTGCCGGAGTTCGGCCGCATCGTCGGGCAGATGCAGCACGATCTGTTCCACGTCTACACGGTCGACCAGCACATCCTGATGGTGGTGCGCAACCTGCGACGCTTCACGCAGCCCGAGTTCGCGCACGAATATCCGCTGTGCAGCGAGCTGATGAGCGGCTTCGAGCGGCGCTGGCTGCTGTACATCGCCGCGCTCTACCACGACATCGCCAAGGGCCGCGGCGGCGACCACTCGCATCTCGGCTCCTCCGACGCGCGCAGCTTCGCCACGCGGCATGGCCTCGCCAAGGAGGACCGCGAACTGGTCGAGTTCCTGGTCGAGAACCATCTCCTGATGTCGCACGTCGCGCAGAAGCAGGATCTCTACGATCCCGAGGTGCTGCGGGCGTTCGCCGACAAGGTGCAGACCGAGCGCCGGCTGGTCGCCCTGTACCTGCTCACCGTGGCCGACGTGCGCGGCACCAGCCCCAAGGTCTGGAATGCCTGGAAGGGCAAGCTGCTCGAGGACCTGTACCGCGCCACGCGCCGGGTGCTGACCGGCGAGCCGATCGCGCGCGACGCGGCGCTTGCCGAAAAGCAGGCCGAGGCGACGCGGCTATTGCGCCTCTATGCCCTGTCGGATGCGGTCAAAGACCGGCTCTGGGCGAGCCTCGACATCACCTACTTCCTGCGCCACGACGCGCAGGAGATCGCCTGGCATACGCGCAACCTCCACTACCGCGTGGACAGCGACAAGCCGGTGGTGAAAGCACGCCTTGCCGCGTTCGGCGAGGGGCTGCAGGTGATGATCTACACGCGCGATCGCGAGACGCTGTTTGCGCGCATCAGCGGCTATTTCGACCGCGCCGGGTTCAACATCGCGGAGGCGAAGGTCCACACCACGCGCAACGGCTACGCGCTCGACACCTTCGTCGTAATGGGCCAGGGGCGCGACGCGCACTACCAGGACCGCATCGCCATGATCGAGGCCGAGCTTGCCGAGGAGCTGAAGTCCGATGCGCCGCTGCCGCCGCCGCGCGGCGGACGGCTTTCCCGCCGCGTGCGCCATTTCCCGATCTCGCCTGCCGTCGACATCCGGCCCGACGAGCGCGGCGCCTACCAGGTGCTCTCCATCGTCGCGAGCGACCGGCCGGGCCTGCTCTACGGCGTCGCGCGCATCCTGGCGCAGCACCACATCAGCCTGCAGACGGCGCGCATCAATACGCTTGGCGATCGCGTGGAGGACGTCTTTCTCGTGACCGGCGAAGCGCTCGCGGCGCCGAAGACCGTGCTGCACCTGGAGCAGGAGCTGCTGCAGGAGCTCAGTCTTCCGCAGGCAGCTCCTGCCCCGGAAACAGCGCTTCATTGAAGCCGAATTTTGTAAGGTCCCGGATGCGCATCGGATAGAGGATGCCGTCGAGGTGGTCGACCTCGTGCTGCACCACGCGCGCATGGAAGTCGGCGACTTCGCGCTCGAAGCGCTGGCCTTTTTCGTCGTAGCCGGAATAGCGCAGGCGCCGGTACCGCGGCACCCAACCGCGCATCCCGGGCACCGACAGGCAGCCCTCCCAGCCTTCCTCCTGCTCCTCGCCGAGCGGCGTGAGCACCGGATTGATGAGCACCGTATCGGGCACTTCCTCGACGTCGGGGTAGCGCGGATTCGCATGCACGCCGAAGATCACCACGCGCAAGCCGACGCCGATCTGCGGCGCGGCGAGCCCGGCGCCGTTGAGGTGCGCCATGGTGTCGCGCATGTCGGTCAACAAGGCCTCGAGCTCCGGCGTGCCGAAGGCCCGCACTTCCTGCGAGCGCTCGAGAAGCCGTGGATCGCCCATGCGCAGAACTTCCCGGATCATTTGCAGAGCTGCTCGATGATGCGCCGCACCCGCCCCATCGCTTCCTCGAGCACCGCGCCGATCTTGTCGAGCGGCACGGCGCGCTGGCTGTCGCCGCGACCCGCGGCGTAATTCGCCACCACCGCGATCGCCGCGTATTCGAGGCTGATCTCGCGCGCAAGCGCCGCCTCCGGCATGCCGGTCATGCCGACCAGATCCGCGCCATCGCGCTCCAGCCGATCGATCTCGGCCGCGGTCTCGAGCCGCGGGCCCTGCGTGGCGGCATAGACGCCACGCTCGGTGACGGCTTCGCCACAGGCCTTCGCCGCCGCGGTGAGCTTGGCCCGCAGCGTGCGCGAGTACGGCTCCGTGAAGTCGATGTGATTCACCGGCGCGCCCTTGCCCTCGAAGTAGGTGGCCGGGCGGCCCCACGTGTAGTCGATCACCTGGTGCGGCAGCACCAGCGCGCCCGGCGCGAGCCTGGCGGCGATCGCGCCGACCGACGCGACCGAGACCACTTCGCCGGCGCCAGCGTCCTTGAGCGCCCACAGGTTGGCGCGGTAGTTCACCTCATGCGGCGCGATGGTGTGGCCATAGCCGTGGCGCGCGAGGAACACCACGTCGCAGCCGCCGATGCGCCCGAAGGTCAGCGCGCCGGAGGGCTCGCCGTAAGGCGTGCGCGACACCTTGCGCCGCGTGATTTCCATGTTGCCGAGCTTCGAGAGCCCGCTGCCGCCGATGATCGCGAGCACCGTCTCAGGTTCCTCGCATGGCGCGAATCTCGGGCAGGTTGCGCCAGTAGCCCTTTGCGTCCATGCCGTAGCCGAAAACGAAGCGGTCCTCGACACGCAGGCCGACGAAGTCGGCGCGGATCGGCTTGGGCCCGCGCAGGGTCTTCTCGACCAGCACTGCGCAGTGGAAGCTCGCCGCGCCAAGCTGCATCAGGCGCTCGCGAATCGCCGCCATCGTGTGGCCGCCGTCGAGGATGTCGTCAAGCACCAGCACCGCGCGACCGCGCGCGCTGGCCGGCGGCGTTACGCGCCAGTCGACATTCGCCCCACGCGTCTCCGCGCCGTAGCGCGAGGCATGGATGTAGTCGAAGTCGAGCGGGAAGCGCAGCAGCGGCAGGATCTGCCCGGCGAAGATCACGGCGCCGCCCATTACGGCGAGCACCAAAGGGTAACTTTCTCCCAGGTGCTGGTTCACCCCGGCGGCGACGCGCTGCAGGGCGGCCTGCACCTCCTCGGCGCTCGCGATCGGGTCAGATTCCTCGAGAAAGCGCCAAGCCTGCTTGACGTCGGTCATGCGGCTGAGTCTAGCGTGACTTGAGATACTGGGCGAAGTCCTGGCCGACCTCGGGATGACGCACGCCGTACTCCACGGTCGCCTGCAGGTAGCCCAGCTTCGAGCCGCAGTCGAAGCGCCGCCCGGGCAGCCGCACCGCGAGTGCGCGCTCGTGCACCAGCAACTCCGAGATCGCGTCGGTGAGCTGGATCTCGCCGCCGGCGCCGGGGGTCACCTGGCCAAGCAGCTCGAAGATGCGCGGCGTCAGCACGTAGCGCCCGATCACCGCCAGGTTGGACGGCGCGTCAGCCGGACGCGGCTTTTCCACGATGCTGTGCAGGCGCGCCGTGTCGCCCTGCATCTTCTCGATGGTGACGATGCCGTAGCTCTGCGTCTGGTCGCGCGGCACTTCCTCTACGCCGAGCAGCGACGAGCCCTCCTTCTCGAAGATCTGCGCCATGCGCGCCATCGCCGGCGGATCGGAGTCGATCAGGTCATCGGCGAGCAGCACCGCGAAAGGATCATTGCCCACCACCGGCTGAGCGCAGAGCACCGCGTGGCCGAGGCCGAGCGGCTCGGGCTGGCGGATGTAGATGCAGCTCACGCCCTCCGGCAGCACCGAACGCACCTGCGCGAGCAGCGCGTCCTTGCCCTTCCTCTCGAGCTCGGTCTCGAGCTCGTGGGCCTTGTCGAAGTGGTCCTCGATGGCGCGCTTGTTGCGGCCGGTGACGAAGATCATCTCGGTGATGCCGGCGGCCGCCGCCTCCTCGACCGCGTACTGGATGAGCGGCTTGTCGACGATCGGCATCATTTCCTTCGGGCTCGCCTTGGTCACCGGCAGGAACCGGCTGCCGAATCCGGCCACGGGGAACACTGCTTTTCTCAGCCTGGGCATCACCGCTCCTTCAGAAACTCCATCAGCTGCTGCTCATCGATCACCGGCACGCCGAGGCTGCGCGCTGTTTCGAGCTTGCTCCCCGCCTGTTCGCCGGCGACGACGTAGTCGGTGTTGTTCGACACCGAGCCGGCCACCTTGTGCCCGCGGGCTTCCAGCGCCTCGCGCACCTCGTCGCGCGTCATGCCGGCGAGCGAGCCGGTGAGCACGAAAGTCTTGCCGCCAGCACGCGCCGGCCGCGCCGGCGCCGAGATCCGAATCGCGTCGCCCAGGCGTGCGATGACATCGCGATTATGGGACTCCTGCACGAACTTCCCGATGGCGTCCGCAAGCTCGGGCCCGATGCCTTCGAGGGGCACCTCCATGGCCGGCTCGCCGCGCTTCTTGCGCTGTGCATTCTCCTTGCGTACCGCTTCCTTGTCAGCCATGAGCGCCGGCCAATCGGCAGAGAGAAATGCTGCCAGGCTGCCGAAGTGCCGCGCGAGGAGCTTGGCCACCTCCTCGCCGACGCCCGGGATGCCGAGCGCGTAGATGAAGCGCTGCAGCTGCGCCTGGCGCGATTGCTCGATGCTGTCGAAAAGATTCTGCGCCGATTTGTCGGCCATGCGCTCCAGGCCCGCGAGCGTCGCCACATCCAGCCGGTAGAGATCGGCCGGATTCGCCACCAGGTCGCGCTCGACCAGCTGATCGACGATCTTCTCGCCCAGGCCCTCGATGTCCATCGCGCGCCGGCCGGCAAAGTGCAGCAGGGTCTGCTTGCGCTGCGCCTTGCAGTAGAGTCCGCCGGTACAGCGTGTCGCCGCTTCGCCCGTGATACGCACCACCGGCGAGCCGCACACCGGGCAGCTTTGCGGCATCTCGAAGCGGTCCTCGGCGCGACGCGCACCGGGCTTGCGCACGCCGACCACCTCGGGAATGACATCGCCCGCGCGGCGCACCACCACGGTGTCGCCGGCCCACACATCCTTGCGCCGCAGCTCATCCTCGTTGTGCAGGGTCGCATTGGTCACGGTTACGCCGCCGACGAACACCGGCTTCAGGCGCGCCACCGGCGTCAGCGTCCCGGTGCGCCCGACCTGCACTTCGATCGACAGCACCTCGGTGACTTCCTCCTGCGGCGGATACTTGTGCGCGATCGCCCAGCGCGGCTCGCGCGCCACGAAGCCGAGGCTATCCTGCAGCTCGAGCGGGTTCACCTTGTAGACCACGCCGTCGATGTCGAAGGGCAGCTTTTCGCGCTGTTCGCGAATCCGGGCGTGATAGTCGATCAGCTCCTGCGCGCCCCGCACCACGGCGCGCCTTGAATCCACGGGGATGCCGAAGGCTTCGAGCCGGTCGAGCACCTCGCTGTGCCGCGCGGGGCGCCGCCAGCCGCGGATGACGCCAAAGCCATGCGCCGAGAACGAGAGCGGCCGCTGCGCGGTGATCTTCGGGTCGAGCTGGCGCACCGCGCCCGCCGCGGTGTTGCGGGGATTGATGAAGAGCTTCTCGCCCGCCTCGGCTTGGCGCCGGTTCATTTTTTCGAAGGCGGCGCGAGTCATGAAGATCTCGCCGCGCACTTCGAGCAGCTCCGGTGCCTTGCCTTTCAGCTTGAGCGGAATGCTGTGGATGGTGCGCACGTTGGGCGTGACATCTTCGCCGACCTCGCCATCGCCGCGGGTCGCGGCGCGCACCAGCGCGCCGTTCTCGTAGCGCAGGCTGATGGCGAGGCCGTCGAGCTTGAGCTCGGCAGCGTATTCGACCGGCGGGTCGCCGGCTTCGAGCCCGAGCTCGCGGCGGATGCGCGCATCGAACTTCGCGGCGCCGGTATCCTCGGTGTCGGTCTCGGTTCGGATCGAGAGCATGGGCAGCTCGTGGCGCACCGGCGCGAGCTCCTTTGCCGGCGCGCCGCCGACGCGCTGCGTCGGCGAATCGGCTGCGCGCAGCTCGGGATGCTTCTCCTCCAGCTCGGCAAGCTCGCGAAACAGGCGGTCGTACTCGGCGTCGGTGAGCTGCGGCGCGTCCTCGACGTAATACAACCGATTGTGATGCTCTAGCTCGGCGCGCAGCCGCGCCACACGCTCCTGCAGCGCGCTCATGAGAACAGACGCAGCGCGAGCGGGCTTCCGGGTTCGATCCCGCAGCCGATCAGGCGCTGCCGGACCGCCTCGAGCTGCTGCCCGATTGCCGCCAGCGCCCGCTCGTCGACCTCGCGGCCGGTGTCGTCGACCACGCGCCCGCCGCGCGCTCTGGCGAGCTCGCGCCCGGCGCGCGCCATCGCCTCGTAGCTGCGCGAAGGCTCGGCCGTGCGCGCGACGTCGAGCGTCAGCGTCACGCCGTCATCGCGCGCCACGGCTTCGAACGCCTCGTCAGAAAACTTGACCGGCTGCGAGCCGATGCCGACGACGTGCAGCGCGACCTGGATGTCCGCGTCGACGCAAATCCGGTCGAGCTCGCGCGCCGCATCGAGTGCCTCGCGCATCTCGGGCGCGCGCACGGCTGCGCCAAGCTGCGCCGCCATCGTCTCGACCATCGAGCGGAATTCCACCACCTCGGCGTCGCTGACTACGCCATTGCGGCTCAGGAGCTGCAGCGCGGCGCGCACGTTCAGGTGATCGATGACGAGCAGCACGCGCCGCGCAAAGCGCTGCTCGACCGGCGCCCACGCTTCCTGGATGGCAGCCCCTGGCGAAGACAGCGTGAGCGCCATGACATAGTCGACGCGTTCTGCAGGCAAAGCCCCGGGCGGCACGGCCGGTCGCCGCGGCTCGAGCGTCGGCTCGCGGCGCTCCTCGCCCAAGAGCACATCGGTGTGGCCGGAGCCGAAGGTGCGCTGCGCCTGGCCGCGCACCCGGCGCTCCTGCCAGCGGTTGTAGATCAGCACCGCAGCGACCGCGAGGGCGCCGATCACGGCGAGCCCCACCTGGAGATCGCTCATAACCTCAGGCTGCGAGCTCCTCCCGGATGCGCAGCGCCTCGTCGATGTCGACCGCCACCACGCGCGAGACGCCGGACTCGGGCATGGTGACGCCGATCAGCTGCTCGGCGAGTTCCATGGTGATCTTGTTGTGGCTGATGAACAGGAACTGCGTCTGCGACGACATGCGGCGCACCAGCTCGCAGAAGCGCACCGTGTTGCTGTCGTCCAGGGGAGCGTCGACCTCGTCCAGCAGGCAGAACGGCGCCGGGTTCAGCTGGAACAGCGAGAACACCAGCGCGATGGCGGTGAGCGCCTTCTCGCCGCCGGAAAGCAGATGGATGCTGGTGTTGCGCTTGCCCGGCGGCTGCGCCATCACCTGGACGCCGGCATCGAGGATCTCCTCGCCGGTCATCAGGAGCTTGGCCTCGCCGCCGCCGAACAGCGTCGGGAAGAGCGAGCCGAAATGGCGGTTGACGCTTTCGAAGGTCTCGCGCAACAGCTCGCGCGTCTCGCGGTCGATGCGCCGGATCGCGTCCTCGAGCGTATGCACCGCCTCGTCCAGGTCTGCCGCCTGCGAATCCAAATAGGCTTTGCGCTCGCGGCTGGTGCGCAGCTCCTCGACCGCCGCCAGGTTGACGGCGCCAAGCTCGCCGATCGACTGGGTGATGCGCGTGATCTCGCCCTGCAGTGCCGCGGGCCGCGGCGCGCCCTCTGCCTCGGTCTTCAACCGTTCCTCGTCGGCGCCAGCCTCGCGAAGCTGCGTCGCGAACTGCTCGTAGTTCAGCGTCGCGGCCTGTTCCTTCAGCCGCAGCTCGCCCTGGCGCTCGCGCAGCGGCGCGAGCTTGGCTTCGATCTGCAGCCGTGCCTCCTCGATCTCGCGCAGCGCGCCTGCGGCCGCCTCGACCGCATTGCGCGCGCCCGCGAGCGTTTTCTCGCAGGCGATGCGCGCTTCGACACCGGCGTCCAGCGCCTCGCGCACCGCCGGGATCGGATCGGCGGCGAGCTCCTCGGTGAGCTTCGCCACCTCGAGGTCGCCGCGCTCGATCTGCTGGTCGATGACGCGCACCGAGTGGTCGATCTCGGCGATCTTGGAGCCGCACTCGCGCTCGCCGAAGAGCGCGTCCTGCGCCTCGCGCTCGGCCTGCTGCACCACGCGGCGCTGCTCCGCGAGCGCGCGCTCCGCGCCGATGTGCTCGGTCCTGCGGCTCTCGAGCGCCTCGCGTGCGGCTGCGATCTCGCCGGCGATGCTCGCGGAGGCGGCTTCGCACGCCGCCAGGGCCTGGCGACCCTGCTCCGCCTGCTCGGCCAGCTCCTCCTGCTCGGCGCGCAGCTGCGCACTGCGCTCGCGGAAGCGCTCCTGCGCCTGCGCGAGCTTGAGCTGCTCGATCTGGGCGTCGTGCCGCGCCTTTTCCTGCCGGCCGATTTCCAGCCGCGACTCTTCGAGCGCCGTTTCGCGCTCGAGGCGCTCGCTCTCGGCCTGCTCGAGCGCGCGCTGCGCGGCTTCGAGCCGGCGCGCAAGCCCGGCGCAACGTTCGCCGAGGGCTTCGATCTCCGCCTGGCGCGCGAGCAGCCCGGCGTCGGCCGGATCCGGCGCGTGGAAGCTCACCGTATGGCGCGTGAATTGATCGCCTTCCCGATTCACCAGCACGGCACCGGCGGGCAGCGCGGCGCGGGCCTGGGCGTCCGGTCGGCCGTCGGTGACAAACACACCGCTGAGCCAATCCGCCAGCGCACCGCGAATGCTGTCGTCGAGTGCATGGACCTTCGCCGCGAGCGGCATGCCGCTGGCTGCGATTGGGGTGGTGTCGGCCGCGGCCTCGAACAGGCTGGCCTTGGTCGGCGGCCGCTCGCCGAAGTCGCTGTCGATGCCCGATTGCAGCGCATGCAACCGCTCGCGCAACACCGCTTCCACGGCGGTTTCCCAGCCCGCATCGATGCGCAGCTTCTGCCAGAGCTGGGCGGCGCTGCCCAGGCCATGGCGCTCGAGCCATTCGCGCAACGGCGCGTTGTTCTGCACCTCCGCCTGGATCTGGCGCAGGGTCGAGAGCTGTGCTTCGGCGGCGGCATGCTCGCGCTGCGCGACCCCGACGGCTTCGGCCGCCTGCGCGCTCGATTCCTGAAGCGCGGCACATTCCGCCTGCAGGGCTTCAAACGCCTGCCGCGCCGCCTCGAGGGAGGCGTCGACCTGGCCAATGCGCCCTTCGAGTTCCCGGAGCGCCGCGGCGTCGGGCTCGGCAAGCGCTTGCAGCTCGCTGTCGAAGCGCTCGCGCCGCTGCGCCAGCGCCTCGGCCGCGCGCTGCAGGTGCGTACGGTTCGCCTGCTCGAGCTGCAGGCGGCTCTCCGCCTGCATGAGCTGGCTGCGCCCTTCTGTCAGCCGCTCCTGTGCGGCGCGGAAGGCCTGCTCGGTCTGCGGCAGGCGGGCGTTTTCCTGGTCCAGCCTGTTTTTGGTCTCGGTGACGCGCTGCTTGGCGCCGCCAGCCCGAGCCGCCCACATGTGGAGCGCCTGCGTAAGCTGCGAGCGCTGCTCGCGCCAGGCCGTGAGCTGCGTGCGGCGCTCGGTATGCTGGCTTTCCAGGCGCGCGCGCGTCTCTTCCGCGTGCTTGAGCTCCGATTCATGGCGCGCGACTTCGGCGTTGGCCCCATAGAGCGCCGCCTGTGCGCTGTTCATGGCGTCGCCCGCCTGGTAGTGCGCGGCGCGCGCCGCCTCCAGGCGTGCCTCCAGCGAGCGCGACTGCGCGTTCTCGGCCTCGAGCTCATTGGTGACGCGCGCCACCTCGGCGGAATGGCGCTCGCGCTCCGCGCCGGCGTCGCGGCGGCGCAGGTACCACAGGAGATGCTGCTTGAGCTGCAGGTCGGCGTGCAGCTCCTGGTAGCGCGTCGCCACCTGGGCCTGCGCGTCGAGCTTTTCGATCTGGGCGCCGAGCTCGAGGCGGATATCGGTGATGCGCGCGAGGTTCTCGCGCGTGTCGGCCAACCGGTTTTCCGTTTCCCGTCGGCGCTCCTTGTACTTGGAGATGCCGGCGGCCTCCTCGAGGAACACGCGCAGCTCCTCGGGCTTCGCCTCGATGACGCGCGAGATCATGCCCTGCTCGATGATGGCGTAGGCGCGCGGCCCGAGGCCGGTGCCGAGGAACAGATCGGTGATGTCGCGCCGGCGCACGTGCGTGCCGTTGATGTAGTAGCTCGACTCGCCGTCGCGCTGCAGGATGCGCTTCACGGAGAGCTCGGCGTACTGCGACCACTGCCCGGCGGCACGCCCCAGCGAGTTATCGAAACTGAGCTCGACCGAGCAGCGCGCCAGCGGCGCACGGTTCACCGAGCCGTTGAAGATCACGTCCTGCATCGAATCGCCGCGCAGCGCCGAGGCGCGCGACTCGCCGAGCACCCAGCGAAGCGCGTCGATCACGTTCGACTTGCCACAGCCGTTCGGCCCGACAACGCCGACGAGCTGGCCGGGAACATGAATCGTTGTGGGATCTACGAAGGACTTAAAACCAGACAGCTTTATTTGAGTTAACCGCACACGAAAATGATAACATTTGCGCGCTTAATTTCTGGCGGTTTTTGAGTGCCATCGCGTCCCACCCAGCGGCTACAGACGTTCGCCAATCCCGCTCGGGATCGCGACTACCGCATCCACATGGAAATTCCGGAATTCACCTGCCTCTGCCCGATGACGGGCCAGCCGGATTTCGCGACATTGGTGCTCGATTACGTTCCGGACGCGCTGTGTGTCGAGCTGAGATCGCTCAAGCTTTATGTCTGGTCCTATCGCGACCAGGGCGCGTTCCACGAAGCGGTCACCAATAAAATCCTCGACGATCTCGCGCGCGCGACGCGGCCGCGGCTGATGCGGCTCGAGGCGCGCTTCAACGTGCGCGGCGGAATTTACACGACCGTGATCGCCGAGCATCGCAAGAGGGGCTGGCACGGATCCATGCCGGCTCGATGAACCCTCTCCTCGGCAAGCTCCAGCCTTATCCGTTCGAGAAACTCCGGGCCCTGATCGCGGGCAACACGCCGCCGGCGCATCTGCGCGCGATCAATCTGCAGATCGGCGAGCCGAAGCATCCGACGCCGGCGCTGGTCAAGCAAGCGCTGGCAGCCGGGCTCGATGGGCTGGCCTCCTATCCGCTCACCGCAGGGACCCCCGAATTGCGCCAGGCGATCGCGGGCTGGCTGGAACGGCGCTATGGCATACCGCGACCGGACCCGGAAAAGCAGGTACTGCCGGTCAATGGCACGCGCGAGGCGCTGTTCGCTTTCGCGCAGACGGTGCTCGACCCGACGCGCGACGCCAGGGTGGTGTGCCCGAATCCGTTCTACCAAATCTATGAAGGCGCAGCCCTGCTTGCCGGGGCGACGCCGGTCTATGGGGCGCCGCAGAGTTGGGCGGGCGTGCAGCTCGTCTATGCCTGCTCGCCTGCCAACCCGAGCGGCCGGGTGATGCGGCTCGACGAATGGCGCGAGCTCTTCAGCCTGGCCGACCGGCACGGCTTCGCCATTGCCTCGGACGAGTGCTATTCGGAGATCTACTTTGAGCAGGCGCCGCTCGGCGCCCTCGAGGCGGCCCATCGGCTGGGGCGCGGCTACGACCGGCTGGTGGTGTTCTCGAGCCTGTCCAAGCGCTCCAACGCCCCCGGCATGCGCTCGGGCTTCGTCGCGGGCGACGCCGCGCTCATCAAGCAGTTCCTGCTCTATCGCACCTATCACGGCTCGGCGATGAGCCTCGCCGTCCAGGCGGCATCGGTCGCGGCGTGGAACGACGAAGCGCACGTGCGCGAGAATCGCCGCCTTTATGCCGAGAAGTTCCGCACCGTGCTGCCCATGGTTCGGGCACCCCTGCGCACCGAGATGCCCGAGGGCGGCTTCTACCTCTGGGTGCGAACGCCGATCGACGACGCCGAATTCGCGCGCCGGCTGCACGCTCAATACAATGTGCTGGTGCTTCCCGGCAGCTTTCTTGCCCGCAGCGTGCGCGGCGTCAATCCCGGTGCGAACCATGTCCGCCTGGCCCTGGTCGCGCCGCTGGACGAATGCGTCGAGGCGACCCGGCGCATCATGGAATTCGCCGCCTCGCTGTGAGCGCACAAGACACGATCGACGCCGCGTGGGAGAGCCGCTCCTGGCTGACGCCGGCCAACGCGCCGAAGCCGCTGCGCCAGGCGGTGGACCAGGCCATCGCCGGTCTCGACTCGGGCAAGCTGCGCGTCGCCGAGAAGTCGGGCGGCGAATGGATCACGCACCAGTGGCTCAAGAAAGCGGTGCTGCTCTCCTTCCGCCTCGAAGACAACCGGGCGATCGAGGGCGGCGCGACGCGCTACTACGACAAGGTGCCGAGCAAGTTCGGACCTTCCTTCGACTTCGCGGCCGCAGGCTTGCGCGTGGTGCCGCCCGCCATGGTCAGGCGCGGCGCCTACATCGCCAAAAACGCGGTGCTCATGCCCTCCTACGTCAACATCGGCGCCTACGTCGACGAGGGCACCATGGTCGACACCTGGGCCACGGTCGGCTCGTGTGCCCAGATCGGCAAGAACGTGCACCTCTCCGGCGGCGTCGGCATCGGCGGCGTGCTCGAGCCGCTGCAGGCCAATCCCGTGATCATCGAGGACAACTGCTTCATCGGCGCGCGCTCGGAGGTGGTCGAAGGCGTGATCGTCGAGGAAAACAGCGTCATCTCGATGGGCGTATTTCTCGGCCAGAGCACCCGCATCCTCGACCGCGCCAGCGGTCAGATCCTCTACGGCCGCGTCCCGGCCGGATCGGTGGTCGTTTCAGGTAATTTGCCCTCCCCCGACGGCAAATACGGTCTCTACTGCGCGGTGATTGTAAAAAAGGTAGATGCCCGCACGCGGGCCAAAACCAGCCTGAACGAACTTCTGCGGGGAGATTAAACTAGCCGGAAATCGCTCCTCAGGGGGGACGCATCATGTCGGCAATGAAGCGGCTGTTCCAGGTGATGTCCGAGAAGAAGGCCTCGGACATCTTCGTCTCCGTCGGCGCGCCGATCAATATCAAGCTGAACGGCGTGGCCGTGCCGATCAACCAGACCGTCATGACCGCCGCCACGGTGCAGCAGCTCCTCTACGAGGTGCTGAACGAGCGCCAGATCAAGGAATACGAGGAGGAGATGGAGCTCAACACCGCGTATGCCTACGAAGGCGTCGGCACCTTTCGCATCAGCGCCTTCCGCCAGAAGGGCACCCCGGCCGTGGTGGTGCGCTACATCCCGAGCTCGATCCCGGCGATCGACTCGCTCGGCGTCCCGGAGATCCTCAAGGAAGTGATCATGCAGAAGCGCGGCCTGATCCTGATGGTCGGCGCCACCGGCTCGGGCAAGTCGACCTCGCTCTCGGCGATGCTCGACTTTCGCAACGAGCGCAAGTCCGGCCACATCCTCACCCTCGAGGACCCGGTCGAGTTCATCTTCACCAACAAGAAGTCGATCGTCAACCAGCGCGAGGTCGGCACCGACACCAAGGCCTTCGAGATCGCGCTGAAGAACGCGCTGCGCCAGGCGCCCGATTGCATCCTGATCGGCGAGATCCGCGACAAGCAGACCATGGCGATGTCGCTCGCCTACGCGCAGTCGGGCCACCTGTGCCTCGCGACGCTGCACGCGAACAACAGCTACCACGCGATGAACCGCATCATCAACTTCTACCCGCTCGAGAACCGGCCGAGCCTGCTGCTGGACCTCGCCGCCGCGCTGCAATCGATCATCTCGCAGCGCCTGGTGCGCACCAAGACCGGCGCGCGCATGGCGGCGGTCGAGGTGCTGCTCAATACGCGCCACATCGCCGAGCTGATCGAGAAGGGCGAGATCAACGAGATCAAGGAAGCGCTGGAAAAGAGCATGTCGCCGGGCTCGCAGACCTTCGAGCAGGCGCTCTTCAAGCTGTTCATCGAGGGCAAGATCACGCAGGAAGAGGCGATGGCGAACGCGGATTCCGCGACCAACATGCTCTGGCTCATCAACCAGGCGACCGCCGGCGAGATCAGCGGGCAGCCCAAGCCGCCGCCACTGGAGAAGTCGGGCGACAAGGGGGCGGAGAAGTCCGGCGGCGAGCAGAAGCAAGGCGTGCTGTCCGCCGCAGGCGGCGCCTCCTTCAACGACTTCAAGATCGACATGAATGCCTGAGGGCTCCAACGCCCTCGAGCTGGCCAAGGAGCTGATTGCCCGCCGGTCGGTGACCCCGGAAGACGGCGGCTGCCAGGCGCTGCTCGCCGAGCGGCTCGGCAAGAGCGGCTTTCGCAGCGAGCCGATGAAGTTCGGCGAGGTCGCCAACCTTTGGGCGCGCCGCGGCAGCCAGCATCCCGTGGTCTGTTTCGCAGGCCATACCGACGTAGTGCCAACCGGCCCGCTGTCGGAATGGCATTCCGATCCGTTCGTGCCGACGATCCGAGACGGCAAGCTCTATGGCCGCGGCGCGGCCGATATGAAGTCTTCCATCGCCGCTTTCGTGGTGGCGGCGGAAATGTTCGTAAGGGAAAAACCCAACCACTCGGGCTCGATCGCCCTGCTCATCACCTCCGACGAGGAAGGCCCGGCGACCGACGGCACGGTGCGCGTGGTCGAGAAGCTGAAGGCGCGCAATGAGCTCATCGACTACTGCATCGTCGGCGAGCCGAGCTCGGTCGATACGCTGGGCGACATGCTGAAGAACGGCCGGCGCGGCTCGCTCTCCGCGCGGCTGGTGGTGCGCGGCGTGCAAGGCCATGTCGCCTACCCTCACCTTGTGAAAAATCCCATCCACCTCCTGGCGCCAGCATTGGCGGAGCTCGCGCGAACCCAGTGGGATAAGGGCAACGAGGCGTTTCCGCCGACCAGCTTCCAGGTGTCGAACATCCACGCCGGCACCGGCGCGGGGAACGTCGTACCGGGCTCGGTCGAGGTCGATTTCAACTTCCGCTTCTCTACCGCCAGCAGCGACGCCTCGCTCAAGGAGCGGGTCGAGGCGCTGCTGAAAAAGCACGGCCTCGACTACGCCATCGACTGGACGCTCGGCGCCAAGCCGTTTCTCAGCCAGCGCGGGCGGCTGGCGCAGACCGTGCTCGACGCCGCCAAGCGCCACACCGGCAGCTCGGGCGAGCTTTCCACCACCGGCGGCACATCCGACGCGCGCTTCATCATCGACATCTGCCCCGAGGTGATCGAGATCGGTCCGATCAACGCCAGCATCCACAAGCTGAACGAGCACATCGCGCTCGACGAGCTCGAGGTACTGCCGCGCATCTACCTCGACGCGCTGCGCACCCTGCTTCCTTGACGCTCGGCGAGCTGATCGCCCGCGTCGAGAGGCGCTTCGCCGGCGCGCCGCTCTTTTACGGCCATGGCACGGACAACGCCCATGATGAGGCCACGTGGTTGGTGTTGCGCAGCCTGGGGCTTCCCTTCGACGCCGATCTCGCCCGGCCCGCGGCCTCGGCCGGCGTCGAGCGCGTAGAACAGCTGGCGGCACGGCGCATCGGCGAGCGGATGCCGGTGGCCTATCTCCTGAAGGAGGCGTGGCTCGCCGGGCAATCTTTCTACGTCGACGAGCGCGTCATCGTGCCGCGCTCGCACATTGCCGAGCTGCTGGGGGACAAAGCGATGCATCGCCCGGTTCGCCGCGTGCTCGACCTTTGCACCGGCTGCGGCTGCCTGGCGATCCTCGCGGCACGCGCGTATCGCTCCGCGCAGGTCGACGCGGTGGACCTTTCGCCTGGGGCGCTCGCGGTCGCGCGCAAGAACGTGGCCCGCCACCGGCTCGGGCGGCGCGTGCATTTGCATCGCTCCGATCTTTTCGCCGCACTGGGCACGACGCGCTACGACCTGATCCTGACCAACCCGCCTTACGTGAGCGCTGGCGCGATGGCGGCATTGCCCGCGGAATACCGGCACGAGCCGCGGCTTGCGCTCGCCGGCGGCAGCGACGGCCTGGACCTGGTCGCGCGCATTCTTGAGCGCGCGCCGGCGCATTTGGAGGAGCACGGCCTGCTGATGTGCGAAATCGGCGACGGGCGAAGCGCGGCGCGCCGGCGCTTTCGCGCGCTCAAGCTGGCGTGGCCGAAGCCCGAGGTTTTCAGTGCGGGGCGAGAGGCGCTTGCTTCGGCCGCCAGTAAGGCCGCTTCCGCTCCAGCGCGCCGCATTGCTTCGCGGCCGAAGCGATGAGCTCGCGCTCGCGCCGTGCCAGCCACCGGCGCACGGCAATTTCCCCTTCCGGCGCCAGCTGATCGAGCAGCACGCGAGCGACGGCGACATCGTTCAGCTGGCCGAGCGTGTCCTGCAGCGCCGCGAGTCGTGAAAGAAATGGCGCGACCGCGCGCGGCGCAAAGCAGCCGGCAAAGAAGTCGCAGCCATAACGCAGGCGTTTCATGGCGATGCGCACGGCATGGCGACGCTCTATGTCCTGCCAGTCGATGCGCCGCGCCCGCTTCAGCAGCTTGGCGTGGGTGCGCTCCAGTGAGCGGCGCGCGAAGCTGACGAGCGGCTCGCTGCGTGCTTCCTCGGAGCGCCACGGCTCGGACTCCAGCCAGCGCAAGGTCCTCGCCTGCACGGCGTGAAAGACGCGCGAGGCCACCAGCTCGCGCGCGAGCGACTGCGACGCCGCTCGCTTGCGACGCGCCTGTGAGGTGAGCGTTGCCGAGGCCCTGGTGCGCTTCAGGGTCTCGAGGAATACATCCCAATCGCGGGCATCGCCGAGGCGGCGCATCGTCTTGCGCAACGGGCGAGCCACCGCGTCGACGGGCTTGCGCCGCAGGAGCGGGCGAAAGGCGCGCAGCATGGAGAGCAGTCGGCGTACGCCGACACGCAGTTGGTGCAGATATTCCGGATCGTCGCCGCGCGCCGCTCCGGGCACGTTGGCTGAAATCTGCGCCAACGCCGCGCCACACAATGCCGCGAGCGCATCGCCGGCTACGGCGTCGGGCGCAATGGGCGGCCGCTGCCACTTTGAGGGTGGAGCGTGCGCGCGGGAAGTGGGGTGGCCGATGGGACTCGAACCCACAACAACAGGGATCACAACCCTGGACTCTACCTTTGAGCTACGGCCACCATTGCGATCGTGCTATTTGGCCTGCCCGACAAGACTCGAACTTGTAACCCCCAGCTTAGAAGGCTGGTGCTCTATCCGGTTGAGCTACGGGCAGTCCGCGAGCAAGCTGCCAAAAACGGCAAAAAATGCAAAAACTCTGGTCGGGGCGAGAGGATTTGAACCTCCGACATCTTGCTCCCAAAGCAAGCGCGCTACCAGGCTGCGCCACGCCCCGAAAATTGGCGGCAAATGATACTCTTAGCGCATCTTCCGAGCAACGCGATTAGCTTGCGACAGGGGGGGTTTTCTGCTACAAAAGCGCCTCACTTTTTTTAGGCTGTGCTGGAAATGGCAGTAGATTTGACGAGGAAGAGCTTCACGCCCTACGCCGCGAAGAAGGGCGAGGAGTACATGAACGCCCAGCAGCGCAAGCATTTCCGCAAGATCCTCGAGGCGCTGAAGGCCGAGCTCTCGCAGGAGATCGACCGCACGGTGCACACCATGCAGGACGAGGCCACGGTGTTCGCCGACCCGAACGATCGCGCCAGCCAGGAATCCGACATGGCGCTCGAGCTGCGCAACCGCGATCGCGAGAGAAAGCTGATCAAGAAAATAGACGAGACCATCGCGCGCATCGACGCCAACGAGTACGGCTACTGCGACAGCTGCGGCGTGGAGATCGGGCTCAAGCGCCTGGAAGCGCGCCCGACGGCGACGCTGTGCATCGACTGCAAGACGCTCGACGAGCTGCGCGAGCGGCAGGTCGCCAAGTAACAAAAAAATCGGGGCCTGCGGCCCCGATCTTGTTTCCCAAAGATTCTTCCTAGCCGGTGGTCTTGGCCGTTTCCTGAGGGTTGACCGCCTTCATGGAAAGGCGCACGCGCCCCTTGTCGTCGGCTTCCAGCACTTTGACCTTCACCACCTGGCCTTCCTTCAGGTGATCGGACACGGCGTTGACGCGCTCCTGGCTGATCTGCGAGATGTGCAGCAGGCCATCGCGCCCCGGGATGAGCTGGACGATCGCGCCGAAGTCGAGTAGCCGCAGGACCGTTCCCTCGTAGACCTTGCCGACCTCGACGTCCGCGGTCAGCTCCTGGATGCGCTTCTTCGCCGCCTCGCCGCCCTCGGCCGCGACGCAAGCGATCGAGATGGTGCCGTCGTCCTCGATCTCGATGGTGGTGCCGGTCTCTTCCTGGATGCCGCGGATCACCACGCCGCCCTTGCCGATCACATCGCGGATCTTGTCCGGATTGATCTTCATCTTGATGATGCGCGGCGCGAAGCTCGACAGCTCCGAACGCGAGCCCTCGATGCCGCCTTTCATGATCTGCAGGATGCCCAGGCGCGCTTCGCGAGCCTGGTCGAGCGCGATCTTCATGATGCCCTTGTTGATCGACTCGATCTTCAGGTCCATCTGCAGCGCCGTGATGCCCTGCTCGGTGCCCGCGACCTTGAAGTCCATGTCGCCGAGATGATCCTCGTCGCCGAGGATGTCGGAGAGCACCGCGAAGCGGTTGCCTTCCTTGATCAGGCCCATCGCGATGCCGGCGACGTGCGCCTTGATCGGCACGCCGGCGTCCATCAGCGCAAGGCTGCCGCCGCACACCGAGGCCATCGACGAGGAGCCATTCGATTCGGTGATCTCCGAAACGACCCGCAGCGAGTAGCCGAAGTTTTCCGGCGTCGGCAGAAGCCCGACCAGCGCGCGCTTGGCGAGGCGGCCATGACCGACCTCGCGGCGCTTGGTGAAGCCGAAGCGGCCGGTCTCGCCGGTGGCGTAGGGCGGCATGTTGTAATGGAACATGAAGCGCTCGCGATACTCGCCCGCCAGCGCGTCGATGATCTGCTCGTCACGTCCGGTACCGAGCGTCACAGTGACCAGCGCCTGGGTTTCTCCCCTGGTAAACAAGGCAGAACCGTGCGTGCGCGGCAGCACGCCGACGCGCACCGTGATTGGCCTTACCGTGCGCGTGTCCCTGCCGTCGATGCGCGGCTCGCCGTCGAGAATCTGGCTGCGCACGATGGAGGACTCGAGCGCGAACGCCGCCTCCTTGACCACATTGGCCGACGGCCCGCCTTCCTTGCCGACGCCAAGCAACTCGAAAATGCGCTTCCAGATGGCGTCGATTGCCTCGGAGCGCGCCTTCTTCTGCTTGATGCGGAAGGCCTCGCGCAGGTCCGATTCGGCGAGCTCCTTCACGCGCGCGACCAGCGCCTCGTCCTTGACCGGCGCCTGCCAGTCCCAGGCCGGCTTGCCCGCCACTTCGGCGAGTTCGTGGATCGCCTGGATCGCGGCCTGCATCTGCTCGTGGCCGAAGGTAATGCCGTCGAGCATGATGTCCTCGGGCAGCTCCAGCGCCTCGGATTCGACCATCAGCACGCCCTGCTCGGTGCCCGCGACGACCAGGTTGAGCTTCGATTCCTTGAGCTGCGTCATGGTCGGGTTGAGCACGTACTCGCCGTTGACGTAGCCGACACGGCAAGCGCCGATCGGGCCGTTGAACGGAAGGCCGGAGAGGGTGATTGCCGCGGACACCGCCAGCATCGCCGGAATGTCGGAGTCGACCTCGGGGTTGAGCGACAGCACCTGGGCGACGACCTGCACCTCGTTCAGGAAACCGTCCGGAAAGAGGGGCCGGATCGGCCGGTCGATGAGCCTCGAGGTCAGCGTCTCCTTCTCGGAAGGGCGTCCCTCGCGCTTGAAGAAGCCGCCCGGGATCTTGCCCGCGGCGTAGGTCCTCTCGGCGTAGTCGACGGTGAGCGGGAACCAGTCCTGCCCGGCTTTCGGCGTCTTCGAGCCGACCACGGTGGCGAGCACCACAGTGTCATCCATGGTGCAGATAACGGCGCCGTGCGCCTGCCGGGCGATCTCGCCGGTTTCGAACGTCACCTGGTGGTTGCCGAGTGTGAAAGTCTTCTTGATGGGGTTCAAAGGCTGTCCTCTGTCTGTAGCCGCAAACAAAAAACGCTCACCACACGGTGAGCGTCGATTTTTACTGCGGCATCGGGGAAATTACTTGCGTAGACCCAGCTTCTCGATCAGGCCGCGGTACTTGTCCGCGTCCTTGCGCTTCAGATAATCGAGCAGCTTGCGACGTTGGCTCACCATGACGAGGAGCCCGCGGCGCGAATGGAAATCCTTGACGTGCATCTTGAAGTGCTCGGTGAGCCCGTTGATGCGCTCGGTCAGGAGCGCAACCTGCACTTCGGGCGAGCCGGTATCCTTGCCGGAGCGCTGGTACTGCTTCACCACCTGCGCTTTCTGCGGGACCTGCAAAGCCATTCGACAGTCTCTCTTTCGTTAGCTGGTAGATTTTTGAGCCGGCGATTTTAACCGATGCGCGCGCCGGCTCACAAGGTTTTTCGATGTTTTTCAGCCGCTTGGGTGAGCCTCAGTGCTTTCAATACACCCTCGGCCTGCGCCGAGCCCAAGCCGATGACGGCGCCGTCGGCGCCATAGAGCGCGCACAGCCCTTCTTCCAGCCCGCTGATTTTCAATGGCTGCCCGTTCCTGAGGCGCGCTTCGGACGCCGCGTCCAGGCGGGTGCTTTGCAGTCCCTCCAGCAGCGCCGCGAGCGGCAGCAAAGCGAGCCGCGGATTCGGCATCGCGCGCAGCGCTTCCAAAGCGGTCGCATCTTTGACCTTGAAGCGGCCAGAGCCAGTGCGCCGCAAGGCCGCGAGGTGTGCACCAGTACCGAGCGCGGTACCGATGTCCTCCGCGAGCGTGCGGATGTAGGTGCCCTTGCTGCAGCGAACGCGCAGCTCGAGCACCGGCGAGTCGAAGCCCAGCAATTCCAGCTCGTGGATCTGCACCGGGCGCGCCTGCCGCTCGACGCTGCGCCCGGCGCGCGCCAGCTTGTAGAGCGGCACGCCTTCGCGTTTCAGCGCCGAATGCATCGGCGGGACTTGCTCGATCGCGCCACGGAAGCGGCCCAGCGCCTGCCCGAGCTCGATCTGCGTGACCCGCACCGGCCGCTCCACCAGCACCTCGCCCTCGGCATCGGCGGTGCTGGTGGTGACGCCGAGCTTTACGCTCGCCAGGTATTCCTTGTCGGCCTCGAGCATCGGCCCGGCAAATTTCGTCGCTTCGCCGAACAGCACGACGAGTAGCCCCGAAGCCAGGGGATCGAGCGTGCCGGCGTGGCCGGCCTTCTTTGCGCCGAGGAGCTTCTTCGCTTCCTGCAAAGCGCGGTTGGACGTCAGCCCGAGCGGCTTGTCGAGCAGCAGCGCGCCGTCGATCATCGGCGGGGCTTTAGCGCGGCATCGATCAGGCGCGACAGACGATCGCCGCGCTCGACCGACTCGTCGTACTCGAAGCGCAGCTCGGGCGTGGTGTACAGCTTGATGCGCTTGGCGAGCTGCGAGCGCAGGAAGCCGGCGGCGCGCTTGAGCCCCTTGGCCGCCTCGTCGACGTGCGCCGGATCGAGCGTGGTGTAGAACACCTTGGCGTGCGACAAGTCGGGCGACACGTCGACGCCGGTCAGCGTGATCATGCCGACGCGCGGATCGCGCAGCTCGTGCTGCACGAGATCCGACAGCTCCCGCTGGATCAGGTCGCCGAGCTTCTGCGGGCGACCGCTGGAGCGCTTCACGAAATCACCTTACAGACTTCGGGCGACTTCCAGCACCTCGAAGACTTCGAACTGGTCCTTCTCCTTCAGGTCGTCGAAGTTCTTGAGCGACATGCCGCACTCGAAGCCGGCCTTCACCTCGCGCACGTCGTCCTTGAAGCGCTTCAGGGAATCGATCTCGCCGGTGTGGATCACGACGTTGTCGCGCAGCACCCGCACCTGCGCACCGCGCTTCACCAGGCCCTCGAGCACATAGCAGCCGGCGACGGTGCCGATCTTCGAGATGCGGAACACCTGGCGTACTTCCACCAGGCCGAGGACCGATTCCTTCTTCTCCGGCGAGAGCATGCCCGAGAGCGCGGCCTTGATCTCGTCGACCGCCTCGTAAATGATGTTGTAGTAGCGGATCTGGACACCGGAGGACTCGGCGAGCTTGCGCGCGGTCGCGTCGGCGCGCGTGTTGAAGCCCACGATCACGGCGCGCGCCGCCATGGCCAGGTTGACGTCCGACTCGGTGATGCCGCCGACGCCGGCGTGCACCACGGTGACCTTCACCTCCTCGTCGCCCAGACGGGTCAGCGCATGGATCAGTGCTTCCTGCGAGCCCTGCACGTCGGCCTTGATCACGAGGTTGAGGGCTTTCTTGCCGCTCTCGGCCATGTGCTCGAACACGTTCTCGAGCTTGGCCGCGTGCTGCTTGGCAAACTTGACGTCGCGGAACTTGCCCTGGCGGAACAGCGCGATCTCGCGCGCCTTGCGCTCGTCGGTAAGCACCATCATGTCTTCGCCGGCGTTCGGCACCTCCGACAGACCCTGAATCTCCACCGGAATCGAGGGACCCGCCGCCTGCACCGGCTTGCCGTTCTCGTCGAGCATCGCCCGCACGCGGCCGAACACCGCGCCGGTGAGCACGATATCGCCTCGATTCAGCGTCCCGGACTGGATCAGCAGCGTGGCTACGGGACCTTTGCCCTTGTCGAGACGCGCCTCGATGACCACGCCCTTGGCCGGCGCGTCTGCCGGGGCCCTGAGTTCGAGCACCTCGGCCTGCAGCAGCAGCTGCTCGAGCAGCTCGTCGACGCCCTTGCCGGTCTTGGCCGATACCGGCATCACCGGCGAGTCGCCGCCGAATTCCTCGGGCACCACGCCGTGGGTGAGCAGCTCCTGCTTCACCTTGTCGGGGTTCGCCTCGTGCTTGTCGATCTTGTTCAGCGCCACGACCAGCGGCACCTTCGCCGCCTTGGCATGGTTGATCGCCTCGATGGTCTGCGGCATGACGCCGTCGTCTGCCGCGACGACCAGCACCACGATGTCGGTGACCTTGGCGCCGCGCGCGCGCATCGCCGTGAAGGCCTCGTGGCCGGGCGTATCGAGGAAGGTGATCACGCCTCGCGAGGTCTCCACGTGATAGGCGCCGATGTGCTGCGTGATGCCGCCCGCCTCGCCGGCCGCGACCTTGGTGCGCCGGATGTAGTCGAGCAGCGAAGTCTTGCCATGGTCGACGTGTCCCATCACCGTCACCACCGGCGGGCGCGGCTTGAGCTCGCTGCCGCCGGCGACCGGCTCGGCGGTCTCGGCGAGGAAGGATTCGGGATCATCGAGCTTCGCGGCCTTGGCCTTGTGCCCCATCTCCTCGACCACGATCATCGCGGTTTCCTGGTCGAGCACCTGGTTGATGGTCGCCATGCTGCCGAGCTTCATCAGCACCTTGATCACCTCGGCGGCCTTCACCGACATGCGGTGCGCGAGCTCGCCGACGGCGATCGTCTCCGGCACCGGAATCTCGCGTACCAGCGGCTCGGTCGGCTGGGCGAACGTCGTCTGCTCGCCGCTTGACCCCTGGCGATGCCGGCCGCCGCCCCGGGCGTGCCAGCCGGCAACGCCGCCGCCGGCGTCGCCGCGCGTCTTGATCGTGCGCCGGCGCGCCGAATCGTCGCGCAGCACCGTGGTGGGCTTGGCCTTCTTCGGCCTCTTCTCCGCCTTGGCGTCCGCCGCGGGCTTCGGCGCATGCAGCGTGGTCGCAGCTGCAGGTGATGCGGCCGCGGCCGCTTCGGCCGCTTTCTGCTCGGCTTCCTTGCGCTCGCGCTCCTGCTTCTCGCGCAGCTCGTTCGCCTGCAGCTCGGCGAGCTGCTGCTGGCGCTTCGCTTCCACTTCGCGCAGCTCGATCTGCTTTTGATCGATGGTCGGCGCGGGCGGCGGTGGCGGCGGCGGTGCTTCGGCGGCGACCGCCGCGGCGGTGACCTCGTTGGGGTCGCGCTTGACGAACACACGCTTCTTGCGCACCTCGACCTGCACGGTGCGGTATTTGCCCGTGGCGTCGGTCTTGCGGATCTCGCTCGTCTGCTTGCGGGTGAGCGTGATCTTGTTCTTCGCCTCGGCCGAGCCGTGCGTGCGGCGCAGGTACTCGAGCAGGCGGGACTTGTCGGTGTCGGTGAGCGAGTCTTCCGGCACGCGCTTGTCGACGCCCGCGGCGCGCAGCTGCTCGAGCAGCACGGAAGGCGGGACTTTAAGTTCGCTCGCGAACTGGGCTACGCTCGTATGAGCCATCGTTACGCGGCCTCCTTGCTGTTGGCCGGTTTTGCGGCTGCAGCAGACTCGGTGAACCAGTGGGCGCGGGCGGCCATGATCAGCTTCTTGGCTTTTTCCTCGTCGAGCTGGGTCAGCTCGGCGAGCTCGTCCACGGCAAGGTCGGCGAGATCGTCACGGCTCTTGATGCCGGATTCGACCAGCTTGGCGGCGAGCTGCGTGTCCATGCCTTCGAGTTTCAGCAGCTCGGGGTCGACCCCTTCCATCTTCTCTTCGTTGGCGATCGCGGCCACCAGCAGCGCGTTGCGCGCGCGGTTGCGCAGTTCATTGACCGTGTCCTCGTCGAACGACTGGATCTCGAGCAGCTCGTTGATCGGCACGTAGGCGATCTCTTCCAGGGTGGAAAAGCCCTCCTCGATCAGGATGTTCGCGACCTCCTCGTCGACGTCGAGCTTCTCGATGAAAGTGCCCTTGATGCGGCCGCTCTCTTCCTGCTGCTTCTTGGTCGACTCTTCCTCGGTCATCAGGTTGATCTGCCAGCCGGTGAGATCGGAGGCGAGGCGCACGTTCTGGCCGCTGCGGCCGATGGCCACCGCAAGATTCTCTTCATCCACCACCACGTCCATCGCATGCTTTTCTTCGTCGACCACGATCGACGACACCTCGGCCGGCGCCAGAGCGCCGATCACGAACTGCGCCGGGTCCGCCGACCACAGCACGATGTCGACGCGCTCGCCGGCGAGCTCCTGCGTCACCGCCTGCACGCGCGAGCCGCGCATGCCGACGCAAGTGCCGATCGGGTCGATGCGCTTGTCGTTGGTGTGCACCCCGATCTTGGCGCGAATGCCCGGATCGCGTGCCGCGGATTTGATTTCCAGCAGGCCTTCCTCGATCTCGGGAACCTCGAGCTCGAACAGCTTCATGATGAATTGCGGCGCGGTGCGCGAAAGGATGAGCTGCGGCCCGCGCGCCTGGCGGTCGATCTTCGCCACCCAGGCACGCACGCGATCGCCGACGCGCAGGTTTTCCTTCGGGATCATGTGCTCGCGCGGCAGCAGCGCTTCGAGGCGGCCGGATTCGATGATCGCGTTGCCGCGCTCCATGCGCTTTACGGTGCCGGTCACCAGCTCATCGCCGCGCGACAGGAAGTCGTTGAGTATTTGCTCGCGCTCGGCGTCGCGGATGCGCTGCAGGATCACCTGCTTGGCGGTCTGCGCGCCGATGCGGCCGAACTCGACGTTCGGGATGGGCGCTTCGATCACGTCGTCGATTTTGGCGTCGGCTTTGCCACGGTCCTGGGCTTCCTCGACCGAAAGCATTTGGGCCGTATTCCAGTCGGGCGCGTCATCGGCCAGCACCCGCCAGCGGCGGAACGACTCGTAGGCGCCGGTGTTCTTGTCGATCGCCACCCGCACATCGATGTCCTCGGTGTATTTCTTCTTGGTGGCCGACGCGAGCGCCATCTCAAGGGCGCTGAACACGATGTCGCGCGGGACGTTCTTCTCCCGGGCCAGAACATCGACCAGCATCACCAATTCCCGATTACCTGCTACTACTGGATTGCTCGCTGCCACCTTTTAATCCTCACAATTCCGGCACCAGCCGCGCCCGCTCGACATCGTCGAGCGCGAGCCGCACCGTGGTCTGTCCTTCCAGCTCCATCGCCACGCGGCCCTCTTCGGCGCCGCGCAGCACCCCCACGAACCTGCGACGTCCCGTCGCATCGGGCGTGCGCATCCGCACATCCGCCTTGTGGCCGGCGAAGCGCGCAAAATCGCCCGCCTTGCGCAACGGCCGGTCGAGACCCGGGGAAGAAACTTCCAGCCGATCGTATTCGATGCCTTCGACCTCGAACACGCGGCTCAGCTGCCGGCTTACTGCCGCGCAGTCCTCGACATCGATGCCGCCGGGCTTGTCGATGAACAGGCGCAACATCCGACCCCCGTTCGCCGCCTGCAGCTCGACGAGCTCGTACCCCATGCCGGCCACTACCGGCTCCACGACTGCTTCCACTGCTGCCATAAAATTCGCCGGGCGCTGAAACAAAAAATGGGCCGAAGCCCATCTCTTCCCAGCACCATCAAAGCTTTTGAAGTTTAACAGGATTTCACTTCACGAACAACTCCCGAAGCTGTTCTGGCGCGAGCTCGCGCCACTCGCCGGGCTTAAGATCGCGAGGTAGCTCCACGCTGCCGTAGCGCACCCGCAGAAGCCGGCTGACGCGTGCGCCGACCGCCTCGAACATGCGCCGCACCTCCCGGTTGCGCCCTTCCTTCAGCATCACGCGATACCAGCGATTGCTTCCGGGCGCGGCACGCGGATCCGTGGGCTCGATGCGGTCGAAGGCAGCCTGACCGTCGTCTAGCGCCACGCCGCGGCGCAGCCTTTCCATATCCACCGGCCCTTGGGCGCGCACCGCGTACTCTCGCTCGATCTCGTAGCGCGGATGCATCAGCCGGTTGGCAAGCTCGCCGTCGTCGGTGAAAAGCAGCAACCCCGCGCTATTGAGGTCCAGCCGCCCCACCGCGACCCAGCGCCCCGGCGGCAGGCGCGCAAACACCGTCGGGCGCCCCTGCGGGTCGCTGCGGGTGACGAGCTCACCTTCGGGCTTGTTATAGATGAGGACGCGGCCTGCCGCTTTCAATCCGAGGCTGACCGGTCGCCCATCGACTGCAACTTCGTCGCCCGGCAGCGCGCGATCGCCGAGCTTGGCCACGCGCCCGCCGACCGTGACGCGGCCGGCTTCGATCCAGGACTCGATGGTGCGACGCGAGCCTAGACCGGCGGCCGCGAGCAGCTTCTGCAGCCGCTCGGCCCGCTTCTCAGCCTCCGGTACCGGTGGCTGCTTCGGGTTCGGCGTTGGCGGGACGGGTGCCGGCTTCGGCGGTCTGGACCGGCTCAAGCTGGAGGGTCTTGGCGATTTCCTCGAGCGGCGGCAGCTCCTCGAGCGAGCGCAGGCCGAGGTCGTCGAGGAACTTGCGGGTGGTGGCGTAAAGCGCCGGGCGGCCCGGCGTTTCGCGATGGCCGACCACGTCGATCCAGGCGCGGGCTTCCAGGCTCTGGATGATCTGGGTCGAGACGGTCACGCCGCGGATGTCCTCGATGTCGCCGCGGGTTACCGGCTGGCGGTAGGCGATGATCGCCAGCGTCTCCATGACCGCGCGGGAATAGCGCGGCGATTTCTCGGGAGCCAGGCGCTCGATGTAGGGGCCGAACTCCGCGGTGGTCTGGAAACGCCAGCCGCTCGCCACGTTGACCAGCTCGACCGCCCGGCCCTGCCACTCCTGCGCCAGCTCGCCGAGGAGATTGCGCAGCGTATCGGTGGCGACTTCGCCGCCGAAAAGGCGCTTCAGCTCAGGGAGTCCCAGCGGTTCGGGAGAGGCCAGCAGCGCAGCCTCGAGTACTCGCTTTACGTCAGATGGGCTGCGCATACCCTAATTTAATATAAATCGGGGCGAAGCACTCGGACTGCGTGATTTCGACCAGCAGCTCGCGCGCCAGCTCGAGCAGCGCGAGGAAGGTGACGACCAGCACCGGCACACCGCGCTGCGGATCGAAAAGTTCCGAGAACTCAAGGACCCGCCGCTCGCGCAGCGCGCGCAGGATGCCGCTCATGTGCTCGCGCACGGAAAGCTCCTCGCGCGAGATGTGGTGATGACGCGACAGGCGCGCGCGATGCAGCAGGCCGCGCCAGGCTTCGGCCAGGTCCTGCGCGTTGACCTGCGGCAGGCGCTCGGCGATCGTGCGCTCGATCCACACCGAGATCGCGATCACATCCCGGCCGACCTGCGGCAGCTCGTCCAGCGCGTTGGCCGCTTTCTTCATCTGCTCGTACTCGAGCAGCCGCCTGACCAGCTCGGCGCGCGGGTCTTCCTCGGTCGGCTCGGCCGACGGCGGGCGCGGCAGCAGCAGGCGCGACTTGATCTCCATCAGCATCGCGGCCATCACCAGGTACTCGGCCGCGAGCTCGAGATTCTTCGACCGCATGATCTCGACATACTCCAGGTACTGGCGCGTGAGCGGCGCCATCGGGATGTCCAGGATGTCCAGATTTTCTTTTCGGATCAGATACAAAAGCAGATCGAGCGGCCCCTCGAAGGCCTCCAGCACCACTTCCAGCGCGTCCGGCGGAATGTAGAGATCGACCGGCAGCTCGATCACCGGCTCGCCGTAGAGCTTCGCCGTCATCACGTGTAAGCGAGCCCCATCGCTTCGCGCACTTCGCGCATGGTTTCCTCGGCGAGCCGCCGCGCCTTCTCGCAACCGTCGGCGATGATGTTTTTCACCAGCGTCGGGTCGTCGAGATAGGCCTGGGCGCGCTCGCGGATCGGCGCAAGCTCGGCCTGGATCGCCTCGATTACCGGCTGCTTGCATTCCAGGCAGCCGATGCCGGCCGTGGTGCAGCCCTTCCGCACCCATTGCTTGCGCTCGTCGTCCGAGTACACGAGATGCAAGGCCCAGACCGGGCACTTCTCGGGCGTGCCGGGGTCGGTGCGCTTCACGCGCGCCGGGTCGGTCGGCATGGTCTTGATCTTCTTGGCGATCACCTCCGGCTCGTCGCGCAGCGCGATGGTGTTGCCGTAGGACTTCGACATTTTCTGGCCATCCAGGCCCGGCAGGCGCGGCGCCTCGGTCAGAAGTGCTTCCGGCTCGACCAGGATCTTCTTGCCGCCGCCTTCGAGCCAGCCGTACAGGCGCTCGCGATCGCCGCGCGACAGGTTCTGTTGCTCTTCGAGCAGCGCCTGCGCCTTGGAGAGCGCCTCGGCTTCGCCGTGCTCCAGGAACTTGGTGCGCAACTCGTTGAGGAGGCGCGCTTTCTTGGTGCCCATTTTCTTCACCGCGGCCTTCGCCTTCTCCTCGTAGCCCGGCTCGCGGCCATAGAGGTGGTTGAAGCGGCGGGCCACCTCGCGCGAGAACTCGATGTGCGGCACCTGGTCCTCGCCGACCGGCACGTACCTGGCGCGGTAGATCAGAATGTCGGCCGACTGAAGCAGCGGATAGCCGAGAAAGCCGTAAGTAGTGAGGTCCTTCTCGGCGAGCTTCTCCTGCTGATCCTTGTAGGTCGGCACGCGCTCGAGCCAGCCGAGCGGCGCCATCATCGAGAGCAGCAGGTGCAACTCCGCGTGCTCCGGCACCTGCGACTGGACGAACAGGATCGCCTGGCTCGGATCGACGCCGGCGGCGAGCCAGTCGATCACCATGTCGATACCGCTCTGCTGAAGATCTCCCGGCTTCTCGTAGTCCGTGGTCAGCGCGTGCCAGTCGGCCACGAAGAACAGGCAGACGTACTCCGCCTGGAGGCGGATCCAGTTCCTGAGCACGCCATGGTAGTGGCCAAGATGCAGGCTCCCCGTCGGCCGCATGCCGGAGAGCACCCGTGTTTCGTACATCGTTAGAAAACCAGCGCCCGGATCAGCGCGCCGGAAGCGCCGACCAGCGGCTCGAGCACGAAGGCGAGCACATTGGTGACCAGCAACAGCACGAGCAACGGCAGACCGAAGGGCTCGAGCCTTGCGTACTGCCACGCGGCGCGCGTCGGCAGCAGGCTCGCGACGATGCGGCCGCCGTCGAGCGGCAGGATCGGCAGCAGGTTGAGGAACATGAAAATCAGGTTGACGAAGATCCCGGCCTGCGCCATCAGGCCGAGCGGTTGGGAGAAGCCGTTGGCCGGCAGCAGCACTGCGAGTTTTAGCGCGAGCACCCAGATGAGCGCCATGACGAGATTTGCGCCGGGCCCCGCCGCCGCGACCAGCGCCATGTGCTGGCGCGGCTTGCGCAACGCCGAGTAGTTCACCGGCACCGGCTTCGCCCAGCCGAAGAGCAGGCCGCCGCCGCCGATCAGCTTGGAGGTCAGCACGAGGATCACCAGCGGCACGATGATCGTGCCGACGATGTCGATATGGCGGATCGGATTCAGGCTGATGCGGCCCTGCGCGTGCGCCGTCATATCGCCGAAATGGCGCGCGACATAGCCATGCGCCGCCTCGTGCAGCGTGATCGCGAACAGCACCGGAAGGGCGTAGATGGCGACCGTCTGTACGAGTGAGTTGACGTCCATCTGCGAAGACCGATTCTATCAGACGGTATCAGACGGCCTCCACCGCGAAGGGCGCGAGCGAGCCGCTTCCCTTGCGCAGGACGAGCGGTGTGTCGCCCGTCAAATCGATCACCGTGCTGGGCTCGGTGCCGCACGAACCGGCGTCGATCACGAGGTCGATGCCGCGCTCGAGCCGCGCGCGAATCTCATCTGGCTCGGAGAGCGGCAGCTCGTCCCCGGGCAGGAGCAGCGTCGCCGAAAGCATCGGCTCGTCGAGCTCCGCCAGCAGCGCGTGCGCCACCGGATGACCCGGCACGCGCACGCCGATGGTCTTGCGCTTCGGATGCACCGAGCGCCGCGGCAGCTCGCGCCGTGCGCGCAGGATGAAGGTATAGCTGCCGGGCGTGGCGCGCTTCATGAGGCGAAAGCGCGCGTCGTCGACCACGGCGTAGGCCGCGATCTCCGACAGGTCGCGGCACATGAGCGTCAAATGGTGCCGCTCGTCGATGCCGCGCGCGCGACGCAGGCGCTCGAGCGCCTTGCTCGAGGTCGTCAGGCAGCCCAGCGCGTAGCACGAGTCCGTCGGATAGGCGATGAGACCATCGGCGCGCACGATGTCAGCGGCGCGGTGGATGAGGCGCGCCTGCGGATGCGTCGGATGGATGGAGAAATACTGTGCCATCAGCTCGTGAGATGTTCCTCGATCAGCTGCGCCACGGTTTCCGGCTGATCGTGGTGCAGCATATGCCCGGCCTGCGGCAGCGTCACGTAGCGCAAATTCTTGAACTCGGCGCGCCGCTCGGCATGCTGCGCCTCATCGAGGCCGATGCGCTTGAGCGTGGTCGATTCGGCGCCGTCGACCCACAGCAGCGGCGCGCGCACCTGCCGCCAGCAGGCGCGTGCTTCCTCATAACGGTAAAGCACCGGGTTCACGATCTTGTGGGCCGGGTCGCCGCGCAGCACCACCGTCCCCTCCTCCGTCTGCCGGCCCCAATGCTGCGCCAGATATGCGGCGCGCTCGGCGCTGAGCCGCGGGTTGCCTTCACGCAGCCGCTTCGCCAGCTCGCCGAAATTCGCGTAGGGCCGGAATCCCGGCCGGTCGTGCAGCTCTTCGAGCCAGCGCGCGTAGCGCTTGGGGGCATCGTCGGGACGCGTTCCGGTCATGCCGAAACCCTCCAGGTTCACGAGCTTCATCACGCGCTCGGGCCGCACGCCGGCATACATGCACGCCACATTGCCGCCGAGACTGTGGCCGACGAGATGCACCGTGCCGCCGAAGACATCGAGCAAGAAGTCCAGATCGGCGATGTAGTCCGGAAACCAGTAGCAGTCCGACCTGCCCCAGTCGGTCAGCCCATAACCGCGCCAATCCGGCGCATAGATATCCCACTCGCCCCGCAGCGCGTCGACCAGGAACTGGAACGACGCCGACACGTCCATCCAGCCGTGCAGCAGCACGACCTTCGGCGCGCCTGGCGCCGGCCAGCGGCGCACGTGGTAGCGCAGGCCGCGCACTTCGAGGAACAGCGATTCGCTAGCGCGCACGAAAGGAGAACTCCACTTCCGGCCGCTGCCCCGACATCAGCGCGCAAAGCGCCTTGGCCGAGCCACACGCCAGCGTCCAGCCGAGCGTGCCATGCCCGGTATTCAGGAACAGGTTGGAGAAGCGCGTGCGGCCGATCACCGGCACATTGCTCGGCGTCGCCGGGCGCAGTCCGGCCCACCGGTCGACCGAGCTGGTCGCTCCAAGCTGCGGAAATAGCTGCCCGACGCGGCGCAGGATCGCATTGCAGCGCACGATGTTCACCGAGGTGTCATAGCCGGTGAGCTCCGCCGTGCCGGCGGCACGCAGCCGGTTGCCGAGCCGCGTGATGACAATCTTGAACGCCTCGTCGGTCAGGCTCACGCTCGGCGCCGCCATGGCCTCCGTCGGTCCGAGCGGCAGCGTGATCGAATAGCCCTTGAGCGGATAGACCGGAATCCGGATGCCCAGCTTGCGCAGCAGCAGCGGGCTATAGCTGCCGAGCGCCACCACATAGGCATCGGCCCGGAGCGGTCCGCTCGCGAGCCGCACTGCTTCCACAGCACCGCCGCGAGCATCGAGCTGCTCGATGGTCTCGCCAGTGAGGAAGCGCACGCCGCTGCCGGCCGCACGCCGCGCGAGCTCCGCGGTGAACTTGTACGCGTCGCCCGATTCGTCCGCAGCGCTGTAGACGCCGCCGAGCACGCGTTCCTCGGAATATTGCAGCGCCGGCTCGAGCGCTGCGCATTCGGCTGCAGTCTTCAGCTCGCGCGCGAAGCCGAGCGCGCGCATCTCCTCGGCGTGGCGCGTCAACGCCTCGAGATCCGGCTCCCTGGTCGCGAAGTGCAGAATGCCGCGCGACAGCTCGTCATAGCGGATGCCGGTCTCGCGTCGCAGCGCCCGCAGGCACTCGAGGCTGTAGGCAGCGAGGCCGGCAAGCGCCCGGCAATTGCGCTCGAAACGTCCGGGCCAGCACTCGGCGAGAAAGCCGAGACCCCACAGCCATTGCGCGCGGTCGGCCCGCGCGCGAAACAGCAGCGGCGCATCCTCGCGCCCGAGCCAGCGCAGGATCTGCGGCACCACCGAGGGCTTCGCCCACGGTTGCGCGTGCGTGGCCGAGACCTGGCCGCCGTTCGCGAACGAAGTCTCGAGGCCCGGCGCTGCGCGCCGTTCGATCACGCTGACTTCATGGCCGGCCTGCGAGAGATACCAGGCCGTGGTGGTGCCGATGACACCAGCACCGAGGACGAGAATCTTCACTGCATTATGATAGCCGCATGCCTCTCTTTTCCCTGGGCGAGCGCCGCGTCGAACTGGTCGGCGAGCATCACTACATTGCGTACGACGCGACGCTCGTCGGCTCGATCACGCTGCACGCCGAGGCCAATATCTGGTTCAAGGTGGTGATCCGCGCCGAGAACGATCGCATCACCATCGGCGAAGGCAGCAACGTGCAGGATGGCTCGGTGCTGCACGTCGATCCCGGCTATCCGATGACGCTCGGCCGCCGGGTGAGCATCGGACACAAGGTGATGCTGCATGGCTGCACCATCGGCGAGGGCACGCTGGTCGGCATCAACAGCGTGGTGCTGAACGGCGCGAAGATCGGCAAGGGTGTGCTGATCGGCGCCAACAGCCTGATCACCGAAGGCAAGGAGATCCCCGACGGCGTGCTCGTGGTCGGCTCTCCGGGGAAGATCGTGCGCGAGCTCAAGCCGGAGGAGCGGCAAAACCTCCTCGGCATCGCCTCCGGCTATGTGGAGCGCTCCCGCCTTTATCAGCGGGAGATGAAGCCGATTACTTAGGCGCCATCCGGATCGCGCCGTCGAGGCGGATGGTCTCGCCGTTCAGCATCTCGATCTCGACGATCGCCTTCACCAGCTGCGCATACTCGGCCGGGCGGCCCAGGCGCGAGGGAAACGGCACCTGCTTGCCGAGCGAGTCCTGCGCATCCTTCGGCAGGCCCATCAGCATCGGCGTCTCGAAGACTCCCGGCGCGATGGTGCACACGCGGATGCCGTTGCGCGACAGATCGCGCGCGATCGGCAGGGTCATGCCGACCACGCCGCTCTTGGACGCGGCATAGGCCGCCTGCCCGATCTGGCCGTCGTATGCCGCGACCGACGCGGTGTTGACGATGACGCCGCGCTCGCCGGCTGCATTGGGCCCCGCCTTCGCCATCGCATCGGCCGCCAGGCGAATCATGTTGAAGGTGCCGATCACATTGACCTTCAGCACGCGCTCGAAGCGGCCGAGATCATGCGGCGCTTCCTTGCCGATGGTGCGCTCGGCGATCGCGATGCCGGCGCAGTTCACCAGCACGTGCAGCCCGCCGAACTCCTTCAGCGCCAGCGCGACCGCCGCCTTGCCATCGGCCTCCGACGCCACGTCAGCCTTGGCAAAGCGCCCGCCGAGCTCGCGCGCGAGTTTCTCGCCGGCCTCCGCCTGCATGTCGACGATCACGACCTTGCCGCCGTTCTCGGCGGCCATGCGCGCAGTGGCCGCGCCGAGACCCGATGCGCCACCGGTGATGAGAAACACGCTGTTCTTGATCTGCATCGGCTGCTCCCGGGGGAATAAGGTAATGCCGGAAAAAATTCGACGATAATTCTAACCTCATGCAGCTTGGCTTCGGCATTGCCTTTCCCGACTTGTACGAGCGCGCCGGCCTGATCCGGCTCGATCGCGCGTTCGTCGCTTTCCTTGCGCAATCCGATCGCGCGCTCGCCGATAGGCTAGTTTCATCACGAACAAATCCGCCTGCGGCCGCCGCGGAATCCGAGCTGCTGATTGCGCTCGCGCCGCACGTCGAAGATTTCATCGCCAAACTCTTTCGCATCGAAGCCGAAGCGCAGGCGCTCGCCGAGAAGCACAACGAGCTCGCGCCGCTGTATTCGGTGAAGCGCCAGTTCGTGCAGCGGCGCGCGCTGCACAAGGTCAAGCCCGCGGAGCTGCAGCAGTTCGATCCTGCAGAAGCTGGGTTCACTACCGAGCTCGACTTCGCGCGCAACGTGAGCCGCTGGCTGCAGGACGAGCCGGCGCATGCAAAAGAGCTCGAGCTCGCCGCGCGCTACGCCGCGTGGGCAGTCACGACGCCCGCCGGCAAGGCAAGACATGCCGCGGGCGTGCTCTTCAAGGCGCCGCAGAAGCTCGACTTCATGCGCCTGGTTCCGGTGCGAACGGAAACCGCGCGCGGCTTCGCGGAGCATCGCCTCGAGCATCTGCGCCATCGCGAAGGCTTCGCGCTCACCGATGCCGGTACCGATCTGGTCGGCGCGCTCGATGAGGCGAACTACTGCATCTGGTGCCACGAGCAGAACAAGGATTCCTGCGCCAAGGGCCTCAAGGAAAAAGCGCCCGCCGAAGGTTTCCGCAAGACGGTCTTCGGCGTGCCGCTCGCCGGCTGCCCGCTCGAAGAAAAGATCTCCGAATTCCACCTGGTCAAGGCGCGCGGCCAGCCGCTCGCCGCGCTCGGCATCATCGCTGTCGACAACCCGATGATGGCGGCCACCGGCCACCGCATCTGCAACGACTGCATGAAGTCCTGCATCTACCAGAAGCAGGACCCGGTCGACATCCCGCAGGCCGAGACGCGCACGCTGAAGGATGTGCTCGAGCTACCCTGGGGCTTCGAGATCTACTCGCTGCTCACCCGCTGGAATCCCTTCGACCTGCGCCGGCCCTATCCGAAGGCGCCGAGCGGGCGTCGCGTGCTGATCGTCGGCCTGGGTCCTGCGGGCTTCACGCTCGCGCACCACCTGATGAACGATGGCCACACGGTGGTCGGCATCGACGGGCTGAAGATCGAGCCGCTCGATCCCGCCATCTCGGGGGTCGATCCGCTTGGCCATCAGGTCGCTTTCCGTCCCGTACGCGACATTGCCGAGCTGCGCGAGCCGCTCGACAGCCGCGTCATGGCCGGCTTCGGCGGCGTCGCCGAGTACGGCATCACGGTGCGCTGGGACAAGAACTTCCTGAAGATGATCCGTCTTCTGCTGGAAAGGCGCCGCCAGTTCGCCATGTTCGGCGGCGTGCGCTTCGGCGGCACGCTGACCATCGACGAGGCGTTCGCCGACGGCTTCGACCACATCGCGCTCTGCGCGGGCGCGGGGCGTCCGACGGTGCTCGACATCCCCAATGGATTTGCGCGCGGCGTGCGCGCGGCTTCGGATTTCCTGATGGCGCTGCAGCTCACCGGCGCCGCGAAGCGCGAATCGATCGCCAACCTGCAGATCCGCCTGCCGGTCGTCGTGATCGGCGGCGGGCTTACCGCGATCGACACCGCGACGGAGTCGCTGGCCTACTACGCGGTGCAGGTCGACAAGTTCCTGACCCGGTTCGAAGCGCTGGGCGAGGAGCCGGCATCGTGGAACACCGAGGAACGCGCCATCGCGCAGGAATTCCTGGCGCACGCGCGCGCGCTGCGCGCGGCCCGGCCGGAGGAACGCCTGGCGCTGCTCAAGTCGTGGGGCGGCGCGACCATCGCCTATCGCCGCCGGCTGATCGACAGCCCCTCCTACACGCTGAACCACGAGGAGGTCGAGAAGGCGCTCGAAGAAGGCATCGTATTCGCCGAAGGCCTCACGCCCAGCCGCATCGAGGTCGACGGCTACGGCCATGCGCGCGCGGTCAACTTCACCATCGAGGGCAAGGAGGTCGAGCTTCCGGCGCGCTCGGTGCTGATTGCCGCAGGGACTCAGCCCAACACCGTGCTCGCGCGCGAGGAAGGCGTGAGCCTCGCGCTCGACGGCAAATATTTCCTGGCCACCGACGAGAGCGGCGCACCGGTGAGACCCGAGCGCCACACCGCCAAGCCGACGCAGCCGCAGGTACTGCTGCACCGTTATGCCGATGGGCGCTTCATGAGCTTCTTCGGCGACCTTCACCCCTCTTACTTCGGCAACGTGGTGAAGGCGATGGGCAGCGCGAAGCAAGGCTACCCCGTGGTGAGCCGCGTGCTTGCGCAGCGCTCGCCCGCGAGCGCCGATGACGATGCACGGTTCCTTTCTCGACTCAACCGTGACCTGCGCGCCGTCGTCCATGAAGTGCGGCGCCTGACGCAACGCATCGTCGAGGTCGTGCTGCGCGCGCCCGTCGCCGCCCGGCGCTTCAATCCGGGGCAGTTCTACCGCATGCAGAACTTCGAAACGCTCGCCTTGCGCGTGCCGGGGACGACGCTGGCGATGGAAGGCCTGGCGCTCACCGGTGCCTGGGTGGACAAGGAACGCGGCCTCATCTCGGTGATCGCACTCGAGATGGGCGGCTCGGCCGACTTGCTCGCCTACCTGCGCCCCGGGGAGCCGGTCGTACTGATGGGACCGACCGGCACGCCCACCGAGATCCCCTCGGATGAGACCGTGGTGCTGGCCGGCGGCGGTCTCGGCAACGCAGTGCTCTTCTCCATCGGCCGCGCCTTGCGCGCGGCGGGCAGCAAAGTCATCTATTTTGCCGGCTACAAGGAGATGAGCGATCGCTACCGCATCGACGACATCGAAGCCTCGTCCGATGTGGTGATCTGGTGCTGCGACGAGGCGCCGGGCTTCGCGCCGCGCCGGCCGCAGGACCGCGCTTTCGTCGGCAACATCGTTCAGGCAATGCAGGCGTATGCGAGCGGCGCGCTCGGTCCGCAGCCGATTCCCTTCGCCACCGCCGATCGCATCATCGCCATCGGCTCCGACCGCATGATGGCCGCGGTCGCCGCGGCGCGCCACAGTGCGCTCGCGCCTTTCCTTAAGAAGAACCATGTGGCGATCGGCTCGATCAACTCGCCGATGCAATGCATGATGAAAGAGATCTGCGCCCAGTGCCTGCAGCCGCACGTCGACCCCTTCACCGGCAAGACGAGCTACGTGTTCTCCTGCTTCAACCAGGACCAGCCGCTCGACCAGGTCGACTTCGGCGCCCTGGCGCAACGCCTGGCGCAGAACGGCGTGCAGGAGAAGCTGACCGCGCTCTGGATCGGGCGCTGCCTGCGCGAGCTGCCGCCGCCAGCAGAGCGAAAGGCGGCTTGACGGCCTATACAGATCTTATATAAGATTTGTATATGCCTAAGGTCAAGGCAAAGGTCAGTACCTTCTCCGCGATGCCGCGCGACCTGGAGATGCTCGAGGTGGTGGCGCGCTACCACGGCCTCAACAAGAGCGCCACGCTGGTGAGCCTGGTGCGCAAGGAGTTCTGGCGCGCCTTTCCCGGCGGCACCGACAAGATCCGCCCCGACCGGGGCGCGAAAGTCGAAGGCGGGCGATGAACCGGCGAGCCCTTATCGGTTTGTCGGCCGGCTTCATCGCCTTGTCCCTGACGGGTATGCGCGCTTGGGGAGCGTCGAAGCTCGGCTTGCGCGGCAGCGATGTCTTCGTCGTGGTCGACGTGCAGAATTGTTTTGTGCCCGGCGGCTCGCTCGCGGTCAAGGGAGGCGACGAGATCGTCCCTCTCGTGAACCGCCTCGCCAAAAGCTTCGAGCACGTGGTGCTTACGCAGGACTGGCACACGCCCGACCACGTTTCCTTCGCCTCGCAACACCCCGGCAAAAAACCGTTCGACACCATCGAGCTGCCCTACGGCACGCAGGTGCTATGGCCCGACCACTGCGTACAGGGCACAGAAGGCGCGATGCTCCACAAAGGGCTGGATATTCCGCATGCCGAGTTGATCATCCGCAAGGGCAACCGGCGCGAGGTCGACAGCTATTCGGCGTTCGTTGAAGCGGATAAGAAAACCCCGACCGGTCTCGGTGGCTATCTCAAGCAGCGCGGCCTGAAGCGCGTTTTCTTTGCCGGCCTCGCGACCGACTTTTGCGTTGCGTGGAGCGCGCTGGACGCGCGCCCCCAGGGGTTCGAGGCACTGGTCATCGAGGACGCCTGCCGCGGCATCGACACCCAAGGTTCGCTCACCAAGGCGTGGGCGGCGATGAATACCGCCGGCGTCAAACGCATTCAATCGTCCGATCTCATCTAGGAACGTCATGAAGCTCGTCAGGATCATCGGCATCATCGCTGGGGGGATTGCCGCGTGCGGCGCACAGGCGCAGACCATCAAGGTCGGCGAGCTGAACAGCTACAAGGTGTTCCCCGCCTTCCTCGAGCCGTACAAGAAGGGCTGGGAGCTCGCGCTGGAAGAGATCAACGCCAAGGGCGGCGTGCTTGGACGCAAGCTCGAAGTGGTGTCGCGCGACGACGGCGGCACGCCGGGCGATGCGGTGCGCGTCGCGGAGGAATTGATCTCCCGAGAGAAGGCGAACGTCCTCATGGGAACGTTCGCATCCAACGTCGGCCTGGCGGTGGCCAACCTCGCGCAGCAGCGCAAGATCGTGTTCCTCGCCGCCGAGCCGCTCACCGACAAGATCGTCTGGGAGAACGGCAATCGCTACACTTTCCGCCTGCGCCCCTCGACGTATATGCAGGTGGCGATGCTGGTGCCCGAGGCCGCGAAGCTGAAGAAAAAGCGCTGGGCCATCGTCTATCCAAACTACGAATACGGGCAATCGGCCACCGAATCGTTCAAGAAGCTGCTGAAAGCGGCGCAGCCCGATGTGGAGTTCGTGACCGAGCAGGCGCCGCCGCTCGGGAAAATAGACGCTGGCGCGGTAGTGCAGGCGCTCGCGGATGCGAAGCCCGATGCGATCTTCAGCTCGCTGTTCGCGGCGGACCTGCAGAAGTTCGTGCGCGAAGGCAATACGCGCGGTCTCTTTGCCGACCGGCCGGTGGTGAACCTGCTGGCCGGCGAGCCGGAATATCTCGATACGCTGAAGGACGAGACGCCCGAGGGCTGGTGGGTGACCGGTTATCCATGGAGCGAGATCCAGACGCCGGAGCACCAGCGCTTCCTCGGCGCATATCAGAAGCGCTGGAACGACTATCCACGCCTCGGCTCGGTCGTCGGCTATACCGCGCTCTACGCCATCGCCGAAGGCCTGCGCAAGGCCGGCTCGGCCGATCCGGAGAAGCTCTCGGCGGCGCTGCGCGGCCTGCAGATGGAAAGCCCTCTGGGCCGCATCACCTGGCGCGCGATCGATCACCAGTCGACGATGGGCGCCTACGTCGGCCAGCTCGCCAGGAAAGACGGGCGCGGCGTCATGGTGAACTGGCGCTACGCCGACGGCGCCAAGTTCCAGCCGCCCGACTCGGAGATACGTAAGCTCCGCAAGGATTGAGCGCTTCAGCAGTCCTGCTGCAGTTCCTGAACGGGCTCGCCGCCGCGAGCTCGCTCTTTCTCCTCGCCGCCGGGCTGTCGCTGATCTTCGGCGTCAGCCGCATCGTCAACTTCGCGCACGGCTCGCTATACATGCTCGGCATGTACCTCGCCGTGTGGCTCGCGCCCAAGATGGGATATTGGCTGAGCGTGCCGCTCGCCGCGGCGATCGTGGCGCTCGCCGGCGCGGCGCTCGAGATGCTAGTGCTGCGCCGGTTGTACAAGGCGCCCGAGCTGCTGCAGCTTCTCGCCACCTTTGGCCTCGTCCTGCTGGCTCGCGATTTCGCCCTCTGGGCCTGGGGGCCGCAAGACCTGCTCGGCCCGCGCGCGCCGGGATTTGCCGATGCCGTCGAGATCGCAGGCTCGCGCTTCCCGCGCTACGAGCTGCTGCTGATCGCGCTCGGTCCGCTGGTCTTCGGCTTGCTCCATCTGCTCCTTACCCGCACGCGCTGGGGCACGCTGGTGCGGGCGGCGACCGAGGACCGCGAAATGGCGGGCGCTCTCGGCGTCAACCAGCGCTGGCTTTTCACCGCAGTGTTCGCGCTCGGCGCATTGCTCGCGGGTCTCGGCGGCGCGCTCGCGGTGCCACGCGAGCCGGCGAGCCTGGAAATCGATCTCGCCGCGATCTCGGACGCATTCGTGGTGGTCGTGGTGGGCGGCCTCGGCTCGATTCCGGGCGCATTCCTCGCCGCGCTGCTGATCGGCGAGGTGAAGGCGTTTTGCATCGGCCTCGGCTACTCGAAGGCCACGCTCGCCGTCGAATTTGTCGTCATGGCGCTGGTGCTGGTGCTGCGGCCGTGGGGCCTGCTCGGCAAGCCCGTGCTGTCACAGCGCGGTGCCGCGGCACCGGAGCTGCCGCTCGCTCGGCTGGGGCGCAAGGGCTGGCTCGCGTTCGCCGCAGTTCTCGCCGTGCTCGCCCTCCTTCCCCTCGCCAGCGGCGAATACA
>Ga0209131_1000195_pt1 | contig 44456 bp, 39 predicted proteins | sample GraSoi_2013_40cm_FD_185826 | JGI IMG/M metagenome (GOLD analysis project Ga0209131, IMG submission 185826) | Grasslands soil microbial communities from the Angelo Coastal Reserve, California, USA - Sample 9_17_2013_40cm (SPAdes) (version 2) | ecosystem: Environmental > Terrestrial > Soil >...
TCAGGCCGGGTGCCCGCCCCATCAAGACCGTGCTTTCTCTTCGCGCTTTCCACGAGGACGAGAGCGGCTTGGCGACGCCCGCCTCGGTCCGGTATGAACGGATACGGTTCAAGACCTGGCACCCGGAAGACGAGGATATCGTCAAGTTTCTGCGCATAGTCACCACGCCCGCGCTCCAACCCGTCCTCGTGCATTGTCAACACGGTTCAGACCGCACCGGCACCATGATCGCCGTGTACCGCATCGCGATCCAGGGTTGGAGCAAGGAAGCGGCGATTCTCGAAATGACGCAGGGCGGTTATGGATTTCACCCTTTGTGGAAAAACCTGACCGATTACTTGATGAATCTGCGCGTTGATTCGATCAAGACAGAGCTGCAAAGGCAGGGGCCGTGGCGATAGCAGCGCAAGCTAGCGCGCACCGGTATGGCGAAGCGTAAGCCGTGCTGGAATCTGCCGCTACTCGACCTCGTCGATCCACGCCATCTGGATCGCCTCGAGGATCTTCTCGCCGCAGTGCTTCGGGTCGTCGTCGAAGCCGTCCAGCTCGCTCACCCACTTGAACAGGTCGGTGAAACGCACGGTCAACGGGTCTATGTCCGGATGCTTTTCCGAGAGGGCGATGGCGATTTCGAGGGTGTCGGTCCATTTCATGGCAGCCGTTTCCTTCACTTGATCTCTTTGACCATGTTGATCGTGTATTTCGGAATCTCGATGGTGAGGTCGCTGTCCTTGACGATCGCCTGGCAGGAGAGCCTGGAGTTCGGCTCCAGCCCCCAGGCCTTGTCGAGCAGGTCGTCCTCCTTTTCTTCCGAAGGGTCCAGCGTCTCGAAGCCTTCGCGCACGACCACGTGACAGGTGGTGCAGGCGCAGGATTTCTCGCAGGCGTGCTCGATCTCGACGCCGTTCTGCAATAGGTTGTCGCAGATGGACATGCCCGGCTTTGCGTCTATCACCGTGCCTTCGGGACAAAGCTCTTCGTGAGGGAGGACGATGAGTTGCGGCATGCTGCTCAGAGGCTCTCGACTTTTCTGCCCGCGAGCGCCCGCCTGATGGAGCGGTCCATGCGCCGGCCGGCAAAGGCTTCGGACGCGCGGTTGACTCGCTCGATACCCGACTTGATGGTGCGATGGTCGGTGCAGGAAAGGGTCTTGCGCAGCGCGTCGAGCTCCGATCGCAGCGCGGCCGACTCTTCCGCGGAAAGCAGATCGGCGTCCTCGCGCAGCGCGGCTTCCGTCGCCTCGAGCATGCGCCCGCCCTCGACCTGCTGTTCCTTCAGGGCGCGCAGATGGACGTCTTCTTTCGCGTGATCGAAGGACTCTCTGAGCATCTGGGTGATCTGCTCGTCGGTGAGTCCGTAGGAAGGCTTGACCGCGATTGCGGCCTCGACGCCCGTCGAGGATTCCCGCGCCGAAACCGACAGCAGGCCGTCGGCGTCCACCTGGAAAGTGACGCGGATGCGGGCGGCACCCGCGACCATCGGCGGAATGCCGCGCAATTCGAACCTTGCCAGGGAGCGGCAGTCGGACACGAGCTCGCGCTCCCCCTGCACCACGTGGAGGCTCATCGCGGTTTGGCCGTCCTTGTAGGTGGTGAATTCCTGCGCCCGCGCCACGGGGATCGTGGAATTGCGCGGGATAACCCTTTCCGCGAGGCCGCCCATGGTCTCGATGCCGAGCGAAAGCGGGATGACGTCAAGCAGCAGCCAATCGTCGGCGGATGCCTTGTTGCCGGCGAGGACATTCGCCTGGACCGCGGCCCCGAGCGCGACCACCTTGTCCGGATCGAGATTATTGAGCGGAGCCCGGCCGAAAAGCTCGGCGACCGTCTGCTGCACGTGCGGCATGCGCGTTGCGCCGCCGACCATCACCACGCCCTTCACCTCGCTCCATTCCAGTTGCGCGTCGCGCAGCGCCTTGCGCGTCGGGCCCAGGGTCTTCGCGACGAGGGGCCGGGTCATGTCCTGGAATTCCCTCTGCGTGACGGTCACATCCACGGTCTCGCCGCTGACTAGCGCGGCGCAGATGCGTGCCTCGGCGTTCACCGTGAGGAACTCCTTGGCGGCGCGCGACTTCGTGAGCAGCAGCCGCGTATCCTCGGCGGAAAGCGGCGCGAGCCTTGCGCGCTCCACGATCCAGCAGAACAGCCGCTGGTCGAAATCGTCGCCGCCGAGAGCGGCGTCGCCGTTGGTCGCCATCACCTCGAACACGCCTTTCGACAGCTTCAGGATCGAGATGTCGAAGGTGCCGCCGCCGAGATCGTAGACGGCATAGATGCCTTCGGCCGCGTTTTCGAGCCCGTAGGCGATCGCCGCCGCGGTCGGTTCGTTCAAAAGCCGCAGCACGTTCAGGCCCGCGAGCTTGCCGGCATCCTTGGTCGCCTGTCGTTGCGCATCGTCGAAATACGCGGGAACGGTGATGACCGCGCCGGCGAGCTCGCCCCCTGCAGTCCCGAGAAGGCTCTCCTCGGCCTGCGCGCGCAGCACCTTGAGAATTTCCGCCGAGACCTCGACCGGGCTCTTCACGCCGGCCACGGTGCGGATCTGAACCATGCCGGGCGAATCGAGGAAATCGTAGGGGCTGTTCTCGACGTGGGTGACGTCCTTCAGGCCACGCCCCATGAAGCGCTTCACCGATACGATGGTGTTCCTCGGGTCGCGCGCCAGCTTCTCCTCGGCCTCCCGGCCGACGACCACTCTTCCATCCCGCAGATAGCGAACGATAGACGGCAGGAGCGCGTGGCCGTCGCGGTCGTTGAGCACGACCGCGATGCCGTTTCTCACCGCGGCCACCAGCGAATTGGTGGTGCCGAGGTCGATGCCCACCGCGAGCCGATGCCGGTGCGGTTCGGGCGACTGGCCGGGCTCGGAAATCTGCAGCAGCGCCATGTCAGGCCTCGAGCCTCATGTCTCCAGCTCCGCCAGCTTGTCGTCGATCTCTTCGGCCAGCTTTTCGTAGAACATCAGCACGCGGGTGGTTTCCGAGGCGGCTTCGTCATCGCGGCGTCCGTCCAGTTCACCGTGCAGTTTTTCATAGATTTTCCCGCTCTCGTCGCGCAAGCCGGCTCGCAATCGAAGCAAGGCTTCGGGTTTTTCGGAGCCGGCCTCGATGCGCTCGCGCCAACTCATCTGTTCCACCAGGAACCCAGGCGGCATCGCCGTATTCGTCTCGAATCCCGGATCGACGCCGCGCAATTTCAGGATATAGACGGCCCGCTTGAGCGGCGACTTCAGGGTCTGGTAGGCTTCGTTCACCCGCGTTGCCAGCTGCATGGACACGCGCCGCTCGGCGTCGGGCGCCGCGGCAAAGCGGTCCGGATGCACCTCGCGCTGCAGCTCGTGATAGCGCGACTCGAGCGCCGCGGCATCGACGGCAAAGCGCGCGGGCAGGCCGAACAGGTCGAAGTGGTTCTGATTCAGGTTCATTCGGATCCGGGATAGAAAAAAAGGGGCGTTCGCCCCTTTCTCGGCACCGCGAGGTCGGGCCTCGCTAAACGTTGAAGGACTCGCCGCAGCCGCACTCATCCTTCACGTTGGGATTGTTGAACTTGAAGCCCTCGTTCAAGCCCTCGCGGGTGAAGTCGAGCTCGGTGCCTTCCAGGAATTGCAGGCTCTTCGGATCGACGACCACTTTCACGCCGTGGCTCTCGAAGGTCTGGTCATCCGGGTTGACGGCGTCGGCGTATTCGATCCTGTAGGCGAGCCCCGAGCAGCCCGAGGTGCGCACGCCCAAGCGCAAACCCACTCCCTTCCCTCGTTTGGAGAGGAAATTGGAGACGTGAGTCGCAGCGCGTTCGGTCAGGGTGATCATGCCGCCTTGGCTTCCTTTTCAGCGGGCTGCCCGAGCCCGTGCTTCTTGCGGTAATCGACGATTGCCGCCTTGATCGCGTCCTCGGCGAGGATCGAGCAGTGGATCTTCACCGGCGGCAGTGCCAGCTCCTCGGCGATCTGGGTGTTCCTGATCGTCTCCGCCTGGGCCAGCGTCTTGCCCTTCACCCACTCGGTGACGAGCGAGGACGAAGCGATCGCCGAGCCGCACCCGTAGGTCTTGAAGCGCGCGTCCTCGATGACGCCTTGCTCGTTGACCCGGATCTGCAGCTTCATCACGTCGCCGCAGGCCGGCGCACCGACCATGCCGGTGCCGATGTGCTCATCGCCCTTGTCGAACGAGCCGACGTTGCGCGGGTTCTCGTAATGGTCCAGTACCTTGTCGCTGTAAGCCATGCTCTACTCCTTCACTTCAATGTGCTGCCCATTGCACGGTATTCAAGTCCACGCCCTCTTTGTACATTTCCCACAAGGGCGAAAGCTCGCGCAGCTTGCCGATTTTGGCCCGCAGGAGCTTGACGGCGTAGTCGATCTCCTCTTCGGTGGTGAAGCGGCCGATCGTGAAACGGATCGAGCTGTGCGCGAGCTCGTCCGAGCGTCCGAGCGCCCTCAGCACGTACGAGGGCTCCAGGCTCGCCGAGGTGCAGGCCGAGCCCGAGGATACCGCCACGTCCTTGATTCCCATGATCAGGGACTCGCCCTCGACGAAGTTGAAGCTGATGTTGAGGTTTCCCGGAATGCGCCGCTGCATGTCGCCGTTGACGTACACCTCTTCCATGTCCTTGAAGCCGGCGAGCAGCTTGTCGCGCAAGGCGCGAATGCGCTCGCTCTCGGCCGCCATCTCGAGCTTCGCCAGCCGGAACGCTTCGCCCATGCCGACGATCTGGTGCGTGGCGAGCGTCCCCGAGCGGAACCCGCGCTCGTGGCCGCCGCCGTGGATCTGCGGCTCGATGCGCACGCGCGGCTTCCTGCGGACGTACTGCGCGCCGATGCCCTTCGGGCCGTAGACCTTGTGCGCGGTCACGGTCAGCAGATCCACCTTCAGCTTCTGCAGATCGATCGGGATCTTCCCCGCGGCCTGCACCGCGTCGCAGTGGAAGATGATGCCTTTCGAGCGGCAGATCTCGCCGATCTCGGCGATCGGCTGGATCACGCCGATCTCGTTGTTCACCATCATCACCGAAACGAGGACGGTATCGGGACGGATCGCCGCCTTGAATTTTTCCAGGTCTAGCAGGCCGTTCTGCTCCGGATCGAGGTAGGTCGCCTCGAATCCCTGGCGCTCGAGCTCGCGCACGGTGTCGAGCACCGCCTTGTGCTCGGTCTTCATCGTCACGATGTGCCTGCCCTTGCCCTTGTAGAAATTCGCCGCGCCCTTGATCGCGAGGTTGTCGCCCTCGGTCGCGCCCGAGGTCCAGATGATCTCTTTCGGGTCGGCGTTGAGCAGCGCAGCGACGTGGCCGCGCGCCTCCTCGACCGCCTTCTCCGCCTCCCAGCCGAAGGCGTGCGAGCGGCTCGCCGGGTTGCCGAACTGCTCGGTGAGGAAGGGAATCATCTTCTGCGCCACGCGCGGGTCGACCGGCGTGGTCGCAGAATAGTCGAGGTAGATCGGAAATTTCATGTTGTGCGCACCCCGTTCAGGCCGACACCGCGGCTTCCTTGCCGCGTTTGTCCTGAAGCACGCTCACCGACTCCTTGCGTGTCGCCTGCTGCGCGACGAGGTCGGAGAGCTTCACCGAATCCAGGTATTCGTACATCTTGTCGTTGAGCTTCGCCCACAGGTCGTGGGTCATGCAGCGCTGCTCGTCGTGGCAGTTTTCCTTGCCGCCGCACTGCGTCGCGTCCAGCGGCTCGTCCACCGCCGTGATGATGTCCGCGACCGATACCCTTTCGAGACTGCGCGCGAGCGTGTAGCCGCCGCCCGGCCCGCGCGTGCTGTCGACCAGCGTGTGACGCCGCAGCTTGCCGAAGAGCTGTTCCAGATACGAGAGCGAGATGCTTTGCCGCTGGCTGATGCCGGCGAGCGTCACCGGACCCTTGCCGCCGTGCATGGCGAGGTCCAGCATCGCGGTCACTGCGAATCGTCCTTTGGTCGTCAGTCTCATGGTTGCACCCTGAACGGCTCCGAATACCCTATGAATTTTGTCAAGTATACCCAATCCCGAGGGAATTGATCAACTATTTATTGACCACCTTGGGCCCCAGGCGAAGCTGCCTCTGGGACTCCTCGCGCTCTGCTTGAAGCTCCTCAATCTGATTCAGAATCAACTCGATACGCTTATCCATCTCGACGCTGTGATCGAGCAGGCCCTGCACCGCCTTGGCCAATGGGTCATCCTCCGCCTTGGCTGTCACCGCATAGGCGGAGAACCCCAGCTTCGCCGCCTTCTCCTCGCGCGTCTTGTCCTGCTCGTCGAGAATGACCCGCGCCGGAATCCCCAGCGCGGTCGCGCCCGCCGGAACATCTTTGACGACCACGGCGTTCGAGCCGATTTTCGCGCCCTCGCCGATGACGACGGGCCCCAGCACCTTCGCCCCCGCACCGATGACGACCCCCGCTTTGAGCGTCGGGTGGCGCTTGCCCTTGTTCCAAGTGGTCCCGCCGAGCGTCACGCCGTGGTACAGAGTGCAGTCGTCTCCCAGTTCCGCGGTCTCGCCGATCACCACTCCCATGCCGTGGTCGATGAACGTTCGGCGGCCGATTTTCGCGCCCGGATGGATCTCGATGCCGGTGAGAAAGCGCGAGCAGTGCGAGACGAATCGCGCGAGCCAGCGCAGCTTCATGCGCCACAGCCGGTGCGCCGCTCTATGGATGAGTAGCGCGTGGAAACCGGGATAGCAGGTGATGACTTCCCAGGTCGAGCGCGCCGCCGGGTCGCGTTCGAACACGCAGGCTATGTCTTCGCGAATTCGGTTGAACATCTGGATTCCAGAGACCGATGCCCGGCATTATCAGAAACCTTAGTGAATTGGTCAACTATTTTCCGGGACCCCTATCGTCCCAGGCGGCGAGCATGCCCCGCAGAATGTTGACCTCCACTGTCTCCAGCCGCGCCTTTGCGAAGAGGCGCCGCAAGCGATCCATGAGCTTGCGAGGGTGCCGCGGGTGCAGATAGCCGCTCGCGACCAGGCTGCGCTCGAGATGCGCAAAGAGTTTCTCGATCTCCTCGTGGGTCGCGTACGCGTTCTTCGCAGGCGCTGCCGGCGGCGCTAGCGCTGCCATGCGCATCTCGTAGGCGATCACCTGCACCGCCTGGGCGAGATTGAGGGAAGCGTACTCCGGATCGGCGGGAATGCGCGCAAGGGCGCCGCACCGCATGATTTCCCTGTTCGAGAGGCCGACGGTTTCGTTGCCGAAGACGATTGCGACCTCGTCCCGCCGCGCCGCGCTCAAGAGCTCCAGCGCCGCGGCGCGCGCATCGAGCAACGAATGGGACAGCGCGCGTGCACGCGCGCTCAAGGCCACCGAGTATGTCGTTCCGGCGAGCGCCTCCTCCAGACTCGCGCACACGCGGGCGGACTCGAGGACGTCCGCCGCACCGGAGGCCATGGCCTGCGCGTCCGGATGGGGAAAGCTCTTCGGCCGCACCAGGCGGAGCTGCGTGATGCCCATGGTTTTCATGGCACGCGCCGCGGCGCCGATGTTTCCCGGGTGCGAAGGCCGCAGCAGAACGACGCGGATTCTAGACAGCGGACCACCGGCTTTCATACTAAAATCCGGCGTTCAGCAGCACCGCCCTCTTGAGTTCCCGGACGAAAAAATGCACCCGATGCTCGGAATCGCGGTCAGGGCCGCGCGGCGTGCCGGCGCGATCATCAACCGCGCCGAGCGCGACGTGGAATTGCTGCCGGTAACACGCAAGCGGCACAATGATTTCGTCACCGAAGTGGACAAGGCCGCGGAACAGGCCGTCATCGAGATACTGCACCGCGCCTATCCTGACCATGCGATTCTAGCAGAGGAGTCCGGCGCCTCCGCCGGGAACGCGGGCGAGTCCGAATACACCTGGATCATCGACCCGCTCGACGGCACGACCAATTTCATCCACGGCTTTCCCCAGTACGCGGTTTCGATCGGCCTCAAGCACAAAGGCGTGCTGACGCAGGGCGTGATCTACGATCCAACCAAGAACGAACTCTTCACCGCGACGCGCGGCCGCGGCGCCTACCTGAACGAGCGGCGCATCCGCGTCTCCAAGCGCGTACAGCTCGCCGAAGCGCTGATCGGCACCGGGTTCCCCTTTCGCGATCTCCAGAGCCTGGATGAATATCTCGCCATGTTCCGCGAGTTCACGGTTCGCACCGCCGGCCTGCGCCGCGCGGGTGCCGCGGCCCTCGACATCGCCTACGTGGCCGCGGGAAGGCTCGACGGCTTCTGGGAAATGGGCCTTTCGTCCTGGGACATGGCTGCAGGGGCCCTCCTCGTGCAGGAAGCCGGCGGCCTGGTCGGGGATTTTCGCGGCGACTCCGGCTACCTCGATTCCGGCCGCATCGTCTGCGGCAATCCGAAAATCTTCTCTCAAATGCTTCGAGTCATCGGGCCGCTCGCCGCGAAGTAGGCCGAAGTCCATGCGCCGCCTGCTCCGGATCCTCGTCGCGGGGTCGATTCTGTGGACCTTGCCCGCACACGGCGCCGATCTGCGCATCGGCCTCGCGGCGGACGTCACCTCGATGGACCCGCATTTCCTCAATCTTCAGCCCAACATCAATATCGCCTGGCACGTATTCGACGCGCTCACCCACGTGGACGAGGACGCGCGCCTCATTCCGGGCCTCGCGGTTTCCTGGCGCGCGATCGACCCCACCACCTGGGAGTTCAGGCTGCGACGGGGCGTGCGTTTCCACGACGGAACCGAGCTCACCGCCGAGGACGTGGTGTTCTCGATCGAGCGCACGCTCAAGGTGCCGAACGGCCAGTTGGGAATCTTCACGCGGCGGATCACCGCAAAAGAGATCGACGATCCGTACACCTTGCGGTTGAAGACCGCGACGCCTTACGCGATGGTGCCCTACGATCTCGATTCGGTGTTCATCGTCTCGAGGAAGGCCGCGGCCGGCTCGGGGCCGGAGGATTTCGACTCGGGCAAGGCGATGATAGGCACCGGTCCTTTCAGGTTCGTGCGCTTCGCGCGCGGCGACCGCATCGAGCTCGCGCGCAACGGCAGCTACTGGGGCGCGAAATCGCCGTGGGAGAAAGTTACTTTCCGCATCGTGCCTACCGACCCGGCGCGGCTCGCCGGCCTCCTCTCCGGAGAGCTCGAAGCGATCGAGCAGGTCCCCACCGCGGACCTGCCGCGCGTCCGGCGCGACACCCGACTGAACATCGCGCAGAAAGTCTCCTGGCGCACTATTTTCTTCCATCTCGATCAGTATCGCGATCGCGCGCCAGGCCTCACGGACAAGTCGGGCATACCCCTGGCACGCAATCCCTTCCGTGACCTGCGGGTACGCCAGGCGCTCTCCAAAGCCATCAACCGGCAGGCGATCGCCGAGCGCCTCATGGACGGAGCGGCGCTGCCCGCCTCGAACCTCGTATCGCCGCCCGTGTTCGGTTACGCGCCGGATCTCGAGCCCGAGCCCTACGATCCCGAGGGAGCGAAGCGCCTCCTCGCCGAAGCGGGATATCCGGACGGGTTCGCGATGACGCTTTCAGCGACCAACAACCGCTACGTCAACGACGAGCAGATCGCGCAGGCCGCGGCGCAGATGCTCGCACGCGTCGGCGTTCGCGCGCGCGTCGACGCGCTGCCCGTGAACGCCTACCTGCCCAAGGGGGGCAAGGGGGAATTCGCGTTTGCGATGCTCGGTTGGGGCTCGTTCTCAGGGGACCTCGCGCTGCGCTCGCTCGTCGCCACGGCCGATCCGGACAAAGGTTTCGGCGCATTCAACTGGTCGGGCTACTCGAATCCGCGCGTCGACGCGCTGCTCGAGCGAGCTTTTGCCAGCGTCGACGCGAAGCAGCGCGAGTCGCTCGCGCGTGAGGCGATGCGCCTTGCCATGCGGGACTATGCCGTCATTCCGCTGCATCACCAGGTCACGACCTGGGCGATGCGAAAACCGCTCTCTTACGCGCCGCGCACGGATGAATTCACGCTCGCGCACCACTTCCGGGAACGATAAACGCGCCTCGGATGCTTTCCCACATCGTCCACCGCGTACTGCAGAGTTTCGGCGTGCTCGCCGCGATGTCGCTGCTGGTGTTCGCCGGCGTATACGCCGTCGGCAACCCGATGGACATCCTAGTCAACCCGCAGTCCGACCAGAACGAGATCGCGCGCGCCACCGCCGCGCTAGGCCTCGACCGGCCGCTCCTCGAGCAGTATTTCGTCTTCCTCAGGCACGCCGCGACCGGAGACCTCGGGAGGTCCTTCGCCTTCAACGTGCCGGCGATCGGCCTGATTCTCGAGCGCATGCCGGCGACTCTGGAGCTGGCGGGCGCGGCGATGCTGATCGCCGTTGTGCTCGGTATCCCGCTCGGGCTCTGGGCGGGCTTGAAGCCCCGGTCGGCCACCGGCAAGGCCATCATGGCGGGCTCGATCCTGGGGTTCTCGCTTCCGACTTTCTGGGTCGGCCTCATGCTCATCATGGTGTTCTCGGTTTGGCTCGGCTGGCTGCCGACCTCGGGCCGCGGGCCGACCACGAATCTCATCGGGGTCCCGGTGAGCTTTCTTACGCTCGAGGGCCTGCGTCACCTCGTCCTGCCGGCCGCAAACCTGGCGCTCTTCAATCTGTCCCTCCTCATCCGGCTGGCCCGCTCGGGAACGCGCGAAGCGATGCAGCAGGACTACGTCCGCTTCGCGCGCGCCAAGGGCCTGACCGAGACGCGCATCGTCGGCGTGCACGTGCTCAGGAACGTGCTTGTTCCGGTCGTCACCGTGGCGGGCGTGGAGTTCGGCTCGCTGATCGCGTTCGCAGTGGTCACCGAGTCGATATTCGCGTGGCCGGGAATGGGGAAGCTCCTGATCGATTCGATCAACATGCTCGACCGGCCGGTGATCGTCGGCTATCTGTGCATCGTCGTGACGCTGTTCGTCGCCATCAACCTTTTCGTCGACCTGCTCTACTCGTGGCTCGATCCGCGAGTGCGCCTCGGGGAAACAAGGTGACGCCAGCCCGGCAATTCGCCGTCGAGTTCGCGACGAGCCGGATCGCGCTTGCCGGCTTCGCCCTTCTCGCGCTCCTGCTGCTCGCCGCGCTGTTTGCGCCGTGGATCTCGCCGCAGAATCCCTACGACCTGGCGCGGCTCGACCTGCTCGACTCGCGCCTGCCGCCCGGGGCGCGCTCGGCCGCGGGGGCGATCCATTGGCTGGGCACCGACGACCAGGGCAGGGACATGCTGTCGGCCATCCTCTACGGACTTCGCACCAGCGTCGCCGTCGGCTTCGCGAGCGCGACGTTCGGGCTTGCGATAGGCGTGAGCCTGGGCCTGGCGGCGGCCTGGCTCGGCGGCTGGTTCGAAGCGCTCGTCATGCGCCTCGCCGATCTCCAGCTCTCGTTCCCTTCGATTCTCATCGCGCTCGTCCTGCTCGCCGTGCTCGGGCAGGGCCTGGACAAGATCGTCGTCGCGCTCGTCGCCGTTCAATGGGCGTATTACGCCCGCGCAGCGCGCGCGGCCGCGCTCGTCGAGCGCCGGAAGGAATATATCGACGCCGCGGTCGCGCTCGCGCTTTCGAACGCGCGCATCATTTTTCGCCACTTGCTTCCGAACTGCCTGCCGCCGCTCCTCGTGCTCGCGACGGTTCAGGTCGCCGCGGCGATCACGCTCGAAGCCACCCTCTCCTTCCTCGGCCTCGGGCTGCCGATCACCCAGCCCTCGCTCGGCCTGCTGATCTCGAACGGCTTCAACTATCTGCTCTCGGGCCATTACTGGATCAGCGTCTTCCCCGGAGTCGCCCTGCTCCTCGCCGTCGTCAGCATCAATCTGGTGGCGGACCGGCTGCGCGACGTCCTGGATCCGCACAAGCAGCGTTGAGCCTTATACTGTGGCCATACTTGGAGGAAGGGCGATGAAAATATTGAACAGAATCGCAGTCGCTGCGGCGCTGCTCGCCGCAGCCGGCGCGAGTCTCGCCCAAGGATCCAAGCCGCTGGAAATGATCGCATTCGGCGGCGGCGGCAACTGGCCGATCTGGGCGGCGCAGGAAAAAGGGCTGTTCGCGAAGAACGGCATCGCGGTGAAGCTTTCCTTCACGCCGAATTCCGTCGAGCAGATCCGCAACCTGACGAACGGAACCTACGACCTCGGCATCACAGCGTACGACAACGTCGTCGCCTACCAGGAAGGGCAAGGCGAGACCGAGCTGCCGGTGCAGCCCGACCTGTTCGCCTTCATGGGAGGTTACTCGGGGTCGCTGCGTTTTGTCACCCAGCCTGACATCAAGACTTATGCCGCCCTGAAGGGAAAGACCCTCGGCGTGGACGCGGCGACCACCGGATTCGCCTTCATCCTCTACAAGCTCGCCGCGATGAACGGACTTTCATCGAGCGACTACAAGATCGAGCGCCTGGGTGGAACGCCCGCGCGCGTGCAGGCGATGATGGAAGGCAGGATCGCGGGAACCATGATCAGCTCTCCGTCCGAGATACTGCCCGAGTCCAAAGGCTATACGCGTCTGGGCGACACGACCGCGACTTTCGGTCCGTACCAGGCTTCCATCGGGGTCGCGCGCCGCGCCTGGGCGGCGAAGAACGGCGACCAGCTGGTCGCCTTCATCCGTTCGTACGTCGCCGCGATGGATTGGCTGCAAGAGCCCGCAAACAAGAACGAGGCCGTTTCGATCTACGCGAGATACGTTCCCAGCGCCGCGCGCCCCTCGGCGCACAAGGCCTACGAAGTGATGTTCGCGGAGAAGGAAGGTTTCCAGAAGAAGGCGAAGATCGACATCGAAGGCTGCCGCACCGTGCTGAAGCTTCGCAGCGAATTCGCCAGGCCCCAGAAAAATCTCACCGATCCGATGAAATACGTCGACGAGAGCTTCTACAGAAAGGCAGTGCAGCAGCCTTAAAGGAGACTTAAACATGTCCATCGCGAACCCCGTAGTCAAAGCGGCCTTGGTAGCGGCGTTTGCCGCCAGCCTGAGCATCGGCTGCGAGACCACCGATCCGTACACCGGAGAAAAGAAGACGACGAGCACGACCTTCGGCGCTCTCATCGGCGCCGGAGCCGGCGCGGCGATCGGGATGATTTCCGGCCACGACGCCAAGCAGCGCAGGCAGCGGGCCCTCGTCGGCGCCGGCGTCGGCGCGCTCGCCGGCGGCGCGGTCGGCAACTACATGGACAGGCAGGAAAGCGAGCTGCGGGCGCTGATGCGCGACAGCGGCGTGACGGTCACCCGCAAAGGCGAAGACATCATCCTCAACATGCCCGGCAACGTCACTTTCCGCACCGGCAGCGCAGACTTGAACGCGCAGTTCTTCAAGGTACTCGACGGGGTCGCGCAGGTGGCGAAGAAATACGACAAGACCATCATCGAGATCGCGGGCCACACCGACAACGTCGGCGGCGCGGATTTCAACAAGCAGCTCTCCCAGCGCCGCGCCAGCGCCGTCGCCCAGTACCTCCAGAGCCGCGGCGTGAGCGAACCGCGCATCATCACCGCCGCGGGCGGCGAGGATCACCCGATCGCGAGCAATTCGACCGAGCAGGGCCGCGCCGCGAACCGGCGGGTCGAAGTGACGCTCGCGCCGCTGAAGGAAGGCTGAGCCGGCGGGAGCTACTCGTACAGCCCGGCGCGCGCCTTTCCGCGGAACACGCGGTAGGCGAACACCGTGTAGGCGAGGAGAAAGGGAAACACGATCGCAATGCCCACGAGCATGAACTTGAGCGCCGACGGGTGCGAAGCCGCCTCCCAGATAGTCATGCGATCGATTACCACATAGGGAAACAGGCTGTAGGCGAGACCGGCGAAGGCGAGCGTGAAGATCGCCACCGTGGCCGCCAGGGGCATCCAGTCGAATTCCCGCTCGCCCCGCTTCAAACGGCCAGTGGCCGTCCAGACCAACCAGCCTGCGGCGAGCGTCGCCAGAGGCAGCAGCATCAGCGCCAGCGTGCGCGGAAAATCGAACCACTTCGCCTGCACCGTGTGGCTCACGAGCGGCGTGGCGAGGCTCACCAGCGCGACGCCGAGCGCGACCCACAGCAGACCCCAGCGCGCCCAGGCGAGCGCCTTTTTCTGCAGCGCGCCTTCGGTCTTGAGGATCAGCCACGTCGCCCCCAGCAGCACGTAGCCTCCGCACAGGCTCGCGCCCACCAGCATCGCAAACACGTAGTAGCCGAATCCGGGATGAAACCCGGTGATGTAGCGGCCGAGCATCAGCCCCTGCGCGAACGAAGCGAGGAACGAGCCGAACCAGAACAGCCAGTTCCAAAGCCCGCGCTGCCAGCCTTCGGCTTTGACGCGGAATTCGAACGCGACGCCGCGCAGCATCAGCCCGACCAGCATCGCCGCGACCGGCAGGTAGAGCGCGCCGAGCACGAGGCCGTGCGCGACCGGAAAGGCGACCAGCAGAATCCCGACGCCCAGCACGAGCCAGGTCTCGTTCGCATCCCAGAACGGCCCGATCGATGCGACCATCAGCTCCTGCTCGTGCGCATCGGCCGCGGGCATGAGCATGCCCACGCCGAGATCGTAGCCGTCGAGCACGACGTAGAGCAGGATCGCGAGGCCCATGAGGCCCGCGAAGATGAGCGGCAGGTCGAAATTCATGCAGCCGTTCCCTTGCCCGCCAGGTGGGTGAGCACCACGAGATACGCGATCAGCATCACTGTATACGTAATGATGTAGCCGGTGAGACTCGCACCGAGCTGCGCGCCGGAGGCAGGGCCCGCGGCGTCTGCGGTCTTGAGGATGCCCGTGACGAGCCACGGCTGCCTGCCGATCTCGGTGACGAGCCAGCCCGCGAGGGTCGCGATCCATCCCGCGAAGGTGGAACCGGCGAACGCCCACAGCAGCGAGCGCGTGGGAAGCATGCCCCGGCGCGTCGTCCATACCCCGGTCCAGGCGAGCGCGAGCATCAGCACTCCCATCCCCACCATCACCCGGAACGCGAAGAACACCGGCGCGACCGGCGCCACGTTCGGCGCGAACGCATCGATGCCTTTCACCTCGGCGTCGGCGTCGTGCTTGAGGATCAGGCTCGCGCCCTTCGGGATTTCGATCGCGTAGTCGTTCCTGCGGCTGTCGTCGTCCGGAATGGCGAGGAGCACGAGCGGCACGCCCTTCCCCGTTTTCCAGATCGCCTCGATCGCCGCGATCTTCGCCGGCTGGTGCTCGAGCGTGCTCAGGCCGTGCAGATCGCCCACGAAAATCTGCAGGGGCGCGAGCACCGCGGCGAGCACGAAGCCGGTGCGCAAGGTCTTCCGCGCCGAGGCGTCTTCGCCTGCGTGGAGCAGCCGCCACGCCGAAAGCCCCGCGACCACGAAGGACGCAGTGAGGCCGGAGGCGAGCAGCATGTGGATAAAGCGGTACGGGAACGACGGATTGAAGATCACCTGCAGCCAGTCGCCGGCGATGATCTGGCCGCCGTCCAGCACGTGGCCGGCCGGGGTCTGCATCCAGGAGTTGAGGGCGAGGATCCAGAACGCCGAGATCGTGGTGCCGATCGCGACCATGGCCGAAGAGAACACGTGCATCCAGCCCGGCACGCGGTTCATGCCGAAGAGCATCACCCCGAGAAAGGTCGCCTCGAGGAAAAACGCGGTCAGCACCTCGTAGGCGAGCAGAGGCCCGGCGATGTTTCCCACTTTCTGCATGTATCCGGGCCAGTTCGTGCCGAACTGGAACGACATGGTGATGCCGCTCACCACCCCCATCGCGAAGGACAGCGCGAACACCTTGGTCCACAGCTTGTAGGTCGCGAGCCACGCCGGGTCGCCCGAGCGCGCGTACCGGATGCGGAAGTAGAGCAGGATCCATCCGAGCGCGATGGTCAGGCTCGGAAACAGGATATGGAACGCGATATTCAGCCCGAACTGGGCGCGGGCGAGCAGCAGGACGTCTGCGGTGTCCATGGATGCACTATCATAGTGGGCGTGGTGAGAAAGCGCTCGGTGCTGCGCTTCACGGCTGCAGGATGACTTTGCCGATGCCCGAGCGTTCGGCGACGAGACGGTGCGCCTTCGCCGCTTCGGCGAGCGGCAGGATGCGGTCGATAAGCACGCGGTAGCGGCCTTTGGCCGCGGCAATCAAGGCTAGCTCAACGTCCGCAGCCATGATCCGCCCGAACGAGCCGATGATCGTGTTCTGGTTCAGATAGAGCTGTTTCACGTCGAGCGGCACGGTGCCGCCGCCGTGGCCCCCCGCGGTGATGAGGCGGCCGCCGCGCGCGAGCGCGGCGAAGGCTCCGGGAAAGAGATCCGGGTCGCCGATGTTCTCGAACACCACCTCGACGCCGCGCTTCTCGGTGATGCGCATTACTTCCTCGGTCAGGTTCTGCGCCTGGTAATTGATCCCGGCATCGGCGCCGAGCGCAACGGCCGCCTTGACGCGCCCGTCCGCGCCGGCCGCGGCGATGACTTTCGCGCCGAGGTATTTCGCAACCTGGATGCCGGCGCTACCCAGGCCCCCCGACGCGCCCATCACGAGCACCCAGTCACCGGATTTCAGTCCCGCGATGTCGCGCAGCATGCTGAAGGCGACCGGCGCGTGGCGCGCGACCACGGTCGCAACCGGGAAATCGACGCCGTCGGGAATAGGATGCGTGCACGCGATCGGGACTTTCACGTACTCCGCATACCCTCCCCAGACGTGCAGGCCGAGTATGACCGGAAACGAGTTCACAGCCGGCGGCCGGACGAACTGCAGCGTCACGACGCGATCGCCGGGTTTGCGCGCGGTCACGCCTGGACCGACCGCGGCGACGACACCCGACGGATCGACGCCGAGCACGTGCGGGAGCTTGATCGGCACGGCGTACGCTCCGGATCGCACGACGAGATCGAGCGTGCGGTTCACCGACACCGCATGGACCTTGATGAGCACCTCGCCCGCCTCCGGCGCAGGCGTCGGCACTTCCTCGAGCCGCATCGCTTCGGGCGGCCCGAACTCGCGGATCACGATGGCCTTCATAACTCGGATTTTCGCCAAATTATGAGGGACATGCAGCCGGGCTTGACAAAGCGAAGTGTCATGACTATATTATTCATATATGAATAAGCCCGCCAAGCTGCGTTCAGGCAACCCTGGTACCGCCGACGGTCAAATGATGTACTCGCTCGTCCGAGCCGCGCACGTACTCGAGTCGCGCCTCGAGGAGGTCCTGGAGCAGGTCGGCTTGTCGCTGGCGAAATTCGGCGCGCTGTCGCACCTGGTCAAGGAGGGCGAGCCGCTGAGTCTGAGCGAATGCGCCACGAAGATGACCTGCGTCCGCTCGAACATCACCCAGCTCGTGGACCGTCTCGAGGCGGACGGCCTTGTGCGCCGCGTGGAAGATCCCGAGGATCGCCGCGCAGTGAGGGCCGCCGTGACCCCGCTTGGCAAGGAGCGCTATGCCGCGGGCGCGCGGCAGGTCGAGAAAGTGCAGGCGGAGTTCGCCAAGACGCTTTCGGGAATCGACCACGGCTCGCTCGAGCGCGTTCTGTCGGCGCTCAAATAGAGCCCTTTTTTTTAACTGAATGGTACATATATGAAAAGTGCAGGTGAGAAGCTTAATCCGCAAGCTTTTTTTCAACGCTCGAGAGATCACTTACTCCAGGAGAGCACCGTGAAGAACATTCTGTTTGTTTTGAGCAGCCCGCGCGGCTGGAAGTCTTATTCGCATCAATTCGCCAGCCATGTGGTCGATGACCTGAAAGCGCGTCACCCCGGCGCGAAAGTGGTGGTTCGCGACGTGGCGAAAGAACCCCTGCCGCATGTCGGCGAGGCGTTCGGTACCGGCCGGATGCTGCCACCGGAAAAACGCAGCCCGGCAGAAGCAAAAGCGCTCGCGTTATCGGACGCGCTGGTGGACGAGCTCGCCGCGGCCGATGTCGTCGTGTTCGCCGTCCCCATGTTCAACTTCGGCCTGCCCTCCAGCCTGAAAGCGTGGATCGACCACGTCGTGCGCCCCGGGCGCACCTTTTCCTACAGCGAGAAAGGCCCCGAAGGACTGCTCAAGGGCAAAAAGGCCGTCATCGTGGTCGCGCGCGGCGGCGTCTATTCCGAAGGGCCCGCGAAGCAGCTCGATTTTCAGGAGTCCTACCTCCGCACCGTCCTCGGATTCATCGGCATCACGAACGTGCACGTGGTGCGCGTCGAAGGCGTGGCGATGGGCGAAGAGGCCCTCAAGAACGCGATGGCGTCCGCCAAGGCGCAATCGGAAAAAGCGGTGCGCGAGTTCGCGTGATCCGAAACTCAAACGGGAGACCGGCCATGAGCTCTTTGTTGCGCACTTTTCTCAAATGCGGGCTGTACCTGGCCGCGATCCTGCTGCTGCCGGGCGCTCTGATCGGCGCGCCCCTTCTCTGGTGGCTCGGTCGCCGCCGAAAAACACCGCCGCAACCGACGTGGAAAGCATGCTCCTGACACAACGTTGTCAGCAGCCCCGGCTCAGACTCGGCGGCCACTGCACTCAGTGCTCAATGGCTTTTATCAAAAGGATTTGAACATGCGCAACACACTCAAGACCGCGGCTCTCGTGCTCGCCCTTGCCGCGCCGGCCTCCCCCGCGGAGGAGCTGGCGCCGGATACACTCGTCAAGACGCTCTCGATGGACGTGCTCGCAGCGATCCGCCAGGACAAGAGCATCCAGGCCGGCAATCCCAAAAAGATCGCGAGCCTCGTCGAGACGAAGATCCTGCCCCATTTCGATTTTGCGCATACCACCCGGATCGCGATGGGCGCCAACTGGCGGCGCGCCAGCTCCGAGCAGCGCGAGCAGCTGGTTCGGGAATTCAGGACGCTTCTGGTGCGCACCTATTCCAGCGCGCTCGTCAACTACCGCGACCAGGTGATCGAGTTCAAGCCCCTGCGCGCCCAGCCCGGCGACACGCAAGTCACGGTCAGGTCCGAAGTCAGGCAACCGGGAGCTCAAGCGGTTTCGATCGATTACGAGATGGACAAGACGTCCTCGGGATGGAAGGTCTACGACGTCAAGATCAGCGGCGCGAGCCTCGCGGCTACCTATCGGGACACTTTCGCCGAAGAAGTCCGCAACCACGGCATCGACGGCCTGATCGATTCTCTCTCCGACAAGAATCGCCAGAACGACGCGCGGCCCGCGTCGATCAATACCTAACGCGGCTCACACCCGCTCCAACTGAAAGGAAGCAAGATCATGAAAATCAGGGACTCCTATTTGACCGCCGCTGCGGCCCTGTCTTTGGCCGCGGTTGCGGCGCTGCTATCGGGCTGCGAGCCCGCCAATTCGCAGCCGCATGGAGGCATGCGGCCCCCGGAAGTCGCGGTGGTAACGGTGCAGCCGCAATCGGTGCCGGCGACATTTGAATACATCGGCCAGACCGCCGGTTCGCGGGAGGTCGAGGTGCGCGCGCGCGTGACGGGCATCGTCCTCAAACGCAACTATCGCGAAGGCGCGCCCGTCGCGCAGGGGCAGTCGATGTTCACCATCGATCCCGCGCCTTTCGAGGTGGCCGCTGCGCGAGCCGAAGCCGCGCTCGCCAGCGCCGAGGCGAAGCTCGCGCAGGCGAAGCGCAACAGCGCGCGCCTGAAACCGCTGTTCGAAATCAAGGCCGCCAGCCAGAAAGATTACGACGACGCGGCTTCCGCCGAGCAGGTGGCCGAGGCCGAGGTGAAAACCGCTCGCGCCAATCTCGCGGATGCGAGGCTCAACCTCGGCTACACCCGGGTCGAGGCGCCGATCGCCGGCATCGCGAGCCGCGCGCAGCGCTCCGAAGGGAACTACGTGTCCGGCCCGGATGTCCTGCTCACCACGGTATCGCAGATCGACCCGATCTACGTTCTGTTCAGCGTCTCCGACGAGGAGCGCGTCAGGCTCGCCCGGGAGGCCGACGCGGGACGCCTCAAGCTGCCCCGCGACGGGCGGTTCGAGGTGACGGTGAAGCTCGCCGACGGCAGCCTATACAGCGAATCCGGCAAGCCCAACTTCACCGACGTGCGCGTCTCGGGCAGCACGAGCACGAGCGAGGCCCGCGCCGAGCTGCCCAATCCCGCGGGCTTCCTTCATCCCGGCCAGTTCGTGCGCGTGACGTTAAAAGGCGCCGAGCGGCCCGCTGCGATCCTCGTGCCGCAGCGCGCGGTGCTCGAAGGCCCTAAAGGCAAGTTCGTCTACGTCGTCGGCGCCGAAAGCAAGGCCGAGCCCCGGCCGGTCGAGCTGGGCGACTGGCACGGCGAGGCCTGGATCGTGACTGCGGGTCTCGCCCCCGGCGATCGCGTGATCGTGGACGGCGTCATGAAGATCGGCCCGGGCTCGCCCGTGGCTGTCGCGGAATTGCAGCCGCGTGAAACCTACCCCGCGAAGAACGGGACGCCCAAGGCGGAAAGCCGCGCTCCAGTCGTCGCGCAAAAGTAAGGGAGCTCCATCATGTTCTCTCGTTTTTTCATAGATCGCCCCATCTTCGCGGCCGTGCTTTCGATCTTCATCGTGATCGCCGGCCTCGCGGCAATGCGCAACCTTCCGATCGCCCAGTATCCCGAGATCGCGCCGCCGGTCGTCACCGTCACGGCGAACTACCCGGGCGCCTCGGCCGGCGTGATCGAGCAGACTGTGGCGGCGCCGCTGGAGAACCAGATCAACGGCGTCGAGCACATGATTTACATGAGCTCGACCTCCACCTCGAACGGGCAGGTGCAGATTCGCGTGACCTTCGATATCGGCACCGACATCGACCAGGCCACGGTCAATATCAACAACCGCGTCAGGCAGGTCGAGCCGCGGCTTCCTGCGGACGTGCGCCGGCTCGGGGTCACGGTGGAAAAGAGTTCCTCGTCGTTCCTCCTGGTGGCCGCGTTCTACTCACCCGACGGGCGCTACGACGATCTGTACATCAGCAACCACGTCACGATGAACGTGCTCGACGTGGTGAAGCGCATTCCCGGCACGACCAACGTGCAGATCTTCGGGGCCAAGGATTACGCGATGCGGATCTGGGTCAAGCCCGATCGCCTGACGCAGTTGCGGCTCACGACGGCCGATCTCATCGCGGCGCTGAACGAGCAGAACGCGCAGTTCGCCGCGGGCAAGGTCGGGCAAACGCCTGCCGGCGGCCCGCAGGAGCTCGTCTATACGATCACCACCAAGGGCCGGCTCGCCGATCCGGGCGAGTTCGAGAACATCATCGTGCGCGCCAATCCCGACGGCTCGACGCTGCGTTTGAAGGACGTCGCGCGCGTCGAGCTGGGCTCGAAGGACTATGATTTCATCGGCCGGGTCAACGGCAAGGAAGCGGTGCTGGTCGGTGTTTTCCTGCAGCCTGGAGCCAATGCGCTCGAGGTCTCGAACAGCGTCAAGAAGACGGTGCAGGCGCTTTCTGCGCGCTTTCCCGACGGACTCACCTACTCGATTCCGTACGATACGACCCGCTTCGTCGAGGTATCGATCCGTGAAGTGCTGAAGACGCTCGTCGAGGCGATGGCGCTGGTGTTCCTCGTCGTCTTCCTTTTCCTGCAGAACTGGCGCGCCACCCTGATCCCGTTCGCCGCGGTGCCGGTATCGCTGATCGGCACCTTTGCTGGGCTCTATCTGCTCGGCTACTCGATCAACACGCTCACCTTGTTCGGCATGGTGCTCGCCATCGGCATCGTGGTGGACGACGCCATCGTGGTGCTCGAGAACGTCGAACGCATCATGCACGAGGAGCACCTGGACGCGCGCGAAGCCGCCGTCAAGGCGATGACCGAGGTGACCAGTCCGATCATCGCCATCGTGCTGGTGCTGTGCGCGGTGTTCGTGCCCATCGCGTTCCTGGGCGGCCTCGCGGGCGAGCTCTACCGCCAGTTCGCCGTCACCATCTCGATCGCGGTGGTGATCTCGGGAGCCGTGGCGCTCACCGTCACGCCGGCCTTGTGCGTGCTGATCCTGAAGCGCGAGCACAAGCAGCCGGGGCGCTTCTTCACCTGGTTCAACGACTGGTTCCACCGCGTGACCGGGCGCTACACCGACGGCGTCGCGTGGATGATCCGCCGCGGCGGGATCGGGGCGGCGCTGTTCGTGGGGATGGTCGCGCTCGCCGCCGGGTTATGGCGCGTCACGCCGGGGAGCCTGGTGCCGGACGAAGATCAGGGCTATTACATCGCGGCAGTGATCCTGCCCGATGGCGCGTCGCTCGAGCGCACCGACCGCGTGGTGGCCGAAGTAGTCGGGGCGATCCGGTCCAACCCGGCCAACGAAAACGCGATCGCGTTCACCGGGTTCGATTTCATCGGCGGCGGCTACCGCAACAACGCGGCGACGATCTTCATCACGCAAAAGCACTGGGACGAGCGCTCCGTCACCGCCTCGCAGCTGGTCGGCGAGCTCTTCATGAAGACCGCGCACATCAAGGAAGCATTGGTGCTCGCCTTCAACCCGCCGCCGATCTTCGGCCTGGGCACCGCGGGCGGCTTCGAGTTCTACATCCAGAACCGCGGCGAAGGCGATCCGAAACGCACCGCTGAAGTCTTGCAGCAGTTCCTCGCGCGCGCAGGCAAGGAGCCGCAGCTCGGCTTCGTCAATACCTTCTGGCGCGCAAATGTGCCGCAGCTCTACGTGGACCTGGACCGCGACAAGGCCAGGGCGCTCGGCGTGCCGATCGACGCTCTCTACGGGACGCTCGCCGCGACCTCCGGCACCTACTACGTCAACGACTTCAACAAGTACGGACGCACCTGGCAGGTGCTGATGTCGGCCGAGCCCGCCTACCGCAAGCGCCCCGACTCGATCGGCGATATCTACGTGCGCTCCCAGAAGGGCGAAATGGTGCCGCTCAACGCGCTGGCCAATGTCCGCTATTCCTCGGGTCCGGACTCGCTCGACCGCTTCAACAACCTGCCCGCGGTGAAAGTGATCGGGCAAGGCGCGCCCGGAATCTCCTCCGGCCAGGCGATCCAGGCCGTGGAAAGGGTCGCGAGCGAAGCGCTTCCGCCGGACTTCAGCTATGACTGGGGCGGGGCCTCGTTCCAGGAGAAGAGATCGGGCGGCACTGCAGGCATAGCGCTAGCGCTCGCCGCCCTGATGGTGTTCCTGATCCTTGCGGCGCAGTACGAAAAATGGTCGCTCCCGCTGTCGGTGCTGCTCGCTCTGCCGTTCGGCACCTTCGGCGCGCTCGCGGCGGTGTGGCTGCGCGGATTCACGAATGACGTGTATTTCCAGATCGGCCTGGTGACCTTGCTCGGCCTTGCCGCGAAGAACGCCATCCTGATCGTCGAGTACGCAGTGCTGAAGCACAACGAAGGCCTGTCCGCCGCGGCGGCCGCGCTGGAAGCGGCGCGGCTGCGATTCCGTCCGATCCTGATGACCTCGCTTGCATTCATTTTCGGCGTGCTGCCTCTCGCGATCTCGGCGGGCGCCGGCGCGGGTGCGCGGCGTTCCGTCGGCACGGGCGTCATGGGCGGAATGATGGCGGCGACGTTCCTTGCGATCTTTTTCGTGCCCATGTTCTTCAAGTTCATCACCGATCGCAAACTGTCCGAGCGCAGCACCGCGTCGGAGCTGCGCAGCGAGATCGAGCGCGAACACGCGCGCCACGCAGCCGACGTTCCACACCACGTTCCGCTGAAGACGGAGGACGGCCATGCGTAAACTTTCTATTCTCGGATTCGCATTTCTGCTTGCCGCCTGCACGGGGCTGAAGCCTGACTACACGAAACCCGCGGTCGACCTGCCGGCGGGCTGGCGCGATGCGCCGGCCGACGGCGTGCAGGCCCGGGATGCGCGCTGGTGGAAGGTGTACGGCGACCCGGTGCTGGACCGGCTGGTCGATGAAGCCCTCGCCCATAACGCGAATGTGATGCTCGCGATCGCCCGCGTCGACGAAGCGCGCGCGGCGCTTTCGGTGACTTCGGCCGGTCAGCGGCCGCAGGTCAACGCCAGCGCGAACCGCAATCGCACGCGCGTCTCGCAGCGCGGCCCGACGCCGCTGCCGCCGGGCGTCAATCCCGAGTTCAACGACACCCAGGTGGCGGTGGGCGTCTCTTACGAGATCGACCTGTGGGGCCGGCTGCGCAACGCCACGCTGGCCGCGCGCGCCGACCTGCTCGCGACCGAGGCCGCGCGCGAAACTGTGCTCATCACCCTGACCTCGGACGTGGCGCAGGGCTACTTCGCGTTGCGCGCGTTCGACGGACAGCTTGACGCCACCCGGCGCTCGCTCGCCGCCCGCAGCGAGGCGCTCGGCATGCAAAGGCGGCGCTTCGAGGTCGGCGACATCTCCGAATTCGATTACCGCCAGCTCCAGGCCGACGTCGCGGCCGAACGCGCGCTGCTGCCGGTCCTGGAGCTGCAGCGTGCGCAGCAGGAAAACGCCCTTGCCGTGCTGCTCGGCAAGAGCCCCAGGGCGATCTACGAAGGCGCGCTCCAAGCGGGAAGCGACCCTGAAGACCGGACGGTTTCGATCGTCGTCCCGGCAGGCCTACCCTCGGATCTGCTGCTGCGCCGGCCGGACCTGGTTCAGGCCGAGCAGACGCTCATCGCGGCAAACGCCCGCGTAGCAGTGGCGCGGGCGGCTTACTTCCCTACCCTCTCGCTCACCGGCTTTCTGGGCAGCGAGAGCGTGGCGCTGTCCGACTTGTTTACCGGGCCGGCCGGGATCTGGCAGGCCGCGCTCGCGGCGGGCCAGCCGATCTACGCGGGCGGGCGCACCGACGCGCAGGTGCAGGCCGCCGGCGCACGCGAACGCCAGGCGCTCGCCCAGTACCAGCTTGCGATCCAGAACGCGTTCCGCGACGTGCGCGACGCGCTCGTGGCGCAGGCCAAGGCGCGGGAGCGGCTCGAGGCCGAGAGCGAGCGCGTTACGGCGTTGAGGACCACGCTGCGATTTGCGCGCCTTCGCTACCAGAACGGCATGACCGGTCAGCTCGAGGTGCTCGATGCGGAGCGCAACCTGCTCGCCGCCGAGCAGAACCGCATCGACGCTTTGCGCGCGCAGCGGGCGGCGATCGCCGATCTGTTCAAGGCGCTCGGCGGAGTGTGGTCGTAGGCCGACCGGATGAGCCCGTGAATCCGGAAAGCTGATCCCAAGATGTCGAAAGCGGCCCGTGACGTACTCGAATCCTTCAAGGTTTTCCGTCGCTGCGGGCCGCGCGGCGATCACCGGCTTTTTGCTGGGCGTGGGGCTGCTCCTCAGTGCGCCGTCTCATGCGCTGGACGAAACCAAGGCGGACTTGCGCTTGTCCGTATCGGATGACTTCGTCCATGCGCGCGGTTCCACGGTGGTTTCCGCCCGCTACGGCGGCGCCTGGGGCGCGAGGCTCGGATTCTGGGCGCGCGAGTCGCATGGCGAGTCGAGCAAGGCCCATTTCTTCGCCGGCATCGATCACGTGTGGACCTACTCGAAATGGCGAGCCGGATTGGGCGCAGTCTGGATCGACGAGGTGAACGACCTCAACGGCACGCACTTGGATTTCGATGTCTCGCTCGGATACGACCTGTCGAGCCGGGTCTTCGTCGAATACCGGCACCATTCGCACGGACGGAAGCTCGGAATCAGCAAGGACGCGTCCAACGACGGATGGAACCTGGTCGGCGTCGGTCTCATCTTTTGATCGGACCGACGTCGCACGCGCGTCTCAATTCCTCGCGCTCGTCAGCGCTCAAGTCCCGGCTGAAGCGAAGCACCCGATCCAAGACGTCGTCGGTCTCGAAGTACGCCTTGCGGCAGTCGAGGTGCACGAAACCTCCCGGAACGAAGCGCCCCTCCTCGTAGAAGACGAGTCGGATGCGCCAGCTCCCGCGCGCGATGGGCTCACGGCAGCTGCGGCACTTCGCCTGCGCGCCCGGCGAGCGTTGGGCGCCGTCGGCCCGCGGGAGGCGCCGGCGCGCCAGGCTCGCGCGCGCCGTGCGCTCAAGGCTCTCCCGATCGGGCACGTTTGCGGACGTTTCCGCCAGGGCCTGAAGCAGCGGCTCCGGCCGCTTGTAGGCCGCGCACGCCGGATGGAACCACAGCGTCATCTCGCCCTCCGCAAAAGGGTTGGGCAGGCGCTCGCCGAGGCGCAGCTCTCCAGGCTGGATAGCCTCGCCGCAGCCGCGGCACTTGGAGCGGCCGCTAGTAGCGGGTTCGAAGAGGTGGGACACGCCCGGAACTCTCCACGCTAGGCCGCCCGAGCCTCCACCCCGGCATTCTCCGGCGCAAGAAACGCGTGGATCTGCGCGACCACTGCGGCGCCCTCGCCGATCGCGCCGCCGACGCGTTTGACCGATCCCGCGCGCACGTCGCCGATAGCGAACACGCCCGGCACGCTGGTCTCGAGCGGCAGGCGCCCGCCGCCGGTCGTGACGAAGCCCTTGTCGTCGAAGGCGACGCCGCAGTCCTTCAGCCACCCGGTCGCCGGATCGGCGCCCAGGAACAGGAACACGTTGCGGATCGCGCGGGTTTCCTCGGCTCCCGAGTCGCGGTGGCGCCAGCGCACCGATTCGACGCCGGATTCGCGCGAGCCCTTCAGCTCGATGATCTCGGTCCGGGTGCGCAGCTCGATGTTGGGGATCGCGGCGATGCGGTCGATCAGGTATCTCGACATGCTCGCGGCGAGCCCCGCGCCGCGCACCAGCATCCATACCTTCGCGACGTGCCCGGCGAGAAACACCGCGGCCTGTCCCGCGGAGTTGCCGCCGCCGACGAGCGCCACCTCCTGCCCCGCGCACATCTTCGCCTCGATGGGCGAGGCCCAGTACCAGACGCCCCGCCCTTCGAGCGCCTTCAGATCGGCGCAGTCCGGACGGCGATAGCGGGCGCCCGTGGCGACGACCACCGTGCGGCTGCGCACGGTGCGCGCGCCGGCGAGCTCGAGCGCCAGCGGATCGCGCTCCTCCGGCCGGCCGCAGTCCAGGCGCACCGCCTCGACCGGGATCAGCATGCGCGCGCCGAACTTCTGCGCCTGCGTATACGCGCGCCCGGCGAGCGCCTGGCCCGAGATGCCTGTGGGGAAGCCGAGATAGTTCTCGATGCGCGCGCTCGCTCCGGCCTGCCCGCCGAAGGAGAGCGCGTCGACGACGAGCACCGAGAGGCCTTCGGAGGCCGCGTAGACCGCGGTCGCCAGCCCTGCGGGGCCCGCGCCGACGACGGCGACGTCGTGCACGCGCTCCGCATCGGCGGCGTCGAGCATGCCGATGCACTTCGCGAGCTCGTTCTCCCCGGGATTGCGCAGCACCGATCCGTCGGGGCACGCGACGAGCGGCAGGTCCTCAGGTCTGGGCGCGTAGCGCTCGATGAAGGTTTGCGCATCCGGGTCGTTGGCGGGATCGAAGACCAGGTGCGGGATCCCGTTGCGGGCGAGGAAATTGCGCAGCCGCGCCATGTCCGGGGACGAAGGCGCGCCGATCAGCACCGGGCCGCCGGCGCCCATCTCGATCAGGCCCACGCGGCGCAGGATCAGCGCGCGCATGATCTCCTCGCCGAGATCGGCTTCGGCGACGAGGAGCGCGCGCAGCTGCTCGGGGACGACGAGGAGCGCCTCGACGGCACCGGCCGCGACGCCGTCCGCGAGCGCGCGCCGGCCCGAGAGCTGTCCGATTTCGCCCGAAAATCCTCCAGCGGAAAGCTCGGCGATGAGAAGATCACGCCCGTGCCCGTCGCGGCCGGTGATGCGCAGCATGCCCGAGAGCACGACGAACATGCCCGGGCTTGTCTTGCCGGTCTCGAACAGGCACTCCCCGTCCGCGTAGCGGCGCGGCGCGCCGAAGCGGCGCAGGCGCGCCAACTCCTCGTCCGCGAGGACCGGGAACATCTGCGCGCGGCGCGCCTCGAGCGTCGGGGAGCGGTAGGGCTCGGCGCTCATTTCAGGTTTTCATCCCATCGGTCCTGTGCTGATCGAGACGGCTGCAATCCATTTTCAGCCGAGGTATTTCTTGACCACCTCGGGCGGCCGCGCGTGCGCCTGCGACGGGTCACCTCCGGTTTCGCGCAACGCTCGCCGCTGCCGCAACAGGTCCCAGCACTGGTCCAATTCGACCTGCACGTCAACGAGACGCTTGCTGCCTTCGGGATCGAGGGATTTCTGCCCGAAAAGCCGGTGCTCCTCGGCCACCAGGCGTTCGATATGGGCGAGTACGGATACGTCTTTGCGATGTTCTTCCACGGGATGCCTCGCTGCGTGGTGATGAGATCGGCGCGGCCCCCAACATAAACCCGTTGAGAAGATCCGGCAAGTCGCCGGAATCCTCGCCAAGCGCCCGGGCCGCGCCCGGCACCATGCTACGATCGCCCCAGTAGGAGAGAGCACCATGCGAATCGGCATTCTCGGTTCAGGCTTGATGGGCGCCAAGCTCGGAACGATCTTCGCCCGCGCCGGACATGGAGTGGTCTTCAGCTACGCCCGCAGCGAGCAGAAGCTCAAGCGGCTTGCAAGCAAGGCGGGACGCAAGGCGCGGGCCGGCACGCCGCGCGAGGCGGCGCAGGACGCGGATGCAGTTTTGCTGGCCGTGCACTGGCTGCGGTTCGACGACGTTCTGAAACAGGCGGGCGATCTGTCGGGAAAGGTCGTCGTGACCTGCTCGCTGCCGATGAACGAGGACAACACCGAGCTCGTTGTGGCCCATACCTCGTCGGGCGCGGAGGAACTGGCGAAAAGGATTCCCAGAGCTCGCGTCGTGGCGGCATTCGGGACCGTCCCGAGCGAAGTGTTCTTCGACGTCTATGAAGCGAGGCGCAAGGCGAAGCGGCCGAACCTCGTGTACTGCGGCGACGACCGGCGCGGCAAGGAAGTGGCCGCCGGCCTGATCCGCGACGCCGGCTTCGATCCGGTGGACGCCGGGCCTTTGCGGATCGCTCGCTATACCGAACCGTTCACGATGCTCGTGGCCCAGCTCGCCTACGAAAGCGACGGAGGTCCGGAACTGGCGTATCGTTTTGAGCGGTTCGGCAAATAGGGAAGCCCACTACATAGATGAGGTGAAGACATGTCGGAGTTCGCCGAATGGGACAGCTTTTACGTGATCGTCGGCTCGGCTGCAGGTGCCTTGATCGGTTTGCAGTTCGTCGTCCTGACGCTCGTTGCCGAGAGGCCGCCGCTGCGAGCGGCGGAGGCCGGCGCCGCCTTCGCGACACCGACGATCGTTCACTTCGGCACGGCTTTGCTTTTGTCGGCAGTCCTGCGCGCTCCCTGGCAAGCCGTCGCGCCCGTTGCGGCTCTCTGGGGTGTCGTGGGCTTCGCCGGCGCGGCCTACACCTGCATCGTAACGCGACGCATGCGCAGGCAGACCACGTACCGGCCGGGGTTCGAGGACTGGTTATTCCACGTCCTGCTGCCGTTCGCCGCGTACGCAATACTCGCGCTATCGGCGTTCGCGGCTCACTCTCATACCCGCGAGGCTTTGTTTGTCGTCGGAGGTTCCGCGCTGCTGCTGCTCTTCATCGGCATCCATAACGCCTGGGACGGCATCGCCTACCACGTATTTGTCCGCATGCGGGATCAGGGGGACTGAAAACATGAACAGACGAAAAGCCGTGGGGGTTCTCGGCAGTCTCGCGCTCGGTACTGTTGCGTGGGGGCGACATGTGCTCGCGCAACCAGTGTGCACGCTGACGCCGGAGCAGATCGAAGGCCCGTTCTATCTTGATCAGGCTCGCATTCGCGAAGACATCTCCGAGAGCAAGCCCGGCGTGCCGCTGCGGCTCGTTCTCCGCGTGCTCGACGCCTCCGCGTCCTGCGCGCCGATCCCGAGAGCCGCCGTGGACGTCTGGCAATGCGATGCGCTCGGCATCTACTCCGGCTACGAAGGTGCAGCGATCGCCCCGCGACACGTCGATCCGGTGGACGACAAGACGTTTCTGCGGGGAACACAGCTCGCGGACCGTGTCGGCGGCGTCCAGTTCCGAACGATCTATCCGGGCTGGTACCTGGGTCGCACCCCGCACGTGCACCTGAAGCTTCGCGTCGGCGCGAAAGCAGCCACCACCCAGCTCTATTTTCCCGACGAAGTCACGAACGCCGTGTACGCGCGCGCTCCGTACAACCGTCACCCGAACCGCGACACCACGAATGCCACGGATCGCTTCCTAGGGCCGATCGCCAGCAAGTCCCTGGTGATGTGGACGATGGAGCGCGACGGGCACGGCTACGTCGCCGCCGCCACCATCGCGCTCCGAAGCTCCTAGCTCTGGGGAAGCCGTCGGCGAAGTCTCTCCAGCTCGGCCGGCTGGAACGGGATGCTGCGAAAGGCCGTATTCAGCGCCGAAAGAACGCGCAGTACCTTAGGTTTGTTTGGCCTCGGCGCTTGCTGGGAGCAGAACGCCGACCGCCCGCGGCTCCGCGAGGTGTTCTGGATAACTGTCGGTCATCGCCACGAGGATCCTGCGAGGTCCGTGAAACGGCAAGCGCCCATGGGAGACAGAGAAATTGTCAATCGCAACGACGTCTCCTCGTTGCCATCGAAAACACGCCAGGTGCTTCCAAATGGTCGCGTTGACCTGCTTCACCTCTGACCGAGATATCTGAGAACCATCGCCGTATGTGACGTTCCAATCAAACTGCCGCATGGGAATAGACCAACGCCGGAAGAGGTCGACGATCCTCACCACGCAGTTTACAGCAAGTGCGCGCAGCGTACGCCGGTGACGAACGATCTGCTCATACTCAATCCCAGCTGCATCGGGGTGAAACGTATTCACCTGATTGTGCCAGGCACAGGTTCCATACAGCGGGTGTACGCGCACTGCCGGGAGCATGTTTTCCAGCTTCAACGCGCCGCCGGGAAGCCAGGTGAGCGTAAGTTCTTGGGCCTTCGCTCGTAGCTCCACCGTACTGCGGTCTTTCGTTTCGAATACGTCGCTCCAGCGGCGGCCGCCCCATAACCTGTATAGCCCTTCGGATGGAGCGCCGTGCACCCTCGCATAGCGTACGGACGTCGCTTCGAACTTAGAGCGCAGGGGGCCGGGCATACTTCCCAAAACTTTTCGGAGATCGCAGAGCGGCGTTTCGCCTCCCGAGCTCGGCGCAACATCACAGAAGAAAAATATCTTTCGTGGCGGATGGGGCGTGTACGCCATCTCTGGGTGTTGCGGGATGGGGTAGTACGCCGGCAACTCTAAGGACGTGTGAACATACTTCGTGACGTGGCTTCGCGCCGCAACGCCCGGATAGTCCTCTACCAGTTTCTGATCCACTGCGAGCGCCACCTGCTCGAATGCAGCAGCATCCGGCACTGCAAAACCTCGAAAAAGCACCGCGCCGTAAATTTTGAGATCTTCGGCAAACCGTTGCTCATGTTCGCGGATCCAATCCAGGAGGAAGCCGGCGCTGCGAGCCTCCGCGTTCGTGGGCTCGTACACGATAGGCAACTGCTGCTCATTTATGAATGACGCTTTAACGGAAGGCAGAGACATCATCCGACCGCTAGCCCGATGCTTTGTCGGCGGAGCGACGACGCCTCGCATTGCGACGGCCGCGCTCGATCGGCTCATTTTCCACTCCCTCCCCAAGAGCAAGATAGGGCGCGAGCGATACCGACGCCATAACGTGGGCGCCTGGCACGCGGCGCACTACGCGCGCGAGCCGGCGCCCTTCCGCCTCGGTGCAACAAAACGGATCGCCGGTCGGTAGCAGAGCCAAGTCGGCGCGCGCGAGCGGCTGCTCGTGCAGGCGTTCGGCGCGCAGAAACTTGAGCTGGCTGCGGAGTCGCGGGATCGGAAGCGTAGGGGTGTCACCGAGGAACGGCAGGCCCTTGAGGCGGCGCAGCGCTTCTGCGTCGGGAACGCGCTCGATTTCTTCGTCCGAGAGTCCTTCGAGCATGCGCAAGATCTCGGCGCCTGGCGGCGATACCGCGATGATTTCGATGGACACCGGCAAGGCACCGGACGTTTCGATCAGGCGTCGGGCGACGGTGACGCCGGCGGAGTGGGCGACGACGCGCGCGCGTCGCGTGACCGGCGGCAGCGAGTCTAGGTGGGTGCGCCAGGCGACCCCTAGCTCGCTCATCGACAAGGCGCGCTCGTAGCGCACCAGATAGACAGCGGCGTCGCTCGGCAGTCGCGCCGCGCGCGCCGCAACCTCCGGATCGACGAGCGCACCCGCGACGAAATAGATCGGGGCAACGCCGCCAGAGCGTCCGGCGAGCGGCTCGATCAGTAGGACGCTCTCGGCGGGGGTGCTGCTCGAAGTCGAGGCCGTCGGCGCGCCCGCCGGGCCGCTGCTAGCTTCGTACAGCTCGGCGATGCGTGAGAAGCTGAGCGCGCGCACCTCTGACGACGCTACAGGCAGATGGTATTCGTGTTTCAGCAGATATTCGATCTCGACGGCCATGAGCGAATCGAGCCCCAGCTCGACGAGCGCAACGTTCTCCGGCACGGTGTCTTGTGACTTGAGACCCAGTATCGCCTTGACCGCGGCCTTCAACCCCTCGCGCCCCCCGCGAGTGGGGGCGGCGTGCTTGAGCGCGCGCAGGTTTCGGTCCCGCATCGCGCTCGCCACGACCGGCGCGCCCTGCGTCAGGAACGTATCGAGGACCTCGAAGCAGGACTGGATCGACTGCTCCTCCAAATGAAAGCCCGTGAAGTGGACGCGCGCGCGGTTTTCCGCGACGAAGCCCACGTCGCCGATCGTTCCCCACTGGATCGCGAGCGCCGGAAGGCCCGAGCACTTGCGCGCCTCGCACAGGCGCTCGAGGACCGAGTTGGCGTAGCCGTAGTTGGACTGTCCGGCATTGCCGAAACCGCTCGCGATGGAGGAGAACGCGACGAAGTGATCGAGGGAGCGGCAATGCGCGCGCGTGGCGGCATCCAGGTGCCGCGCGCCGTCGGCCTTGGCGTGGTTGACCCGCTCGAAGCGCTCGGGCGTCTGGTTGGCCAGAATGGCGTCGTCGAGCACCATCGCCAAGTGAAAGACGGCCCCGAGCGGTCGCTCGGCTTCGATCTCGCGCACCAGAGTTTCGGCCTCGTCCGCATCGCCTACGTCGCGGGTCGAGACGGCCACGCGCGCCCCTTGCCGTTGGAACGCGCGCAGCCGAAACGCATCGTATCCGCCGCGCACTCCCTTTCGGGTCGTGAGCACGATATCGCGCGCGCCGCGCTCGATCAACCACTGGACGAGCTCGAGCCCGACGCCTCCTAGGCCGCCTGTGACGAGGCAAGCCTTGTGCGGATGGAACCACGTACGCCGCCGCGCCTCGATCGCGAGCGCCTCGCCGGTCGACGGATCGCACACGCGCACGAGCACCTTGCCGATGTGCCGCCCCCGCGCCATGTAGCGGAGCGCGTCCGCGACGGCGTCATGCCCGAACACGGTGCGCGGCAGCGGCTGCACCACGCCGCGCGCGAGCCCGTCGCGCATCACCGCCACGAGCTCGTCGCGCTCGGCGCCTTGGTCTTTTACGAGGTTATTGAGTCCCACGCCGTAGAGCGCGATGTCCTTGAGGAACATCCGCATCCCGATCTGCGTGTCGCGGGACATGTCATACTTGCCGATCTCGACGAAGCGGCCGTAGTCCGCGAGCACGCGCAGCCCGGCGGCGAGCTTGTCCTCGGCGAGCGAATTGAGCACGACGTGCACGCCGCGTCCTTCGGTGGCGCGCAACACCAGCTCCTCGAACGAGGCGTCGCGCGAGTAGCCGATTCGCTCGTCACGTAGCTCCGAGAAGCTCTCCTTCAAGAACGCACGTTTTTCCGGAGAGCCCACCGTCGCGAACACCTCGCAGCCCATAGAAAGTGCGATGCGGATCGCCGCCTGCCCCACGCCACCGGCGCCTGCGTGGATCAGGACGCGCTCGCCGGGTCTGAGGCGCGCCCGCACCAGCAGCCCCAGATAAGCGGTGAGGTAGGCTACGGGCACGGTGGCGGCGTCCTCGAGCGTCCAACCTTCGGGGACCGGGAACACGCACCGCGAGCGCGTGTGGCTCACGTGCGTGCTGAAACTCTCGTGCACGTCGTGCACGAAACCCATGACCCGCCGCCCGTCCGGCGTCATTCCGGAAAATTCCCCGCCCATCGCGGTCGCAATGTCCTGGCCGAAGACCTCCGGGCTCAGCCGCCCGGTGGCGAGCATCACGTCCTTGAAATTGAGCGCCAGAAAATGCGCTTGGTAAGCGTGGTCATCGTCTCTCCAGACCGGGCCGCGCTCCCAGCCCAGGGAGCCTAGGTCGCCCGGCTGGATTGCGAATTGCACGTTCGTGGTCGCGATTGCCTCGCTCATCGCGAGCGGCAGGTGGCGCAGCGCTCCCCATACGCTGTCGCGCACGACGTTCTGCGCGAGGTCGAGGCGATAGATCCGCTCGCGTTCGGGGTCGCTTAGGCGCGCAAGGTCGTCGGCAAAGAGCGCGCGCACGCGCTCGCCTCCTGGCTCCCGCCGCGCGCACAGCAGCAGGCCGAGCAGCCCGGGCGCCTCTCGTTCCTCCGCCTCGAGCCACAACCGCGCTGCCGGCGTTGCCTCGAGCCCAGCGAGCGAAGCCTGGATCGCCGGCAAGTCCTGGCTGAAGTCCCCCGTGAGCCGCAAGACGTGTTGCTCGAGCGCCGCGCGCGGGCGCTTGCGGCAGAGGAACAGCGTGAGGGCGAGGCCGTCGTCCCTCGTCGCCACCACGTCGAAGCCGCACTCCTCGAGCACCAGTCGCCACTGCGCGGACGAGAGCAGCGCGCCGTGCGATCGGTCGCTCGGATCGTCGAAGCGCCACACCTGCTCGAGAAACCCCCAGACGCCGAGCATCCCGGCGTACCCGTGCGTCACTTCGTGAAGCAGGAAAAATCCCTGGTCGGCGAGCGCGTCGCGAACGTGGCCCAGCGCCGCGCGCAGGTTCGGGGCAGCGTGCAGCACGTTGCTCGCCACGATGAGATCGAGCGGCGGCCCGAGCTCGGCGGGCGCGGGCGCGCCGACGTCCCATACCGCGAACTGCGTGACGGCGTCGTACTCGGCCAGGAGGCTGCGGAGGTTCTCGAAGAAGCCGGCCGACACGTCGGTGATGAAGTAGCGGTCGTCGGCGGAGCGTAGCCGCGGCAGCAGGTGCGCCGTGATCCCGCCCGTGCCGGCGCCGACTTCCGCGATGCGCGCGGGACGGCCGAACGCCGTGTTCTCCAGCGCGGTATCCACGAGAACGCCCAGGTCATGCGGCCCGTAGAGGTCCGAGAGGCCCATGTCCTCGCGATACATTGCGTTGTATTCCTCGAAGCCGACGATGCGGGCGACCGGGTCTGCGAGCAAGGCCCCGGGATCGGCGTGGACGTGGCGCGCGAGGCGCAGCATCAAGCCCCGCGGATGTTCGCAGAAGCGCTCGATCTCCGCGGCTCCGGGTGGGGCGACCGATTCGCGCGCGAGCAGCGCCTCAAGCCGCGCGAGATGCGCTGGGAGCGCCCGGTCCGAGGTCTTCGCCGCGCGCAGTATATCGAGCGTCGAGGTCACCACGAAGCCGGTGACGACCGCGCAGTATTCGGCGACCTCGCGCGCCGTGGCCGCGTCCCAGTCGGCTGCTGCATGATAGGGCGCAAACGCGTGGCGCAGCAGGGAGGGCTGGTCGCCGCCCCTCGCGCGAGGCAGCACCGCGCCGCGGCAGTCCTCCAACACGACGGCGGGCGCCACGACGCGCGCGAGCACAGCGTCGTAAGTCGCCGGAATCGCCTCGGCCGCGGGCTGGCGCGTGGGATCCAGAACGAGCCGCCGCAGATACGTCGGCACCGCCGTCACGCGTGGGCTCGCCAAGAGAGGGCCCTGGAGCAGCGCGTCGAGATAGGTAACCCAATTGCCGTTCCACGCCGCGTGAAACAGGGTGGCGTCGGCCGACGCCGCGCGCAGCCCTTGGAACGCGCGGCCGTACTGATAGCCGCGCAGCCGCAGTTCCTTGTAGATGTCCGCTGTTGCGAGCATCAACGGATCGGCCGCCGCCCTCGGTTCGCTCGGCGCCGGCCAGGTGACCGCGGCGCCGGCCACGGCGGTACCGCTCGCAATCAGCTCGTCGCCGCACACGACCTCGAATCGCCGCGTCGCCGCGAGGTAGCGCACCGCGAGTGTGACCGGCACTTCGGGTGTGATCGCTGTAGCGCGGTGAAACGTCACGTCGTCGAACTGCACGGGGAGACGCTCGATCGGCACGCGCGCGAGTTGCGCGAGCGTGCGCCAGACGAGGCATAAATAGCCGACCGCGGGGAACAACACCTTGCCCTGAATGCAGTGGTCCGCAATGTAGGCGCTTTCTTCCGACCTTAGGTCGATGGTGAAGCGCTGATCGGCGTCACCGCCGTAGTCGGCGAATGTCGGGACTTCCCACGCTTGCGTATCGTCCCATTGACACAGTCCGGGTACCTGGCACGGCGCCGCGAGCGGATAGGAAACGCCCAGGAGACGCGTCCAGGCGACGTCGATCCCGAGCGTGTAAGCGCGCGCCAGCGCTTCGTAGACGGGCGCTACGCCGGCACGCTCCCGATTCATCAGGCCGATCGTGCGGCAATCCGCCCGCGTCTCGGCGATGGGCCGGCGAAGCAGTGCGTGCGCGCCGACTTCCATGATCACCGCGCCCGCCGGGATGCCAGCCAGCGCCTCGGCGAAGCGCACCGGCCGGCACAAGTTGTTGACGAAGTACTCGGCGTCGCACTGCGGCGCTTCCTCGCCCGGCAGCGCCGAAGTCGACACCCACCGGGGGCTGCGGGTTCTCGGCGCTGGTATGAGCGGCGCGAGGGCCGTGCGGTAAGCCGGCGCGGCAGCGGCCATTCCAGGAGCGTGGTAGGCGATCCCGGCGGAGTCGACTACGCGCGCGTCGACCCCGCGGGCGGACAGTCGCGCGAGCAAAGAATCGAGCGCCGCGGGGTCGCCGGAAACCGTCACGCTGCGCGCGCCGTTGTGGCACGCCGCCGTCACGCCGTCCCCGCAGAGCGCGGCGGCGGTGTTCCAGTCGAGCGCGACCGCCGCCATTTGGCCGCGCGTCGCCGGCGCCTCCGTTATCGCGCGCCCGCGCCAGTAGGCCGCAAGCACCGCCTGGGCGGCGTCGATTGCGCCATCCGCGTAGCCGCAAGCGATCTCGCCTAAGCTGTGGCCGACCAAGCCCTCCGGTTCCAAGCCGGCAGCGCGCAGCAGATCGACCAGCGCCACCTGCACCGCGGTGAGCCCGACGAGCATCGAGGTCACGTCGCGCAGTGCCTCGTCGTCGGCGCTCGTGAGCAGTCGCGTGAGATCGATGCCGGTGTCGCAGAGTGCTTCGCCACAGCGCGCGAGCGCCTCGCGGCACGGCTCGATTTCTAGGAGGGCCTTCCCCATGCCGGGCCACTGAGCGCCGACGCCCGGGAAAACCCACCACAGCGCGGGACGCGCGGTGACCGCGGCGCCTCGCAAAGCGGCCGCTTCGCCGCCGGCGGAGCGCAGCGCAGCTCCGCGAAAGGGATGCGTAGCGATGGGCGCATTCGCCACCGAAGCGAGCAAGGCAGCTTGACCCGGACTCAAGGTGGGTGAGCCCGCTTGGACCAGGAGGCTCTCCAGCCCAGCCTCGGTGCGCGCCGCGACGGGCACGGCGGGACATACGCACACCGGCTCGGCCGAGCGCGCGAGTTCGTCGCGCAAGATCACGTGCGCGTTCGTTCCGCCGAAGCCGAAGGAGTTGATGCCGGCCACGCCGCCGCGCCACGGCTGATGCTCCGCAACGACCGCCAAGCGGCCGTCCAGCAAGGCCGGGATGTCCGGGTTCGGAGTCCTGAAGTGCAGGTTGGCCGGAATCGTGCCGTGCTCCATGGCAAGGAGTACCTTGAGCGCCCCGACGAGCCCGGCGGCTCCCTCGGCGTGGCCCATATTCGATTTCACCGAGCCCACGAGCAGCGGGGCGTCGCGATCCCCGCAGAAAATCTCGGCCAGCGCATTGGCTTCCTGCGGATCGCCGGCTCGCGTACCGGTGCCGTGAGCTTCGACGTAGGCCACCGAGCGGGGCTCCACGCCGGCACGCGCGTACACGCTTTGCAGCAACCGGCTCTGCGCCGCGCCGCTCGGAAAGGTGATGCCTTCTTGCGTATACCCGTCGTTATTGACGCCCGACCCCAACACCGAGGCGATCACTCGCCGCGCCCGCTCGGCGCGCGCCAGGAACAGCGCAACGATGCCCTCGGCGCGCACATAGCCGTTTGCTTCAGCGTCGAAAGCTCGGCCGGTGCCGTCTGGCGAGAGCATCTTCAGGCGCGCGAACCCCACGCTGCTGCTCGGATTCAGAATCAGATTTGCGCCCGCGACAAGCGCATAGTCGCACTCGCCCGCCGCCAGGGCTCGCGCGGCCGCGTCGAGCGCGACCAGCGCCGACGAGCAAGCGGTATCGACGTTCAGCGACGGCCCGCGGAAGTCGAAAAAGAACGACAGGCGGTTGGCGAACATCGATCTCGCGCAGCCCGTGTTCTCGTAGCCGGTAATACCGTCGGGACGCCTGCTGAAGAGCGTGTCGGCTTCGCTGGCGCAAGCACCGACGTAGACCCCGGCAGCCGCGCCGCGCAATTCCTCGGGAACGAAGCCAGCGCAGCGGATCGCCTCATAACCGGTCGCGAGGAGCAGGCGCAACTGCGGGTCCATCTTGTGCGCCTGCTTCGGATGGACCTCGAAGAAGCGCGCGTCGAAATGCGCGATGTCTTTTAGCTTGCCGAAACGCGGCGGCGTATCGTACAGGCCGGGCGTCCAGCGGCGGGCGTCCTCCGTCACCATGTCGCGGCCCGCGATCAGGTTGCTCCAGAACTCTTCGGGGCTGTCCGACTCAGGCAGGCGGCAGGCGTAGCCGCCGACAACGACCTGTGCGTTCATAGCTCACCGATCTCGGGTTTTCACCCGGCAATCGCCAGCCGCGACGGGCGGCGGTCCAAGCGTCGGCGTATTAATGCGTTAGACAGATATATATGTCAAGCGCTCGCTTCCGTGATGGAAGACAGGATGTTCCATGAAGGACGGGCATGGAACGCGGCGCAATATTGTTGTGAGATATATAGGGTCGCCGCGCGGTCCGTCTCCTCGAGCGCTGCGGGGACGTTATTTATCCGTTGCGCGCGTGTCCCTCTGTGCGTCTTTGCCATAGGCCCCATTCTGCCTGAGTTGACTTGCAAGACCCTAGCGCCTACTGCAACATGTCTGCGCGCCACAGGGACTGATGATCCAGATGGAACGCCGAAATTCCGCAACCTCAAGCGGCAGCACGGGAAATCAAACGCCGTCGCCAGATCTTCCGGGTACCACCGCCATGATGCAGCAATACCTGCGCATCAAGGCGCAACACCCCGACATGCTGCTCTTCTACCGCATGGGGGACTTCTACGAGATGTTCTACGAGGACGCCGAGCGCGCCTCGCGCCTGCTCGATCTCACGCTCACGACGCGCGGCGCTTCCGCGGGCGCGCCGATCAAGATGGCGGGCGTGCCTTATCACGCGGTGGACCAGTACCTCGCGAAGCTGGTGCGCATCGGCGAGTCGGTGGCGATCTGCGAGCAGATCGGCGACCCGGCTACGTCCAAAGGCCCGGTGGACCGGCAGGTCACGCGCATCGTCACGCCGGGAACGCTCACCGACTCGGAGTTGCTCGAGGAGAAGGCCGACAACATCCTGCTCGCCCTCTCCCGCACGAAAGGCGCCGTGGGACTCGCCTGGCTCAATCTCGCGAGCGGCGAGCTGCGCGTCACCGAGATCGCACCGCATCTGCTCGAAAACGAATTGCGCCGCATCGGTCCCGCAGAAATTCTCGCGGCCGAGGGCACCGCCCTGACCGGTTTCGCGGTGACCAGGCTGCCCGAATGGCACTTCGATTTCGACGCCGGGCGGAAGATCCTGCTCAAGCAGCTCGGCGCGGCGAGCCTCGCCGGCTACGGCTGCGACGACCTGGAACCCGCGATCGCCGCCTGCGGCGCGCTGCTCGAGTACGCGAGGAAGACGCAAGGGCAGGCGCTCGCGCACGTCGCGGCGGTGATTCCGGAGCGCGCGAGCGAGTACGTCCGCATGGACGCGGCAACGAGACGCAACCTCGAGCTCACCGAGACTCTGCGCGGTGAGCCTGCGCCGACGCTTTTTTCCCTGCTCGACGAGTGCGCGACCGGCATGGGAAGCAGGCTGCTGCGCCACTGGCTTCACCATCCTCTGCGCGATCAGACAGCAGTCGGCGCGCGCCACGAAGCGGTCGCCGCCCTCGCCGAGGCGCACCCGGGGATCCACAAGCTCCTGCGCCGCTTCGCCGACGTCGAGCGCATCACCGGGCGCGTCGCTCTCAGGAACGCCCGCCCTCGCGATCTGTCCTCCTTGCGCGACAGCCTCGCCCTTTTGCCCGAGCTTGCGTCCGCGATTCCGCCCGGCACACCTCTTCTCAGCAAACTCATGGCCGATCTGGAAACGCCGGCCGCGTGCCTTGCGCTGCTCCGCCGCGCGGTCCTGGAAGAGCCCGCGGCGATGGTGCGCGACGGCGGCGTGATCGCCGACGGCTACAACAAGGACCTCGACGAGCTGCGCAAGCTGCAAACTCATTCGGGCGAGTTCCTAGCCGAGCTGGAAGCGCGCGAGCGCAACCGCACCGGCATCCCCAGCCTGCGCGTCGCCTACAACAGCGTGCACGGCTTCTACATCGAGATCACCAACACCCACGCCGCCAAGGTGCCCGCCGACTACCGCCGCAGACAGACGCTCAAGAACGCCGAGCGCTACATCACGCCGGAGCTGAAGGAGTTCGAGGACAAGGCCCTCTCGGCGAGGGACCGCGCGCTGGCGCTGGAGAAATCGCTCTACGACGAGCTGCTCGGCCTCGCTGCCGCGCACCTCCCCGTCCTGCAGCGCATCGCCCGGGCCCTGGCTCAGCTCGACGTGCTCGCCTGCTTCGCCGCGGTGTCATCGAAGCGCAACTATTGCCGGCCAGAATTCGCCGATGAAATTCTCATCGAGATCGACGCAGGCCGCCATCCGGTCGTCGAAGCGCAAGAATCGACTCCCTTCATCGCCAACGGCGCGCGGCTCTCGCCCGCGCGCCAGCTGCTCCTCATCACCGGGCCCAACATGGGCGGCAAGTCCACCTACATGCGTCAGGTCGCGCTCATCGTGCTGATGGCGCACGTGGGCTCGTTCGTTCCGGCGAAATCGGCGCGCCTCGGCCCCATCGACCAGATCTTCACGCGCGTGGGCGCCGCCGACGACCTCGCCGGCGGACGCTCCACTTTCATGGTGGAGATGACTGAATCGGCCAACATCCTGCACAACGCGACCGACAGGAGCCTGGTGCTGATGGACGAGGTCGGGCGCGGCACCTCGACCTTCGACGGGCTCGCCCTCGCCTGGGCCATCGCGCGGCAGCTCCTGGAGCGCAACAAGTCGCTCACGCTCTTCGCCACCCATTATTTCGAGATGACGCGGCTCGCGCTCGATTGCAAGGAAGCGGCGAACGTCCACCTCGACGCGGTCGAGCACAAGGACACGATCGTCTTCCTGCACGCGGTCGAGGAAGGCCCCGCGTCGCAGAGCTACGGGCTGCAGGTCGCGCAGCTCGCCGGCGTTCCCAAGGCCGTCGTGCGCAACGCGCGCAGATACCTTCAGATGCTCGAGGAAGCGAGCCTGACACGCGGAGGGCAGACCGATCTCTTTGCCGCGGGGAAAGCGGAACCCGAGCAGCCGCCGGAATCGGACGCCCTGCGGGACGCGTTGGCGGCCGTCAGTCCGGACGAGCTGTCCCCTCGGGAGGCTCTGGAGCTTCTGTACAAGCTCAAACGACTGTGATGCGGCGCCTGATCGTTCTGCTCGCGGCGCTTGCCGGCTGCACGGCGCACATTCCGCCGCCGCTGCCTTCCGCGTTCCATCCGCCGATCAGCTTCGCGCTGATCGGCGACACGCCTTATAGCGAGGCGGAAGCCTCCGCGCTCGACTCGATGATCGAAGAGATCAATCGCGAGGACCTCGCCTTCGTCATCCACGTCGGCGACATCACCGGCGGCCAGGGCCCCTGCACCGACGTATGGCTAGCGGCGAGGAAGCGCCAGTTCGAGAAATTCAGGCATCCCTTCGTGATCGTTCCCGGCGACAACGAATGGGTGGACTGCCACCGTAGCGGCTTCGATCCGATGGAGCGCCTGAGCAAGTTTCGCGAGCTCTTCGAATCCGGCGACGCGAGCCTCGGCAACCGCGGCCTGAGGCTCGAGCGGCAATCGGGCCGTTTCGGGGAATACCGCGAGCACATGCGCTGGATCGCGGGCAACGTGCTCTTCGTCGGCGTCAACGTGCAGGGCAGCAACAACAACCTCGGCAGGACGCCCGCGATGAACGCCGAGCATCGCTCGCGCATGGCCGCGGTGTTCGCGTGGCTCGAGGACAGTCTGCGGCTTGCCGAGCAGCGCGATCTTGCCGGCATGCTCATATTCGCCCAGGCAGATCCGGATTTCGAGGGAAGATTCCGGCGCAAGAGGTCTGATGGTTTCGCGGAATTCCGCGACGCCTTACGCGGTCTCGCGCGTAGATTTGGAAAGCCCGTGCTCTTCGTGAACGGCGACACCCACCTCTACAAGCTCGATCGGCCGCTCGCCGATCCGGCGACGGGGGAACCGATCCGGAACTTCACCCGGGTGGTCGTGTTCGGCTCCCCTCAGACCCGCTGGATCCGGGCGGGAATAGACCCGACGTCGCCGCAGCTCTTTCAGGTGAGCCCGGCGCCGCAATCCGCGCCGCGGCCTTAGCCGTGCATTTCGCCCCGGGGTCCGCTGCGGTGGCGCCCCATGCGGTCCATGCCGTCGCGGATCGCCACCCTCACCTTCTCCTTCTGCCCGGAATCGAGCGTGTCGTACACGGCGAACCAGGCCTCGCGCACCGGCTTGCGGATCGTTCCCATCTGAGTGAGCATCTGGGCACCCAGCTGGTCACGCAGCTGCGCGAATTGCTTGAGGTCGGCGCCGGGTTTGTCGATCTCGACGCGCAGCTTGGCGCGCGTTTCTTCGCCCTTCGCTCGCATCGAGCGGAAGGCCTCGCGCTGCAGGCCCTGGGCCTTCTTCCACAGTTCTTCCTGCTGCGCATTGAGATTCAGCTCCTTGTGCAGCCGCTCGAACCCGCGCATCGGTCCCATGCCTTCCGCGCCGGCGGGCGCCTGCGCCCAGCTCGAAGCCGCGCCGAGCAGGCCGGCCGCGAACAATGCGGCGGTCAATTTCTTTCCATGATTTTCAAGCACGTCTCTCTCCTTCGGATGGATTTGAGGAAACCAAGCGAGCATTCTCGCGCGCAGTCGTTTCCAGAATGTGTCCGGACGAGAAGAAATCGTAGCAAATTGTTTCCGGCGACCCGGTTCGGCCGGCGCGGATTCAGTGCAGATCGAGCGCGCGGCCCTTCAGCGACTCCAGCGGGACGTACTTGAGCACGTTCTCGTGGGTGGACTCGAGCACCACCTGCGGCGCCATGCCGGCCTTGTAGGCCTCGACCCAGCGCAGCACGTGCAGGCACCACCGGTCCCCGGGTTCGAGGCCCTTGAAGCGCATCTCAGGGCGCGGCGTGGAGAGATCGTTGCCGCGCGAGCGGCTGAACTCGAGAAACTCCGCGGTCGCCTTGATGCAGACCAGGTGCGCGACCCCTTCCGCGTCGTGAGTCGCGCAGCAGCCGTCGCGGAAAAAACCCGTGAGCGGCGCGTAGCTGCAGGCGAGCAGCGGTCCGCCGAGAACGTTCTTTTCCTTGGAGAGGACCGAGCTCATCGTCCCATATTCTAGCCCGTTCTCAGCAAATTGTTAGGCATGAACCCGCAGCACGTAGCTCGCGCCAACTGCGCATACATATAACCCGACTCCGAATACGGTGTGTGTCATAAGGCTTTTCAGCCTAGCCTGCGTCGGATTGGGCGTTTTTGATGCGGCGATGCCGAACCCAAGGGACGGCTGCATGACAAGGAACGGGACCAGCACGGTGCCGATGCCGAAGAGCAGCGCAGGAAAGAGAGTTGGCCGCGCGAGCCAGCCACCCGGTGCAAGAACGACGAGCACAAGCGCGAACACGGCACCAATAACGTAGTGAGCGATCCAGCCGACCGTGCATTCAGAGCGCTTCTGCGGAGCAGCGGCGATACTCGAATGCTTGAACGTGCCCTCGGGCATGTGACGAAGCCAACGCCCGACCAAGCAGTAGTTGAGCGAGGGAATGCTGAAAGCACGCTTCAGGAACAGTATCCAGAGGTCCATGACCAGAGTTGCGCCAACTCCAACGACGATTGCGCACAAGAAGTAGGTTGTTTCAATTTTCATGACCTGCCTCGATATGGATTTTCATGCCTAACGTTTGACATGAGAGGCTCGACACGGCTTGCCGGGGCGAGTCCTCTCGATGGAAGGGTTAGGCGCTGCCTGCGATGTACTCAACATTGGCAATCCAGTTCTTCGTACGCCGCGAGAGGCGAGCCGCCTCGTCCTCTCCCTCGAAGGATGCGGGTGCGCGCTTGAGAAGCGAAGCTTCTACCCCCTCGAAAGCGTTGACGCTAACTACTGCGTAGGTACGACCTTCAATCTGGCTGGTGACGACTGGGACGATGCCACACCTGGAACAGATATGGAACTGAGCAGTCTTCGTGCCGAAACTGTACTTCGATACGAGCGATGGATTGCTTACGGCGATCTTGAGAGAACCCGTGTTGCATGAAGTCCATATGCCGCCGTGCTTGGTACAGAACGAGCAATCGCAGGCGCGTG
>Ga0209131_1000196_pt1 | contig 44242 bp, 36 predicted proteins | sample GraSoi_2013_40cm_FD_185826 | JGI IMG/M metagenome (GOLD analysis project Ga0209131, IMG submission 185826) | Grasslands soil microbial communities from the Angelo Coastal Reserve, California, USA - Sample 9_17_2013_40cm (SPAdes) (version 2) | ecosystem: Environmental > Terrestrial > Soil >...
GCTGCGGGCTGACCTTTCGCGCGCGGATGTTCGCGATGCTAAGCTCGAAAGAGCCGTCCTGGCGCTGGCGAATCTGCACGATGCCGATTTCTCGGCGGCGAAGCTTATTGGAACGAATCTCACCGGTGCGCAACTCAACGGTGGCATATTTCTGGATACGAATTTCAAGAACGCCGACCTGCGCGGCGCCGTGTTGACTGGTGCCGTTGTGCGCGAAGCCAGCTTCGAGGGCGCGAACTTCGAGGGCGCCGATTTGCGAGGCGCGATAGGCTTGAGTGTCGAGCAGCTTTGTTCGGCATCGCGCTGGCGCGGCGCGCTCCTAGATGCAGACCTACAGGCCGCGGCCCAAGCCCGCTGCGCCGCTTCGCAGCCGGCGTTCATCGGTCCAACCCGACCCTAATACAATCAGCAGAGCACGATGGGAGTTGACGTCACAGAGCTAGCACGTAAACTTGTGCTGCACGAGTTTACGTGCTGCGAGAGTATCAATGGCTAAGACAAACATAACATTGAAGATCGACACTGATCTACTGAAGAAGGTCAAGATTCTCGCGGCGCAGCGAGAGACATCCATCAGTGCATTGATAACCGCTTTTGTTGGAAGAGAAACTCGAGAAGGATATGGATCACGCGCAGGCGAAACAGAGAGCGCTCGCGCGGCTTGAGAAAGGGTATGACCTAGGGTCCCAGCCTGTGCCCCGCGACGAGCTCCATGAGCGATAGACTGTTCGTCGATACGAATATTTTGGTGTAAAGCGGCTAGCGTTCGTCTCCGAACATTTTTATGTCTTCGGGGCCTTCTTTTACAGGCCCTCGTGCGCGGCCCTGCACTTGTATGCGGATTTGCTCGACAATATCCGGATTGGCGAGCGTGGTGATGTCTCCGGTATCCATTTGATTGGAAATGGCGGCCAGCACGCGGCGCATGATCTTGCCGGAACGCGTCTTGGGCATGTCCGGGACGATGTGGACGGTTTTGGGGCGCGCGATTTTGCCAATCATCGTTTCAATCGTGGCTGTCACTTTATCTTGCACCTGCTTTGTTGGCGCGATGCCCGGTTTCAGTGAAACATAGACCACGGGTACGCGGCCCTTTACGTCATCCACCGCGGGAACGACCGCAGCCTCTGCAACTTCGGGGCAGGTGAGGCAAGCCGATTCGACTTCTTTGGTTCCCAGTCGATGGCCGGCAACGTTGATCACGTCGTCGACGCGGCCGAGGATGCGGTAGTAGCCATCCGCGGCGAGCACAGCGCCGTCCGCTGCGTAATACGGCCAGTCGCGCCAATCCTTGCTTTGCGGATTCTTGTTGTACTTCTTGTAGTACTGATTGACGAATCTCTCCGGGCTGCCCCAGATGGTCTGCATGATCCCGGGCCAGGGGTTGCGTATGCAAATGTTTCCAGCGGCGCCGGAGCCTGCGCGCACTTCCTTTCCTTCTTCATCCCAAATAATCGGATAGATGCCGAGCGCGGGCGGTCCAGCGCTGCCGGGCTTCATGGGATCAAGCGCGGGTTTAGTAGTGCAGAGGAAGCCACCCGTTTCCGTCTGCCACCAGGTATCGACAATCACCGCTTCCTTCTTGCCGACCACGTCGTAATACCATCGCCAGACTTCCGGTTCGATCGGCTCGCCGACGGTGGTCATGTGCTTGAAGTGGTAGTTGTATTTCTTGGGTTCGTCGCCGCCTGCTTTACGCAACATGCGAATCGCGGTGGGCGAAGTATGGAAGATGTTTACATCCAGGCGTTCGGCGATGCGCCACGGACGGCCGGCATCGGGGAATTGCGGCACGCCTTCGTACAGCACGCTGGTCGCGGCGAGGGCGAGCGGTCCATACACGATGTAAGAGTGCCCGGTAATCCAGCCGATGTCGGCCATGCACCAATAGACGTCGGTTGAGTGAATGTCCTCGTAATACTTGGAAGTGCCGGTCACGTACGCGAGATAACCGCCGGTGCGATGCTGGCAACCTTTGGGTTTCCCGGTTGTGCCGCTGGTATACATCAGGAAGAGCGGAGCTTCCGCATCCTGTGAGACGGGCTCGACGACGTGATTGCGATAGTCATTTAGAACTTCATCGACAAAAAAGTCGCGGCCCATGATCATCGGCGCTTCAGAGCGGAAGTGCCCCGGATAGCGCTTCCAGATCAGCACTTTGTCTACGGTCTGGCCCTCTTTCTTCGCGGTTGCCACCGCGATGTCGGCGTTGCCTTTATGGTCCACCCATTTGCCATTGCGGTGATAGCCGTCGGCGTAGATCAGGACGCGGCTGCCGGAATCCGCCGCGCGCAAGCCGCATGCTTCACCGCTGAATCCTCCAAAGACAACAGAGTGCACGACACCAAGTCGCGCGCAAGCCAGCATAGTGATGGGCAGCTCCGGAATCATGGGCATGTGGATGGTTACGCGGTCGCTGTTCTTGAGGCCGGCAAAATCGCGCAGCATGGCGGCGACTTCGTTCACCCGCTTATAGAGTTCCTGGTAGGTGATGACCGTAGCGGCTTCGTCTTCTGGCTCGGGAACAAAAATCAGCGCCGCTTTGTTTTTGTATTGCGCGAGATGCCGGTCGACGCAGTTGTAGCAGGCGTTGAGTTTGCCGCCGACAAACCATTTCCAAAACGGAGGATTGCTGGCATCCAGGGTGGTGTGCCAATACTGATCCCAGTGCAGAAGTTCGGCGTAATCGCGAAAGCACTCTGGGAAGTTCTTTTCGCTGAAGCGCTCGACCATCGCGGGATCGTTGAGGTTGGCCTGTCCAATAAATTTCGGCGAGGGATGAAAATACTCTTCCTCTTTCCAGTGAACGGCAATCTGCGCTTCGTTGTCTTTGGGCACCGCAGGCTTCGGCTGCGCATCTTTGGTTGAGGCATTTTTCGCCAGCGGAGCTTGGCCCTTCGGTTCGGGCCGAGCCGATTTCGGTTTGCCGTCCGATTTGCTATTCGGTTTGCCATTGGGTTTGTTAGCGGATTTCTGCGATTTGCTGTTTTTGGCGACGGCCATGATGGGCTCCTGAGATGGTTGACGGGAGATTATACGTCGCGTTTTTGGGGACTGCGAGAGAGAGGTTGGGCTTGGCACCGAACGGCCGAAGGTAAGCAGGGGATCGCTGAAAAAAAGACGCGGGTCCGACGCCGCGGGCGCAACGTTCGACGTTTGGGAGTGGGAGGAGCAACACCTGGGCGCCCTCCAAGAAGACCGACAGATGCCACACCCCACCGTTTTGTATGGATGACAAAACAAAGGAGTTGCGAAAAGAGGGATTTGTAAATTATTGAGAGGAAAGAAATTGGAAATCGATTGCGGAGCCTTGCGGAGCAGAGGGGTTTGTAAGCTGCTGAAAACAAAGAAGGCGAAAAAGTGACGTGTAGCCCCTCGCCTCGACTTGGGCAAATGGGGAGGGAACGGAAAAAATGGAATGCGACCCCCACACCGCCATCGAAATGCGTAAATGCGACAGATAAAGGAGTTAGACCGAAAATAGACGGCAAAGCGACAAACAAAGGAGTTAGGAGAGAGTCTATAGTCAGGTTGAAAGCGGGGACGGCAAATCGGGAGCTGTGCGGAGGAATGGGAAAGCGATCGCGATGGCGGGCTGGAGAATGCATGTTGCCCTTTTTTCGGCCGCGAAGTGGAGATGTGCGGCAAGGCGAACTCAGGGGAGTGACGCCGCGTCGGTTTCACCGGGGCACCCCTGAGGCCCAACTGGAGAGAAGAGTAGCAGGATCGGATTGAGTTATCAAGTGTTATTAGTGACGAGTTGGGTACTCGTTCGAACGGCGCCGTGAAACAGCGTCTCGCGTCAGTCGCTTCGGTTCCTGGTTGACCACTTTCGGATCGCGTTCTCGTCATTGCTCGCCTGAGCGACGAGTCCGCCAAGTTTGACAATTTCCTTGAGAAACGCTGCGGGAATATGTGGTTGAGTTGCGCGCTCATAGGCCAGATCCGCGGTCGCAAGCGCATCTGTGATGCGGCCTTCGCGCACATAGACTATGGCGAGATAGGCGGTAGTTCTGGCTTGCGATCCGTGGAGGAAACCTGCCTGTTCCGTTCGCGTGAACTCAAAATCAGACTTCAGTGCCTTATCAATCTGAGGATCGGCGACAGACAGCGATTTTTTTAAGGATTCCTCTGCAGCTTCCCAGTGCTGCTGTCCCATCTGGGCGGTACCAATCTGCCGGAGATTGATCGGATAGTCGGAATCGTCGGTTCCCGGCCAGACGGGAAGATATTCCATAATCTTCTGAAAGCGCTGCTCCGCTTCCTGGAAGTGCTGCTGCTTGAGCAGGCAATTTCCAATGCCACGATTCGTGAGGAATAGAAATTTGTTCCGGGGCACGTCAAATTTGGCCTTTTCGGCTGCGGGGAGGACTTCGGACTCGTATCGCTGAATGGCAACGTCGCAGTCGCCGTTCCGCTCCAAGGAGGAAATGGGCTGATAGATGTCATTGAGCTTTCCTTCTTCGATTTCTTCCGGCGTAAAGTTCGCTGTGACGGTGACGGAATCGTGCGCCTTGATGCGCTGCTTCTGCTCGGATTGTTGCGCGTTGGATTTTGTCTGTGCCGCGACGTTCTGTGCAAGGCAGCAGATGACAGATAACGAGAACGCGGTCACGGACGCGATCTTTGAGAGGCTTGAGCTCATTCGATTATAGTGTGCGCCTGCGAGAGAACTGAGCGCCGAAATTCAAAACCCGCACGCTTCACAAAAAACTGAAGCATGCGGCACCCTGTCGTACTTTCGTGCTGTCCAGGCGCGCTCGCCGCAACGCGCAGCTTAGAAGTAAACTGCGCCAGGCTGAAGCCCGCCGCTACATAACGGCGAACATTGCGGGTTAGCGCGGGACGGTGGCCGGTTGGCCGCCGACTTCGTCCCAGATCTTGCGGGCGTGCGTTTCTTTCAAGAAGATAGAGCCGACCACAAACGTCACCGCGGCCACAGTCATCGGATACCACAGACCCGCATAGATATTGCCGGTGGCCTCGCACAGATAGACTCCGACCAACGGCACCAGCCCGCCAAAGACTCCGTTACCGATGTGATAAGGCAACGAGAACGCCGAGTACCTGATCTTTGCCGGATATGCTTCCACGAGATAGGCGGCGATCGGCCCATAGACCATCGTGACGTAGATAACCTGCACGAAAACCAGAAGCGTCAGCAACGGCACGTTGGGATTCGGCGCAACCGGAGCCGGAACCTGTTTCCCGCTTGCATCTACGGTCAAAGGAGTTAAGGTCGGGGCTCCTGTGACTGGGTTCCTTTGCGACTTGAACGTGACAACGTTATTGCCCGCGGCGTCCCGCATGGCGTGGTAGATGGGGTAATAAGTGACTACGGCGAGCAAACAACCGGCCATGATGATCTTCTTGCGCCCTATTTTGTCGGAGAGCGCTCCAAAAACCGTGAAGAAGGGCATGGCGAACAGCAGGGCCAGGGCCACGATGATAAAGCTCGTGCGCAGATTCACCTTCAAAATCGACTGCAGATAGAACAATGCATAGTATTGGCCTGTATACCAGACCACGCCCTGTCCCGCCGTGGCCCCCAGCAGCGAGACCAGGAAGAGCTTGAAGTTTGGCCACTGCGTGAAGGCTTCCATCAGCGGCTTCGCCGAGCTCATGCCCGTGCTCTTGATCTGCGTAAAGATCGGCGACTCCTTCATCTTGAGGCGAATGTAAAGGGAGATCATGACCAGGATGACGGAAATGAGGAAGGGAATGCGCCATCCGTAGCTCTGGAAATTTGCAGGGGTCATGTAGAATTGGAGAAGGATCACAGTGATGATGGAAAGAAACAAACCCAGCGTTGCCGTAATCTGAATATAACTGGTCCAGTAGCCCCTTTTGTTGTCGGGAACGTGTTCGGCAACATAAATCGCGGCCCCGCCGTACTCCCCTCCCAACGCCAGTCCTTGGAGGACTCGGATGCCGATCAGCGCGATGGGAGCAAACCAACCGGCCGTCGCGTAAGTGGGCATCAAGCCGATCAGGAATGTTCCAAAACCCATCACCGTAAGCGTCACCAGGAAGGCATACTTACGGCCTACCAAGTCGCCTATTCTTCCGAAGAAGAGCGCCCCAAACGGGCGCACCATGAACCCAACGGCGAAAGTGGAAAGGTAGGCGATAAAAGCGAACGTGGGGTTGCCAGGCGGGTAGAACTTCGTGGACAGCACAGCCGCCAGGCTGCCGAAGATATAGAAGTCATACCACTCGATCATGGTGCCGACGGAAGCGGCCAGAATCACGCGCCAGATGCTGTAATCGGCGGTGCCGCTTACTGCGATTGAGTCTGCACGAGTCGCCATGCTTCCTCCTGTTTACTTCGACGCGGATCGGAAAGGCAAACGGGTATTGGCTGACAGCTATCCCAGGAATGTGAATGCCATGTTAACGGCAACTCCCTTAGCCTGGTTAATCGTAAGAAAGGAAACGGCACGTTCATATACGTAGCGCCGCAAGTTGTCAAGAACGGCGTTACTCTGAGTCTAATCCCGCCAAGAGTGGAGTGCGCACGCGTATTCATGATAAAAGACTCGCTTGACTCTTCCTCAGGCTGTCTTCCTGTTTGCCGCCGGGGTTTTGGGCGGCGCGCTCAATGCCGTCGCCGGAGGCGGCAGCTTCGTCGCTTTCCCGGCGCTCCTATTCACCGGGGTTGGCCCTGTCGCCGCCAACGCCACGAACACGCTGGCGCTTTGGGTCGGCGTCACCGCCAGTGGCGGCGCGTACCGCAAGCACCTCAATATTTCAAAGCGGGTGATGATTCCATTGATTGCCACTAGCATCGTGGGCGGCTTGCTGGGCGCATTGCTTCTCATTAAGACGCCGCCGAATACTTTTCTGCGCGTGCTTCCCTGTTTGCTGCTCGCCGCCACCTTGCTTTTCGCTTTCGGCAAGTACCTTACCGGGCGCATCTCCGCCGGAATCTCCCACGAATCGAGCAACGCCGCCGTCACTAGTGCAAGCATCTTCGAGTTTCTCGTCGCGATCTATGGCGGCTATTTCGGAGGCGGCATTGGCATCATGAACCTGGCCATGCTCGCGGCTGTTGGCATGACGGACATGCACGCGATGAACGCGCTTAAAGTCGTGCTCGGCGGCGTCATCAATGGCGTGGCTACGTTCACCTTTATTGCCACCGGAACAATCGCGTGGAAGCAAGCCGCGGTCATGACCTTGGGCGCCATCATCGGCGGCTATTTCGCGGCGCATTATGCGCAGCGACTACCGCAGAGTTGGATTCGCGCGTTCGTCATCATCATCGGCTCCGCCATGACCGTATACTTCTTTGTCCGCGCCTATCTCTAACCGCATGCATAAAAGTGATATAGTCCCGCCGCCCATGTCCATTGCAACGGTGAGTGCACAAGACTCCAGCGAAGTGCCGCTGAATCGCAACCAGATTCGCGGATTCTGGGCCGCGTGGGGTGGCTGGGCACTCGACGGCATGGACTCCTTTATTTATGCGCTGGTTTTGGTGCCCTCGTTGCGCGATCTGCTCCCGCGGTCTGGAATTCCCGCCACCAAAGGCGCCATCGGCTTCTACGGCGGGCTCTTGTTCGCGCTTTTCTTGGTCGGGTGGGGCCTGGCCTTTCTTTGGGGACCGGTCGGAGACAAATTCGGCCGCGTGCGCACGCTGATGATCACCATCATTTGGTATTCGGTGTTCACGTTCTTAAGCGCGCTCGTCACCAACGTGTGGCAGTTGGCTATCCTGCGCTTGCTAGCCGGAATCGGCATTGGCGGCGAGTGGGCCATGGGCGGCACTTTCGTTGCCGAAGAGTGGCCGGAGAATCGGCGTCGAGCGGGCGCAGGCTACATGCACACGGGTTATTACGTGGGAATCTTTCTCGCCGCTATTGCCAACTACGCGATCGGCGGCCACTTCGGGGCCAATGGATGGCGCGTGATGTTCGCCATCGGCGGATTGCCCGCGCTGTTGCTCGCAGCGGTGCGCCACGGCGTAACGGAGCCTTCGCGCTGGAAAGCGAAAGAGCGCGTCGTGCGTTCCTGGGCGATTTGGCGTCCGTTTGCCGCGCTATTTTCGAAACCGTTGCGGCGCCGTACCGTGCTTAACACATTGTTTATGCTGGCATCCATTTGCGGGCTCTGGGCCGGCACTGTGTACGTGCCGTCTGCGGTAACGGCTCTAGCGGAAGCGGCCGGGCGCGTCGGCCCCGCTGCCGCACAGCTCGCTTCCCGCGCCACCATGCTCGTTGCATTCGCAACTATTCTCGGCTGCCTCCTCATGCCCTGGCTTGCCGAACGGCTCGGACGCCGCGGCGCGCTCGCGTTCTATTTCGCCCTGATGCTGGTGTTCGTCGCACTCACATTTGGAAAAGTTTTCTACATGGGGCCTTCCGCGCTGCCGCGGTTCTTTATGTGCTTGTTTTTTCTTGGGCTTGGTGGCGCGAATTTCGCCGTCTATACCCTGTGGCTCCCGGAACAATATCCGACCGAATGCCGCGCCAGTGCCTTTGCGTTTTCCACGTCCTTCGCCCGTTTCGGCGGCGCCGCGATCACCTTTTTGGTTGGCGCGGGTGTGCAGCACTATGGGTCGCTTGGCATTCCCGTGGCCATCACTTCGCTCGCTTTTGCCTTGGGCTTGCTGCTGATACCCTTTGGCGTGGAAACGCGAGGGCAAGTTCTGCCCGCGTAAGCGGCATTGAGCCGCGAAGCAAGGATGCAAGGAGGGGCATGGCCAACGTAGAGGCCAAGATATTTCCCATCGAAGTGTTGCGCGAATTTAGCACTCGCGTCTTTCCTGCATTTCGGCGTGCCCAAGACTGACGCGGCGCAAGCTGCCGACGTGCTCGCCTCCGCCGACCTGCGCGGCATCGATTCCCACGGCGTGGCGCGTTTGACAAGCTATTTCGATCTGCTCAGTGAAGGCCTCATCAATCCCACACCCAAGATCAAAATCCTGCGTTCGACCCCGAGCACCGCAACCATCGATGGCGACAACGGTCTTGGCCTCGTGGTCGGTCCGCAAGCGAATGAGATCGCTATGGGGATGGCGGAAAAAGCCGGCTCCGGCTGGGTCAGCATCGGCAACAGCAACCATTTCGGTATTGCCGGCTACTACGTGCTAAAGGCGCTCGAGCGCGACATGATCGGCATGGCAACGACCAACTCCACCAAACTCGTCACGCCGCTGTGGGGCGCGGAGCGCATGCTTGGCACGAACCCCATCGCCATTGCTTTTCCCGCAAAAAAAGAACCGCCCATCGTGGTCGACATGGCCACCTGCGCCGCCGCTTACGGCAAAATCGAAATGGCGCGCCGCCGCGGCGAATCGATACCGCAAGGCTGGGGCATCGACAATCAGGGGCGCGGCACGACCAATCCCGATGACATCGTTGCTGGCGGCGCACTCTTGCCGCTTGGCTCCGACCGCGAGCGCGGCGGCCACAAAGGCTACGGCCTCGCCATTATGGTCGACGTCTTAAGTGGGGTGCTGAGCGGAGCGAACTGGGGCCCTTTCACGCCGCCCTTCGCTCTGCGTCAGGAAGTTCCGGCACGCAGCGTAGGGAAGGGAATCGGCCACTTTTTCGGCGCGCTCCGCATTGACGGCTTTATCGAGGCCGATGAGTTCAAGCGCCAGATGGACGATTACATCCGCGTCTTTCGCGCCACGAAGCCCGCGCCCGGAACCAACGGTCCGCTCATCCCCGGCGATCCGGAACGCGACGCGGAGAAATTGCGGAGCAAGCAAGGCGTGCCGCTGATCATGCCGGTGGTCGAAGAACTCCGCGTCATTTCGAAGAAAATCGGCATCCCATTCTCCTGATATCCTGGTGCGGTGAGCCAATGAGACAGAATGCATGAGCGATCTGGTGCAGCTCACAAAAATTGACGGAATCGCCGTCGTCACAATCAACAATCCGCCGGTGAACGCGCTGAGTTCCGCGGTCTCCGCCGGCATCGCTACCGCCGTCGCGCAAATCGAGAAGGACGACACGCTCAAAGCCGTGGTGCTCATTGGTGCTGGCCGCACCTTCGTTGCAGGCGCGGATATCAAGGAGTTCGGCGAACTGACCTCCGGAAAAATCATCTGCCGCGAAAGCCTGAAGCCTTTGCTGATGCGCATTGAGAATCTCCGAACGCCAGTGGTCATGGCTATTCACGGAACGGCTTTCGGCGGAGGCCTCGAACTCGCGATGGCGGGCCACTACCGTATCGCGTTGCCAAATGCTCAGGTCGGCCAGCCGGAAGTGAAGCTGGGGATCATTCCTGGCGCTGCCGGAACGCAGCGCTTGCCGCGCCTGGTGGGCATAGCGAAGGCCGTGGAGATGTGCTCGGAAGGCGCGCCCGTGAAAGCGGAAGACGCGCTCAGGTCTGGCATCCTCGATCGCCTGGTTGAAGGCGACTTACTGACAGCGGCGATCGCATTCGCCAAGGAGGTCGCTGGCAATCCCGCGCCGAAAACGCGCGAACGGAATGAAAAACTAGGCACGGCAGAGCAGAATGCTCCGATTTTTGCCGCCGCCCGCGAGACCGCGCGCAAAAAACAGCGCGGCTTACTTGCCCCCCTCGCCGCCATCGATGCCGTCGAAGCTGCCACGAAGCTGCCGTTCGATCAAGGTTGCCAGAAGGAAGAAGAGCTTTTCACAAAATGCCTCTTCTCCGATCAATCCAAGGCGCTCATTCACGCGTTCTTCGGCGAGCGCGAAGTCGCGAAGATTCCGGACGTGCCGAAGGAGACGCAAACCCTGGACGTCAACTCGGTGGGCATCGTTGGCGCCGGCACCATGGGCGGCGGCATCGCCATGGTTTTCGCCAACGCTGGAATTCCGGTGGTACTCAGGGAAACCGATCAGGCCGCGCTCGATCGCGGCCTCGCCAACATCCAGAAAAATTACGCTAACTCCGTCAAGCGTGGCCGCTTCACGCAACAGTTCGTCGACGAGCGTCTCAAGCTGATTCGGCCGACGCTGGACTACGGCGAATTCGGCGATGTCGACATGGTTGTCGAGGCGGTCTTCGAGAGTATGGCGTTGAAGAAAGAAGTTTTCAGCCAGCTTGATCGCGTCTGCAAGCCGGGCGCGATTCTCGCCACCAACACCTCTAGCCTCAATATCGACGAAATCGCCTCCGCTACTTCGCGCCCGCAATCCGTCATCGGCACGCATTTCTTCAGCCCTGCCAACGTTATGCGCCTGCTGGAAATCGTGCGCGGCGCCGCCACCACCAAAGAAGTAATCGCCACTTGCATGCAACTCTCGAAAAAATTGGGCAAGGTCGGTGTGCTGGTCGGCAACTGCATGGGCTTTGTCGGCAACCGCATGTTCGGTCCCTACCGACGTGAGGCGCAATTTCTTGTCGAAGAAGGAGCCAGGGTCGAAGGAGTTGACAATGCGCTCCACGAATTCGGCATGGCCATGGGTCCGCTCGCCACCGGCGATCTCGCCGGTCTCGATGTTGGCTGGCGCATTCGCAAGGAATTTCGCCACCTGCAGAAGCCCGGGATTCGCCAAGCGTTCATCGAGGATCGTCTCTGTGAGCTCGGCCGGTTCGGTCAAAAAACCGGCGCCGGCTGGTACAAGTACGACGAAAATCGCAAACAGTCGCCTGACCCGCAAGTTGTCAGCCTAATTCGTCAGTGGACTTCCGAAGCCGGCATCCCGCAACGCCAAATTTCAGCGGAGGAAATCGTCGACCGTTGCATCTACACGCAGGTGAACGAAGGCGCGCACCTCCTCGAAGAAGGCATCGCGCTCCGTGCCGTCGACATCGACATCATCTATCTCAACGGCTACGGTTTTCCCGCGCATCGGGGCGGCCCCATGTGGTACGCCGACACGGTCGGCTTGAAAAAAGTGTATGAGCGCATCCGCGAATTTCAGCAGCGCGTCGGCAATTGGTGGGAACCTGCGCCTCTGTTGCAGCGTCTCGCCGAGCAAGGCGAAACCTTCGGTGAATTCACCAGCCGGCAAGGCGCCGCTGTCTGAATCCGCTAAACCGTCTTGTCCTTCGAGTAACAAAGCGATTCCAGGTTGCAATCAATGCATCTAGGCTTGCGCGCCACGCACACCCGCCGCCCGTGCAAAATCAATTGATGCGAAAACGTGATCCACTTCTCTTTTGGAATGACGCGGATCAAATCCTCTTCGATCTTCTTGGGATCGTCATGTTTCGTCAGGTCGAGCCGTCGAGATAGCCGAATCACGTGCGTATCGACAACTACGCCGCTGGCAATCCCGTACGCCGTCCCCAGGACCACGTTCGCGGTTTTTCGCGCCACGCCCGGGAGCGTCAAAATCTCTTCCATCGTCCGCGGCACTTGCCCGCCGAAATTCTCGATGATCCCTTTGCTTGCCCCCATGATCGATTTGGTCTTATTGCGAAAAAATCCCGTTGGCCGTATCTCTTGCTGCAACTCGCTCGGATTTGCGTGCGCGAACGCTTCTGCATTCGGATATTTCTTGTAGAGCGTTTGCGTCACCTGATTCACGCGCACATCGGTGCACTGCGCCGAAAGTATCGTCGAAATCAGCAGTTGAAAGGGGTTCTCGTGTATCAATTCGCAAGTCGCCGCGGGATACGCCTCATCCAGCTTCGCCAGAATCGCCGCCACGCGCTTCGGGTCCGTTCCGCGTCCCACCGTCCGCGCCACTTTTGCAGCCTTCGCCGGCTTCTCGGCCGTCGTGCCGATCACCGCCAGTTTCGCGCGAGCAGAGCGATTGCGCCCCCTTGCTGATGACCTGCTCTGCTTCTTCTTCGTCTCTTTCATAATCGAGCCGCCAGAATATCACACGCGCATCAGGAGACTATCTTAGTCGCACCGCGCATCCGGCGAGATGTTGTTCGGCTCCGCCTGCTCAAGAAACGCCAGCAGTTTCCGAAACGCTCGTCCTCGATGGCTATACTCGTTCTTCTCCTCGGGCGAAACCTCCGCGAATCCCTTCCCCAGCACAGAAACGTAAAAGACGGGATCATAACCAAATCCCCGATCCCCCCGCGGCGCCTCCAAGATCTCTCCGTCCACGCGTCCACTAACGATAGCCTTCGCCCGCCCGCGCTCCGCTAGCCCGATGGCGCAAACAAAATACGCTGCGCGCTCTCTTCCGCTCTTCCCACGCATCTCACGCAGCAACTTGGCGTTCCGCTCCGCGCTGTTCGCCCCGGGTCCCGCGTAGCGCGCCGACAAAACTCCCGGCGCACCGCCCAGCGCAGGCACCACCAACCCCGAATCATCCGCGAACACCAGCCAGTCGCAAAAGCGCGAGTAATACAGCGCCTTTCCTGCCACATTCTCCGCAAACGTAGGCGCATTCTCCTCGAACGCCGGCAAAGATTCGAACCCGGGCAGCAGCTCCAATGCAATTGCCACGTCTCCTGGCGAAGCAAGCTCCGCCGCCCGCGCCAGCGCGCGGTATTCCGCAAGTTTTCCTGGATTGGAAGACGCGAGAAAAAGTCTAACGCGCGCGCGCACTGAATTTCACAGGCAGCACCGCGCGTTGCTCATCGGTCAGCCGTCGTATACCCGCAGCCGCGAGTGCCAGCAGGTCTTGCATCTCGCTCCCGCTGAACGGCCGCCCCTCCGCCGTCGCTTGAATCTCTACAAATTGGCCGCTGCCCGTCATCACGACGTTCATGTCCACTTCCGCGCGCGAATCTTCTTCATAGGCCAGATCGAGCAGCGCGCGATCATCCACAACTCCCACACTCGTCGCTGCCACCGTATCGATCAGCGGCGAACGCTTCAGCATTCCTGCGGCCACCATGCGTTCGAACGCCAGCGCCAGTGCCACGAACGCGCCCGTAATCGAAGCCGTGCGCGTCCCGCCGTCCGCCTGGATCACATCGCAATCGAGCCACACGGTACGCTCGCCAAGCGCCTCTTGATCGGTCACCGCGCGCAACGATCGCCCGATCAGCCGCTGAATCTCCAGCGTGCGCCCGGATTGCTTCCCGCGCGTAGCTTCGCGCGCCGTCCGTTCTTCCGTGGCGCGCGGCAACATTCCGTATTCGCTCGTGACCCAGCCCTTCCCGCTGCCCTTCAGAAATCCCGGAACGCCGTCGTCCACCGTCGCGGTGCAAATAACGCGCGTGTTCCCCAGCTCGATCAACACGCTGCCTTCCGCCGTGGAAATAAAATCCGGCGTAATCTTCAGCGCGCGCATTTGATCGGCGCCGCGTCCATCGACTCGCAATTGTCCTCCCGCTGCTGCGCCGCGTTCGCGCGTCCCGCTCATCGCTTTCTCGCTGGAGCGGTCAGTTTGACGGCGGCTGCGGCAGGTGTCAACGCTGGTGGCACCAGGGCTGGCCCGGGCGTTCCCGCAGCTCGCGGCCTCGGCGCCGCATTCGCATTCACAAGAAACGACTGGCTCAAATCCAAATGCCCAGCCAGTGTCTCCACTTCCTGCCCATGAATCAAAATCTTCAGCCGGCGCACCTGCGGCACATTCGCCTCCAGCGTTTTCGTGATTGAGTCCACCGCCATCTGCTCACTCTCAATCCCCGAAGGGATGGAAGTCGCCAGCGCCTCCGAAAAATCCGCGATCGCCGTTCCATCAGGCGGCAAATAAAACGCCAGCAGCGCCGCATCCGGCGGCAGCGTTCGCAGCTCGATGTCAACGGGACCCGCCAGCAGCGTGTTCAATACCTGCTTCGATCGCAGCACGGGATCACTGGAAAGCGGCAGCTCCACGGTAACCGCCGATACCGTTCCGTCATCCGCTCCGGACGCCCAGAATAATTTCGACTTCACTCTCGGATCGCTTGGATTGATCACCGTAGGCTGCGTCAGTTCCCGCCGCGCCTGCTCTTCGCTGCGCTGCTGCAACTTCGCCGCTTGCCGGATATTCCTCCGCAAAATCGGCAGGTAAATCCCGGCAATCACCACCGCCAGGAACAGCGCTCCCAGGAACCACCAGCGCCACCGTGGCGTCATGGCCGTTCTCCAGGATTCACCGGCACCACGTAGCTCGGACGAAACGCTGCTGCCCCGCGTGCAATCGCGTCCGCAACACCTGGCGCCATGTGATCGAGCTGCGCGCGATCCTCCACGGTGACGCTCGAAATCTCCACCGCAATCGCCGGCGCCGCCGTAGTGCGTAGTTGCCGCACGCTCGCAGTCTGCGCCGTAGCTGGCGATCCCTTGAATCGCTGCGCCAGTAGCGCCTGCACCTGATCGCCCAGCTTGCGGCTCAGCGAAACGAACGGCCCCTGCGCGCGATCCCACGGAATCAGCCCCGTCGCGTCCGCCGCTGGCGCCAAATCGTTCATCGTGTAAACGCGAGCCGTCCCCGGCACACCTGTCGACGCAATATGCAGCGTCACGAAAATCGCCCCGCGCTGCGCGTTCGCCATCGCCGAGCGATCATCAAATGACGGATTCGCGTTTCCCTGCCGCGTTTGCACTACCTGAAATCCCTGCGACTCCAGCGCCGTGCGCACCTGCGCCGCAAACTCAAGCACGATGTCGCTCTCATGAATTCCGCCCGTTCCCCGCGCGCCCAAATCCGTCCCGCCATGGGCCGGATCCAGCACCACAATATTTAGTCCCGCTCGTGGCGGCGTGACGGCCGTCTGCGCGTCGCTCCCAGTCGGGGCAGATGCCGGTTGCGCTGGAGTTGGCGCGGGGGATGTCTGCTGTGGTGCGGCACGAGCGCCAGCTTGTGCCCGGAAGGACAATGCAGTCCCACTCAGTGCGGCGAAAGGCAAAGCGAACACGAAAAGCGCTGCCAAAAACTTTCGCATAACCTTATTTTGAACGAAGCGTCCCACGTCGAGCAGCATACCAAATCTTCCGACCGCCCCGCCCACAACCAGTCCGTGCCGCCCCCAGATCGCAACACCATCGCGGCGTTGTAGGGGCGCGCTTTAGCGCGTGCCAGCGCCGTAGGCGCTAGCATCACTGACGTAATGATCTGGCAGACTCACCGAGGCAGCGGCTGAAACTTCGCTTTTTCCAGCGCCGCATTCACACCCGCCAAATCCCCCTCTACCGTCTTCCACCGCGCAACCATATCCGCCCCCGCCGCCTCCCACTGCTCCGCTGCTCTCTGCGCGTCCGCACTCGGCGCCGCGTCCGCTCCGTCCACAATCATCAACAATCCCGTCAACGCCGCGCTCGCTCTGTGTAGCGTGGCCGGCTCGCCGCCTGGCAGCCTCAGCCCAAAAAATCCAAACTCCTCTTCACCCTGATTACCATTCACTTCGCTGAGTTTCCGCGCAAGCTCCGCCAGCGCTGCGGAAACCTCCGCATTCCCGCCTGCCTCCGTCTTCCGTGCAGCAATCGCCTTCTGCAACTCCTCCGCGCGAGCTTGCGCCGCCGCCACTTCCCCCAGCAGCGCCGAAACGCGGGAAGCCGTCACGAACTCCCGTCGCAGCGCATCCTCCGGCTTGCTGATCCGCGGATCCATCTTCACCGTAAGAGGCTGCGACGTGCTTTTTCCACTCGCCGTCAGCTTCACCACGTAATTTCCCGGCAAGCTCCACACCCCCGCCGGTCCATAGAACGATCGGTGCACGCTTTTCGGCAGCGCGTAATGCAAGTCCCACACAAACCGGTGCATCCCGGATTCCGCCGAAAGCGGAGCCGCATCACGCGCCCACTCCATGGCAATCGGTATGTCCTTCGGATTGGTCTTCGGCAGTGAGTCGTCGCTCGAGAATCGCCGAACCAGCGCGCCGTTTGCGTCGAAGATATCTAACTCGACTGGTCCCTTCGCCTTATCCTTCAACCAATAATCCACCACCGTGCCATCCGGTGGATTCTCTGCCAGCGGTTCGTCCATTGGCACCGGCGTGCCCTCATCCGAGCCGGGCCGCACGCGATAAGCGGTCGCCGGTTTGAATAGCCACAAATCCGCCGCAGCGACCTGCGGGTTCATCTGCCGCAGCGAAGTCACATCATCCAAAATCCAGAACGACCGCCCGTGCGTAGCAATCACCAAGTCATCTCCATGCACAACCAAATCGCGAACCGAACTCGCCGGCATATTGAGCTGCAGCGACTGCCACGAATCGCCGTCATTGAAGGAGACATACACGCCTAACTCGGTGCACGCGTACAGCAATCCTTTCCGCAACGGATCTTCGCGAACACAATTCAGAAAGCTGCCCTCGGGAATTCCGCTCGAGGCCTGCTGCCAGCTCTTCCCAAAATCCCGCGTGCGGTACAGATACGCGTGCAAATCCTCCAGCCGGTGGCGGTCCACCGCCGCATAAGCCGTCCCCGCATCAAAATGTGAAGCTTCGACCTGCGTCAATTTGCTCCACGGCGTCAGCTCCGCGGGCGTGACATTGCTCCACGTCCTTCCTTCATCCAGCGTCAACTGAATAAGCCCATCATCCGTTCCCGCCCAGATTTCTCCCGCCTGCACGCTTGACGGTCCAATCGTATAAATCACGCCGCGACGCTTTTCCCCCGGAGCATCCGCCGCCGTCGGCGCATCCAGGTTCGCCGGCACGCCCGCATCCTCGCGCGTCAAATCCGGACTGATCGCCTGCCACGAATTTCCACCATCCGCGGTTCGAAACAACTTCTGCGAGCCGAAATACATCACGTGCGCATCGACCGGCGAAAACACCAGCGGCAAAGTCCACGTATGACGCAGCTTCTCCGTTTGCGCCAATCCGGGCGGCAAGTGGGCAATCTGCTCGTTGCGCAAATCCTGTCGAGCCACAGTTCCGCCATACACAATTTCCGGATTCAACGGATCAGGCGCGATATAACCGTTCTCGTCGCCCGCGTTCATCGGCCGCCAATCATGAAAATTCAACGACCGGTACTTACTGCGGCTCGGAGTCGCCGCCGCTCCGCTGTCCTGCTGCGCGCCGTAAACCCAATAGGGAAACCGATTGTCCGTGGCCACATGATAGAACTGCCCAGTCGGCTGGTTGTACCAACTACTCCAAGTCTCGCCACCGTTGCGCGTCACCACCGCGCCCTGGTCGCTTCCCAAAATCATCCGCTGCGGCTCATCCGGATCAATCCACAATTGATGATAATCATCGCCGCCCGGTGCTCCCTTGATCACCGTAAAGGTCTTCCCGCCATCGCGCGATCGGTACAGCCCTGTGTTCGGCACATACACCGTGTCCGCGTCTTTCGAGTCCACGCTTACTTCGCAAAAATACCAGCCACGCCCCCAGATCCGCTCGTCCTCCGAAACACGCCGCCAATTCTCGCCGCCGTCGTCCGACCGGTACAGCCCGCCTCCCTTTGCATCTGCAATCAGATAAATCCGCCGTGGATTACTCGGCGCAAACGTAATCCCCATCCTCCCCAGTCCTTCACTCGGCAATCCATGCCCGGTCAACTGCTCCCAATGCTCCCCGCCGTCTTTCGAACGATACAGCCCTGTCCCTGGCCCTTTCGACGGCGGGTAAATATTCCACGGCGGCCGCCGCGTCTGCAGCAGCGCCGCAAAAATCGTCTTGGGATTTCCCGGTTCAAATGCAAGGTCGATCGCGCCGGTATTTTCGTCATGAAACAGCACGCGTTTCCACTTCTTCCCGCCGTCCTTCGAATAAAAAACGCCGCGCTCCGCATTCGGTCCATACGCATGCCCCAGCGCCGCGACAAAAACTTTCTCCGGATCCTGCGGATCGACCAGAATCCGCGCAATCTGACGCGAATCCTCCAATCCGATATGCCTCCACGTCTTCCCGCCATCCTCGGACTTATACATCCCATTCCCATAAGCGATATCCGAGCGCATGTCCGCCTCGCCCGTCCCAACATAAATGATCAGTGGATTCGAAGGCGCCACTGCTATCGCTCCAATCGAAGCGATCCCTTCCGAATCAAATAGGGGCTTCCAAGTCCGGCCAGCGTCGTTGCTGCGCCACACGCCCCCATCCACGGCGCCAAAATAAAAAACCTCCGGCTGCCCGCGAACTCCGGTAACCGCCAGCGACCTCCCGCCCCGCGCAGGCCCAATCGATCTCCACCGGAGACCCTGAAGCAGCCTCGCGTCAATTTTCTGAGCGGTATCGGGCGAGGCCATCACTCTCCATCCGAAAAATAGGCTGACGCACAAAAAGATCACACCGCAAAGATGTTTCACGAGGGTATCTCCGCCCGACCCGCATCATTTAAAAGAACCGCGAGTATATATCTTCTTTCTCCTCTCTGTGCCCTCTGCGAACTCTGTGGTTAAATTGTTTCCTCGATGCAAAACAAAAACGTCCGGCTCTGTCGAACCGGACGTCCGCTACAAATCTCGTCTTTTCTTAAGCAGCCTCGACGCGCTTCACGATCGTAGGCCGCGCCCGACGCCGCAGCCTCGCCATCCCCAAGTACACCACGAACCCAGCCACAATTATCAGCAAACCAAACACTAACCCATTCATGCCCAGCACCGTCTCACTCCCGCCGTGCGCCACCGCCAATCCGAGCAGCAACAACGGGAACACGCCCGCCAAAATCGCGCCCGCTAATCCGCCCGGCACGCGAAACTCCCGTTTCAACTCTGGCTCTCGAATGCGCAGCACGACTAGCGTCACAAACTCCAAAATCAAGCTGGCCCCATACAAAATAATGTCCAGCGTAACAAGGCGCTCGAATCCCAATCCCAAGCAAAGCCCCCATCCAGTCGCCAGCACTGCAATCGCGACCGATGGCGCCCGCGTCTTCGAATGCGTCTTGCCAAACACCTTGGGCAGCATCCCATCCTGTGCCATCGCCAACGGCAGCCGCGAATAGCTCATCACCAGCGCATTGAACATCCCAAACGCGCTCATCATCCCGCCCAGCACCAGCAAAAATCCCAGCCAATTCGCGCCGTGCCAGGTTCCGCCGATAAGCCCGGCCACCTGCGCCCAAGCTCCGTCGCCCGTAAACGCCGCCGCCGGCACGCCCGCCAGATACACCGCCGCGAACGGCACCACATACGTCAACGAAACCAAAATCACCGCCGCGATCATCGCCTTCGGATACGTCCTCTGCGGCCGCTCCACTTCCAGTGCAATCGTCGAGGCGTTGTCCCACCCCATGTAATTCCACATCGCGATCAGCATCCCGCCCAGCAATCCCACCGTGCCCACCGCGGACGAAGCCGGTGCCACAGCCGCTCCACTCGCAACCGCCAATTTGAATGGGGAAAGCAGAACGATCAGGGCAAACGGCATCGACAACAAGAAAAACAGCCACAAAGAAGTGATCCCCACCACACGAATGCCCGCCACGTTCAGCGCCGCGCACGTGATCACCACAAAAAGGCCGACCATCACACCGCGATGCCCTACGCGAAACCACGGCGCAATCTGCGTCAGGTACGCCACAAATAGCGTGGGATAAATCGCCATGTCGAAGATGCTTGCCACCAGCGATAGCCACGCCTCCTGAAATCCCCAAAAATTTCCCAATCCTCGCCGCACCCACGCGTAATACCCGCCCTCCGCAGGCAGCGCGCTCGAAAGCTCGCCAATCATGAACGCCGTCGGCAAACTCCACAGCACCGGTGTCAGCAGCAAAATCAAAATCGCGCGCCCGTATCCGGCGCCTTGCACGATTTGCTCCGTGCCGTACGTGCCGCCGGACACCATGAAGAATGTCGCCGCGACCAGCGGCCACAGCGTCAGCTTGGCGATTCTTTTTTTCGCTTGGGGGATTGCGCGGGAAGGGAGTGGGGCGGGCAGCGATAACGTACTCAATTTTTACTCTCGATCCTCCTAGAGCGATCGCTCACTCTCACCGAACACGGAGCGACTTCGCATCCGAAGAATACAAGGTCCATCTCCGCATGCAACAACAAAATGCGTCCGCGACAAATTTTTCGCCTGCCGTAACAGAACTCCCCTAATGCTCCCTACGCAGCTCGCCTCTCGTGGAGTGCGGCGGTCTTGCCGCCGCTTTCACGATTGATCCTCGTCGATCAAGCTTCACCGGGGACAGCGCGACTGCCGCCCGGATCTGCTCCGCTCACCGCGCAAAAGCCGCCCACGCAGCCCTTTCCTGCTACAAAGTCTCCCTCGATGTCCCTTGTGCGAGTGGTCCGCACATAGATGTCGTTACTTAAACGCACCACTCCCCTAGTTAGGCTTGACGGAGGGTCCCCACGGGGCTAAATTGGCTGCGAAGTCGCTTAAACCCCCCTTCCGTTGTCCTTTCGCAGCTCTAGCTAAAACAAGTCTGTAGCTGTTCTACTCAGCGCCGTATATGTATGACTCCTAACCTAGTTGCGCAGAAACAAAGCGGCAACGCGTTTCAAGAGAATCGCCACATGCTGGAGGCTTTGTTCGAGTCTGTTCCGGAGGCCGTTGTCATTTCCGATGAGAAAGGCTGCATTGTTCGGGTCAACATACAAGTCGAACGCCTCTTCGGATATAGCCGTGACGAACTACGCGGCCAACCCATCGAGATTCTGCTTCCGGGGCAATTCCGTCACCCGCATCTCGGACTTGGCCACCACCAGGATCCTCAGCGTGGGGCGCTAGGTATGGGGCTCGAACAGTGCGGCCGGCACAAAGACGGCAGAGAGTTTCTTATTGACGTTATGAGCAGCCTGCTTGAGACAGGGCAGGGAAAACTGCTCCTGAGTCTCATCCGCGACGTCTCCGTGCGCGATCCCGGCGCGGGCCTCAGGTTTCATCTGGCGGCTCTCGTGAACTCGTCGGGCGACGCAATCATCGGCGAGACGATGGAGGGCGTGATTACCAGCTGGAACCAGAGCGCAGAACGAATCTTCGGCTACTCCCCACAAGAAGCGATCGGAAAGCCGATCTCCATGCTGCTTCCCCCAGGCAAGGAAGAGGAGGAATTGGACCTTTTGGGGTCTCTGAAAAGGGGGGAAACGACCAACGCGTACGACGCCGTAAGAACGCGGAAGGATGGGCAAAACATCGACGTCTCCGTATCCATGTCCCCGATATTTGACCCCCTGGGCAACTTGGTAGGAGCGTCGAAGGTGGCCCGCGACATTACCGACCGCAAGCAGATGGAGACAGAGCTGGAAGTTCGTCGAGCCCAGGCCGTGGCCTCGGCTCGCCTTTCGGCATTGGGAATGATGGCGGCCGGCATCGCCCACGAAATCAACAACCCGCTTGCCGTAATCCACGCTTCCGCGAGCGACCTGATGGAAATGGCCGAAACAGGGACTGTGCCGCTGAAAGCATTGGAGGCGGCCAGCACCCGCATCAGGCAGACTGCCGACCGCATCAGCAAGATTGTAAAGAGCTTGCGGCAGACCGCGCGCGAAGGCAGCACGGACCCTTTTCAGTGCGCCTCCGTCGGCGAGATTGTCGAGCAGGCCCTCGAATTATGCAAGGAGCGGTTCAGAGTGCATTCCGTGCGGTTGGAAACCCCTATCGTAGACCCCGCCCTAAATATTTCTTGTCGTGAAGTCCAGATCGTCCAAGTCCTGCTCAACCTCCTGCAGAACGCATTTGACGCGGTTGTCGAGTGTGAGGGAGATAGGTGGATCCGGCTCAAGGTCACAAGCACCGAGCACTCCGCTGTTTTCGATGTGATGGATAGCGGACCTGGCGTGCCTCCCGAGCTAAGAGCCCGAATCATGGAGCCATTTTTTACCACCAAGCCGGTCGGTAAAGGGACCGGACTGGGGCTGAGCCTGTCCAAAGCCATTGTTGATGAACATGGAGGAGAGCTGACCCTGTGCGAAAAAAACACTCACACTTGCTTTTCTCTTCTTCTTCCCCGTTTTCAAGGAGCCCGAAAATGCATCTGAAGGACGCCACAATATTGCTCGTCGATGATGAGCCTGATCTGCGCACCATCATCGCGGAATGGTTTAAACGCGAAGGGAGCCGTGTGCTGGTCGCCGAGGACGGCGCGGAAGCTCTCAACATCATTCAAGCAAATCAGGTTGATGTTGTCGTGTCAGACGTCCGAATGCCCGTCATGGATGGGATCACATTGTTAAAAAAAGTCAAAGCAAGCGGCTATAAGTCCAGCGTGATGTTTGTCAGCGGCTTCACCGACGTTATCAAGCCGCGCGAATCTTATGATCTCGGTGTCGAGGCTGTGATGTCGAAGCCAGTGGAGCGCAAGCAGCTGATAGCCGCTGTAGCTCGAATCTTGGCGGAGCGCGACGAGCTTTGGCGTTTCCCTCCCGGCGCAAAAGCCGAAGCCGTTCTCGATGCCGCCTTTGACAGCCTTGCCTCCGCACTAAGCCAAGGGCTCCTCGCTTTGGGCCGCGGAGGCTTTTGCATTCATTCGACCCTCAAGCTCGCAGAAGGCCCCGTTGATCTGCTGCTTGATTTCAAGGTGGACAAGCGCACTGTCACCGGGCAGGGCATCGTTCGCTGGACAACTTCCCCGGAAGCCGAAATCGGAGTCGAAATAACCTACATAGACGACATCAATCGCGCCTGGATGATTAGCCTGACTGGCCCGAATACATCTCTTTCTTTCATTCCACGTACAACCGCCCCGCAGCCAACTGCGACCGTGGCCCAGCCGACGATCGGGGCCCACGTCTGAAGCGGCCATCCGCGTGAACACGAGGATCACACGCTGGCCCGAGAGCGATTTCCCTAACGGGGATTTTTTGTGGCTCTCGGGTGCGCGGCACAGACATGGACCGCGAACTCCTTGTCGCGCTGCTGTTCGTAGAGCGCTTTCATCTCGTCAATGGATGTGCCAACCACTGGCCCTAAAGGGTTGAACGCCCATGCGCATTCCGTGCAAGCCCAGCCCTGAAAATCCTGTCTTTCGACCCATACCAGTTTGCGACGCATCGCGTCCATGGCACTCCTCGAAATGGCGCGGTAATTTTTCTTCGAAAGACGGTATTGCATTGTCTTCGACGCCACGCTGACGACAAAGGTGCTCTTTTCATTGCCCTGAGCGAGGTTCTGCCCAAATCACGGCTTTTGAACACACCTCAAAAACCGAAGGGAATACACAAGGCCTGAAGACTACCGATAGGAGAAGGATGCTGTCTGTAGGGTATCAAACACAAAACGTGCTATCTCAGCCCGAGATCGTCCTCGAACTGCTGGATGACGCCGTAACACTCACACGCGGAGTTCTTGAGTTTCCTGCGATTCACAACCTTCACTGCGCCTCGCACGTATTCTATGATTCCTTTTTTTTGCAGGATCGCCGCCGCCAAGCTCACCGTGGGTCGGTCCGTACCCATCATCGTCGCAATGAAATCGTGCGTGATCGGAAGTACCCCCAAATTCACCCGGTCCTGCGTCATCAGCAGCCACCGCGACAGACGCTGCTGTATATCGTGCAGTCGATTGCACGCCGCCGTCTGTGCCACTTGCATTCCTTGCAGCCCACTATGCCTGCTCAAGATCATCTGCAACTGCGGAGCCGACTGCAGAATTCGTTCCAGCGCGCTCCCAATCATTCGGAAGCCATCGCCGGCGATCTGGACTATTTCACGCACCGAACTTCTGCTCAAGCCAACTGCCAGTCCAGCCCCAACATAGCCCTCGCTCCCCACTACGCCCACTTCCACCGTTCGGCCGTCCTTGGTCACCACCACCTGGGAAACCATTCCTCGGTTGGGAAAATAGACGAACTCGATGCTTTGTGTCGGCTCATGAAGGCTCAGGCGATCCGGCAAATCGACGTACGACAAGTCAGCACGCATCAACTGGTATTCGTTATCGGGCGTTGCCAACAGTACTTTGTTCGTTACGTGCTTGCCCTCAATGTTGGTCCGTTTACCTGTGTGTTGGACCCGAAAGTTTTTCCCACTCATGGCAAATCCCCCACGGCAACCAAAGGCGGTGTATTCACTGTGTGAAACTCATGGCCTCTGAGATTCCATGTCAATTCAACTAAAAGAGGAGCCCAACAATCTGTCCGAAATGGAACAACTGGCAAAACTGAAGGCCCCGCCCCCATGCCGTTACGCCACTTTGTACTTTTGGACGTATAATCCGTTTGCCCAGCAGAAAGGCTAAGTCGATGAAGACCAAACTCACGATCCTCGGGCTTTGTTTAGCAGTAGCCTTCCCTCTTCTTGCTCAGAAGAAGGAAGATGAGCGTTTAGAAAATTCTGCCAGAGTGATGAAGGAAATACTGGGAGACAAAGGCCTCCCGACGACTGTCCTCGACCAGGCCATGTGCGTCCTTGTCTTTCCCAGCGTCAAGAAAGTTGCGGTCGGTATTGGCGGCAGCTACGGGCGCGGCGTGCTCGTATGCCGCAAGGATGCCAAGATGAGCGGCGCTTGGGGCGCGCCGGTGATGTACGGGATGGATCAGGAAAGCATTGGTATCCAACTCGGCTCCACAGCAACTGATTTCGTGCTGGTGGTCATGCACGACAAGGGTGTCGACGCGATCCTCAACGGCAAGATGAAACTCGGCGCTGATGCAGCAGCAGCCGCTGGCCCGACGGCCGCACAAGCGAGTGGTTACAATGCCGGGGATATGAAATCATCGGACGTTCTGACCTATTCGCGGGCCAAGGGCCTCTTTGCCGGCGTGTCCCTTGCGGGTGCGTCGATGGACGCGGACAAAGACGCCAACAAGAAGCTGTATGGCAAGGAAATGGGCGCCAAAGAGATTGTGACCGGTGGTCAGTCGGTCGTGCCCGCAGCAGAACCGCTGGTGAGTCTGCTCGACGCGACGTCACCAGCTCGCAAGTAAGTTGTGTGCATCAGCGTCAGTCTATCCTGTACCTGCCTGCCGCAGGCGGCATCGTAGGGCCCGTCCAGTCTGGCCTGTCTGTAGGGGCGGACTTTCCTTTCAGCCCGCCTCTCCTCTGCTCGTGTAGCCGCGAGCCTGCCTGCCGCAGGCAGGTTCACCTCGCCATTTCTCTTTCCAAGCGTACCGCCGGCCCTTTTGCGCACGATGGCGCGGGCCAATAGTGGGCGGGGTAAGGCTCACGCGCATCAGTGGGCCAAGCAAGAGCCAGAATCGCCTTTAGTTCGCACGCTACAACCTCTTCGCTCGGCTTGTGGTGCGTCTGAGGGGCTCTCAAGTTAAAACCGGATTGCTCCCTAAATTGATAACGACGATGCTTCCCGCACGCTGACGGAAACAGGCTCCCGCTTACACCAGTGCAAGCTCAATTCCATCCTCGACCAGAACTTAGAAGTGCCGGCAAGCCTGCAGGGACAGACAAAATGAAGACGATTTTTGATATTTTGAAAAAAGACCGCAAGGGAACATTCCACTGGGTGGAAGCAGTAAATGACATTGACACTGCCCAGACACGCCTTCTGCAATTGTCTGCGGAATCCACGGACGAGTTCGTCGTTTTCCGCAATATCGACCTCAAAGTCGTGGCCACCTCTAACCAAAAGTAGTCAGTCGGCACTACCCGCGCCTGCGGCATATGCGCTGGCTTGGTTGAGTTTCTCCAGAGCTTCGCGATCCAGCTTCAGATCGGCGGCGCTGAGCAACTCAGCGAGCTGCTCGAGATTTGTCGCGCTGGCAATCGGAGCGGTAACGCTCGGCTGCGCCAGCAGCCACGCGAGGGCCACTCGCGTTGGCGTCGAGCCGTGACCTTTCGCCACTTGGTCGAGCGCGCCCAGGATTCGGAAACCGCGCTCGTTCAGGTATTTCTTCACCAAGCTCCCTCTCGCGCTCTTGGCCAAATCCGCTTCGGAACGGTACTTGCCCGCCAGAAATCCGCTGGCCAGCGAAAAGTAAGGAATCACCCCGATTTTTTCGCGCAGGCAAAGAGGCGCCAGCTCCGCTTCGAACTCCGCCCGCTCGTAAAGGTTGTAGTGCGGCTGCAGGCTCTCGTATCGCGGCAGGCCCTTTTTCTTGCTGATCTGCAGCGCTTCTTGCAGTCTCTTGGCGTTGTAGTTCGATGCGCCAATCGCGCGCACCTTTCCCTGCTGGATCAGCTGCGCGTACGCTTCGAGCGTTTCATCCAGCGGCGTCTCGGCATCATCGATATGCGACTGATATAAATCGATGTAGTCGGTCTGCAAGCGTTGCAGCGAATCTTCCACCGCCGCGAGAATGTAACTTTTGGAAAGTCCTTTCTTTCCGGGGCCCATCTCCGATCCAACTTTCGTTGCGATGATCACGCGCTGCCGGTTCCCGCTGCGCTTCAGCCATTTCCCGATGATCGTCTCGGACTCCCCGCCTTTATTCCCCGGCACCCATTTGGAATAAACGTCAGCCGTATCCACGGCGTTGAATCCCCCCGCAACGAACGCATCCAGTAAGCGGAACGATGTTGCTTCCTCTGCCGTCCATCCGAATACGTTTCCGCCAAATACGATCGGGGCAATTTCCAGTCCCGAATTTCCCAGCTTCCGCTTGTTAAGCGCCATGTCCTTCTCCAAAAGTGTTCTGTCGCTAGTCTCCGTGTTTGATGCCCGTGCCGACCTGCCCGGTTACTTTCCAGGCGAGCTCGCGCCTTTTGCGAGCGGTGTGAGCTTGCCCGCTAACGGCGGGGAATCTGCTTTTTCTTTGGCGCGCGAACTTGGGGGTTGCAGCTTTAGTTTATCCCGCTTGCCCTGATCTTCGAGGGCAGCCTCGAAGGGCCCGGGGAGCGGCGCCTTTCACGGCGGCGCGTCAAAGCCCACCCCACCCCCCTGTCATCCCGAACCCGCTCGCGCCTTTTGCGAGCGGTGTGAGGGATCTGCTTTTCTCTTCCTTAGGGGGTCGGAGCTTTTGTTTATCCTGCTTGCCCCGATCTTCAAGGGGAGCCTCAAAGGGCTCCGACATAAAGCCCCCTGCGACAAAAATGGGCCTTAGCGCCTGACGAAAAAGCTTATGCCTGATCCCGCACTTTTCTTAGGCGCGCATGATCCCCCCAACCCATTCCGCCGACCCGCCCCGCGCAACCCTGCGCCACAATCTCTTCAGCACCCCGTCCGCGCCCTCCGAACCTGAAACTCGACCCTGGCATTCTGTCAACGCGGCCTCGATTGCTTTTCGTTCGCGCCCGGCGAATTCTTTCTTGTCGTCGGCGACGCCGCCGGCACGAGAAACCTGTCGCCCGGACAGTTGGTTCGATTGTCGCGGCAGCAATGTCTCGTCGACTGAGAACGTTTCTCCGTCGCACAAGGTCACGGCACGCTCTACCACATTCCCGGACCGGCGCTTCGAGCGTGTTTCAAACTTCACAGAATGCTGGTGAAGTCAACCTGAGCGCAGCCAGCAATTCGGTAGTCGTCAAGATCGCATGCGCATAGGTGGGGCCGTCGATGTTCATTGCGGCATGCATCGCCTCGTGCGTGAAGGCAGACGTTGCATCGCGAACCAGCGTCACATGGAATCCCAGTTCCATACCGATGCGCCCCGTGGCCTCGATGCAAGTATTAGCCAGCATGCCGATAACGATAATTTTCTCGTAACCATGCCGCCTTAGCAAATGGTCCAAATCCGTATTTGGGAAACCACTTGAACCCCAATGCTCCTTGACGAGGATATCGCCCGGTTGGAGCTGGAAATCATCGTGAAAGGTGCCTCCCCACGTATCTTTCGCGAAGATTTGGCCGTCGTACCCGGCCTGTTGATAGGGCGTCGGGTATTTCCAACCTTTGTACTGAAGTGGCTCCCATCTGCGGTGGGGTACAAAGAAGATCCCTAGGCCAGCTTCTCGAGCGGCGCGCATGATTGCGCGTAGGTTGTCAAGTAAGCGAACCTCTTCGGCAATGGGCTTGGCGCGCGACCATAGCTTTCCGCCCTCGCTGAGGAAGTCATTGTACGGGTCTACCAGCAATACAGCGGTTATGTTTGGATCGTAAGTCGGTGTCGTCATGAGAGTTTCTCCTAAGTTCTGAATTCGCCCCTCCCAAAAATGGGGCTCATTTAATTAGAGTAGACCAGTCTGTTTGTGATTATACAAAAAATACCTTGTGACCGCTTGAATTGAATTTAGCGCTTCAAAAGCATATTGAAGGTCAAATCAAAGAACATCTCTCGCCATTCTGAATTTGCGAATGTCAACGCGCCCGTGCTTCTTTTTGTAGGCCATGATGCGAACGATCAAAACCTACCCAAAGGGGCGCCGTTTTATAATGCGTTAATCGGGCATGTCGATTGCTTCCGAGCAAGGGACGGCGTTTTGCGCCGTCGGTGGTGCCAGGAAACAAACGACTTACGCGTTTGTTTCCTGGAGAGTGGCCCATCATCGGATCGCATAACCGCCGTCGACACGAATCGTAGTTCCTGTGACGAAGTCAGAAGCTCGTGAGGCCAGGTACACAGCTGTTCCGGCAAGTTCCTCGGGTTGACCCCATCGACCAGCAGGAGTCCGCGCAAGAATTTCGTCATTCATGGGCATAGTGCGTACCGGCGCCGTCATGTCCGTCTCAATCCACCCAGGAGCGATCGCATTGACTTGAATGTTGTGTGGCGCCAGCTCAATGGCCATCGACTTAGTAAGCTGCACTATCGCCCCCTTCGCGGCGCTGTAAGAGGGCACCAGCCCAGACCCAAAGAACGAGTACATGCTGCCAATGTTTATGATCTTTCCGGATTTGCGACTGAGCATCGACTTGGCAGCGAGCTTTGAAAGAAGGAAAACTGCGTTGAGTTGCGTCTCGATGACACTGTCCCAATCTTCAGACTTTTCCTGCAACACACCGCCACTGAACGACACGTTGCCAGCATTATTTACCAGGATGTCTAAGCTACCCAGTTCGCTCTCGACCTTATTAAGCGCGGGCTGCAATCCGGTGCGATTGGTCATATCCACCCTCATAGAAATTGTAGGGACGCCGACCGCTTTCAGTTCAGAGAGCACTCGCTGGTTCTTTTCGTCATTTCGTCCAAACACTGCGACGGCAGCCCCGGCTTCGGCCAACCCGAGTGCAATGCTCCGGCCAATCCCACGATTTCCGCCCGTCACGACAGCAACTCGGCCGGTCAGGTCAAATAATGCGGACGTTCTCATCAAGTTCTCCCCGGCCTTCGTGGTCAGCCCCTGTCTTTGCTGCTTTGTGGATGTGTTTTCCTGCATGCTCTTTTTCCTTTCGGCTACAGTGTGGTGCGAATGGGTTATGGTCGTTCGGAGGCCATTCTGAATTTGCGAATGTCAGCCTGCCCGTCGAGAAGCGTTGCGGAGTCCGCAAGGAAACTGCGCAGCACCGTATTTTCCAAATGTTTGTTCAGATGTTCTTGCGATTGGTAACGCTCATAGAGGAACCACAATGCTGGATCCTCGAGTGAGTGATGCAGATCATAGGTAATCACTCCGCGATCTAAACGGGACGCCTCGACCAGCACGTGCAGCCGGCACGCGAGTTCCTCTTCCTTTCCCGGTTTCGCGCGCACCAGCGCGGCGATGATGACTGCTTCTGTCGCGTTCGTTTGTCCTCCCGAATCAGAGGACGTGATGACGGTGCCCTTGGAGCTTGCTGTAGACATAATTGGAATCTCCTAAGTTCTGAATTCGCCCGCCAAAGCGGTGCTCGTTTGATTAGAGTAGACCAGTCTGTGCCAGGTTACAAAAAAATGACCTGTGCCGTCTCGACTGAATTTAGCCCTTCAAAAGCACGTTGAAGGTCACATCAAGGAAAAGCTCCAGCGGCTTGTCGCTTTGCTCCACTTTCGTCCGTACCTGCGCGCCTTCCCAGGCATTTACCAACACGGCGGCGAGTTCGTCGGCGTTGGCCGTCTTCGGCAATTCGTGCTGTTCGATCGCTTCCCGGATTGTCTTCGCAATCGCATTCTGCCAGCGGTCAAACGACTTGCGCAGCACACCTCGAAGTTCCGGATTATGTTCCGCGATCTCAAGGGTCATGTTCCCAAGGAGACAGCCTGCGCTTCGACCACGCCTTCCATAGATCGCGATCATTTCCTTGAAGTATTTCCTCAGCCGTTTGAGAGGAGAAACCTTAGTATCTCCGAGAAACGATTCCCAACGTTCCTGCTCGCCAAAGTTATAGTGTTCCAGGATCTCCTTGGCGAAGGCATCCTTGCTCGCGAAGTGATGATAGAAGGAGCCCTTCGGAACGTCGGCAAGTTCCAGGATCTGGTTGATCCCAGTTGCCGTGTAGCCAGCAGAGTGTATCTGCTTGAGGCCAACTTCGATGAGTTCTTCTCTTGTTCCATGGTTTGCCATAATCCAATATTAGACTGGTCGACTCCCCAGAAGGATGCAAAATTGTTGCGCGGCCTGATGGTCGAGAGTCGTAAAGGCAGCCGGAAAAAGCCCAGTGGAACTCCAGGCGGACACATTGGCGTTAGTTGTGACGACCATCCTACTCACCACGGCTTTAGCGGTTGGATTGGCAATTCCGCTGGGAATACCCACCAAAAGCCGTAAGGTTGCCAATCCGTTAGTGAAAAGAACCGCATCTTAGTCAGGAGATTTCAATGCCCACATATGTCTGCTCAGTTCCTGCAGGTTCACTTAGCATTACACAGAAGACTGCTCTCGCTGAGGCAATCGCTCGCATTCACAGTGAAGCAACTGGAGCACCTCAGTTCTTCGTCCAAGTCATTATCGATGAAAACCAGTCCGTAGCTCGATTCCTTGGGGGGCAGCTTACAACGAGCCACATATGGATTCGCGGTGATATACGGGCTGGCAGAACGGAAGAGCAGAGAAAGAAGTTGATGCTTCATATTGTCAGAGATGTGAGCCAAATTGCCGGCGTCAACGAGGACTCGATCTGGGTCTATCTTTGCAACCTCGAACCAACTGATATGGTCGAATACGGTCATGTTCTTCCGGCACCTGGCGACGAACAAACCTGGTTCGACAAATTACCCCAATCTCTGAAAGACTATCTCGCTGGACTTGGGACCAATAGAAAGAGCTTTACCTTGTAGGCGAAAGATTCGACGAAACGAAACCTACTTCGGCGCACATTTCTGCGGAGTTATATGGCAAGCCGGGCGCCGCAGCCTTCGGTTTTAAGGCTGCGGGTTTTGAATTTCCCTTGGCGATGCCGGAACTCAACTCCGCTCTTTCTATACCACCAATTCCCAAAACGGGACAAAATACCTCTTGACAGGAGCTAACCAAATGGTATAATATCCCATGAAATACCCGGCCAGCCACCTAACTCCTTTCCTTCCCACGTTTCCGGGAAAACCCACCTGCAAAAGAATCGAAAGCGCGAAAAATTTCGCAAGAGCGCCCGCAATCCGCTATCTACCTTTAAAATCAACACTTGCAAAAGTGTGTCAAAACAAAGGACTTTAAGTCCCTCTAGAATGAACACTTATGAAAAAACCGGGGGGAGGGGGCACCAGCTTCCGGCGATTTTCGCCCCACTCGTTTACCCCGATCTTCGAGGGGCCACCCGTTTACCCCGATCTTCGAGGGGCCACGCTTCGCTTCCGCCGTCATATGCGCCTTATACATCCCGAATGGATTTACGGGATGCGCCACGCAGCGCCTCTATCCCCCGTGGCCTCAGTCGATTGCGCATACTTCCTGTCGCCACGGGGGTGTACCCCTACGAGCGGTCCATTCCTCATCAGTCCAGTCGGCGCTTATCTCCTCTCGGTGCGCTCTGTGCCTCTGTCGCAAAAACTTCCGCCTTGACTTTGACGCCCAAAAAAAGTATTGCAGCACAGCGAAACGCACGTATCACCCGCAGCTCCCTTCGCTGGAGGCTCGCTCTTGAACACCACCTGGACCCAAGTCTACGACCCCTTTGGCCACTGGTGGCTTTCCGCGCTGGTCGCCTCGCTCCCGATCATCGTTCTCTTCACTCTGTTGGCTGGCCTCCGCGTGAAGCCGCACTGGTCCGCTCTCGCCGGAGCCGCCACCGCGATCCTCGTCGCCATTCTCGTGTTCCATATGCCGGCATCGCTGGCTGGCGGCAGCTTCCTCTACGGTGTCGCCACCGGCCTGATGAATATCGTCTGGATCGTAGTCGCCGCCGTCTATCTCTACGACATCTCCGTCAGCACCGGAGACTTCGAGATCATGAAAGCCTCCGTGGGCGGCATCTCCTCGGATCGCCGTCTGCAACTCCTCCTGGTTGCCTTCTGCTTCGGCGCGTTCATCGAGGGCTGCGCGGGATTCGGTTCGCCAGTCGCCATCGCCGGCGCGTTCATGATCGGTCTGGGATTCAAACCCTTCCACGCCGCCGCGCTGAACCTAATCGCCAACACCGCGCCAGTCGCCTGGGGCGCGATCGGCACTCCGGTACACATGCTCGCCGCAGTTACATTGCTTCCCGAAGCCGATATGAATGCCATGATTGGACGCATTCTGCCCATCACCGCCATCATCGTGCCGTTCTGGCTAGTCCGCGCCATGGTTCCGTGGAAGGAAACATTCGAGGTCTTGCCGGCAATCCTTGTCGTCGGAATCTCCTTCGCCTCCATGCAGTTTTTCTGGTCCAACCACATGGACAGCAACTTGGTGGACATTACCGCCGGCCTCTTCTCCCTTCTATGCACCGTGGTCTTCCTCCTCTTCTGGAAGCCCAAGCGCATCTGGCGCTTTGCAGAAGACACCGCAGTGCCGGCTGCAGTCGGCGCTCCCGCAGCGGTCACAAGTTCAGCGCGGCCCACGTCGGCGGTGGGTTCCGCGCAGCCCGCGCTCACCTCCAGCAGTTCGTACACCACCGGCCAGATTTTCAAAGCGTGGATCCCGTTCCTGATTCTTTCCGTCTTCGTCTTTCTTTGGGGCTACAAGCCGATAAAAGACTATATGAACGTGCACACCACTCCCGCCTGGCTCACTGCGGAAGGAAAGCCAAATGGAGGATGGAGCACGCCGCTGCATCGCAAAATTTCCCGCGACAAGCCCGTCGTCCCCAAGCCCACTCCGGAAGGCGCCAAATTTCCGTTCATTTGGTTCTCCGCTACAGGCACCGGCTGCTTCCTCGCGGCCATCGTCGGAGGACTGATTCGCGGCGTCCGGCCAATAAAACTGATAAAAGTTTTCGGCTACACTCTTTATCGCATGCGCTTTGCCGTCCTCGCAATTTCCGCCATGCTCGGGCTCGGCTTCGTCACGCGATACTCCGGGACCGACGCCGTCTTGGGCCTGGCGTTCACGCACACCGGATGGTTCTTCCCGTTCTTCGGAACTTTCCTGGGATGGCTAGGCGTCGCACTGACGGGCAGCGACACCTCATCGAACGCGTTGTTCGGCAGTTTGCAGCGCATCACCGCCGAACAACTGCACTTGGATCCGATTCTTATGACCGCCGCGAACAGCGCCGGCGGCGTGATGGGCAAAATGGTGGATGCGCAATCCATCTGCGTGGCCACCGCCGCGACGAACCAGCTCGGCAACGAGGGCATGATTTTCCGCTTCGTGTTCTGGCATTCCATCGCGCTAGGAGCGATCGTCGGCATAATCGTGATGCTATACGCATACGTCTTCCCGTATTTGGTTCCCCACGGTTTGACCTTCATCCACTGATGGGGCAAGCTTCTCTTCGAGGCCTAGCGCCGTGGATAGCAGGATTTCGGAACCGCGCGAACCGCACATTTTTGATGCGGGAATTTTCGAGGAGCTGCGCGAAATTGTGGGCTCGCGCGGCCTGATCACTTCGCGCGAAGAACTCCACACCTATGAGTGCGACGGCCTGACAAATTTTCGCGTGCTCCCGCGCGCGGTGCTGCTGCCGGATTCCACCGGACAAGTCCAAAAAATTGTGCGCGTGTGCCACCGCGACAAAATTCCCTTTGTCGCGCGCGGCTCCGGAACAGGCCTTAGCGGCGGCGCGCTGCCCGTGGAAAATGGCGTGGTGATCAGCCTCACGCGCATGAATAAAATCCTGGAAGTGGACCTCTCCAACGCGCGCGTGGTGGTGGAACCCGGCGTGATTAATTTGGATGTGACCGGCCGCGTCGCGCCGCAGGAATATTTTTATGCGCCGGATCCGTCTTCGCAATCGGTTTGCAGCATTGGCGGAAACGTGGCGGAAAATTCCGGAGGCGCGCACTGCCTGAAATATGGATTTACCACCACGCACGTTTTGGGATTGGAAGTGGTGCTCGCGGACGGTTCGCTTGTGCATCTGGGCGGAAAAACTTTGGATGCGCCGGGATACGATTTGATGGGAGTTTTTGTCGGATCGGAAGGGACGCTGGGGATCGCGACGAAAATTGTTCTGCGCGTTGTGAAGCGGCCGGAATGCGTGCGTACGCTGCTGGCGGCATTTCCTTCCACGAATGAAGCGGGCGCGGCAGTCAGCGACATAATCGCTGCGGGTATGCTGCCCGCGGCGATTGAAATGATGGACAATCTCGCGATTCAAGCGGCGGAAGCGGCGGTGCACGCGAATTATCCGGATTGCGGCGCGCTGCTGCTGGTGGAATTGGACGGACCGGTGGCGGAAGTTGCCGCGCTGATGGCGCATGTGGATGAAATTTGCAGGAAGAATAAAGCGTGGGAAATTCGCGTGGCGCAATCGGATTCAGAGCGCGCGCTGGTTTGGAAGGGGCGCAAGGCGGCGTTCGCGGCGATGGGGAGAATTTCGCCGAACTATATTGTGCAGGATGGCGTGATCCCGCGCACGGAATTGCCAAATGTGATGCGGGAAATCGGGCGGCTCAGTACGGAAGCTGGATTGCGCGTGGCGAATGTGTTTCATGCGGGGGACGGGAACTTGCATCCGCTGGTTTTGTTTGACCGGCGAGTCCCCGGGCAAGAAGAAACGGCGGAAGCGCTTTCGAGCCGGATTTTGGAATTGTGCATCGCGGCGGGTGGGTCGATTACAGGCGAGCACGGTGTTGGCGAAGACAAAAAGAAGATGATGTCGAAAATGTTCAGCGAGCCGGATTTGGAGACGATGCAGCGGGTGCGCTGCGCGTTTGATCCTCTGCAGCTTTCGAATCCGAGCAAGATATTTCCGCGCCCGCGGCTTTGCGGGGAAAAGCCGGGCGAATATGTAGCGCATCCTCTGGAAACGGCGGGAATCGCGGAGCGATTCTGAATGGACGCCAGCGTTTCTGCAAAATCAAATGCCAGCACATTTGAGACAGATGTTCGCGGGATCGTGACCGCGAAGCACGTTCGAACCGCAGTAGCGAGCGATGCTGTGGCTGGCGCGCGGCCGAGCCTTGTTGTGGAACCGGGGAACGAGCAGGAGCTGGCGAAGGTTTTGAAGCTGGCGAACGCAGCGGGGTTGGCGGTAATTCCGCGGGGCGGGGGAACGAAGCTGGAGTGGGGCAATCGGCCGGCGCGTGCGGATGTGATTGTGTCGACTGCGCGACTGGATCGCGTGATCGAGCATGCCTGGGCAGACTTGACGGTGAGCGTAGAGGCTGGATGCACGATTGGGAAATTGCAGGAGACGCTTGCCAAGCATGGGCAGCGGCTGGCGCTGGATGCGCTGTGGCCGGAGCGCGCTACGGTGGGAGGAGTGCTGTCGACGAATGACAGCGGGGCGCTGCGTTTGCGATTTGGCTCGCTGCGGGACTTGGTGATTGGCGTGACGCTGGCGCTGGCGGACGGGACGGTGGCGAGCAGCGGCGGGCGCGTGGTGAAGAATGTGGCGGGGTACGATTTGCCGAAGCTGGTGACAGGAGCGCTCGGAACACTCGGCGTCATTACGCGGGCCTTTTTTCGATTGCATCCGCTTCCGAAGGAGACGCGGACGATTTCTTGCGTGACGGGGGATGTGCCGGAGGCGCATCGGCTGGTGCTGGCGATTCAGAATTCGAAATTGGCGCATTCGGCATTGCAGATTTGCTGTGGAGCAGAGATGCAACCGCGAGTCGATGTTTTGTTCGAGGGCTCGGAAGCAGGGTTGACGGCTCAATTGGAGCAAGTGAAGTCGATGATGAGCTTAGCAACGATTACCGATGCGGGCGGAGATGTGTGGAACGCGCGGCAGGGGATTTGTTCGGCGGGGAAGCAGAGCAAGGGCGAAGTTGCGGTGGTGAAATTTGCCACCTTGCCGGCGCAAATTGCAGAGACTGTCGCAACGATTGCGAGCTTATCGGTTCCGGATGTGCCTTGGAAAGTTGTGGCGCAGGCGATAGGGATTGGGTGGGCGCGGCTGGAGGGCAAAGTGTCGACGATTGATTCTGTGCTGCGAGAGCTTCGTGCAGAGCTGGAACGCCGTGGGGGCTCGTTGGTAGTTGCGCAGCGGCCTGCGGGGATGACGGACTTCGACGCGTGGGGGCCTGCGGGCGATGCGTTGCCGCTGATGAGCGCGGTAAAGTGGCAATTCGATCCTCAAGGAACGTTGAATGGTGGGCGATTTGTGGGTGGGATTTGAGTGGCGAGAGAAGCAGAAGGAAAGATAACGCACCCTTCGCGGCTCAGGGTAAAGAGACGCAGAGTCCGCTGAGTCGTCGCAGAGAAGAGAAACGATGAGAGGCGAAGTGCAAAAGATGGCGCAGAGCGCGTTTGATGCGCAGCATCCGCCTTCGCGAGAGATTATCGATCAGTGCGTGCACTGCGGATTTTGCTTGCCGGTTTGTCCGACGTACGCGTTGTGGAACGAAGAGATGGATTCGCCGCGCGGGCGTATTTACTTGATGAAGCTGGCGGCGGACGGACAGGCGACGATTAATTCGCAGTGGGTGGGGCACTTCGATAGTTGCCTGGGGTGCATGGCGTGCATGACGGCGTGCCCTTCGGGGGTGGATTACGGAAAGCTCATTGAGGCGACGCGCGCGCAGATCGAGCGGAAGTATGACCGCGGACGGCTCGAGAGGCTTTACCGGCGATTGATTTTCGGGCTGTTCACGCGGCCGGAGCGTTTGCGCATGATGCGAGCGCCGCTGCTGCTTTATCAGAAGACCGGGCTGCGCTGGTTGGTACGGCGCAGCGGTGTCTTGCGAGTATTGCCGAAGCGCGTGCAGGCGATGGAAGCGCTGCTGCCGGACTTGGCGGCAGCGGAAGCGGTTGCGGAGATCACCCCGGCGGTGGGCGAGAAGCAGCGGCGAGTCGGGCTGCTGCTGGGTTGCGTGCAGCGCGAATTTTTTCCGCAGGTGAATGCGGCGACGGCGCGGGTGCTGGCGGCGGAAGGATGCGAGGTGGTCAGCCCGGCGGACCAGCCGTGCTGCGGGGCGCTGTTGGTACACGCCGGCGAGGAAGAGGGCGCGTTAGCGCTGGCTCGGCATCTGATTAACGTGTTTGAGAGAGCCGGAGTCGATGCGATTGTCACGAACGCGGCGGGTTGCGGGTCGAATGTGAAGGAATATGGACACCTGCTGCGCGATGATCCGCAATATGCCGCGCGGGCGAAGGAGTTTTCCGCGAAGTGCCAGGACATCAGCGAAACGCTGGCGTACATGGGACTGCGAGCAAAACGAAATGAGCTGCGGCTGCGCGTGGCGTTTCATGATTCCTGCCATTTACAGCATGCGCAAGGAGTACGGACGCAGCCGCGTCAATTGCTGAATGAAATCCCTGGGCTGGAGATTGTGGAGATCCCGGAAGCGCCAATTTGTTGCGGATCCGCGGGGATTTACAACTTGGTGCAGCCGAACGCAGCGAATGCGCTGGGGGACCGCAAGGCGGAGCTGATCGCTTCGCTGGACGCGGACGTGGTAGTCACAGGAAATCCCGGCTGTATTTTGCAGTTACAAGCTTCGCTGGAGCGCGCGGGGAAGAAAATTCCCGTGCTGCACACGATTCAGCTTCTAGACGCCTCGATTCGCGGACAGTTGCCGAGCGCTCTTCGGAAATAGCTATCAAGCCCCGGCGCAGTTTCTTTCGCCACGTGTTTTGGCCCAAGTTCGGAGCTGTTTGCCCCTCTTGTGCGCCGTGAGCTCTGGATTCTCCTGCATTGCCGATCAGGGTTGAACTGGTGGAAGGCTCGCTGATCCGGAGGTGTTCAGACACATCGGGTGACCGAAGCCGCCTGCGCTATTACCGGTGCCGCCGTTTGGGTTTGGGGTGATGTCGAAAATGATGTTGTCCGGACGCGCGGGATCGCCAGAGACTCCGCCGACGGCTGGTAACGAGCCGGAGGCGGCGAGGTGGTCGAGACCCAAGAGATTGCGGACGCGCCAAGAGATGTTGTGGTCTGCGCAGGAGGTGTCGCCACTCAGACCAACTCCGCCGACGAGCTGATGACCTCTTGCGTAGAGACCCAGGCCGCCACCAAAGACGTTTACGCCACCGATTTTGTGTCCGACCATCGGGTCGGACGAAGTGCCATAGCTCGAAGAGGGTCCCGCGTAGGCGACGCCGGTATCGACGGGGTTGCTGTGCTGCAGTCCGTAGAGGCTGCCGCCCGGCTGCACGGCTGAGTAGAGGTTCGCGGTGGACAGTGCCAAGCCCTTGGGCTGGCCGGAGCCGTTGCTACTCGACGAGGCATCGAGACTGAAGGCATTGGCGGTGTTCGCCTTCTGCGCGGAAATGACCCTGCTGCCAGGCCACTGGGCGCCGCGATTCACGCCAGAGAACGCGACCGCGCAAACTACCCCATCGCGGTCTACGAGCGTTGCCCACATCTGATTGTTCAAACCGCTCGTTTCCGCAGCGGTTGCCGTGGCGAGGGCGTTCTTTAACGCGCCAAAGCCGGGCAGGCTTGCACATGCAGAGCTCTGCTGGCCCTGGTCATCGCTGAGTTGAGGCGCGCCCTTTGCAGAGAATCCCCAAGTTACTCCCACGAGTAAGACCGCGCCTATCGTGATGTCCAGCTTCGCGTGCATTCGTGGTTTCCGGGTTCCAAATGACTCCATCGCGTTTGACATTGACTCACCTCCAAGTTGGACTGATCGTTGTCGCTAAGAACCGCCGGTTTGGATCCGGCATGGCAGGTTTCCAAGTCAGAACATGGGTATACGCTCGGCTGGGAGCCATTGCAAGAGTATTTGGGGCAGAACCCGTTCCTAGGAAATCGCGATCGAACCGAAACTACTGCGCGGTGGTTTCTGTTTTTTGTTGGGGATGGAACCTGTGCGGACGATTGCTGGTGGGAAGGGGATTTATCAACACTATCCGCCACCCGCGCTCGCTGTCCTACTTGGTGGTTTCTCGAAACGTCACTTCAACCACGTTCGGTTGGATGTTCGATCTCGCTGATGGCGCGTCCCACAAGCGGACAGCTGCATGCGATTAGGCCCATGGCAGACCGGCTAAGTGGTGCGCCCGCAGCTGCTTGGTGAGGGCCTGGGATGGGTAGAAACATGCTCTAAATCATTGTAAGAGTTGGAGGTGCCCGGATGAACTCGTTCCTACAAGACGTGCGGTACAGCCTGCGGTTGATCGCGAAGGCACCGGGGTTTGCGGCAATTGCCATCCTGACGCTTGCGCTGGGTATCGGCGCAAATACCACGATTTTCAGTTGGATCAATGCGGCATTGTTGAATCCAGTTCCGGGATTAACCAGCGCGAGCGAAGTTGTGTCCCTGACGCTGAGCAAGCCGGGAGAGAACCCTTTCCCGTTTACCTATCCTGACATCGAGGCAATCCGCGACGGGCAACAGAGTTTTACGGGCATAGCGGCGTGCGGATTCGTCCAGATGAGCCTGACGGGCAAAGCTAGACCAGAGCGCATCTCGGGCATGGTAGCGTCCGCGAATTATTTCGATGTACTGGGGGTGCGGCCGATCCTTGGGCGCGGCTTTCTGCCGGCGGAAGACGAAAAGCCGGGAGGCGCGCCCGTGGCGGTGATCAGCTACCGGCTGTGGCAAACGCATTTCGGTGCGAATCCAAACATCGTGGGCGAGACAATTGAAATCAACCAACACCCATACGTCATTGTGGGTGTGACGCCAGCCGTGTTTCAGGGGAGCCAGACAGGGGTGCGAACGGAGATTTGGGCCCCGATCATGATGGAAGCGCAATTGAACTCGCTGGGCGACCTGCTTCATGACCATCACCAGTTCTGGCTACTTGCCTTTGGACGGTTGAAGCCGGGTGTCGTGCTGGGGCAGGCGCAAGAGGAAATGACGCTGCGACTGAAGCGGGAGGCAAAAAATTATCCCGACGAGCACAAAGGGCACGACAGTGTGACGGTATACCCGCTGTGGCGTAACCCATTTGGCTTGAACTTTTTTCTTGCGACGCTGTTACCGATGCTGATGTGCATTGCGGGCCTAGTGTTGCTGCTGGCATGCGTGAATGTGGCGAACCTGATGCTGGTCCGGTCGGTGGGGCGGCGACGCGAAATCGCCATTCGCATCTCGCTGGGCGCGAGCCGATGGCAGCTGGTGCGGCAACTGTTGGTGGAAAGCCTGATGTTGGCGCTGGCCGGAGGCGTGGTTGCATTGCTGATTACGTTCTGGACTCAGGGAACACTAATGAAATTCCTGCCTGTGACGGAGGATATCCCACTCGCACTCAGCATCACCGCGGACCGCACGGTGCTGCTTGCGGCGCTGTTAACTTCCGTGCTCACAGGCATAATTTTCGGGATTTTGCCTGCGTTGCGATCCTCGGGCGTAGCGCCGGCGTCGGTGTTGAAAGAAGACACAGGGAAGGCCTCGGGTGGCCTCGGGAAGGCACGCCTCGCGAGCGGGTTGGTAGTGGCGCAAATCTCGCTGTCGTTGCTCCTGCTGATCTGCGCGGGATTGTTCATTCGCAGTTTCCAGAGCGCGCAGCAAATCAACCCAGGATTCAATCCCCATAATGTACTGATCGCGTCCTACGATCTGTTTACCGCGGGATATTCGGATGCGACTGGGGCGGAATTCGATCGCCAGCTCGTCGCGAAACTGGAAGCGCTGCCGGGCATGGAGTCGGTGGCCCTAACGAACCGCGTGCCGCTGGGATTTGGCGGAGGCTCAACCAGCGTGAAGCCCGAAGGGTACGTTTCGCAGGCGAATGAATCGATGGAGACGCAGGCGGCGATCATCACGCCAAATTATTTCCACACGATGCAGATTCCGATCGTGAAGGGGCGCGACTTCACGCTGCAGGACACGAAGGGTTCACAACGCGTGGTGATCGTCAGCGAAGCATTTGTGGGGCGTTATTGGCCGAATCAGGAACCACTCGGCAAGCAACTCAATTCGGACTACACACACGAATGGTTCAGGGTGGTCGGTGTGGCGCGGGACAGCAAAGTAAATGGCCTGAATGAAAAGCCAATGTCATTCGTCTATTTGCCGTTGTACCAGATTTACCAGGCCACCATGATTATCCATGCGCGCGTGGCTGGAGATCCGTTGACGTTCGCAGAGACGGTCGAGAAGACAGCCCATGAACTGAATGCCGACCTGGTAGTGTTCGATGTGACCACGCTTGAAGTGCGCGAACAGTTTTCGAGCTTCGGCCAGCGCGTTGCTGGAACCTTTGTCGGAGCATTTGGGCTGCTCGCACTAGTTCTGGCGGCGGTCGGAATTTACGGGGTGACGGCCTACACCACACGTGAGCGCACACATGAAATCGGGGTTCGCATGGCATTGGGTGCGAGCAAAGACAACATTCTGCGGCTGGTGATCGGGCATGGGCTTTGGTTGACGCTCATAGGGGTGGGTCTGGGCCTGGCGGCGTCGTTCGGACTGACGCGCTTTCTGGGGAGCATGCTGCTTGGAGTGACCAGCACCGATGCCCTGACCTTTTCGGGGGTGGCGATCTTGCTCTGCGCCGTGGCGCTCTTCGCCTGCTTCATTCCTGCGCGCCGCGCCACGCGCGTCGACCCGATGGTGGCGCTGCGCTACGAATGATACGCGTAATGATTCAACCCTTAAAACTTCTTTCCGAAATGTGCTTGAGCAGGTGTCGATAACAGGGATTATCCCAGCTAATCGGCGAGTACCTGATAAGCAGCCGAAGCCGGATAAGTGCTTTTCAGATGTCTGGCGAAAAAACTAAAGGGCTTTAGGGGTACTATTCCGTGCGCAGTGCGATTATGGGGTCGATTGCTGAGGCGCGGCGTGCCGGAAGGTAGCCAGCGAGCAAAGCCACGCCGAGAAGGAGCAGGGACACGGCGGTGAGGGTTGGCGCATCGCTTGATGAGACGCTGAAAAGAGTGCTGGCAATGAGGCGACTCGCGGCGAGAGCGCAAGGAACTCCGAGCGCTATCCCGAACAATGTGAGCGCGATGGTTTCCCGCAGCACGATCCACAGAATGTTGTGTTGCTGCGCACCGAGGGCGACGCGTGTACCGATCTCGCGCGTGCGCCGCGTGACTGCATAGGACATCAATCCGTATAGGCCGATGGAAGCGAGCACCAGCGCAAGCGCAGCGAAGAAAGCTGAGAGCATGGCCACGACGCGTTCCTCGACGAGCACGTCACTAATCACCTGCGAAGCGGTCTTGGTGCGGAGGGGATATTCGCGGCCGAGCGACTCGATTTCGTGGCCAACGGTTCTCGCGATTGCTTCGGGGGCCTCGCCGGTGCGCACGACAAGATTGCCCGACTGCGCCCTAGCGGGATCTTGAAGCATGGAAAAATAAACAGTAGGTGTGGCTGGATCGCGAAGATCGAAAAGCCGAGCGTCGCCGGCCACTCCGATGACTTCGAGATTTTGGAATGCGGGCATAAAGCCAACGCGGATGTGTTGACCGAGAGCGCTGCCATCGGGAAACAGTATTTTCGCAAGACTACTGCTGATGATGGCAACAGTCGGATGTTGCGCAGCATCGTTGGCATTGAAATCGCGGCCGCGAACCAACGTGATCCCGAGTGTCGCAAAGAACCCTCGCGAGACCAAAATCTCACCGGCCATCGCGTGTACACCTGAGCCGGCATCCGTGGAGGTCAGCGAGACGGACTCCCGGTAGGTTTGCAGGCTGGGAAAGGAGTCGTCCGCAAAGCTGACCGAATGCACTCCTGGGAGATCGGCCACACGCGCTATGAGCTGCTGGCGGTAGCTGCTCATGTCCACGTCGCGGTAACCACCTGGTTTGGGTTTGAGCGTGATTTCGAGCAGACTTTCTTTTTCAAAGCCCAGATTTTATGGAATGCAATCGCTGAAAGCTTCGGACCAAAAGGCCCGCGCCCAGGAGGAGAACCAGCGACAAAGTAACCTGCGTCACGATGAGCGCCTTGCTCAATCCGCCCAAGGCGCCGGTTACGTTGCGAGCATTCTGTTGCAATGTAGAGGCCGGATCTTCGCGGGAAGAGCGCCAGCCGGGCGCGAGACCCAGAAGAATGCCGGTGAGAATGGCGATAGAAACGGTAAGTCCGAGGACGCGCAGATCGGGAGTCAGATTTAGCGTGACAGGTGTGAGGAATCCCTGGGTCATGAGGATCACCAGCAAGCGGCTTCCCCAGTAAGCAAAGACAAGACCCAGCAAGCCTCCTATCAGAGAGAGTAGCAGGCTCTCGATCAACGCTTGGCGCACTAAGGTCCATCGCGTTGCTCCCAGGGCGACGCGCACACTCATTTCATGACTGCGCGCGGCGGAACGAGCCAGCATCAGATTGGTCAAGTTCACGCAGGCGGCCAGCAGGATCAGTCCGACAATGCCGCTGAGAATGTAGAGAGGGCGCGTAAATTGCTCGCGCAGATCCTTGGCGATGCCGGTCGCCGCGGGAGCGACATCCAGACCCATGGAGAAGAACGCGTCACGGCGCGGTCCGGGAGTTTGCGTGGAGATGGTCGCGGCCAGC